>Ga0310786_10000307_pt1 | contig 81769 bp, 66 predicted proteins | sample AusTroGonzalo_MG_FD_203881 | JGI IMG/M metagenome (GOLD analysis project Ga0310786, IMG submission 203881) | Bovine rumen microbial communities from tropical cattle in Woodstock, Queensland, Australia - Gonzalo_03 (v2) (version 2) | ecosystem: Host-associated > Mammals > Digestive system >... | reverse complement strand
AAATGCTCGAAATGCGTTTATCGGGCAACTGATACGTGGGTTCGAATCCCACCGTCTCCGCCAAATTTGAAACGGGCGTCGTAAAAAGTCAATAAAATCAAAGGTTTGTGAAGTTCTTGTACGAACAAAAATCGTAACTTACGACAAACTTACGACAAATTGAAAAAGATGCGCTCAAGGAAACAGCGATCGGATCAGAGTCCGGTCGCTGTTTTTTTGCAAATTAGAATCGATCAATACAAGACTCAAATATCAACCTCAAACATATGGTTATTCCTCGTTTTTATATAAACGGATCATATTTCGGTTATAACCTGTAGTGGTCTGATATGCCTTTTCTTTATGTGATTCCATCAATCCGGTCAAGATGAAACTGCTCAAGCCGTCTATCTTCATGTCAGGATCAGTAATATCAAATACCTTTCCAGCATCGCGTTCTATCAACATGACGGATCCCTCATCAAAAAGCAGCGATATTTCCGCCAACACAGGGCTTTTACTGTCCTTGTTTTTTTCAATAATAGTCAGACCGATTTCTTCAGTAAACAATGCTGCCTTCATAGACTGTTTTTTTGAATAACCCCTCTCGTTCAAGGTATTCTGCACCTTTTCAGAAAGCACGGAACACATCTCTGGTGTGAAAACACCATCAAACACAACTATATCTGCATGCTTTGGAACCAGTAAGTCGGGAAAACTTGCTTTACCATAATGCCACCTAATGAATATCATGGTAATGATAAGAGCCAGAACAGGAGATAACGCAAATGCAGCCCACATCCCTGTTTTTCCCATCAGCAGCGATCCGACAATCGGAAGCACGGAATAAAGCACTCCATCCTTAAGGAATGTTACTCCTACCGCTAATCCCACCCGGTCAATCAGCATATAATAAGAAGTCATCAGAGATACCATACTGCAGAAGATCAATCCGAATGATACGATCCTAACAGCCATAACAGTAGGTTCCAGAGCTGTTCCTTCCTTGATGCCAAATAAACCGCAGAATTGTTTGGTGAAAAGTATAATCAGCAGATTTGCAATCACGCCTTCAACAGCTGCAGCCATCTTTGCTACATTCATCAGACGTTTTATCATTACATTGTTATCTTCGCCCAGATATGTTCCAAGCAAAGGCTGGATTGCCAAGCCAACTCCGTCCATAACAACACCGAACTCCAGAAGACTGATAACTACGGCAAGTGTGATAAGTCCAGTCTCTCCATAACGACCTGACACATGAGCTATCAGAACATAATCGGCAATAGCCCAACAAATATAGATAACCGCATCAACAGCGCTATATCTTACAACTTGAATGATATCCCTGACTGATAAATACCATGTAAACTTGAGCGTATTACATTTACGAAGAAAATGTGCCAGAGCCGGTATCATACCAAGAACATTGCCTGCTATCGTGCCCCAAATGATTCCCTGCATTCCAAAAGGTTTAACAAGTATCAGCGAAAGAGCGATGTTCCCTACGATCTGAAGAACATAGGAAATGTTAGTACAGGTTTCATCACCATCTGTATAGACCATATTACCTATATAAGAATTCAATATGGTTAATACAGCACAGAGCGGAGTCCATTTATAGTATTCTGAAGCGAGTTCATAGATTTCGCCCGATACACCATTTATATCAAAATACAGATTCTTTCCCAGCAAAAGTATGACAGAACTCAGCAGCGCAACCGCGACATTCAGGATCATTCCCTGTCCGAACAGTTCATCAGCATGCTTCTTGTTCATTGCTCCAATGGATCTGCTGTAAAGGATACCCGTACCTATCGAAATAATATTAGCAAAGAACGTTGTTATTCCGGTAACCGGCGTAATCGCATTTATTGCAGCAACACCGTTTTCGCCGATAAACAATCCTGCGATAATGCTGTCACATAACAGCATCACATAAATTATCGCCATCGTAAAAGTGCCGGATAACAGCATGGATTGAAATTTATTTTCGCAGAAACCACGCTTTCTCATATATTAATGATCTCCCTCACACGAATATCCGGACAATCTCTATAATTTATGAGTTTTCCTGCAATAGTCTTAATCATATTGCCATATTGTTCAATTGTTTCAGGCTTATATAAATTCGCTGCATAGTCAAGATAAATATTCGATTCGTCTCCGTTGGTCGTAATCTCCACATCAAGAGATGTCTGCGATGCCCTGTTATTAATGTCAACATCCACCATTTCAAACGGGTGCTGCCATTTTTCCGAAAGGGTTCTTATATCATCCTGAAGCATGAAACAAATACTGTCATCCTTTACGGGAGACACATAAGTTGAACTGACAAACGAACAGGAATTGTATTTTATGGAATTATTCAATTGTTCTTTTATATCTGTCAGCATTTCTTCCATAGTAAGTTCATCTGTTACTGAAAGCGCCAAAGGCATTGTGTAGAACAACATGCCAATACTATTCATGGAATCAAGGTCTTTTCTTCCGTTGTAGATCCAGGTGATCATAACATTGTCGGTATTACTTACCCCACTTAATGCAAGAAGCCCAGCCATAAGAAACAAACCATTCCTTCCAATCCCGGTTGAAACCTCAAATGCCATATAATCATCATCGGTAAAATGCAGATCAAGATCTAAATCACTTGCACAGTTTTCATCAGAAGCAAAATCATACGGAATATTACGGTTCCATTTCGTCCCTGCATAAAGGTTTACAAAATAGGACTTTGCCTCATCATATAGAGCACTGTTTGTCTCTTTTTCGCGCTGTGCAAGAACATAATAATAGTAATCCGGTTCGGGCTCCATACCAGACAGGCATTTTTGCAGATTACTCATAAACAGCCAATAGGATGTACCGTCAAAGATCAAATGATGAACATCAAAGAATATATAATTCCCGGACGGAGCGCTGAAAACCCTGCTTCGCCAAAGAAGGCTTTCAGTTATCTTTCTAAATGGTTGCACTAAAGTTCCCCGCAAAGTCTCAAGCTCATCATCTGAAACAATCTCCACTATTATTTCATGCATCAATTCAGGAGTATATCGTTGCTTATACTCTCCATTCTCATAATAGATTGTGGTCAGGAGAGCGTAGTGATTACGTATTGTTTTATTAATTGCTGCCGCCAGATCTTCTGCATCCACATCATTAAATCTACACAGACCCGGGTTGTTATACATAGTAGTATTAGGCGTATTGAGCTCATAATTCAATAGATACTTCTGTTCCACTGTCAAAGGATGAGAATTCAAAACAGCTTCCGAATTAATCTTTTCAGCGTTCTCTTGTGTAAGACACGATTTATTCTGATAATGCTGTGCAATGCCTGAAACTGTACAGCCAAAATATATATCTTCAAATGTAAGTCCGCTTAATCCGCTCTCAACGATCAATTCCATGGAAGACAATGAATCTCCGCCAAGAAGGAAAAAATCATCATTTATTCCAACCTTCTTTATCTTCAGTACTTTTTGCATGGCATTGCATATTACCGTCTCTGTCTCATTAGTTGGCGGAGCATACTCTTTCATATAGTCAGAAACAGAAGGTCTGGGAAGTGCCTTTCTGTTCATCTTCCCGTTTGGCAGGCGAGGGATCGAATCAACCTTTATAAAATATGAAGGCATCATGTAATGGGGAAGAATCTGACATAGTCTCTCGCGCAGTTCGGTTATTCCGATTTCGACATCCCCCAGATGATATGCACAAAGATGAATTCCGTTTTTATCCTTGAAACTTCTGACAGCAGTCCATTCGAGATTCGTGACACGCTTAATGGCCTCTTCGACTTCCGTCGGTTCAACTCTTTTACCATTAATCTTTATTGTGTCACTGATCCTTCCGATTATCTGATACTGCCCGTCATTCATTTGTCTGGCAAGATCTCCACTATGGAAAACGCCATTTACAAAACTCTTTTCATTCTGATTGATGTACCCCCTCGTAAACGGAGCATCGAAACAAAGCTCACCTGCTTCGCCTTTTTCAACCGGGTTGCCTTCTTCATCTATAAGATATACGCCGACATCATATTGAGGCAGGCCAGCAGGCGCTGTTACATTGGGCTTATCCAGAACGGATACCAGTAATCCGCAGGCCGTCTCACTGCTGCAATACCCATTAAACACCATCATTTCGGAAGGATCCTTCCAGATACCATGTGCCGGTTCAGAAGAAAGGATGACTTTCTTGAGATAAGGTCCGAAGTCTTTTTGTGTCCTGAACAGCGATGGCGGGAAAAATGCCAAAGTTACTTTGTTCTCCACTAAAAAACTCATTATTTTCAACGGATCTTTTGACACCGAATAAGGAACGATCAGAAGCTTCGTCCCTATCATCAGGCTTATGATAATAAACATGATCGATGCTACAAAGTTCATCGGGAAATACAGGATAATGATGTCGTTCCTTTGACTTATGGGAACGCCATTCCAACGGTATGATGCGAACGTGATCGGGATCCTGCCATATTCATGCAAGACGCCTTTCGGATTTCCGCTGGTCCCTGATGTATATACTGCAAATGCCGCCGCATGAGGGTCTAATGGCTCATGTCCTTCAAGCGGCTCACACCGCTGGATCTCCGTCCATGCCTTTTCATCAATAACAAAAGCGCATTCGCAGTCTTTTTCGATATATTCGATTCTTTCAATTGGATCATGATCCTCGATAATTACCGCTCCGGCACCTGTTTTCCAAATACCAAATAAAGCTGCAGCAACAGCAGTTCCTCTTGGAAGAAGTATGCATATCATATCCTCTTTGCCGAATCCCTTGTCATTAAGATACCTATATACCTTCGCGGAACTGCGGTCCAATTCCTTTACTGTCATATCGGTTTCTGCCTGACCTTCACTAAGGATTACATGATCAGGACACTCACTTAACAACGCATTATATCTTTCAAATATGTTAGTCTCTTCAGCTTTCATAAGTAATTAATCTTCCGTGTATTTCTTGCGAAGCTCTCCTATGTCTCTCTTTGTAAGCTTCAACGCCTCGCTGAGATACCCGTTTATTCCGCCAAACTCTTTATCCATTCCTTCGAATGCCTGGAGAAGATAATTCTCGATTGCACCTCCTGCCGCAAAAAGCAACACATCCATCGTTTCGGGGACAATTTCTGCAGAAGCAAACATTATCGACTAACGCCTTCATTATACAATATCGATCTCTATTTCAGATTGATTATCCAATTGTCACCCTCAACAATGTACTGGAATTCAGTCAGTTCAGGATCATTGAACACCTTCATAAGATCAGAAAAATCACTGACTGTATTAATCTCAGAAAGTCTATCAGTCTCAATCCACTCCACAGTACCTTCATCAGATGAAACTATGCTGCCGGTGAACTCTTCGGCTTTGAAAAGCAGAACGATGTATCTTCCATTTGTGATTGGGAATTGTTTGATACCGACCAGTTTGGGACTAATAATATCCAGCCCTGTTTCTTCCTTCATTTCCCTTACAACTGCATCAACAAATGATTCTCCAGGTTCGACATGACCACCAGGAAGAGTGTACCCCTTCCAATCATCTTTTATTCGATTCTGAAGAAGAATTCTGCTGCCATTCTGAATCAGGCACAAAACGGTCAGTTCAACGTTTTCGGTTTTATGTTCCATAGGTTATTTGTTCAGAATTAAATTAGCTCTAACGACCACATTATAACATCAACCGTTACTCTATCCGTTTTTCGAATCTGAACATACCATCGCGAGACTCATCTTCTCCAATATCACCCGCATCAGGATCATTGGGATCCGGATGATGGCTGTTGAAGAACTCAACGATATGAAATCCACAGCGGTTTACATAAAAGTGTATATTCCTCTTCTCAAAATATGGCGTTACCGTCTCCCAAACCTTAACTTCGGAATGAAGCTTTTCCATCTCACACCAGGCTGAATAGCCGATGCCTTTGCTATGGGCCTTGGGAGAAACAAACAGCAGTTCAAGATCACCCTTATCATCGTCAACTTTAACAACTATACCGCCAACCGGCTTCCCATCGCACAAAATGCGGTAGGCTTCGCCACTATCTATAGAGTTTTCGATCGTTTCACGGGATATTATCTGACCATCCTCTTCAAAATGGTCATCTCGTTTTCCAAACTCTTCCATAGCGCCATAATTGAACGCTTCCTGATTATCTTGGATGAATTGCTCTCTATCAGCTGATGTTAATGGTGATAATGAAATCATTGTTATTACCCGAAAACCTGTCGCATATAAAAATATATCTGACAAAGCGAAAGCTTTGTCAGATTCAATTATACACTATGCTTAGCAGGCAATTCTGCGTTTTAGTCATTCACGGAATCTTTAGAAATGGTGTCAATCCAATCCATAATGTAATTCGTGGCGGCGGAATCAAAAATGATAATAGACTGCCTGAAAAATGGATTTAGTTCAGACGCAATTTAATTCATTCATTCGTACTCAATAATTTTATTGCATCGGAGAACGTTTCCGCTTTACCAGCCACGAGGAGCCGCCTCAGCGTCTCTATCGTCTCGCCTTCCCGGAGACTCTCCGGTATAACGTCATCATACTTTCGAAGTGACTCCAGCCTCGCATTCTTTTGCATCCTGAGCTCATCTGTCTGACGTATCAGTTCATCCGTGCGCTTTTTGTTATAAGCGGCTTTCTCCTCATTCTTCAGGTTATGATCTCTCAACCTCCGTTTTGCTTTCCCTAATCCGCAGAAAATGATCACCGCGGGAACCGCAAAATTATTGAGAAATAAGATCGCAATGGCAGTCTGCGGATAAACGGCTGGGAGATTACTTTCAAACGAAATAAAGAATATTACAACCGAGAACAAAAATGTCGGGATGAGCATTAACACAAATACGATTCCGGCAATCAGCAGATAACGCCAAAAGAATGAGATCAATCTCCTGTGCTCAGACTTTGCTTCACTATACTCCCTGAGCAGCGTCTCGTTCTCGTCGATCTTCTTCTGTATTTCTTTGACGGCCCTATATTCCAAACAGAGCTCATTTGCCAAAGCTATGCTTTCTTCCCTGTTCATAACGCCCCTATTCAAATATATTGCGATTATGTTTCCTACCTTATGTCAAAATATCATAGCAGACAATTTTTTAACAGCGTTTTTTATCGGCATGTCCACGAAAACAAGATAAAGCGAATGACCTCAACGATCTTTACTGAAGCAAACACTAAAAGAATGATGTTTTTCGTATAGCTTTCTTTCTTCTTTAGAAGAAGTATAAACACTCCGAAAAACACGAAAACGAGCATAATGATTATATATCTTGTGCCTTTAAGCAGCTCTTTGCCGCTCATCTGAGGCATGACACCGGTACGCTCCAACGATATCACATATACATGCCCAAACTCTTCAGATTCGGTTATTTGGTTGAATGTTTCGCATGTCAATGAAGAACCGCCATGTGAATATCCGTTCTTGTTTTTCGTAAGTCCGCAGCAATAACCGTTTTCATCCTTTAAAAGAATCTCCATTGATTTCTGACTTAGGAGTTTCCCGCCGAAAAGCGCACGGTCAAACGCTACCATGTCAGTCAGACATGAATGTATTCCTCCTTCACCCCTGGAATTGTTGGGACATGCAGGATAACCGTCTTTGTCCGAAAAGCCGTTTTTCACCAGTTCTTCAAAGTCTGCAGGCACATAAGTCATGTCACCTGTTGCCATGGATGTGGTCTTCTTCATACCGCACTTATCGAAGATATTCTTTTTCAGATAATCAGAGAGTTTCATGCCTGAAAGCTTCTCGATTATGAAAGCGAGCAGACGGTAATTCGTGTTGCTGTATGCGTATTCACTGCCCGGTTCAAAATCCAAAGGCACTTTATATAATGCCTGTAAGAGCTCTTCATCTGTCGTTTTATCCAGAAGGATATCACTTATCTGTTTATTTGCTGCATCCTCGCCGGATATGTTCCAAAAAGAATTCGGGTTATTCAGATAATCAGGGATGCCGGAATTCATGTGAAGAAGATTGTAGATGGTGATCTTCTTTCCTGTCTCATATTCGGGGAAATACTTGTCGAGAGTATCTTCAATACTGAGCTTGCCCGTCTCCTGAAGCTGCAGAATTGCTACCGCTGTAAACACTTTACTGACAGATGCGAGGTCGAAAACAGTATCCTGAGATACCTTAGTCTTTCCGTCTTTTTCGAGCGCATCCTCTGCATACAGATAAACAACATCCTTATCAGTTGCAACCACTATGGCACCGGTAACAGTAGAACCGTCGTAGGATTTGAGGAGAGCCTTATACTTTTCATCAGGGCACACCCAGGATCTTTCAGTATCGCTGAGCTTGATCTTGTCCAGTGAGTACTTTGAGTTTTGGCTAAAACGGCTTCCTTCCTGCATGGAATCAGCCGTTGGTTCAGCAGCCGACAGGTTTTTCCCGCCCCCACGAAACGATTTATCACAGGCAATAATATTCACTGTCATGATTGCCAACAACACTAAAGTAATTATTCTCTTCATGGAGCATCCTCTATACCAAGCTTGCGATATATCAGGCATATGTCGCCATATAACAGAGCATTATCTTGTCATCCGTCGTTTCCTGGGAATTCCCGGAACGGATTTATTATACCATTTCAGCACTGATCCGATTCCAGATACACTGTTTTCCCAATGCGGATAAAGCTTCACAGTACACCTGTTATACCAACGAAGAAAAATAAAACTGCAAAACCGGCGGCAACTGCTATACCTAGCAGAATGCGAAGACGTGACTGTTTTTCCCATTCGGATTTAACCTCTTTTACTTTTTTAAAGAATAAACTTAGTGTTCTTGATCTGTACCTTGGAATTAACTCTTCAAAATGGAAAAAGTCATAAGGTCCGGCAGACAATTCAATATATACACCGCAAGGATTAACGGTTACTTCTTAACGTTCCATCATCACTTTATACTCAGCAGTACCCTCTTCAAGCATTTTATTACCGGTAATATGAAATCCGTGGGCCTCATAGAATCTTATTGCATTCGCATTCTTTTCCAAAACCCACAAGTGTTCGTTCGAATAAAAGACGTTATTTCACAGGTCCTGCAAGAGGAATAACGATCTTTCCATTTTTTATGGCACAATCGTAAGCGGCACCGATCTCAGCGCTTGATATTTCCACTCCAAAAGGCCCGAGATCGAAGAACCCATAGTAATATTCGTTCCCCTTGTCGTCCGTGAGATAGATGCTGAAATGCCGCAAACCGTCGTATTCATTACGGGACACCTTGAGTCTTTTACTCTCGAAAAAATCACGGCAGTTACCGATCAGTTTGAGGTCGGCCTCTTTCTGCAGTTCAAACCAGGATCTCGGGTATGCGGGATCTGTTTCATTTACAACAACATTTTCAGGTGATACGTTCTCTCCGGGTATGAACACGTCTCCGTATTTGTATTCTGATGGAGAATGTTTCCAGACTACCATGTCAGTTTTATCACCATCGAAATAACGCAAACGGGCATATTCATTATTGTCACCCATTGTGCCGACCATGACGTAGTATTTTTCATACTTGAATTCAAGGAGTTCTTTAGAGGTCTGCGTTTCTTTGGGAGCAGTCTGCGTTTCTTTGGGAGCAGTCTTCCTGTCACAGGCAACAATATTCAATGTCATAAGCGCCAGCAATACTATAGTGATTATTCTCTTCATGGAACATCCTCCGTGTTTTGTGAACCAACAATTATTCCAAGATGTATCGTTTTATCGGTTCATCGGTCCAGACCTGAGCTTCAACATAGCGTTCCGGACCATGTGATCCATCATCATTCCAGTCCTGCGGCAGGCCGTAACGGTCGATGATGCCCAGTATTTCTTCGTATGTATAAACCTTTTTTCTGTACTCTTTTCCGTCATTTACGCGCGGGCTGAAGGCCGGCATGGAATCGCCGTAAGTAAACGAGATCTTGCGGGTGTCAAACTCTTCTATAGGAATCTTAATAACGCCGGGATCTTCAAACCATGTGCTGAGCCAGGGGCTGTGTTCCACGACAAGATAATGTGGCGAAGGAATATCCATTATGATGCCCTTTTTCTCCGCTTCTTTCCTGACTATTCTTTCGCAGTTCATCCGCTTGGAGATATACCCTGTATCTCTTTGGGCAGTCAGCGAAGCCGGCCTGTCGAGTTTTATCCTCTCCAGGACCGAAAATGCCTCATCTTCCGGAAGCGCAGTAAGGCTCTTAAAAGGCCCGGAACGTCTGTCATAATAATGATAGAGATACAAATTCTTCCTCTTCTTCCGATTTCAATTCTATGTACTTCCCCGTTATAGATCCCGTATGTTTCACAATTCACAATTTCAAAAATCCATCAAAAAATAACCGTCTAAGGATATTATCCTCAGACGGTTTCATTATAACATTTGTTTTACACTAGATTAGTCACGTTCTCGTTTGAAATACGCAAGTGCAAAATCGATCTCGTAATCAGCGTCGCTGTCTCCTTCAAAGATCGTCTCGCATGCTTTTGCCGTTACGGGGATCATCACATCAATCGGGATCCTCGTTACTCTGTCGGGTTTTGTATCGATCATCGGCACACCTGCAGAATCGTTCGACGGGAACATCGGATAAGTCAGCATGAATTCCGAATCAGTTGTAACACACGATCCTCCGACAGACTGAAAGATACCCATCGAGGTAGTCATGCCCATTACCGTCACGTTGTGGCACTGAAGGAATGCATATATGAGGCCGTCACCGCTGCTGCAGCAATTCATGTTAGTCAGTACGATAACCTCGAGATCACTCCATCTCCCGTCAGCTTTGACTTTCCTGATGTTGTTTCCTTCCATATCCATGGGTATCTCATGGTCACTGAAAAGCGAAACAAGTTCACATGTGATCAAAGGATATCCGCCTGTGTTGTTTCTGGCATCAATGATAAGACGCTTCATCCCCTGAGATTTCAACTGCAGCAGTTTGGAATTGACCATTTCCTTTATCTCGGGATATTCGCCTTTGATATCGGCTATAACATCACCGGCGGTATCGTAAAACTCACTGTTGAAAACAATATATCCGCAGTCATCAGAAAGCATCTTCGTACGGTAGTTTTCTCTTTCCTCTTTATACCTTTTCCGTATTGCCTGCTGCTCTTCCTCGGAAAGTTTTCTATATTCTTCAATATCAAAAGTGGCTATGAGGCCTAGATGAGTAAACTTTCCGAGCGCACTGTTAAGCCTCTTGGAATAATTACCTATGATATCCAATGAAACCGTTTTCTCGGTTGAATCGGGGCCGATAAAAGAAACCTCGACCTTTCCGCTTGAAAGGCCCGGAAAGTAAATTGCCTTAATCCTGTCGAAATTAGCTTTGACCGGTGCTTCATCACCTAAGGGATAATAAGCTTCTTCTATTGCTTTATCGATATCCACGCCGTTCCACTTGGTAATGACTGTTCCGGAACGGATACCTGCACTCTCGGCGGTACTTCCCTTCTCAACCATAACTGCTATCGTCTCGCCGCTGTCAACGGTGAATAAAGCGAATCCGTAGTCATTTCCAGCCATTTCTATCTCAGCTTCTTTTACGGTCGCTGCACCAGCATTAGAAAAACTCTCAATGCTTATATGGCCATCATGGAAATAACTTATATACTCAACCAACGCCTTGTAATATGCTTTTGAATCGTGATTTCTCTCGGCTTCCTCGACCTTCGGCATGATCTCGGCTCTGATCATGTCATAATCGATCTGTTTCCAATCATTCAGCACATAATTCTTCTTCATGTCAGACATTATCTTGTCGAAGCTCTCAACATAACTGTATCTCGAGTAATTTGCTATATGAGGCAGATGGTAATCAGCAAGCAGATTAAAGACCATATAACCAAAACCGGCAAACGAGACCAGGACCGTAAGAACTGCTGCTATCTTAAACAACACCTTCTTTTTCCTGAGGATGCAAAGAACGATCAAAGCCAAAGCTCCGGCATACATCGGGAAATACAGTTTGACCGAAAATGATTCGTTTCCCTTATAACAGTTGAGATAAAAGTGTACCGCACACATGATCAGAGGCGCAAAGCAAAGCACACTCCATATTCTCCACGCACGTTCTTCCTTCTCTTTTTTCACCAGTACATGGTGCCATATCAGCAATACTGCTGAAAAAACGATCGTAAACCATCCGGTAAGATGGTTCATGAAATCCATTCTGGCTATATAACCCAATACCTCATGCATATAACTAACCCTCGTTTAATGATCTTGTACCCTCATGTTATAGGAAGCTGACCCGGCAATGCAAAATCTGTGGTGATTTGCAGCTCATACGTGGTGAAATGAAAGCCTGCCCCGAAAGTGATTTTAACACTTTCGGGGCAGCATCAAGGTAAAAAGGGTAGAAATAGAAAATGTTACTTGATTATCTTCACGTATCTGCCGGAATTGGCCTTTCTGAAGTAAACTCTGTACTTTCTGAGTTTTGATTTCTTGGCCTTGATCCTCCAGACCGCAGAACCCTTAAGCGAGTTCCTGACACCTTTCTTTGTGAGCTTTGTGGTCTTCCTGATCTTGATGGTCTTGAGCTTACTGTCCTTGTAAAAGGCATATGAACCGATCTTTTTGAGCACGGGAGAAGAGATCGAGAAAGACTTCAGTATCTTACACTCTGAAAATGCTTTCTTCCCTATCGTCTTTACGCCCGCACCGCCAGAAACGCTCTTAAGGTTCTTGCATTCAGAGAACGCATAACAATCGATCTTAGTTACATTTGCAGGTATCACTACGCTCTTGATCTTACTTCCGCTGAAAGCACCCCAGCCGATAGTATTAAGGCTTTCCGGAAGCTTGACGCTTGTAAGACCGCTGTCAGCGAAAGCCGCAGAACTGATCACGGTTACTCCTTCGGGGATCTGAATATTCTTAAGTCTGATGCAGCTTTCAAAAGTCCATTCGTCGATCTTCTTGATATCCTTGGGAATGTTAACCACAGAAAGTCTATCGCAAAAACTGAATGCTTCTTTGCCGATCGTGGTAACACTGTCAGGTATCTTAACGCTAGTAAGTCTTTCGCAAAAATAGAAAGCACCGCGCTTTATTGACGTTACAGTCTCAGGAATAGTAACACTGGTAAGACCTGTGCAGTAAGCAAAAGCATAGTTACCGATTGAAGTTACCTTTCCTTCAAAAACCACCTTTTTGACTTTGGCATTTGAATTCCAGGGAGACGGATCAGGCTCACCTTCATCTTCTTCATCTCTCTCATCAGCGGGAGTGCTGCCATAGCAGTACATGTCTCCGGATCCCTTAATTGTCAGTGTTCCGTCACCATCCAGTGTCCATGTCAGATCATCACCGCACTTGCCTGAATTGGAATCAGCCAATACAGTGTTTGTTGGAAACATCGTAAAGAACAGGATCGTTGAAAGAAAGAGAACAACTAATTTGGTCGCTATGTTACGCATAATAGTTACCATTCCTCTCTCATCTTTTTAAAATCGATCGTCTTAACAACCTTTTTCCATAAGCAGATCAGAACAACGGCTTCCAAAACGATCTGTACGACATACCAAACCACCGGCTGGCCCTTGCCGTCAGCAGAAGAAGCATAATTGCCGAGTTCCTGACCGCTCTGAAAGATCATCGTAGGTACGATCGGGAAGAAATCATAAACGGCATGAACTATAGCTACGCCGATTATGTTTCTGGTCTTCCAATAAAGGAATGTCAGAGCGACTCCCATCAAACCAGTGCTGAGTGTCTTTAATGCTATAGGCAACAGAAGTTCAGGGTTTGTGATATCTTCCTGTATTACGTGAACATAACCGAAAATGAAGCTAGGTACGATAGCCGCAACAACAAAGACACATTTGCTTTTCCTGAATTGACAGATGATGGCATCGTTGAGCACTGCTCTGAATATCAGTTCCTCAAATATTCCTACGCCCAAACAGAAAAAGGCGGTAAAGATCACTTCCAAATACCATGTGGGGTTCACAGGGCATTTCTGATACGACATGTAGTAGAAAAAGAGCATTACGCCCAGTGAGAAACTGAAGATTACGAACGCAAGGAGATGTTTAAAAGTATATCCCAATGATTTCCAAGTGCTCTTTTCAAATGTTCTTTCTTTGGAGATCAGATAAAGGAAAGCACCCGTTGCGAACGCCAGAATAAAACGGTAAAGGCCGGCAAAAAACAATCCTTCAGTATGAACAAAAAGAATTCCTCCGACCGTTAACCCTAAAGCCAGAATCCCTGTGACTAACGGTGTTTTCTTAAGAAAAGCCAAAACCTCTTTCATATAGATTCACCCCTGTTTAAATCCGTATCACAAAAATGCGAAGCCGGGCAGAGAAGCAGAATCTTCGTCAGCTTCATAATCTACGATCAGACCCTGCGCAGTAACTTTTGCATCCTGACTTCCAGCATCAAATATTACGGGAGAAACCAAAAAAGCAACTGCTGCTATAAGCGAAAATGTTACGAACTTAATAGTATTGTTTTTCATATGACACCCTCCGTATTTACCCGTCTTGGTTGTTTATGAGCTCATATTAACCAACACAGAGCGCAATTGCGGATTCTGTGGTGACTTGCAGTTTATTCGTGGTGAAATGAGATTTTTGTCTATTCAGCTATAGGAAATACCACTTCTGATCTGAATAAGAAACCATATGGTTTCTCATCACAGCTGAAGTTCAACTCGCCGTCGTATACTGAAGCGGCGGTTTCGATATTCTGAATTCCGAAGCCGTGATTCTTACGGTCTTCCTTGGAAGTAACTATCTTTCCGTCTTTGGTCTTAGGAGCTTTAAAACACGGGTTGGTAACGGAAATCATGAAGAAGTTGTCAGTCTTTTTGAACTGAAGGTCTATTTCCTTCTCCTGCGCATCGATTTCTTTCAATTCAGGCTTCGAAGCGGCTTCGATAGCATTATCAAGCAGATTTGCAAGTATCTTGCACATATCAACCGGTGAAATCTCGATCCCCTCGATCTTACCGGCACTTTTCAACTCTATGCCATGAGATTTGGCGGCCGACTTCTTTTCAGCAATAATCGCATCGGCTATAGTGTCTCCGGTGTGAGCTGAAACGTCTGCGCTTATCAGGTTGTCTCCCATCTCTTTAAGATACTCGCGCATCTTATCATGTTCACCTTTTTCGAGCAGGAGCATAAGGACCTGAATGTTGTTTCGCATATCATGGCGCATAGCACGTATCTCATTGTCAGATCTTGCCGTTGCTTCGAAGAACTTGGTCTGCGATTCGATCAACTGCTCGTTGATCTTGTTAGCCGCCCTCAGGTCATCCCTTTCTTTACGGTTGACTCTGACATAAAAGTAGAGCGCAAGTATGACCAGGATTATCATCAGGGCCATGATCAGTGTAATGCTTCGGACAAACTCGAAAACGTATTCCGCATACATATCCTTCATCATCGATACAAAGATACTGACAAGGAATGAGACTCCTATCGTTGACAGCAACGGAAGCGGAACGTTATCGTGCTGATCCCTCATGCGCTTAAGGAAATGGAAGAAGAAAAATTCGATCAAAAGAAGCATCAGACATGTTCCAATGAAGATGATGGTCGTAAAAGGGTTACCCGACCACTTGAGATGCTGATCGATCTGTTCACGTAAAACTATGAAGATATCTTCAACAGCGGAAAGAATCTCTAATGAACTGAAAGCAACAAATATCTTTTTCCACCACTTCGTTTTAAGGAAAAACAAGACAAGGAAAGTAAGTGCAGCATGAATGGTAAAGTCGTCATCAATAGACAAGTCAGAGATCGGGGAATCAATATAATAATGCGCAACGACCCAGAATTCGGCTACGATAAAACTCAACGCCATGCACAGCACATACATGACGCGCTTATACTTAATCTCATATTTTAGAAGACCGTCTGTAATATAGACGGCGAGAAAACCCTTTAAGATGTAATGGATGCCGATCAGAACCGCATAAATGACAACCGTCGGAAATGTCATCTGCTGTTCCTCCTGATATATTCAAGGAGTTTCGTTTTTGCCTCAGAGGCTGCACTCCTTGCTACCGGAAGAGTTTCTTTGTTATCGAGTATAACTTCATTTGCGGAAAGCTTTTTTACATGAGCAAGGTTCACATAATACGATCTGTGGATCTTGTAAAAATCCGCGGATACTTCGTCTACCTTCTTAAGAGCATCCGCAAACTTCATGCGGATCTCCACCGAACTGCCTTTAAAACAGAATCTTACATCGTTATTGGCTGCCTCAACATAGATCAGATCGGAGACAGAGTTTATTATCTCCTCCCCGTCTTTATGAAGGACTATCTTCTCATCTACTTTGAGTTTCTTCTCAAGATCAGCGAGGGTCTCTCTAAGCTTTATCTCATTAACCGGTTTGCTCAAAAAGCGGAAAGCTTCCACCTCATAACCGTCCATAGCCATTTCAGTATGGCTTGTAAGGAATATGATCGGTATTTCTTTGGAGTATCCCCTAACCTTTTTGGCGGCAGTCATGCCGTCAACATCCTTCATTTCTATATCCAGGAAGATCGCATCAAGCCTGAATCCGCTCTCAAAGCTCTTGAGCAGTTCGCTGCCGTCAGAATACAGGAAACAGCTGACATCAGCCCGGCCGCAGACCGACTCTATCAGTTCAACGAGCTGACTTCTGTAAACGCTCTCATCATCAACTATGGCAAGCCTCATGTCCCCTCCAAATAGCTTGAACCCAAAACAGCAGGTGCAGTTTATTCCGCACCTGCTATTTTAATGGTAATTCGCTGCCTGCTCAACAACAAATTTATTAACCGACTGTTCTTCCGCTGTCTAATACGACAGTCCTTGTTCCGTAGGTTGCGCACTCCTCAGAGTGTGTGACCTGAAGGATCGTAAGACCTTTTTCCTTATTGAGTCTTCTGAACAGATCCATGATCTCTCCCGTTGACTTCTTGTCGAGGTTACCGGTAGGCTCATCAGCAAGAATAACCTTGGGATTGCCGATTACGGCTCTGGCAATGGCAACTCTCTGCTGCTGTCCGCCTGACAACTGGTTAGGCATTGACTTGCGTTTTTCGGTAAGGCCTGTGATCTCAAGGATCTCATCCAATTCTTTCTTAAGCTGGGATTTTGTCTTCCCGTTCATTGTCTGAGGAAGCAGGATATTGTCTTCTACCGAAAGGTTCATAACGAGGTTATAGAACTGAAATATGAATCCGACGTTCTTTAAGCGAAGATCTGACAGTTCTTTATCCTTCATGGAACCGATCTCTTTACCGCAAAGCGAGATCTTGCCCTCAAAATCCCTGTCAAGGCCGCCGATAAGATAAAGAAGTGTGGATTTTCCTGAACCGGATGCACCCATAAGGGAAACGAATTCACCTTCCTGAACATACATGCATGTGCCGTTCAACACCTGATTAAGGCTTGTATTCTTACCGAATGACTTACTTACGTTTGTTACTTCAATTACTGTATTCATCTTTATATCCTCCGCTTATTATTCGTACTTGATCTGTTCCGCGATCTTCATCTTCCTGAGGTTACTTATCGGGAACAATGCCGTGCCCGTAAAAGCCAATACCAGGAAAGCAACGAAAAGAATCGTCATAACAGGATTTATCTCAACATTAAGTTCAGCCTCAGCAGCTGCTTTGTTAGCAACAAGGATCAATAATATTCCGACCAAGGCTCCAAGACCGGATGACGTTAATGACGTTATAAGCATCTCTCTTAACAGCACCCCTGACAGTCTGGCCCTGTCCATCGCCGTGGAAAGCATAACTGCGCATTCTTTCTTTCGGCCTTCAAAGCCAATGAGCTGGTTGCTTACCATACCTATAAACGTCATGCCGACAGCGACAATGATTATGCCCAGCAAAACAGCATTAAGTTTTGCGTTATTGGCCTTTTCCTCATTGATCACTTCAGTATGGGTCTGAACTTCCGAATATGAACCGACGGCATAGGTCTTGATCATTTTCGCTACGTAATCCGGATCATCACACTTGATCAGGCATAATGCGGGGGTTTCTCTGAACAATTCTTTATAATCATGTTCTGAGATAAAGAAAGTATCTCTGCGCAAACTGCTCTTCGGTTCAAACAACGCAGTTATCTTATACTCTCTTATGAAAGGAAGTATGCCGTCGGGATTATAGGTTAATTTGATCGAATCACCAACTTTCAGATTATTCTTCTCTGCATATTTGGCGTATACGATAATGCTGCCGTCTTCAACCTTATCCGGAAGTCCTTCAAATTCCTTGAAGTATTTATATCCGCCATCAGGCAATGCATAAAAATACTTTCCGACCTCCTGTTTATACGGGATATCGTTTAATGCGACGGTTTCCTCAGCCATATAGACAAATTCGGTGTCATTTACGCTTTTAAGATTATTAATAAACCTGTATTTAGGGAGCTTTTCGGTACAGTTTACGATTACATCGCAATGATAATTGTCCTTGATCAGAGAGGTAAATTCTCCTTGAACGAAGGTAAAGATCATAACGCTCATCGCAGCTGCGGTTACGCACAATACGCCGCTTCCGACGGTGCTTTTGCGGGAAATCGCTTCAACGGCAGCCAAAGACCACTTTGCTTTTTCTTTTTTATCAGCAATCTTCTTGATCAAAGCGGTAACTCCCTTGAAGATCCACGGGAACAATAAAGCAAGCGATGTTACAGATAAAAGCAAGCACAATGCGATCGCAATTATATCCGAGCTTATGACCGCAGAAACTATCGCTCCGACAACAAAGATTATGCCTATGACAAGACCGGACTTGCTGAATCTGTAAGCTGTATCCCTGTTATCAAAGATAATGTCTCTGATCGAAGTCTTGAGAGCTTTAAGGATCGCCTTAAGAGGGATGATACATTCAATAGCTATCGAACCTAAGATTACTGCTGCGATCGCATAAAGCTTCATTGGCGGGATCGTTGTCTTAAAGCTTGTACCCGAACTGCTTACACCCACTATCCTCATCAAGACCGGACCTCTCGCAAGTCCATAGACGATGATCGCAGGAACGCTGCCTAAAACAGCATACAGAGTATTCTCAAGCAGCAATATCCTGGCTGTCCTTCCACTGCTCATTCCGAGACTTCTGAGCGTACCGACAAACGGCATTCTCTCACTTACTATCCTGTTGCAGATGGAAGCAGTTACGAAGATTACAAGAAGGAAAGCAATTGCGAAGATCAGGTAGAAAACCTTAAGCATGCTGTTGAGAGCTTGTATTGCGGATTCATCAACAACAAAGTTTAACAGGATACCGTTAGGATAGTATTTTTCAAGCGCATCGACAGCTTCCGCTGCCTTCTCGCCGTCTAAAACATCAACAAGGATCATACTGCTGTCCAGATTTCCGCAGGAAACGATCTTTGCCGTTTCCTCATTGATGAATGCGGAATAATTCTTTATAAAGTAATTCTTACTTTCATTTGCGGATATTCCGGTAACAGTAAGCTCAACTTCTTTGCCTGCCCTGTCATGGACAACAAGTTTGTCCCCGACGTTATATCCGAAATCATCGGCAAACTTTTTTGTGATAACTGTCTCATTCAGCCCGATCGTTACAGGCTGTATGAACTCCATGTCAGCGGCCGCCTGGACATTGATTCCATATATGGTGAGCTGATCATAAGTTACATAGAAAGCTTCGCCTTCGATGTCTTTATATAATCTCTCGCTGTTGGTGTTTATCTCAAAAACACTGGATTCCGGGAATCCCTCAGGAAGCTTTTTTACGGAGTATTCGGTCGTATATAACAGACAATCCGCCTTTGACAATCCGAGAGCCGAGCCGTTTAGAAGATCCTTGATGCTCGCTACAAAGTCAATGCACACCATCGCGCAGATCGCGCATATAAACACCGAGAACAGCACGAGGATCGTCCTGAACGGCTTGCCGAATATGTTTTTCAGTGAAGTTTTCAGTACCAGATTCATTTTATTATCCCCTCATCAATACCATCTAGAAATCCGTTTTTCCGGAGCGATATACATTCCATCGCCCTCTTTAACGTCATAAACATCGTAGAAACAGTCTAATGCCGAAAGGATCGCATTAACCCGGATTATTGCAGGACTGTGTTCATCATACGCAAGTTGATCTATAAGCATGACATCCACTACTTTCCTTCCCCAGGTGATGGCATAGCTTTCAAAGATCTTCTTAAGGTCATCCTTATTCTTTGCAAGAGAAGTTACACACTCCATACCTCCGAGATCGGCAAAGTTTTCGCCGAGCGTAAGCTTTCCGTCAACATGATGAATGCCGAACACGGTAAAGTTATCCTCAAAATATGAAACCGCCTTTTCGTTCCGATTAAGTAAAGCCTTCATGTCTTCTTCCGCTATCCATTTGGGATTATATGAACCACTCTGATCGTAAACGATGTTATTGCTGTCAAATGCATGTCCCATCTCATGTGCGATTATCGATCCCAAACCGCCGAGATTCGTAAAATAATCAGCATTGGCATCAAAGAAGGGCTCGTTTGTTATGGCAACCGTTATAGTTATATTGTTGAATTCAGAAATATAGCATGCATTCATTGTCTGCATTTTCATATTCAAAGCTAAACGGTCGATCGGATCATCTAAAGAAGCAAAGTGTTCAGCCATCTTGATACGCTGATATTTGGTTGTGAGCTCATAATAGTTTCCGGATAGCTCTGCGTATTTCGAATTATCATGTCTTTTGATATTTGTTCCGGTTACATAAACAATATTGTCCAATTTCTTAAGAAGACCGGTTCTTGTCGGTTCAGAAAGCCATTTTGCATTGGAGATGAGTTTCCTGTAGCCCTCTCTTATGTCATCACACATTGAACGGAGTGCATCATCCGTTTGTTTTTTGTAATAACGTTCAACATAGATAGGATCGGTCTCATACGAAAAATCGCTCTTAATGATATTTATTGCCTGAGTCTCAGGAGTATCATAGCTGTCTTTAACCGACCCGCTGAGCTCCTGATAGTGAGGAGCAATAACGCGCATATACATACTGTAGATGGTGAATAATCTCCATGCCTTTAAGGCTTCAAGATTCTCATTGGTGAGGATCGCGTTAAAGCATTCAAGCTGTGTTCTGTCAAATACACAGACCTTATCACAATACTTCTCATCTATTCCGAACGATTTGATATACTCTGACAGGTTTACATTGTTAAGTATCTTATTGATCTCATCTTTTGAGCATATGCTGATATTGCTCAGATTACTTTCGTTGTCATAATACTCCATATTGGTCGAGCCATATAACTTGAGTACAAGATTAGCCAGTTTCTTTCCGCATTCAGTTCCGGCATCAGCATCATATCCGCGTGTCATAAGGATCGGCCTTATATCAGATACCAATGAGTTAAGCGCTTTGTTATCTTCACGGATATCACCGAAATCAACACCGCAAACACTCTTGAAATTTCCAAAATGCAGGATTCTCTCGTCAGACTTAAAGCTATTGATGTCTATTGTTACATTCAGCATGTTGCCGACAGAGAAATCCTTGAGCAGTTTAGCGTCAAGATTAAGCAGTTCATCAACTGTCTTGGCATTTGAGACCTCATCAATAACTGACGCCAGGTCTTTAGGTATCGGCTCGTTCTTGAAATCATATGAAAGATAAGCATTATAAGCCTTCTTAATGATATCCTCTTCACTTCCCGCCTCGTAACCTGTTCCTGCAACTACGCTCTTTACGACCTCATCAAGCTGCTTATCGATCTTTTTGCTGTCGAAAGCGCTGCCTGCAACACCCGAGCCGTAATCAAACTTGGCATCCTTGAGTCTGGGTTCATTAATATACTTGTAGAAATCATCCTGTGGACGGACTTCAGCCTTTTGCGTCGTTGCCGAAGTCTCTACCGTCTTATTTGCGGCAGGCGAGCATCCTGTCAAAATCGACATGACCATAGTGCCTGTCAGGACCACCCCAATCAACCTCTTCATAAAACATCTCCTTTTTAAGCTTTTAGCTATCAGAATACTATCAAACGATGTTTCACACTTTCGGTTTATGTGGCGAGTTGCAATTCAGGCGTGGTGAACTGTAAGATTCCTCCTAAGCAAAACAGCGGCCGGAAGATCCGGCCGCTGTTCTTTTTACCAGTTATTGTTGTTCCAGTACGCTCTCTTTAAGCTGATCGAACACGCGCTTTGCAACCTGTCTTACATTAGGATCCGAATCAGCAAACGCCAATGCCTTCACATATTCAAAACACTGCTTGGCATTGATCGCTGCTACCGATTCACAAGCTGATGCCCTGACTATAGACGAAGGATCTCGAAACAAAGGAGTCAAAGCCACACCGGAATCGTAAGTAGGAATCATTCCCAAGGCCATTGCTACGGCCAGTCTAACTTCGTCATTGGGGTTGTCAACATACTTTACTATGGCTGCAAGTTTCTGCTTAGAACCAAGCTTTAAAATTTTGTCCTTTAATCCGTCTGAAAATGCCATTTTACTTCCCCTCTATGTTCATTCTCATTTTTGAATTATTAGGAGGCAGTCATTGCCTGATAATTTTCACGACACTTATTATCGTAAAAATTCCGACAACTTCAAGTACCAATTTGCTTGGGGTGAAAACGGATTCGGGCATCTTTTTTACAAAAATTGCTGTTGTTCAGAGTACGTTAAATCTTTTGTCATCCCGTCTCTTTGAAGCAACGACCGTGCAGATTATTTCCTCGCTCAATATTATAAGCACAGCAGCAGAAAGGTGTTTTTCAAATTCCACTAATGAAACGTTCACGACAGTGGTGTAAAAAACGCAATTTATAAGCACTTAAATTTTTTTCGCGAAGCAACAGATTTCTTTTCGTCTTTTAAGGATCAAAACTTCTGTTGACGGTAACTGCTCCGTCAAACAAAAACAGCGACCGGAATACCCGGTCGCTGCTTTTCATTTCAGTATGTTCTGCTAATCAGACTACATTCAGTTTTTTGTCTGCAAGTTTCTTTGAAGCGATGATCAAGCAGATAATCTCTATGATCATAATCGAAATAATAACAGCGGACAGTATCTCATTGTAATAGGCCAGCAATCCGATAGAAGCGTATAGTTCTTTAGCCGTCAATATCGGGGCTGCCATCACTGCCTTCTGCACTGCCGATTCGTATTTAAGTGAATATCCTGATGAAACATTTACAACGACAATGTACAAAATAAAATTCACAAGTGCCTCAACGATTATGGCAAGCAACAGATTAATGATCTTCTTTGACGGATCAAAACTTCTGCTGATAATAAAAGCAAGAAGGATTAAAAATCCAATGGTAACAACTATCATCAAAGTTCTGGCGGAGCTATTGAGCAAGCGAGATATCCATTCATCCTTCAGCCAGCCACCGGTAATTGCGGAGTTTTGTGTTTTCTCAAATGATATTTGAATCAGGTATTGAATGCCTGCAGGATCAAGAAGTATAACTACCATCAGACTTTCAATTATGATCGCAGGAATCGCTTTGGACAGTATTATCTCTGATTTTTTGTACGGAAGAGAATAGTACTTATACGATTTTTCCGAAAAAAGATCTATAAATGTTTTGAGCAAGCTAATAATTATTGCAGCTATGCAAAGCGCGCCAAGCACTAATGTGATCAGCTGTAATGCACTTTCAGCATATATCGGGAGCTTAATTAATTCATTTCCCGCGAAGTTTGCCACTGTTTGAAATATAAAATAGATCAATACTAAAGGGATATTGGTCAACAACAGTTTTTTTGTCGTTTCAAGTGTTAATTTGCCGTTCATTTATTGTCACCCCCAAACCAATCAATTTTGAAAGTTTCCTTAAAGAAATCATTTAATGATTTACCTGTTTCTTCTCTTATCTCTTCAACCGATTTATGACAGAAGAGCTTGTTCTCTTTTATCATGATTACTTCATCAAGGATCGTCTCCACATCATTAAGAAGGTGTGTTGAGATGATGACCGAAGCATCTTCTTTGAATTCTTTTAGGATCGTAGTTATGATCGCTTCCCTGTTTACCGGATCGACATTTGCCAACGGTTCATCAAGAAGATACAACTTGGCGTCCCTGCTAAGAGTAAGGATAAGCATAAAGATCTCGCGCGTTCCTTTTGAAAGCGAACCGATCTTAGCATTTTCGTCGATCTTAAATGTCTTAAGATACGCTTTGCATTTTTCCGCATCAAAATCCTTGTGATAATCAGTATAGAATTTCACTGCAGTACTGACCGTTTCGTCACTGCTGAATAGTTCATGATCCGGAAGGTAGCTGACAACAGCCTTGGTTTCAGGTCCGGCCTTTTTTCCGTCTACTGTGATCTCTCCCCCGTCTATTGTCAGGAAATCCGCAATGAGCTTGATCATCGTTGTTTTTCCCGAACCGTTCGGTGAAGCAAGACCGACGATCGTTCCAGGTTTTATCTGAAAACTGATACCGTCCAGCACTGTCTTTGAACCGAATTTCTTTGATACATTTTTCACTTCAACGGTATAACTCATTTGCTTTCCGCCTCCTTTAATACTTCGATGGCTTCTTCAAGTGTCAGGCCTGCCGACTTTGCAAATTCTATGTAGTCTTTGGCTGCTTTCAGCGCTGCACTTTTACGGTAATCTGCTATGAGCGCACCGTCTTCGGTAACATACCTTCCACTGTTACGTTGCGTTACGATGAGTCCGCTTTCTTCAAGCGCACTCAAGGCTTTTTGCATCGTATTCGGATTAACGCCCGCCTCCACTGCGTATTCTCTTACGGATGGCAGTTTATCCCCGGCTTTGTATTTACCGGATACAACATCAACCGTGATCCGTTCAACTATTTGTTGGAAGAGCGGCCTTGTCTCATCAAAACTCCAACTCATGGTTATTCCTTTCAGACTTGCTTATGATCAAAACGTTTTGCTCAGCCAAACTGTATTACTGCACTAATACAGTAGCACGCATTAACGGAGCGTGTCAATACCCGGGAACAGAATTTTTAACAACAAAAAACAGCGATCGGAAAAGTCCGGTCGCTGTTTTATTATTTCTTTTTAAAAGTTTGAAAACCGTGTTATCAAACGGTACCAAAAGATCCCGGGTTATGGTCCCAATTCCTGTTAGTATTATCTCTGACATACGTCCTTAGTATGTTCTTACAATCAAGACAAAGATCAGAATACACCTGAACAACACCAATAAAGCAGGCTTCGTTATACTTCAGACCAATGTTTCCCATATCAGCCGACTTTCCCCATGCGATACCGATTTCGATCCTCTCGCTTCCACAATATGGACATCTCATAATATACGTTCCTCCATGCTGTCTTGCGTTATTTTCTTACAAACCTGAAAACGTTGCCCTTATCGTCTGGCGACATGTTTCTGATGTAATCAGCATACTTATCAGTTACATAGTCATTCTTGCCTTCCGAAGCCAGCTTCTCCAATGCATTAAGAGCATCGTCATGACGTCCCAGCTGGAACAGTCTCAACGCTTCGCGGAATTCCTGGGAATTAGCAGAACGGACTTTCCTGTCATCTTCTTTCAGACAATCCAGAACTTCATATACTCCCTTGACTTCGTTTACGCCGGCTACCTGTATTATGCCGAGATAGCGAAGCGACAAAGACTCAGGTGAAGACAGGCGGTCAACCGTATCCTTGGAGACCAGCATCGCAGTATGGTATTGCTTTGTAATCGACTCAAGTCTGGATGAGAGATTTACGGTATCAGATATAACCGTTCCTGACAGACGTTCAGTCTCTCCTACGATACCGATCATGGCCATACCGGTGTGAATGCCGATACCGATATTGATGTCGCTTACATTGAGTTCTTTCGCGGTTTCAGGATCATGGACGATCGCCTTGTAAAGATCGATACCGCAAGCTACTGCGTCATCGGCCTTTTCAAAAAGTGCCATGACTGCATCACCGATATACTTATCGATAAAGCCGTTATGCTCACGGACTATCGGTCCGGCTTTGCCGTAGATAGTGTTAACGAAAGCGAAATTTTCCTTTGCCGTCATCATCTCGGAATTGATCGAGAAGGATCGGATGTCGCAGAAAAGAACAGTGAGTTCACGGTTGCTCGCATCACCAAGCGACAGATCAGTAAGTTTAACCTTTCCAAGGTATTCGCGGAACTTTTCGGGAACGAACTTGTAGTAGAACTTTTCAGTGCGGTCTTTCTCATCAAATGAATTCTCAAGGCTCGATGCCATCTCGTTGACCTGTGTACATATCTGGCCCAATTCGTCTTTTGAACTGTAATTGACTCTTGCAGAGAGATCACCTTCGCTGATGCTCTTAACGGTAACGGTAGCTTTCTTGATAACCCTTAACATGCGGACCGTGGAAAGAATGAAAATGACCGAGATGACAAGCATGATCAGGATTCCCGAACCGAAGATCTGGGCGATGAGCAAGAGTCTCGTTGAAAAGAGATCGCCGTAATCCGCCTCAACCCTGAGATAGTAGTTACCGCTGGAAGCGGCATCCTTTATCTTTCCGTAAGCGGATATTCTGCTGATGTTCGTTGTGGTTATCATGTTGACAATGGACCTGACGTTCTTGTCAACGTAAACATCTGATTTGAGGGCTTCTTCAGGGAATTTTCCGTCTGACACAAACCAATTCTGCATAGGCATGCCGACGGTACCATAATCTGCCACAGTATAAGCAGTGCCGTCATCTGCTCTGTAGACGACGGAGAAATTGTAGACCGGATTGAAAGAACCCAGTGCTTTCAGCTTGTCGCGAAGTTCTTTGTATGCCGTTCCGGTATTTTTATCAGGCTGCGAGAATCCGGAGAAATCAAATCCTTCCAAACTCTTAGCGGAGATCCCGCATATCATGTTAAGGTCATTTCCCGTGTCTTCAACCTTTATCCGGTCAGCATAAACATACACAACGCCCGCGATGATGCCGGAAAGCACGATGAACACCGGAATCGTTACGATCAGCTGCTTATAAAGCAGAGTCTTCTTGCGGATGATGAGATTGATGACCAGACCGATGACAGGCAGCCAGTACAGAAGATTCAGAAGAGGATCGATATACATGAGCGGAGTTATCTGCGGCCTTACGGTGATCTTTCTTAGGACGGGTTTGTCACCCGCATAAGTTATTAACGCTTTCTCTGTCAACATTACGACAGTGTCACGGGAATCCACGTCCGAATGGTAGGAATAAAGCATCCAAAGATCACCCGGTTCTTCAGCAACACCTTTGATATCAAACTCTTTCTTGAGTTTTCCGTCTTCAAGAGAATAAACGGCGAACGGGTCGGTATCCACTGCAAAGTACAGTTTGCTGCCGGCCATGGTCGCAGCTTTAAAGACCGGGATGTCTTTATCGTCAAAGCTATCGAACTTATAAATGCTCTCACCCATGGGTTTGCCGAATTCAACTTTGTAAACGTTACCGTCACTTCTCATAAATATAAAAGCGCCGTCAACCGGAATGATCCTTGCAGTATAAGTGCCGTCAGGATCCGTTGAGTAGATGTCGCTCTCACTTACGATCTGGCTCTTGGTATCGAGCGAATAGAGCTTGACGCCGTACATGTCACTTTTGGCAAAGTAAACTTTGCCGTTATGGTAATGAGGCATGCTCATTCTCGTTCCCTTTTGCAGATCCTCTCTGCTGATGTCAATACGGAAGACCTCATCAGTCTTTTTGTAATCGGGAGAAATGCGGATGATCGTATACTGTTTGGCCTGCAGACTGGAATTGCCATTAGTCTCGTAACGGTACGCATAGATCTCATCCTCATCGGTCAGGGCTATTGCGTAAGGCGTAAAAACGGTTTCAGATTCCTGGCTTTTATGCACAGCATAACCTGCGCCGCAATATTCCTGTTTCCAGGTATTTAGATCGAAGCGGGCATATATGCAGTTTTGCGTATCTCTGCTTACAATGCCCATCTTTCCGTTGTCGTTTACTGCTAAACACCATATTTCCCCGATCTGATATTCATATATGGGTAAACCGTTATAACCGCAAACGCCGTTTATATACGGAAACCAGGAATAATTTGTGTCAATCAGGAAATCCACAAGGAACACCAGGACAAACGCCAATATCAGCCACCTGGCCTTCCCGCAGAGCTTAAATATTATCTTCTTACACGCATTCAAAAACTTCATAATCCCAGCCTCATAAAAGGATATCGATCAACGTTTATTATACCAAGTATTTAGAGAAGTCTAATGCCAGGCGAAAAAAACAGCGGTCAGACTTTCGTCCGGCCGCTGCCATTTTACTTGACCTTGATCTTAAACGTTACCGTTTTGGTTACGCTCTTATAGTTTTCATTGCCTGCAGCAATTACCTTGCACTTGATCTTATAAGTTCCCTTCTTGAGTTTCTTCTTTACAGTAACCGTACCTGAAGAAGAGACCTTAAACTTCTTCTTAAACTTTTTCTTGGAAACGCTTACCAGCTTATAGGTGACATAACCCTTAGGATGGCTGACGGTAATTACGCCTGCACGGCCAACCTTCTGGTTCTTTTTCTTGAGTTTCTTGTACTTAACACCAGCGGTCTTTCCGGAAGCAGACAGAGTATTGGTGCTCTTGGTCTCATAGTTGATTATTTTCGTAATATCAACACCGCTCTGATTAATGGTTACGTCTTCTTTCTTTCCGCCATAATTTACTTCTTTAAGTGAAGAGCAGTTATCGAATGCATCAAAGATGAGAGTAACATTTTTAGGAATATCGATCTTTTTTAAACTGGTGCAGTCCTCAAAAAGATACTTTGATACAGAATCAATACCGGTCGGAAGCGTAATGCTCTCAAGAGAAGTGCATCCCTGGAAAACACCGCCGGCAATGAAGGTTATGCTGTCAGGAAGATAAATACCCTTAAGGCTTGTGCAACAATAAAAAGCGTTATCATATATCTTAGTTACGGTATCAGAGATATTGACGCTTGAAAGTTTTGAACAGCCGGAAAAGGCATCGGATTCGATTGTTTCAACACCATTGGGAATATTGATCGCAGTTAAACTCGAGCAACCCTGAAAAACGCCTTGATCGATCTTTTTAATATTCGAAGACAGCTTAATGCTCTTAAGCGCTTTACATTCGTAGAATGCCCATATGCCGATCTCCGTTACACTGTCAGGAATAGTAATATTCTTTAGCTTATAACAACTATCAAAAGCCTGTTCCTTGATCACCTTTACGCCATTTGCGATCTCAACGGTTTCCAGGTTCTCACAAAACCTGAATGCGTGCGCGCCTATCGAATTGATGTTGCCGGGGATTTTGACACTCTTCAGATTTCTGAAACCGTAAAAACTAAGATCACCAATATCCGTTAAATCCTCACCAGAAATAACAATACTCTTAATCGAATCTTTGTCTTCATTTACAAGAAGATCGTCCGTAATCGCACCGGAACCGGTAATAGTCAGGTTTCCTTTGTTGTCCAATGAATAACTTACGGTACCTTCAACACCGTTTTTCGCAGTTTTCTTTTTATCTTCAGCCTGAGGTGCCTGTTCTTCAGATGCCTCAGGTATCTTCTCTTCTTCGGGAACTTCAGTTTCTTCGGGTTCTTTTTCTTCAACAGATTCTTTCGATTCCTCAGTTTCCTTTTCTTCTGAAGGTTCTGATTCCTGCTTTTCAGAAGGTTTTGTCTCTTCTGTTTTCTCAGTTGCTTCAGTTTCTTTCTTCTCTGTTTCCTTAGCAGCCGGTTTTTCTGTTTCTTCCGGTTCCTGTTTTGCTGTCTCTTCAGTCTGTGTTTCTGACGCTGAAGGTGCCTCGTCTGCCACAACACTTACCGGTGTTGCTAACATCGACACACACATTACAGCAGATAACACGGCTGATGTGATCTTTAGTTGTTTCATAGATACCCCCTACATTAAAAACATAAAAGATAGTTTACTATATGAGAACAGATATCGCCACTTGATGAATCAGGCAACTTTGTATGACCTGTCTGAAAATGCTTTACCGATAACAAGGCCCGAAAGCATAACAAGACCAAAAGCAAACACCATCGCCGCCGTCTTAATATCAGCTTCGGCTTTCAGCGCACGCTCTTCCCAATAGGGCAGTTCAAAAGCTGATGGCGCCTTATCCTTAAACACATTGATGACATTGTATCTGCCCGTAATTCTGACTACACGGTAAGATGGAGATGATATGTTATATCCCGGAATGGCACCGCTTAAGTCAAAATGAGCGGATTTTGATGACTGCTCCGGCAGGATAGCTTCATAAGACATAACTGCGGGAATTACAGGTTCTTCCAATTTTGAACAAAACTTTTCCAAACACTCGAAAGAGATATAGACTCTGGAGCTGTTATCTTCATGTTCCCTGACGACTCCGATTATCGTATAGTCTTCTCCGAGTATGCATATCCTCTTCCCTATGACATCGTAAGATCTGAACATGCTCCAGGAAGCTGCATCATTTAAGACTACCTGATACTTGTCAGTAGTATCAGATGTCAGGAAACCACCCGTCATGAATTCAAGGGGATGCATCGAAGTAAAGGCACCGCTAACGGCATAGATATCGGATTCGAATAATTCACCTGAATTCATACTCCCGGAATTGACCATACCCTTAAGGCATGAACAGTAACAGTCAGTCCAAGCAGGAGGCGTGGCCGCCTTGTCTTTTGTTTTCTTTCCTGACCTGGCTGCCTGATTAATCACACCCTGCAAAGATGAACGGATACCTTCAATATCCGCAACACTAAGAGATGAACCGTCATCGGTATAAGCCAACGGTGAGCCGTCACCTGAAGCTCTTGCACCCTTTGCGTATACAGCAACATGAGCATATCCGGAATTGCTTCCTGCTCCCCAGATGGCAGCAGTCTTTCGTTCAGGACGCGACATAAAGACTGCAAAACCGGTAATTACGCATGCCGCCATCAAAAAGACGGCCGCACAAGTAAGGAAAACGAATAAGTATTTTGTGACTTTCACGCTCTTCGACATGTCACTTCGCACCGTAATCTTCAAGTCTAACTCTCTGCCCGTCCTCAAGAGCAGCTTCACTTCTGATCAGTATGATCTTCGACTTCAGATCTTCACCTGAAATCGCAGTATAGACGCCATCCGTAGCAAGCACGCTGACATCAACTCTTCTTACCTTGTAAGTGTTTCCGAAAGGTGACTTTGTCTCATCGATAACATATACAAAACTGCCGTTGTTATCTTTAAATACCGCTCCTGAAGAAACCAGATAATCGTAATTACTGTTGGATCTGCCGATATAACCCGTAACGTTTTCTCCCGGGAAGAACATTTCTGCTTTTACTTTACACTTTACGAGTTTCATGTTTCTCGGATCTTTCGGATCGGGTTTGACCGTTTTCACCGTGCATTCTTCAACCCAGTGTGAATCCGTAGAAATCTCAGTTCCGGGATCAAGAGATTCGGCTGTAGATGAACTGAAATTAAAAGTAATCGTGTATTCCGTTTCATTCGGAATGACGACCATGAGGACTGTTTTCTCATTAGTATTATCACCGACAAAAGCCTGGACGTAATAGACCATGCCGTCTGCAGGAGATTTGACTTCTTCAATATCGAAACGCTTCTCCATTTCACCGATCAGCTTTTTGACTTCCTCGATCTTTTTCTTTCTGTTCTTGGTAACGCCTCTGAATCCGGTTACATCAGACAGCATTTTCTGAGCCAGACTCAGACTTGCTTTTGCGTCGTTGACTTCCGTTTTAAAGGCCGCATTTTTCTTATTCTTTTTCAGCTGCTTTTTAGCAAGCTTAAGACGTGCTTTTGCCTGGGAAACTCTTGCAGCATAGTAAGATTCTTTCTCAAGATCGTTAAGATCTTTTTTCAGATCTTCGAGAACACCCTGATCTTCAACTGACCTGTACTTAAGTTTTAACAGGACCTGGTCCTTTTTGACCTGGTCGTAATCTTCGACCAGCACAGTTTCGATCTTCCTGCCTTCTGCACACTTTATCTCATAACTCGTCACAGGTTCGATCTGAGACGTTGCTTTATCCGTAAACGAAAGCGCGCCTCCTCCGATCCTTTTCCCGACAACCTTCGGGATAAAAAGGTTCATTATCGTGTTCGAAAAGAACGTCAGCAGCAAAAGGAATGCCACAAAAACGATTATGACTTTGGTAACCCATGATCTGTTCTTAGTTTTTTCGCTCATAACAATAACCTCTACTTAATTCCTGACTGCGATATTCCTTCAACCAGCTGATCTTCACCGCGAAGGAATATTAGAAGCGGCGGTATCATGTATAGCGCACATGCTGCAAAAGCCAATCCGATATCTCCGACATTAACCTTAGACAAGAATACTGACAGCGGCTGCATGCCTTCATCCTGAAGCATTACCAGAGGCTGCTCTACCATGTTCCAGTAATCGATGAACAGGAGTATCGCCATCGCTGCAACAGGAGCTTTGCAGTTGGGCATGACGACCTTCGTAAAGATCTGCCATTCACCTGCACCGTCTATGATCGCCGCTTCGATATAAGCCTTCGGAATGCGGCGCATATACTTGGTAAGGATATAGACCGAGAACGTTGAGAAAACTCCCGGGAGTATAACCGCCCACGGTGTATCCAGGATATTCAAAGTCTGGTTCATTATGTAGTTCGGAACCAGCGTTACCTGGAACGGCATGAGCATTAGGATGATGTAGAAAAAGAACAATACTTCCCTTCTCTTTTTCCTGTACCTCATAAAGCTGTAAGAAGCCATGCAGGCAACTGCCAGCTGTCCTATAACGATAGGAACGGTAAGCAATATGGAATTCCAATATCTGAACAGATATGAAGGATTCTTTAGCAGTATTTCGGAATACTGATCTGCACTTACCTCTTGAGGTATAAGCTGCAGTTGAGGTGCCTCATCGATAAACCTGCTTGCCTCATTCGTACTTCCCGGGAGGCTTTGAAAAACGACGCCGTAGTTTCCCTCTATCTCCGAAGAAGACATAAACGAATTAAGGAACGTAAAGAAGATCGGCATTATCGCGATAAATGCAGCTCCGGAAAGGAATATAACTCCGAACACTTTTGCGATACTTGATTTTACCTTGCGCCTTCTCAGTTTAACTGCATTGGCAGCCCTTTGCTTTTCAATGAACTCTTCCCTTTCGGAAGGCGGAAGACTGGATACGTAAGACTGCGGCTGCACTTTCTCTTTGTAGATATGATGCCTGGCAAGTATAGCCTGCTTTCTTCTCTCTTCGCGGATATTCTCTTCCATATCTACTCCTCCACACCCTTATCGATACGGGATTCAATAAAGAACAAAATACCGACGATTATCATCATGGCAATGCTGAGAATGACTGCAGCTACCGACAGCTGAGTGTAATCCAGACGCGTAAACTTGTTGTTCATAAAGTGCTGCAAAGTATATAGTTTTCCGTACGGATAATTTCCGGTAAGGAGATATACTTCCCTGAATATCTTAAATGAATTTATCAGTGACATTATGCCTACAAAGAATATCGTAGGTCCAAGGTAATAAAGTCTGATTGAGAAAAATCTTCTTATCGATCCGCATCCGTCCATAAGAGAAGACTCAACAACTTCCTGCGGTATGTTATTGAGTGCTGACAGGAACAATATGATGTTAAGTCCCAGGTTCTTCCACAGGAATAAGAACATCGTCAGAAGCTGGCCGTGATCTTTCATCCAGTCTATGCGTTCCAATCCGAAGAGCTGATAAGTCCAGCCGTTCAACACTCCGTTGTAACTGAAGACGACCTGCCAAATGAGAACGATCGATGCGACAGGAACCATCATAGGTGTAAGGAGCAGACTTCTAAACGTACTCTTTCCCGGGATCTGAGAATTGAGAACGAGCGCCAGAAGGAGCGATATCACTATAGCTGCGGGAACCGTTACGGCAGTAAACAAAGCAGTGTTTCCACATGCCTGAATAAATGCTTCGTTAGTTAAGACATCCTTGTAATTCTTGAGGCCTGCAAATTCGCTGATGGTAGCAGATTTCTGGAAAGATATCTTTATAAGCATTAAGAACGGTACGATGAAAAACAGAAGAACGCCTGCAAAAGAAGGCAGGAGAAAACCGGATCCGGCTCCCCATTCCTTCAACTTAAACAAGCTGTGCCGTAGACGTTCCAAAGCGATCACCCCAAGCTCAAAAACAGTCCTTCGATAAGTTGCATATAGCAAAATCAGACAATACAATTATCCGTTTTAATTTCTGTTTCATCAATAGCAAATTCCCAATTCATTATGTTTTGCCGTATTATTCACAAAAATCCGAATGTATAATGCACAAAATATCAGAGCAAATTTTGTCATCTTTTTTCGGATACAGATTGCAAAATATAAATGGGTTATCAGAAATAATGGGGGATCTATATGAGTAGACTAAAGCCTGTTGCTATAGCTATGGTTTTCGTTATGCTGATGCCTGTGCTCATGTCTTGTTCTTCAAGCATTAAAAAGAGCACTGTGGTAAAGGCAGATGATCCCTGGTATGAAACCACCAAGTTCAAACTCGACTTCAATATCCGCCAAGATGAACAGCAGGAACTTTCATGCGTATGCGCCTGCGAAGACAGGATCTTTTCCGTGTACACCTTAACGTCAGGTCAGTACGCATCCTCAAGAACAGTTCTCGATACTTATGATATGAACGGAAATCTGATCAACCGGAAAGATGTCTCCTGCCCTGATAATGCCCGTATTTTCACAGTATATTGCATTGCTTCCGATCAGGCAGGAAAAAACATAAGGGCGATCGTACAATATCTTGACGCAAACGATAACCTTCCTATATTCGCAAACATTAACACGGAAACCGGAAAGCTTGCCAGGGTAAAAGATGTTTACGGCAAAAAAGCCAAAAGGGTCAGGAAGAACAATTCATCTATCTGGAAAGCATGCTTCATAGAAGATTACGCAGTCTTAACGAATATGTATGACACTTCTAACAGCAATCGTATGGAAAACCAGTTATTGTTATTCAAGAACTTTGAATTTGTCTGCGAGCTCGATCTGTCTGCATCCGATATCGGAATGATAATGCCGGGATTCTCAATAGATGAATCTTCTGAGTCGATATTTGCGGCAGGTTACGAAGATGCTGATCTGGTAACACTGGAATTTGATCTGAGATCCGGGAAGCTTAAGGACAAAAAGTCATTTATGGATAACGACGACAACAAGATCAACCTTGCCGAATACACTGCAACAGACAGCGGTGATTTGTGTAAGATCGATTCTCTCGGGAATATCATGATGATCGATATAAACGACATGACGCCCAAGACCGTAATAGACACAAACTGGTACACGCCGTGTTTTTCTCCATTTTTAGATTCGGATCTTACAGTTGAATCTGAGATCTTAAGCTGTAACGAAAAAAGAACGATTATTATAGATGAAGAATCAACAGTATTCTGTTCCGATCAATATGTCCGTAATTCATACATCAGAGTAATCAACAAAGTTGACAAAAATCCACATGCCGGCAAAAAGGTCTTAAAGCTTTCTCTGCCTCCTAATTCAGGAGTTTCAGAGTATCTGTCAAAAGCTATATTTGAATTCAACAGATCAAGCAATGAATATCTCATAAGAATATGGGACAAGTATAAGACAGGATTCAATATGACAAGGTTTAACGGAACACCCGATCTGGATAACCGTATATACACTATGATCCAGGATCTCAAGGGAGGCGACGCTCCTGACATCGTCATAGGGATACAGAAAAAATATGCTATGCGCGATGAGATATTTATGGACCTGACAGACTTCCTTGAACCTGATGTCATGGACAAGCAGTTCAAGAATGTTTTCGAGGCAGCTAAAGTTGACGGCAAGCAATACTTCCTGCCCATTACGATGGAGATAGAAGGTCTTGTTACAAACAAGGAACTTTTAAAAGAAGGCGCCGTGGGAATTACATTTGAAGAATTCGACAAGATCATAAAAGAAAGCATGAACGGGTTTTCTCCATATGATTATCCTGGATCATATCATTTTAACAAGCGCGCTTTCATAGTGTCATGCATAGATACCAAGAGTGCCGTAGAAGGTGCGAAGATCGACTTCGGCACGGAACAGTTCCGTACCACGATCAAATATGCGAAAGACAATTTCAAGTACGATGATGAATTGCAAATACCAACCGATTACATCTACGATTACAACCGCTTCAGAGGCGAATGCTATTATACCAAGATCAACGATTACCTTGATTATGTCCTCGCATGCTTCAGGGAAAAAGGACAATATAACATCATAGGCACCCCTTCCGTTGATGCATCAGGTCCCAGGTTCAAAGCCACGGAAACCATATCCGTATCGGCATCAACGGGCGAAAAAGACGGTTGCAAAAAGTTCTTGAATTTCCTTTTCTCAGGAGCAGCCTATAATTCGGAAACACCTGAATTCAGACTGATCGTAACCAATAAAGAGATCATGGAAAGAAACACGGGAGCAGTCGCCAAGATCAATAATACCGGTTATCAGCAGTACATGGCTAAAGTCGAAAACGGAGTATATATACCGGCAGTCGGAGTCGAAAAAGCAACCGGAGATAAATACGCAACCGATGATATGCGTGTGTTATTCCTGAAAAGTCTCTCTAATCTCTCTATTTACTATTACGAGGACGCGGAGATTACCAAATTCGTATTCGAGGAAATAGCTCCATATTTCAAGGGAGACCGTTCGCTTGACGATGCCATCACAGTCCTGAACGACAGGGCAACAAAGTACATCAGAGAGCTATAGACAGGGGGTTCATAATGAGGAATATAAAACCAATTGCCATAGCTATGGTTTTTGCTATGCTGATGCCGCTTCTGTCGGCCTGTTCACCAAGCTTGAAAAAGACCGCTGTGGTAAAGGCTGATGACCCATGGTATGAATCAACCAGATTCACCATCGAAGAAGACGTCCGTAAAAACGAGACGAGGAATACCGCGTGCATGTGCGCCAGCGAAGACAGATTATTCGACATATATAATATGACCTCCGACAACTGGGGATCGTCACGCACCGTTCTTGACACATACGATCTGAACGGCAATCTGCTTAAACGTCAGGAGGTATCTTGTCCGAATAATTCCAACATTCTTGCCATCGAATCAATAAGTGCCTCACCGGACGGAAAATCATTGAATGCGATCGTCGGCTATCTTGGAGTCAACAGGCTCGGTCCGACATTTACCAGTATCGACACGGAGACGGGAAAAATGTCAAACATAAGAGAAGCATACAGCAAAAAAGTCAAAAGGATAAGAAAAGGTAATACAAGTGTTTCCAGGGCACAGTACATTGGAGATTTTGCAGTCTTATTACTGCTCAACGGACATCCATCCTTAGGCGCATACGACTGGCAGATGCTGTTATACAAGAACTCCGAGTTTGTTGTCGAACTCGATATGTCATCCTTATCTCTCGGCGAGTTTCTGTCAGGGTTTTCCATAGATGAAACTACCGATTCTCTTTATGCGTCAGCCTATGAAGACGATGCTGTCGTTTCGCTCGAGTTCGATACAAAAACCGGAAAACTCAAGGATAAAAAATCCTTTTACGAGACAAAAGAAAACAATGTCAACTTCGCAGAATACGCTGCGAATGACAGAGGCGATATGTGCAAGGTAGATTCGTACGGCAATATCACCAAGATCGATATGACTGATATGACTCCTAAGACCATGATCGACACTAACTGGTACACACCAATCTACAGTTCGACATTCGCCGATGATCATGTAAGCGCTTCTTCTGTTATAAGCTGCAACGAAAACAGAACGATCTTATCCGAATCAAGTTGGACATTCTATGGTTCTGAATACAGCGTCTCACGCGCTAACATAAGAGTACTGAAAAAAGCCGGTAATAATCCTCACGCCGGTAAAAAAATACTTAAACTCGCATTGCCGCCTAATTCAGGAGTTTCAGAATACCTGACCAAAGCAATATATGAATTCAACGAAACCAGTTCCGAATACTACATCAGGTTGTGGGACAAGTACAAGACCGGATTTAACCTCCTTGTAGCAAACGATCAAACAGACGAGGACGAAAAACAGATATACTCCATGATCCAGGATCTCAAAGGCGGTGATGCTCCTGACCTGATCATAGGCATCCAGAAAAAATATGCGATGCGTGATGATATCTTCATGGATCTTACTGACTTCCTTGATCCTGAGGTTATGGAAAAGCAGTACAAAAATGTTTTCGAGGCATCAAAAGTCGACGGAAAGCAGTTCTTCCTTCCTGTTACTCTGGAAATCGAAGGTCTTGTTACTAATACCAGTCTGCTGAAAGAAGGCGCTGTCGGCATAACCTTCGAAGAATTCGACAAGATAATAAAAGAGAACATGAAAGGTTTCTCACCATACGATTATCCATACTCAAAAGCATATAATAAGCGTGCATTCATACTGTCATGCATAGACACTAAAAGTGCGATCGAAGGCAAACCTGTCGACTTCGGAACAGATCAATTCAAAGCTGTAGTGAAATATGCAAAAGACAGCTTAAAATACGATGATCTGAAAAGCACGCCCAAAGATTACATATTCGATTTCAACAGATTCAGAGGCGAATGCTATTACGCCAAGATCGATGATTATCTTGATTATGTTCATGCCTGCTTCAAGGAAGATGGCCAATACAGTATAATCGGCACTCCTTCAGTTAATGCATCAGGTCCGAGATTTAAAGCTATTGAGACAATATCCGTATCTGCTGCCACAGGAGAAAAAGACGGCTGCAAAAAGTTTTTGAATTTCCTGTTCTCAGGTACTGCCTACAGATCCGAAACGCCTGAATTCAGGCTGATCGTAACCAACAAGGAAATCATGAGCAAGAATACGGAAGCAATCGCCAAACGCAATAACGACGGCTACAAAGATTATATGGGCCAAGTCGAAAGCGGTGCCACAATACCGGCAACAGGCTTGGAAAATGCGACCGGAGATAAGTACGCGACAGATATAATGCGCGAGATATTCCTGCACAGTCTTTCAAATCTGTCTACATACTATTACGAAGACCAGGAGATCACGAAATTCGTTTTCGAAGAAATAGCTCCATACTTTACCGGCGACCACACTCTAGACGAAGCCATAGCAGTCTTAAATGACAGAACAAACAAATATATAAGAGAACTGTAAAGAGGTAATGCACATGAGCATTTTCGACGATGTAAACAACTGGGAGAAAAACGAAGGCGCGGATATCTTTTCTTCTGTTCTAAATGTTACAGAACCTGTAGTCTTGGATTACGGGTGCGGAGCGGGAAACTATTCTTTTGCAGCTGCATATGCATTTGATCAGAAATGCAGGATATACGCAATTGACATTAACAAGCAATGCCTTGATTACGTCAATGAAAAAGCCAATGGTTTAAAGATTAATTGCATTACCACTGCCTGCGGCAGAGAAGATTACCGTCATGATTTTGATGACAACACATTTGATCTCGTCATCTACGCCGACATGTTTCATGGTGAAGAAAAAACATACGGCGGACTTCACCGTTTCGTTATGATCGAAGAGGCTATGAGAACATTGAAGAAAGGCGGCATCCTTGCCGTACTCCCTTTCCATCTTTCGAATTTCAGAGACAAAGATAAAAAGAAAACCAAGTATACATACAAAAAGCTCATCAAGGAGATCGAAGATTACGGTTTCACCTATGTTGAAAAGGATCCGGAGGGCATCCATTTCGAGAAAGTATACAGTCCCTATTACCAACAAAAAGGCGGAGTCACCTTCGAAAGTCTCGAAAGAGGCAAGTTTTTGATCTTTGCCAAGTAACCGTTTCCCGTGACCTGCCGTCAGCATGGTATAATGAAGAAAATGCTTAAAAACAGGGGTTTGCAACCACAAGTTGACAGATTGCAAAGCCGGGTTGGTGGTCTTGTAAACAGGATTTTTGTTAATCTCAGGCCATCAAACCCAGGAGGTTAAACGGATGACAATCGCTGACAGAATTCAGAGCCTTAGAAAACAAAAAGGCATGTCCCAGGAAGAACTCGCTGACGCGGTCGGAGTATCCCGTCAGTCTGTCTCAAAATGGGAAAGCGAGCAGGCAACCCCGGATCTCGATAAAGTAGTCATAATGAGCGACCTTTTTGAAGTAACCACGGATTATCTTCTTAAAGGCATTGAGCCGGTAAAGACAGATGACCATAAGACCATGGCCGACGTTATCGACCAGAAGGTCCTTACCGAGAAGAACGGCAAGCGCGCGAAAACCGCGCTGAAATGGTTCCTTATAGGATTCGGCGTATTGCTCGGGATAGATTTCATCTCGATGCTGATCTATTTCATTATCAACGGGCTTCCCGCCTGATCTGATCCACAACAACCAATCGTTTCATAAAAAGGCCTGAAAGCTCAGGCTGCCACTTAATGCGCCCAAATACAGGAGAATGTCATGAATAAGATAAAAGAATTCATCAAGAATTTAAGCCCCTTCAACAACCGCACAGAGATGCCAAAGCTTCTCTACATCGTCAAGGTCATCCTGATCTTCTATGTCTTTAAGTTCGGATCAGAACTTGTCTGCGAGGCTCTTGCCATCGGTATCCACTTCGCATGCGGCAAGAATCCGCTGCAGGGCGAGATGTTCGACATGAATACGATAACGCTGATAACTTATTTGGGTTACTCGGTCATGATCTTAGTGATAATGCTCTTCTGGAAGCTGTTCCAGAAAAAGAACGTTGCTGAGCTCGGGTTTACAAAGAATGCCGGAAGTTATCTTACCGGCATGGCAACAGGAACCGTGATCCTGGCAGCATGCATAATTCCCGTCATGCTTACCGGTGCGCTTCAGTTTAACGGTATCTTCAGCAGGATTGACACGAAGATGGTTCTTCTCATGATCCCCTGCTTCATTTTCCAGGGTGCAATGGAAGAAGTTCTTACAAGAGGAGTCGTCCAGCAGCTTCTGATCAAAAAGACATCAGTACGCGTGGCTTTCGGTGTTTCCGCGGCACTATTCACCATTCCCCATCTTGATAACATGGCGGGAGCAGAACCTGTTATCTACGTGATTGCAGTAGCCAATCTCATCCTGATCTCACTGGTCTTCTCTTTCCTGACAGTCCGCTTCAGGAGCATCTGGGCTGCCTGCGGTCTTCACGCCGTTTGGAACTACATTCTTTCCGTAATCTTAGGACTCAATCTGAGCGGGATCGATGAGCCGGCTGCAGCAGTATTTGACATCAGGTCTAATGGCAGCAACGTCTTGAACGGCGCAGCTTACGGCATCGAAGCCGGCATCATCACAACGGCTGTGCTGGGTTTGACGGTAGTGATCCTTTTCATGTATTCAAGAAAAACTGCCAAGAAGGTCTTGGCAGTTCAGTCAGCGTAATCTATCCGAACATCTTCTCGTACTTGTCTGTCGGGCCGCCTGTCAAACTGCTGGCAGTGATGACGGTCATCAGCGAATCGTCCAGCTTTCTGACATAAAGACTTATATTCTGCCCTTCTATGGTAAACGGGATCTTCAAGTATTCTTTGCCGCTTAATGTCACCTTGCTCTGTTCACCATATTTGGCTTCAAGACCGATCTGCTTTAACTCTTTCTCCGTCATCTCTTTGAAGTCCCTAATATACTTCTCTTCAGTATAGTCGGGATCATCAGGAACGGCTTTCTTCGTATTTATGAACACTATCTGCATGTATTCATTTTTCCCGGCAAAGTAGCTTTCATTGTTAGTTGCCAATGCAAACGCGCGATGCTTATCGCTTAAAGCATTTTCTACTGTTTCGCGGCTTACTCCGCTGTCATCTTCGGCTTCAATATATTCGTAGGTTATTGGTACCTGCAGCTTGATCCCCGCATATTCATTAGAGTACTTACCGTCTTTTGTATACTTGCCCCTGGTGTAGTTTGTACCCTCCATCGGATTAGCGAGCGAATCTTTGGGAGTAGGGATATCCTTAACTGCATCAGGTTCTTTGCGTGGTGTGAAACCCTCAGGATATGAAAGTCCGTAACCTGTCTTAAACAATTGGTCATCAGTTCCGATCTTTCTTGTTGCGTTATACCAGGGCTCGGGCAGCTTGCCTGAGAAGTTTGCGCATCCGCAGAGAACGTCTGATACGCCCTTTCCTTCAGAACCCGGAAGATAGCACATTACTACGCTGTCCCAATTGTTGAAATCCGAGCCCAATGCCAAATGTCTTCCTGCGATTATGCAGGCTACAGTCGGTTTCCTAAGTGTTCTCGCCCTATCTATCGACTCGGTGTTATACATTCCCGCGCCGATCTCTCTGAGATCGATATCGGAAAGGTCGCCGTACCATTCTGCATATGCATCTTCACCTATGCACAGAAGAACGGCATCTGCTTTTTCAGCTTCATCGGGATCAGTAATTACTTCGATTCCGTAATCCTTCGCATATCTTTCGAATGCTTCCTGGATAGTGGTAACACCGACGATATCTGATGTATGACTCTGGTTCCATCCCATGGTCCAGCCGCCGCACTGTGCGCGTGTATTGTTTGCATTGGGTCCAGTGATATAGACCTTTGTTCCCTGCTTAAAAGGCAGTGTATCGTTGTCGTTCTTCAGGAGGACAAGGCTTTTTTCAACAAGCTTTTCAGCTATTGCTCTGTATTCCATCGAACCGGGTTCTTTCTGGATCGTCGTAAGTTTTTCACAGAGAGGATCTTCAAACAAACCGATGTCCTTCTTGAGCTTGATAACTCTTGTGGCAGCTTCGTTAACTCGGGCTTCGGTGATCTTTCCTTCCTTTACAGCCTTGATTATTATCTGTCTTACTTCATCGTATCTGAGGCCTTCCATAAGAAGATCGATGCCACAGTTGACTGCCGTTATTACCTGATCGTCAAAAGTTGCAGGAGACGTATTCTGAACAGCCATACTGTCGCTCATGATGAGACCTTTAAATCCCATTTCCGTCCTGAGCTTTCCGATGTACTCGGCATTCTCATGCATCTTCTTTCCGTTAAGAGAAGAATAGCTGACCATTATTACCTGAACGCCCGCGTCGATCTGAGCCTGATATACCTTCAGGAGCTCTTTGATCTCAGCATTTGAAAGCTGTGCATCACCACGGTCTATAAGACGAGCGTGATCAGATCTTTCACCTGTCTCATATTTAACGTTTCCGTCACCGAAAAAGTGTTTCGCGGTTGCAACTACACCGCCGTCAATGAGGCCTTTTGTATATGCGGTACTGAGCTTTTTTATCTGCTCTAAGTCTGAACCGTAGCACTCGTAATTTCTTCCCCATCTAGGATCATTAGACTGCGCTACGCAGGGATAAAGATTCCAGAGCATGTGGCACATGCGTGATTCATCAGCTGTGATCTTTCCGACCTGATATGCAAGCTCTTCGTCGTTAGCAGCACCTTGTCCGATATTGTGCGGGAAGAATACACCGTCAACGCAGTAACCTACACCATGCACATCATCCTGCGCTACGATATAAGGTATTCCTGCTTCAGACTCGATCGCTTCTTTCTGGAATTGATCCAAAGTCTTTCTCCACTCTTCCGCAGTCAGCATTCCCTCGTCGCCGTAGATACTTCCGTAGCAGTTAGCAGCCATCGGCTTTGATTCATCTGCCTGAGTCTTGTAAAGGATGGGCTGGACCATCTGCGCTGCTTTCTGTTCAAGAGTCAGAGTTCCAACTATCTCCTCAGGTGTCATGGTCTGATACCACTGGTACTTATACTTGTATTTTCCCTTAGGAAACTTCTTTGTTCCGTTCGTATTTAACGCACATGCAGCAGCTGTAAAAATCATTACCGCAAGCATGATCCCGGCTATGGTTTTCTTCATAAATGCATATTCTCCTTTATCCGTCACTCAAACATTTTCTCGTAATCAGCGATATTCTTATCAATCGGCATGCTGATATTGATTATGCACATGAGATTATCATCCAGCTTTCTTGCGTAGTGATAGCCGTGCATTTCGCCATAGTAGTCAATGACCAACATAGCCCTTGTATATTCCTGTCCTCCAAGTTTGACTTTTGACCTGTCCTTTTCGTTCTGTGTACCGCCCATTTTTTCTAAGCCGGCCCCATTAAAACCAACGATGAAATCAAGCCACTCATCCTCTGTAAAATCAGGGGCACCCGGAACGCCAAGTTTTGTATTAAGAAACTGGATCTCGATCGAAATGCTGTTGGTGCCGTCCCAAAATGAAGCATCGTATCTTGTTGCTGAAAGGATCGTTTTATCCTTTTTGTCTCTGGCGTCAGACAGATAACTGTTCATCATCTGCAAAAGCTCAGCTTCCGTAAGAGGAGTGTTTGCTTTAGGAACGTTGAGCTTTATCTTTGCATATTCATTAACATATACTCCGTCACTGAACGTGCCTTTTGTATATCTGGTTCCAGAGAGAGGATCGTCACCTCTCATCTGGGGCATGACACCCGTTCGCTCCAATGAGATCACATATACATGGCCAAACTCTTCTGATTCGGTTATCTTGTTGTTTGCTATACACGTCATTGAAGAACCGTCATGTGAATAACCGTTCTTGTTTTTCGTAAGTCCGCAGCAGTAACCATTCTCATCTTTCAAGAGGATCTCCATTGATTTCTGACTAAGGAGTTTGCCTCCGAAAAGCGCACGGTCAAAAGCTACCATGTCGGTCAGACAAGAATGTATTCCTCCGTCACCCCTTGAATTATTGGGACATGCGGGATAACCGTCTTTGTCCGAAAATCCGTATTGCACAAGCTCTGCAAAATCAGCAGGAACATAAGTCATGTCGCCTGTTGCCATGGAAGTGGTCTTCTTCATACCGCACTTATCGAAGATATTCTTCTTCAGATAGTCGGAAAGTTTCATGCCGGAAAGTTTCTCGATTATGAAAGCAAGCAGACGGTAATTTGTGTTGCTGTATCCGTATTCAGTGCCCGGTTCGAAATCCAAAGGCGCTTTATACATTGCCTTTAAGAGCTGCTCATCCGTCGTCTTATCCAAGAGGATATCGCTTATCTGTTTGTTTGCCGCATCCTCGCCCGAAATGTTCCAGAACGGATCAGGGTTATTCAGATAATCAGGGATTCCCGAATTCATGTGAAGCAGGTTGTAAATGGTGATCTTCTTACCTGTTTCATATTCGGGGAAATACTTATTGAGAGTATCGTCAAGGCTAAGCTTGCCCTTCTCCTGAAGCTGCAAAATTGCTACCGCGGTAAACACTTTACTCACTGATGCGATGTCGAAAACAGTATCCTGCGAGACCTTTGTCTTGCCGTCCTTTTCGAGTGCATCTTCAGCATACAGATAAACAATATCCTTATCCGTTGCAACCGCTATGGCACCGGTAACAGTATATCCGTCGTAGGATTCAAGGAGCGTCTTATACTTTTCATCCGGGCACGCCCAGGATCTTTCGGTACCGCTGAGCTTGATCTTGTCCAGTGAATACTTGGAATTTTGACTGCATGCTCCGAATGAGAGAAGCATTGACGAGATCAATAATGAAGCCGTGAACTTCTTAATGGATGCCTGTCTCATAATTTTGGCCATAATCCTTCCTGCGGGCTGATCTATCCTTTCAATCCGCTTAAATATCTTGTTCGTTTGTTTGTAGATTAACCTGTTCTAGCTGCCGTTATTCGTCCAGATAATAGGCGTTACAATCTTCGCAATATTTCCAGTTCCTGATCGCTTTTAATGTTTCTTCTGCCGCTTGCCTTGCATATTCATCATCAAAAGATCTGCTGTAACTGTTTCCTTCCAACTTGATAAGTTTTCCGTACTGCAGCTTGCTTGCTGCTTTCTCTGCAGACCTTGTACCCGAAAGCAGCGTTCCCCAGATAATAGTGACAGGCACTTTGCAATCCTGCAGGAAATCATATGAATCAGCGGTAACTTTCGGTTCTTCAGAGAATGTATATTCTTCGATCTCGGGCTCGATCAGAATCACACCCTTAACTTCATCCTGCCTGTCTGATCCCGCATAAGATGCAGCGAAACCACCTGCCTGATGGCCCCACAGATATACCTTTTCAAGATTAACGTCAGGAACAAATCTCAGTTCATCCATTACGGCATAAAGGTCGAGGACATATTCTAATGCAAGGTCACCGCGCTGCGTTGGCGAATAGTATTCGGCACCTGATACATTTGCATCAAACATAACGGCTGCATATCCGTTCTTGTTGAAATAATCTGCCATCTTCTCATATCCGGCATCTCTTTCAGCAGCCTGGACGTCTAATGCTTTGCATATGACTATCGTCTTAAACGGGCCTTCTCCTTCAGGAGTTTTTATCTTTCCGTTTATCGTCTTTCCGTCACGGTTAAAAACGATCTGCTTTTCAGTATCGGATAAACTCTTTATTTCAGGCTTCTTTGCAGTGTAATTAAAAGGTGCGTTTCTCTGTACCGTAACATCTCCTGAAAGCAGTTCGTCTGCAGTCAGATTCTTCGAATTTAGTCCCAGTGTTGCAGCTACAAAAAGCAATGAAGTAACTATAACCGCACTGGTAAATCTTGTTCCCTTTTTGTAGCTGATAATGTTCTTAACTCTATGCGTAACTTCAGCTTTGCAGAATCTTGTGCTGCTGAATCCGAGAGGCGTTACAAGGTACTTTTTATTGTTGCTTATCTTCGCATAATTGACGATTGATATCGCATAAGCCTGCTTGAGTTCTGAAGTCATTTTCGAGATCGTTGACTCGTCGCAGCTCATCTCGATATCCTGTTCGAAAAGCGCATATGAAAGCCATACGAAAGGATTGAACCAATGGATCGCAACGATAACGGTACCAATGATCTTGCCGATCCAGTCACCATGTCTGATATGAGTCTTCTCGTGCATGAGAATGTATTCTCTCTCATTGTTATCGAGTACTTCCGGAAGATAGATCTTCGGAACAAAAAGACCGAATACGAACGGTGATTTTACCTTCTCTGATTCATATACGTTCCTGTCGATCTTCACCGCATCCCTGAGTTTTATCTTAAGCAGGATAAAACGGATGACTGAGTAAGAAGCAACGGCCGCAAAGCCAATAAACCAGACGGCTGCAAGGATCGTCTTTACATCAGGAACAGCTCTTGCATGTTCGTTATGAATAACGGATACTGCACCTTCGTGATGATCATTTGACGCTTGGTAAACAGCTGTATCAGCACTTGTTTTCTCCGCCGTAATATCAGCAGCCGCAGCTGCATCAGTATTTGTTTCTTCAAACACTTTTGCTTCCTCGATCTGAGTGGTAATGGCTTCGGTATGCAAAGGAATGTAGTTAAAAATACTGATAACGGACTGAATGTTTATCGGCAGGAGCAGCCTTACCGCTACTACTGCCCAGAGGATCATGATGAATCTCTTTGACCTTTTGCGCAGGAGAAATCTGAACAGGATAGTGGCAAGGACCACTACGCTGCCCATGATAGACATCTCAAGCACTTTCAGGAAAAGATCCGTCACTTCTTATCGTCCTCCGTATGTGCCTTGATGAGCTTGATCAGAGCTTGCGCATCCTCATCGCTTAATGATTTCTTGTTGCCAAGGAATGACGCAACGAACATCGGAAGCGATCCCGAAAAGCTCTCTTCAACGATCTGATTGCTCTCGGAAATCAGAACATCTTCTTTGGGGATCAGTACGCTTACGATCGTATCTTCGTTCTTAACAAAACCCTTGGCTATCAGCTTGCGGAGAACGGTATATGTAGTTGATTTATTCCAATCGTTAATCTCATTAGCCAGCTTAACAAGCTTACCGGACTCAACGGGAGCTTCTCTCCATATGATCTCCATAAGCTTTTTCTCAGCTTCAAACAATATCAGTTCCTGCATCGATCTCACCTCAACAATATGGTTTATCGCAATAAACCTGATGTTAGTTTATTACGATAAACCGTTGCTGTCAATGGCATTTTCAGCCTTAATACGTACTTTTCGTCTCTTTTGAAGAGCTTTTTCGCAAATTTGCATATTTTGTTGTATAATATCTGCCGCTTATAATAGATATAAATTTCAAGTATATATATGGAGGCCTGACATGAACGAATACATCAAGCAGATTTCCGAGAGGATCAGAGAGCTTCGTGACATACTCGAATTCGATGCGGATGATGTCGCACGCAGTATCGGTGTCAGCAAGGACGAGTACCTTGCTTATGAGACCGGAGCAAAAGAGATCCCGATCAGCCTCCTTTACAAAGTCGCAGAACTTTTCCGAGTGGACCCCACTGTCCTCATGACAGGCGATGTCCCCAGAATGGATGACTACACTGTGGTGAGAGGCGGCAACGGCGTCAAGGTCGAGCGTTATCCCGGTTATTCCTTCAGCGCTCTTGCTTTCAACTACAAGCACAGACAGATGGATCCCATGATCGTTACCCTTTCAAGATCCGAAACTGCAGAACTCGTTAAGCACGGCGGTCAGGAATTCAACTACGTGATCGAAGGAACGATCAAAGTGGTGGTGGGCGACCGAGAGTTCACACTCAACGCAGGCGATTCCATTTACTTCAACCCCGAAAAGCCTCACGGCCAGAGGGCAGTCACAGAGAACGCAAAGTTCCTGACTATCATTAACGGTTAATTACTCAAGGAGAGATAAAGAAATATGAGCTTACTGGAAAGATTTGTCGAGAGAGTTGACTTCGACAGCTATGAAGATTTCAAGCAGAACTTCAAGCTGAAAGTCCCAAAGGACTTTAACTTCGGATTCGACGTCGTCGACGTGTACGCTGATACAGAGCCCGAGCGTGAAGCACTTATCTGGTGCGACGACGAAGGCAACGAGAAGCACTTCACTTTCACAGACATCAAGGAAAAGAGCAACCGCGTAGCCAATATGTTCAAGGGCCTCGGGATCAAGAAGGGCGACAGGGTCCTCATGATCTTACGCCAGCGTCCTGAAGTATGGTTCACAATGGTCGGACTCCACAAGCTCGGTGCGGTCGTTATCCCCGCTACATTCCAGCTCGAATACCACGATATCGTTTACCGCTGCAATGCGGCTAACGTTAAGATGATCGTCTGCGCAGACGACAAGTGGATCATCGACAACGTCAACAGCGCACGCCCTGACTGCAAGACAGTTGAGATCTGCAGCGTTATCGGCGAGGCACCCGATGGATGGCGCTCACTTACAGATGACATCGATGCAGCTTCTCCCGTTTTTGAGAGACCTACAGGCGATGAGGCTACACACAACGAAGACCAGATGATCATCTACTTCTCTTCCGGTACTACCGGCGAGCCCAAGATGATCCTCCACGACTACCTCCTGCCCCTTGGCCACATCGTTACGGCTAAATACTGGCAGCAGGTCTACGATGGCTGCAGACACCTTACACAGGCTGATTCAGGCTGGGCAAAGTTTGCATGGGGCAAGATCTACGGTCAGTGGATCGCAGGTGCAGTCAACGTTACTTTTGATACACAGGGCAAGTTCAATGCACAGAGAATGCTCGAGATCATAGAGAAGCTCAAGCTCAACTCTTTCTGCGGACCTTCCACGATCTACCGTTACCTGATCCAGGAAGATCTCACTAAGTACGACTTCTCTTCCATCAAGCACTGCTCCATGGCAGGCGAGCCTCTTAACCCTGAGGTCTTCTATAAGTGGAAGGATGCAACTGGTCTTGAGATCAGAGAGGGTTTCGGCCAGACAGAGGGAAGCGTTCTTTTCGCTAACTTCCCCTGGGTAGACGTTAAGCCCGGCTCAACAGGTATGCCCACTCCCCTTTACGATATCCAGCTCCTAGATGACGACGGCAACCCCGTTGAAGACGGTATCGTAGGTAACGTCATCATTAAGAACGCATCTTCCCATCCAACTGGACTTTTCAAGGAATACTACCAGAACCCTGAGGCAATGGCTGACCAGTGGCCGGGTGCTGACTACAACACAGGTGATACCGCTTGGAGAGATCCGGACGGTTACATCTGGTTCGTAGGAAGAAACGACGACGTTATCAAGTGCTCAGGTTACCGTATCGGACCTTTCGAGGTTGAGAGCGCTCTTATGACCCACCCTGCCGTTCTCGAGTGCGCTGTTACATCCGTACCCGATCCTATGAGAGGACAGGCTGTAAAAGCCACTGTCGTCCTCACAAAGCAGTACAAAGGCAAGGGAACACCCGAGCTCGTAAAAGAACTTCAGAACCACGTCAAGCACGCTACAGCGCCTTACAAGTATCCTAGAGTAATCGAGTTCGTTGAAGACCTTCCCAAGACCGCAAGCGGCAAGATAATGCGTAAAGCGATCAAGAAGGCTGACGAGGAAAAGTACAAGGCAGCTCAGGCCGCACAGCAACAGTAAAGATTATTTCAAGATAAACTAAAAGGGACTGCATTGTGCAGTCCCTTTTTCGTTACTCTATACCGTACTTCTTCCTGAAGTCTTCACTCATCTTAACGCCGTTTTGCTTCAGATATTCTTTTGCCTGATCGATCATCTTCGGTACAGTCTTATATTCAAAACTGCCAATCCTGTCACTTTCATCGGAAACAAAGGTCTTGGCAACTATCTTGAGTTTTCCGATATCCTTTTCAGCTTCCTTCTTGTTATATAAGCCTACAAAACCGCTAAAGTAACCAATACTGCTTTTATCCATTATGTTAATGATATCAGTATAATCACCTGCAGTTACGAACAGATATTGGCGGACAAAATCAAATTTGACTTTGATCGTATGCTCATTCTCTTCGTCTTCTTTTAAATCACCGTGATTGAGATTGATGCTCATTAAGCGTCTGCCGATAGAATCGTAACTGCACAGAACACCTATGTTATATACCACATAAAGCCTGTTTTCGTAAAACGCCATTCCCATCGGCATGCGCATTTCCGAATCTATCTTATACCTCTCCTTACCATCTGCAGAACTGACTGTGATATTTCCTTCTTCGTTTGCTTCTGCGAAAAGAGTGCCAAGATCATTCCAAACAACCTTATAACAGCTTCCGCATTCAGCAGTCGTAAACTTTCCGGTTTCTCCGTCAATTGTCAATCTGATGGTCTTGGTCTGTTTACCAACTTCTTTATCTAAATATACAAATACTTTTTTGCCATCGGGAGAAACTCCGATTTCAGTGTCATGATATCCGCATATCCCAAGTTCTTTTATATTTATCGGGAATACTTCGGCTTTTTCAGTTGCAACATCATAAGTGTAGAGCGTGAATTTTTCAGTGTCGTTTTTATCGCCGGCAGCTGCATAGATCTTTCCACCATCACCGTTAGTGCTGATCAAATCATTTAATACGAATTTGCTGCTCGCATTTTGAATCTCGCCGGTCAAACAGTTGACCTTCAGGAGTTCGCCGTCATAGACACCGGTCTCCCTCTGTTTTGCTCTGAATAAATAAGTGAATTTATTGTCAGCAGCAAAAACACTATAACTAATAATAAGATTAGTGTTTGAAGGTGTTTTTACAGACCAGATTGTCTTATTGTTACTTACATCGATTCCGTGTATCTTCTGGTCATTGGAAAATGCAATGACAATGTCTCCATTTGAAGTACTCGTTGTTGAAGCAATAAGGCCCATTTTTTTATGGTTAGTTCCTTCAACTGCTTTAAATGACGTATCCACAAATCTTCCGCTAAACTCAGTAACAATTCTTTCAGAAGCATCTTCCACAAGATAAGAGGATGAGCCGTCATCAGCCTTGAAACCGGTCATTTTAATCGTTTCGTCCGGGAAGAACCTTCGGCTGGAGATTATCTTGGAGCCCGCATGGTTAGCGAAAAAATAAGCCAAGCCGTTGCGCACTACAACATTAGTCGTAACAGCAGTTCCTACCTTGGTAAAGCCTGATGAGACAACGCTTCCGGGGAAAGCGATATTCTTCAGGACCTTTCCGGTCTTTTGTTCCGCGATTACATACTGGTTTGAAAAAGTTGCAAGCACTGCGCGGGTCGTTTTTTCTTCTTTAGTAGTGTAGTCCAATGCTAACAGATTAGTGTTAAGTATTCGCATCGTGGACTGGATCTCGTTTTTCCACAAAGATTTGCCTTTTGATGATATAAGCTCCAATATCACATATGTATCAAAGAGTTCGTATTTTTCGGCTTTCTTTTGCTTTTTCTCTACCGAGTCTTGGTATGAATATCTCAACAACATGATATTGTTCTCTCCATCGAAAGCAGCTTCAAGGAATTCTCCGGAATCCTCAACAGGACATGTCCAGCTGTCATTTTTTACATCGTAAACAAACATGGAGTAACTGTCTTTGTTAGTTAGACCTACAAGAGCAATCTGTGAGTAATCGCTGTTTATCAGGAATCTGAACAGTGAAAAATCCTTGCCGGTTTTGGCTTTCTTATCTTTGAACACCTGAATATCATCGGTTTTCAATGTCAGGACTGTGCTGCCGTTAGCGGCATTGAGAAGATAAAAGGCATCACTTCCGTTTACACCAAGATAATCTTTTCCGGGATAATAGCGGATCGTAACATCACGGCGCGAATCCAACAATCCACAATTGAATCTCCATTTCTCAGTCATAGTGGCTGAATCATACAGCGCGGCATAGCCTTTACATGCAAGGAGCAGATTGTCGCTGTTGTCATACTCAAAATCCAAAATCTGCATCGAGTCGTCGCCAATGATCTTTTCTTTGTGATCTTTCCTGTCCCAAACGTGAAGTTTTCCTGCAGTATCAAGGATCGCAATATTCTTGGCAGCGTTATCTGACTTATACTTAGCTATTACAGAAGAAACCTCATATCTCCAAACAGGTGAAGAAACTGATGAACCCCATGTCTGATATGCGCCCAACGCATTCGAAAGAGCATACACCGCTTCACTGGTAATCGGACGGGTTGATCCGTCAGTATTCTCAAGTGCTGCAATAGCAAGCTGCAACGCACTGATACGGTCACCACCCTCCAGCAGTCTCTGGGATTCCGTAGCAAGATAACGCGACTGGTTCATTTGAGCACTTCTTAAGTTGTCCTGGATCTTCATCAGCATCCAGCCGATGTAAACGAGCAGAGCAATGGCAGCAACTGAAATGATTGCTGTCTCGATCAGGAGTCGTCTTCTCCTAAATGCTTTTCTTCTTCTGATGATGTCATCATAATTGCAGCCGAGCATGGATGCGGCAAGTCTCGGAAGCTCTGTCTTCCTTGCCTTGGAAATAGGCATCCTGTAATTGGCGGCAAGAGGTTCAACCACTTCATCTTTGCAGTAGAAAGTTCCGTCTGCGAGATAGTGGATGATGTTATCGTGCCTTAAGACTTCAGGGATGACCTCATCGGGTTCACCCTCTACAAGAACAGTCAGTACAAGCTGTTTATTGTAATCATGAAGTTCAAGGAAAGTATCGATCTCACGCTTTACCCAGTCGGATTCAGATGTTCTGTAAGAACAGATAACGATAAGGAACTCAGACAGCCTCAGCGCCTCAGTAAGGTCCTCTGTAAGGTTGCTGGAAATAGGAAGCTCTTCAACATCTCTGAAGATACGGTTGAACCTTTCCTTGCCGGTCTGTTTCTGGATAGCTTTCGGAATCCTGAAACGTTCAAGACTCTTCTGGATCTCCGAGGCAATCAGCGTGTCTTTTTCAGCATGCCTGTAGGATATGAAAGCATCGTACTTATATTCCATTATCGTTCTTCCTTGGTTTATTGAGGTTCGTCAGGCGCGTATGTCTGTATGAAAATATCCTTGTTGATGATATAGACGTCATCAGGATCTGTTTCCTTTGCAGCGAGATAATCGCCGGGTTCGCCTTTCAGATACTCGTCGCCGTTCCACTTTGTAAAGACTTTTGTCGTAGTGTAAATGGGCATTGCGAGGATCGTATTTCCGCCTTCTGAAACACAGGTTTTCGCGACACGGCGGAGCGGTATGTTCTCACCTGATCTCGTATTCTTGATGGTCGGGAAATAATCGAGTTTCATCGTGTACTGATCATCGACCGTCTTGTAATTCTTACTGAAGACCTTCTGGTTGGAAGCATAGACTTCGCCCCTGACACCAATCATGATGACAGTGTCTTCATTGACGTTAAGGTTCGTATCACCTTCAAGTGAACGTACCAGGATAGGCGTACCGACAGGAAGGAATTCCGCAGGGATAACATAACCCTGCTTGAGAGGAAGTTTCTTGTAACGCTTCATGCGCGAGAAATCGAGCTTATCTTTTCCTGCATAGATGATGTGGCAATCCTTGTAGTAATCGTGCAGACGGTCGCGTAGAACAGTCGTGACGATCGCATGTCTGTGGATGTCATCTGAAGCGAGATAATCCTGCCTGATATCTCCCAGGAGTTCCTTTTGGATGAGTCCGCCTGCCTTGTCGGAACGTCCGCCGCCGGAACCGATCCCACGTGAAAGATATTCGGCGAGCTCATCTGCCCTTACCTCATTCGTGCAGCTCCTGACGGAATACTTGATACCGACGTCGAGTTCAGAGAAGACTACGCAGACATCAACTGTATCTACCGCAAGGAAGAAGTCACTTACAAGTCCGAGGATATTAGGGTCGCAGGGCATTGTCTCAAGAAGCGCATATCTGTGGACTTCATGATATTCGTAACCAAGAAGCGCCATACCCGCGATCTTAACTTCCTGAAGCGTCATGTTCATGTTGCAAAAATGCTTGATCAAACCCTTGTCATAGTAGATTTCGTCAAGCATATCACGGTCCAGAGGATGGTAAACTTCCGCGAGGGTGTTCGTATCAGTATATAGGCCGTAATAAAGACCTGTGGATATATTCTTTGAGAGTTCGAAATTCTCTTTTCTCAAGAGGTCCCATACGATCGTCGAGCAGCTTCCTACTCCCTGACGTACATCATTCAAAACCGGGGGCTTGTTATCTCCCAGATAGTGGTGATCGATCGAAGCTATGTTGTCAGCTTCGAACTTACGGACATTGCCTTCACCGTAAATACAGTCGCAAGTTACGAGAAGCTTTGGTTTCTCATCAAGCTGTCTGACATATTCGATCGGGATATCAAGGACTTCAACCATGAATTTGAGGTTGGTCTTGGTGATAACGAAATTGCCGGAATAGATGAATCTGACATTCTTTCCCATCGCTTTCAGATAGCTGTAAACACCGAAACCCGATGCGATGGCATCCGCATCCGGATTGTCGTGACACTGCACGACTATATCGTCAAATTCAAGAAGATCGGACAGTTTCATTAAACGATTCCCTCCCGGTCAATAAAAACACTCAAATTATTATAACATGATTATTTATTGATAATTTGACTATCTGATGTCATACTGCCACACAAAAAGGCTGCCTCCATAGAGACAGCCTGTTCATGACACTGATGTCTGAAGGACCGTTTACTGACCGATCATCTTGGAGAGATCTCCTGCAGACGGAATGTCTACACCGGTCTTCTTCTCAACTGCGGTTGCGGCCTTCTCGAAAACACCATTAGCCTGCTCGTTCTTGGAAACCGCATCAAGAGCTCCACTGGCTGTTTCCTTGACTTTGTTGATGTCGATGTTAGGTAGATCTGCCATAGTATTAACCTCCGGAATTTGATAGTTCGATTATAATTCTTAACCCTTCAAAACAAAACCCCCGCATCGCAGCTTGCGGGGGAAAAGTTATCTGTTTAATTGTAGTTCAAGATGTTGCAGTGGTCTGTCGGTTCCGTGTTGAGTAAAACTCAGATTAAGTAGAAAACCTTACAGGTAGGAAACTGAACCAAGCGAGACCAAATGCTTGCTTGATGTATTATCTTGTCCCATTGGTCTCACCTCCTTGAACCTTGCTATTTGTATTTGGTTCTTTTCTTGATGGCTTTATACTACCACACGCCTAATCAGAATGTGTTATGAAAAAATGAACGATTTTTGACATTGAGGTTACAGACCAGGAACCGCTGATCAGGAATCAAGGGATGCCAGCAAAGCGAGATAGCGTGCCTTCATATCTATACCGGTAGATTTGAACTGCGCTATGTATCCGTCAAAGTAAAGCATGGTCTGAAGATTGATGTAGGATATGTTTCCAATCCTCGTAAGGATGTCGAGCTCGCGCTCTACCGAAAGCTCCATCATACGGCTGATCTTAAGTTCTTCTTCACCGGTGCGGCGTCTCATCGCATTTGTCTTCTTGAAGTTAAGATATGCGTTGTCATCCGTTTTAAGGGCATCCCAGAGAGCACCGGAAAAATCAGCGTCAGGACGGAGCCGGTAAACTGCGTAGACGAATTCCGCATATGCTTCGATAAGATCGTTCTGGGACTGTGTGCCCTCATCTGCGATCTTGAGGAACTTTGCAAGACTTGCAAGCGGCTCTCTTTTTCTCAGGCCGCCGAATATCGCGAGTGAATTGATGTCTTTAATAAGATCAGCCATAGTCATTATCAATCGTCATCGTGGTCGGACCAGATCGTCGTGCTGCCGCGGTCGAGCGCTACTATACCCGTGCGGCACATTTCGATGATCCCGAAACTCTTTACGTTCTGGATGAATCCGTCGATCTTCGATGAATCACCCGTTACCTCAATGCTTATCGCCTCTTCGCCGAGATCTATGATCTTGCCTCTGAAGATCTTTGCGGTCTCAAGAATGCGCTCTCTTGTCTCTTCGCTGTTCCTTACCTTGATCAACATGAGCTCACGCTTGATACATTCCTCGTTCGAAAGGACAACGACCTTCTTGACGTTATAGAGCTTTCTAAGCTGTGATACGACCTGGTCCTTATCCGTTTTCGCTGCAGAAAGCGTGATCGTGATACGCGAATATGCAGGCGATTCGGTCTCGCCAACGGTAAGCGAATCGATGTTGAATCCTCTTCTCGTAAACATGGCAGTGACGCGCGAGAGAACGCCGTACTGGTTGTCGACGTAGATGGCGATGATTATCTTATCCTTCTTCATTCTCGGCCTCCTTCCACGTTACGAGATTCTCGAAAGTTCCGCCGGGTCTGAGCATCGGAAGTACCATAGCGTCAGAATCGATCTTCATGTCGATTACGGCAGGTCCGTCGTATGCATAAGCCTGATCGAAAGCTTTCCTGAACTCATCGATGTCGTCCGCCTTGAAGCCCTTTGCCCCGAATGCTTCCGCGAGCTTAACGAAATCAGTCTGACGCTCTATCGTGGTGCCTGAATATCTCTTGTCGTAGAACAGCGTCTGCCACTGTCTGACCATACCTAATGTGCGGTTGTTGAATATTACTATGGTAACCGGAACCTTGTATGTAACGGCTGTGGCGAGCTCGTTGAGGCTCATGCCGAAACTGCCGTCTCCGGTTATAAGGACTGCTCTCTTACCTGTCGCAAAGCATGCACCGATCGAAGCGCCGAGTCCGAAGCCCATCGTTCCGAGACCGCCTGAAGAAAGCCATGTATGCTTCTGGCGGAAATCGTAGAACTGCGCAGTCCACATCTGGTGCTGGCCTACGTCAGTCGCTATACGCGTATCTGCAGTAACCTTTGAAGCAACATCGAGAATGACTTCTCTGGGTACGAACGTATCGTCGTCATACGCGTCAGATTCGCGTGTCCTGAGCGACTTTATCTTCTCTTCCCAGTCAGGAAGCTTATTCGCTTCTACGGCGTCTGTGAGCCTTACGATGAAGTCCTTGATATCGCAGCATACACCGAGATCAACTGAAACGTTCTTGCCTATCTCAGCGCAGTCTGCATCGATGTGTATCTTCTTGGAATTGAGCGCATATCTGTCCGTCTTTCCTGTAGCGCGGTCTGAGAACCTTACGCCGACAGCGATCATGAGGTCGCTCTTTGCAAGCGCAACAGAAGAAGCGAAATGACCGTGCATGCCCTGCATTCCGAGGAATCTAGGAGTGGATGTCGGGATCTCGGAAAGGCCCATCATGGAGCATCCAATATATGCATCGATCTTTTCGGCAAGCTTCAATATCTCTTTCCCGGCACCTGCTCTGACAGCGCCGCCGCCGAAATAGATGTAAGGCCTCTTGCATTCGGCGATCATCTCGGCCGCCTTAGCGATCATGGAATCGTCAGCCTTGGAGGGCTTGGCGGGTACGATCTTTCTTGCAGGCTTAAACTCGCAGGAATCGGTCTGTATATCATTCGGGATATCGATAAGGACAGGACCCGGTCTTCCCGAAGCCGCGATCTTGAAAGCCTCGCGGATAGTGTCCGCAAGGACCTTGATATCTCTTACGAAGAAGTTGTGCTTTGTTATCGGGAGCGTCACGCCTGTGATGTCGATCTCCTGGAAAGCGTCTCGTCCGATCATGGAATTGGAAACGTTTCCGGTAATGGCGATCATCGGGACTGAATCAAGGAATGCAGTCGCTATCCCCGTTACGAGATTAGTCGCACCGGGGCCTGAAGTTGCAATGACAACACCGGGTTTGCCGGTAGCTCTGGCATAACCGTCAGCGGCATGTGCAGCGCCCTGCTCGTGCGCGGCAAGCACGTGTGTGATCTTGTCCTTGCACTCGAAAAGCTTGTCATAGATATCTATTACTGTTGCACCCGGAAAACCGAACACAGTATCAACACCCTGTTCAAGCAGGGTCTCGATAACGATCTGGGCACCGGTTATTTTCATTGCAATACACTCCTTCTCATGGAGACTATTTTACTCTATCTGTCTTCTCTGTAGTAGTTCCTGCCGATAGCGGCCGGTTCGTTGCTGTTGTTGTTCTTCCTTACCGAGCTCAGAATGAGAACGATGAGGGTGATGATAAACGGCAGTGCAGAGAAGAACTGCGCAGGAATATTGGTAAGCCACCAGAGAGTCTTAGGGAAAGCTGTCGCAAGAGGCGCGTTCTGAACACGCAGCGTGTTGAAGAAACCGAAGATAAACGTTCCGAGGATCGCTTTTGAAGGACTCCAGTTGGCAAAGATAACGAGTGCTATCGAGATCCATCCGTAGCCGTTGATCCAACAGTTCGAACCTTCAAACGTGCCGCCCATGTTGAGTGCCATGTAAAGGCCTCCGATACCCATGATGCCTGATCCGATGATGATGTGGATGTACTTGTACATCGCGATGTTAACACCGAGAGAGTCAGCAGCGCCCGGGTTTTCGCCGATCGCGCGGAGTTTCAATCCTGGATTGGTCTTTTCGAAGTAAAGCCACATCAATATGGCGATAACGATACCGAGATAGATCAGGATGCTGTGTGAGAACAGTACTTTTCCGATAACAGGGATCTTTGAAAGGAGCGGTATCTCAAGAGGCTGGAACTGCGCGTCAAGGCGGCTTCCGCCGAGTGCGGGCCACTTTGATTCGCTGTTCGAAACGGCGTTTCCGATGAAGTAATAGAAAGCTACGCCGAATGTCGTAATGGTAAGTCCGGTTACGTTCTGGTTAGCCTGAAGCGTTACCGTAAGGAATGCGAAAAGAAGTCCAACAAGACCTGATGCCACAAAGCTTACGAGGCAAGCGACCAAAAGGCTTCCGGATCTCATTCCGATGAGATATCCGGCAACGGCGCCGATCGCCATAGTACCTTCAACACCGAGGTTCAAAGAACCTGATTTCTCGATCATGATCTCGCCCGCCGTACCATACAGGAGCGGGATGTTGTATACGATTATGCTGAACAGGAAGAGCGTAATTACATCAAGCATTCTTCGCATCCTCCTTCTTCTTTATCGTGAACGTAGCGGCAAAGTCCGCAGTAAGTACCGAGAACAGGATTATGCCCTGCAGCAGGTCTGCGAAGTTGCTGTCGATCGAAGGATACTTCGTTGCGGCAGTCTTGCATCCGAACTGAAGTATCGCGATAAGAACTGACGTGATCGCGATAGCCGGAGTGCTGAGCTTTCCGAGCCATGCGACTACGATGCCGGTCCATCCGACATTGTTCGTGATCGTCTCAGAGATCGTTCCTGAAGCTGATGCGGTAAGTCCTGCAGCAAGTCCGATCAATGCGGATGAAATGAACATCGTGCGCATGATGATCTTTCCGACCTTCATTCCCGCATACTTTGCGGTAGCCGCACTGTCACCTACAACAGCGATCTCATATCCGTGCTTTGTGTATTTGAGATAGATGTAGATCAGTACCACAAGCACTATAGCAACAATGACTGACCACAGCAGATTGAAGTTGCCGATCTTGATTCCGTCCATGATCGCAGTCTCAGGGAACTTGCCGAAGATAGGTCTTGCGGACTTCGGATCAAGGAAGAAATTCCAGTCTTCTTTGGTCTTTCCGAGATAGGTGATCACATACAGCATTATGTAGTTTAACATCAGCGTAACGAGCGTTTCGTTGGTGTTGAACTTGACTTTGAAGAATGCGACTGCGACACCCAAAAGGCCGCTCGAAAGCATTGCGGCGACACACATCAAAATTATCGTTACAGGCCTCGGAAGTCCCGTAACATTGAATGCCACGATCGCCGCACTGATAGCGCCTATAAGGAACTCTCCTTCGCCTCCGATGTTCCAGAAACGCATCTTGAACGACAATCCGAGTGCGAGCGAAGTGATGAGCAAAGGTACTAATACTTTGAGGAAACCTTCGAAATTCTTATATGCGTATTTGTTGCCGACCATACCGATGGTGAGCATTCTTCCGTAGTATTCAAACGGATTGATACCGAGTGAGGCAAGGAGTATCGCACCAATGCCGAGCGATATCACGATGCCGATAAGATAATAGACAAGGAGCCTTTTTATCGACTGGACGGGACGCCTTACGAGATGATATTTTTTCATGTACCGGCTTCCTCCGTTTCCTTGTTTTCTTCCGTTTCGCTGATCGCTGAATCTCTTGCGATACCCGCGGTCTTACCGCCCTTGTCGACCAGATCAAGCGAGCCGGTCATCATGAGACCGATCTCTTCTTTGGTCGTGTGGTTGCTGTTAACAACGCCCATGAGCCTGCCGTGACAGATGACCATTATCTTGTCGCAGAGCGCCATCATGACGTCGATGTCTTCGCCGATGAAAAGGATTCCGACATCCTTCTTTTTCTGCTCATTCAGTATGTCGTAGATCATGAACGAAGAACCGATATCAAGTCCTCTTACCGGATATGCCGTAATGAGAACATTAGGTCCTGATTTGATCTCTCTTCCGAGAAGGACTTTCTGCACGTTACCTCCCGAAAGCTTTCTTACCGCAGTCTCTGTTGAAGGCGTTACTACCTTGAGTTTTTCGATAACTTTTTTTGCTTCTTCCCTGGCGTACTTGCGGTCAATGAAAGGTCCTTTCGGATCTTTATAGTTCTTGAGGATCATGTTGTCCGTAATGGACATCGAAGGCGCCAATCCCATGCCGAGTCGGTCCTCCGGAATGAAGCTCATAGAGATGCCTTTTTCGAGGATCTTGTTAGGTGATAATCCGACGATGTTCTCACCCTTGTGAATGATCTTTCCGTCAATTATCGGGCGAAGTCCGGCAATAGCTTCGCAAAGTTCTTTCTGACCTGAGCCCGCTATGCCCGCAACGCCTAAGATCTCACCGCCTCTGATGTAGAAATCGAGGTGATCGACCGCTATAGCGCCTTCGTCGTTTCTTACCGTAAGGTCTCTTATCTCAAGAAGAGGCTTAGTCTTTTCGATCGGAACACACTTGATGTCGAGATCGATCTTACGGCCTACCATGAGCTCCGTAAGGCTCTTCTCATTACTCTCTGCGGTAACGACTGTATCGATGTATTCGCCGTGTCTTAATACGGTTACGCGGTCTGAGATCGCCATAACCTCATTGAGCTTATGCGTGATTATTATTATCGAGTGCCCTTCTTCCTTCATCTTGCGTAAGACCTTGAAGAGCTTGTCTATCTCCTGGACCGTAAGAACCGCAGTAGGTTCATCCAGGATTATTATCTTTGCGCCGTAGCACAAAACCTTTAAGATCTCTAAAGTCTGCTTTTCAGAGACAGACATGTTCGAGACCAGTTTGTCAGGATCTATATCAAAGCCGAATTTTGCGGCCATTGTAAGCACTAAGTTTTTGGTGTCTTTCTTCAGGAAAAGACCCTTTTCATCCCTTAATCCTATCCTAATGTTGTCGAGCGCCGTGAAACGCTCGATCAGCTTGAAGTGCTGATGCACCATGCCGATTCCGAGCTTCGCCGAATCTTCTGGCGAGCTGATGGACACCTTTTTGCCGTCCATAATAATAGAACCGCTGTCGGGCATATAAATGCCCGACAGCATGTTCATAAGAGTCGTTTTACCGGATCCGTTCTCGCCTAAGAGGGCGAGGATCTCACCTTTTTTGAGCTGCAGATTGACGTTCTTGTTTGCGAACAGCGTTCCGAAACGTTTAGAAATTCCTTTCAGTTCGATGGCATATTCCATAAAACCTCTCCTGCAGCGTTAATTGGCGTATCAGTTAACCTGAGTTACGCCGTCAACATAGTAGTTCATTGAACCCTGGATTACGTCATCACCGACGGAAGCTCCGCCTGCAGCAACCTTCTCCTCGCCCTTGTTGTCCTTAAGAGCATCATTCTTCTGCTCAACTGCTACAGAACCTGCAGCACCGGAGAATACGAGCTTAACACCGGAGAATACATCCCACTTGCCGGAGATCATGAGATCCTTAGCGATCTTGATAGCTTCAGCTGTCTCAGGCTCGCAGTTTGCGGAAAGCTCAGAAACGTCAACGAGACCTGCTGCAAGACCCTGATAGTAGTTGCCTACTGTCTGCATGAAAGAACCCTTGTCTGTCATTGCAGCCTTCATGGCTGTTGCGTAGTAAGCGCTCCAGTTCCAAACAGCTGCTGTGAGGTGAGCCTTGGGAGCTTCCTTTGTCATGTCGGAGTTGTATCCGCAGCCGAATACGCCCTTCTCGTTAGCAACGATCTGAGGCTGAGCAGAGTCGCAGTGCTGACCGATAACGCAGCACTTGTAAGTATCGATAAGAACCTGAGCTGCCTGTCTCTCCTTCTCCTGATCGCCCCATGTGGAGATCTCGTAAACATAGATCTTTGCGTTGGGGTTAACTGATCTTGCGCCCATAGCGAAAGCGTTGATACCGGAGCATGTCTCGGCATACTCTACGCCCCAAGCTGAAACGTAACCGATGTTGTCGTTCTTAAGTGCAAGAGACTTGTATCCTGCAGCGATACCAGAGAGGTAACGAGCCTGATAGATCCTGCCGAAGTAGTTGTTGAAGTTCTTGTCGTTAGACTTGTAGCCTGTTGCATGTGAGAAGATGATGTCGGGATATTCCGCAGCCTTCTCTTCCATAGCGTTGATGTAGCCGAAGCTGATACCGAAGATGATGTTGCATCCGTCACCTGCGAGCTGGTCGATGGCCTGCTTAACCTTCTCATCGTCCTCAGGTACGTTGTCTACGATGTACAGATCCTTTGAAGGATCAAGACCCAGCTGCTTCATACCTTCGGTAATACCCTTGTGATGTGCAAAGGTATAACCTGCTGTATCGTTCTGGCTGTTGATGTAGATCGCACCAACCTTAATGCTTCCCGTAGCGGCTTTTGACTCGCCCGGCTTAGACTCCTGTGCAGTTTCTCCAGCCTTTGTGGTAGCTGCTGCTGTTGTTTCAGCAGGCTTGCTTGAGCATCCGGCAAGGGACAAGCAAGAAGACACTGCGAATGCTGCTGTGAGCACCAGTGAAACCAATTTCCTCATAGTTCTCCTCCAATTTCTTTTTTATGCAAAAACTAATTGCATACAAATGTTACTGCTCCCTGAAAGTCAGGGATGTGTCGCTCATCGAGTCGATTATCGCAAGTGATTCGACCCTGATGCCCTTGGCTCTCAAAGCGTCTCCGCCGCCCTGGAAGCCTTTCTCTATCTCGATCGCGGCTCCCGCAAGCTTCGCGCCTGCCTTGTCCGTTATCTCCATGAGACCGTTGAGAGCATTGCCCATGGCAAGGAAATCATCAACGATCAGAATGGTGTCGTCAGGCTTTATGTATTCCTTGGCGACCGCGATCTCATAAGTTTTCTGATGTGTGTAAGAAAAAACGCTGGACGTATAAACGTCTTTGCTCATGTTGCTGGAAGCGTGCTTTTTCGCATAAACAACAGGCACATGCATGGCACATCCTGCCGCGACAGCGATCGCGATCCCTGATGATTCGATAGTGAGGATCTTTGTGACGCCTGAACCGGCGAAAAGACGGGCAATCTCATTGCCCATGTCCGTGAGAAGCGCAGTATCTATCTGCTGGTTAAGAAAACTTCCGACCTTAAGCACTTCACCGGGCAATACCCGGCCTTCCTTAAGAATCCTTTCTTCCAAAGCGTGAATGGTGACCACCTCCCCGAACACCCTACTATATTATAATTATTACAATTTGGTGTCAAACCTGTCCGGGGCAGTTTGAAAACTAAGAATCAGTGCTCTGTCACTCGACAGGGGGCATCAAAATCTGATGCGTTTCAGTCGTTTCTGTAGCAGACTCCGAGGGTTCTGAAGAAGTCTCGGCCGCAGTTGTCTAATTTGTGGTCGAGGCTGCCTCATTTGCGGATGCGGCCGCCGAAGCGATCCGTTCAGATGCTTCAGTATTCGTTTTTTCAGCCGAAGCATTGCAATATTCGCAAAGCTTTGTGCAGAAAGCGTCAGCAAACTCAACTCCGCCTGCGGCTACCGCTTTTACGTCGAGATAAGGTTCTTTATAGCCATCGTTCAATTTGTAGTATAGAGTGTGGTTTTTTTCGTATCCGCTGCCATGGATAAGGATCGTTCCGACGAACTGGCAGGCATCAGAGCCGATGCACAATATGGGAACCCTGTTATAAACGATGCAGTCGCGAAGGATATCTTTTGCCTCGTCCGTGATGCCTTCCGTGGAAGCAAGGACAATCATCATGTATTCGCTGTATTTGCGCGGAACTATCTCCGATGTGGTGCCTGATTTTTCTTTTATCTCGATGCGGAATGATGATGATTTAACCGGCATGGTTTCCCTGCTGATTTCCTCTGGCATTATGATCGTCGTCTTTTCTCTCAGTTTCTCGAGTTCAGAGGGGAATCCGCCTATCCAGTAAACTGTCAGATCGATCGAATTAAGAAAATCGATCTTTTCATTAACGGCGGCCTGTTTCTTAAGCGCGGATTCACGTCTCACGGATGTGTTGAACACCATTGACATCGCGATCACAAAGAAACCCGCCAGGATAACAATTACTATAACACCGGTCTTATTTCGATTCATTTTGTCAGCCAACCTCACAGAAAGGCTTTACGCCTTTTATTACCTGTGCCGCAAATTCCTCTTTTGAAGAAGCACAGTATGCATCCATATTGTCCAGATAAGGCAGGCAGTATTTTCTCATGTTATCAAGCATGTATTTAAGCTGCTCGCCTTCAAGCGAAGTCTCAGCGATAATTAGCCAGCTGATGCGGTCAGTGCCGTTTTCGCGCATGAGACGCACCCAGATCTTACTGACAGAAGGCTCTATCTTGAGATATTCGTTAAGCGCTTTGTTAAGCTCCGGCGGATACTTGTCGGGCTCGCCGACCTTTGCTGTGCCGTCGCCTCCGATGCCCATCTGCTGGGCTATGAGCTTTACCATGTCTTTTCCGAAAAGCACTTCCTCTACTCCGGGATTAATAACGAAACCCGAAAGTCCCATCTTATCGGTCATTACGACTTCGATAAGATCACCGAAGCCTGCGGCAACACCCTGCTGTTTCTTGTACTTTCCTTCGAAAGCAACTTCAAAACTGTCGGAATCGGAATAAACGACCATGTATTTCAGGCCGTTCTTATCGCTTACCGCATGAAAGCTGTAATTACCGTTATCGCCGTCAACAGGTACGATGAACTTGGAAACAGCAGCTTCCTTAAGAAGCGCGATCATGTTTTCCTCGCTGTTGTCGCTGCGGATCTTTCCGAGGAGCTTTACAAGTCCCTCATTTTCTATTCTTTCGATCTTGTTATCGGATGAATCAGCCATAAAACCTCACAGAACCGTCCTGACTATCCATGTCCAGAACAGGAGCGTAAGCATCATAAGGACCGTGGACATTGTAACTATCCTCGTAGCGAGGTCAGGTGCGGTATCGTACTTTTCAGCATAAAGAACGTTCATCGAGCCGCAGGGAAGCGCGCACATGAGGACCATTACCTTCGCAGTATCGCCCTGCATCGTGAACGTGTGCTCCAAACCCCATACTGCAAGCAAAGCAACAGCCGGGATCAGCATGAGCCTAACAAATGAGACCAAATAAGGCTTCCAGTCAAAGAACAGTCTTCTGACGTCAACTGCTGCGAGCTGTGATCCCATGATCATCAAGGCCATCGGGACTGACATGTCACCGACCATCGATATCGCACTGTCAACGAAAGCTGGCATTCTCCAAGGGACGATGAACAGGACTATAGCTGCGATCGAAGCCGTGGAAACCGAGCTTGAAAAGAGTTCCGAAAGCTTGAATCTCGGTTTTTTCGAGATGATGTGTGCGCCATATGTATAGAAGAAAGCATTATAAACGAGATTGAATACAGCTGCGAGCAGAAGACCTCTGTCGCCGTAGAGCGCATGCATCAGCGGAAATCCGACGAAACCGGTGTTAGCGAAAACGGTGCATGTCGTCATAATGCGCCTTTCGTCGTCAGCTGCGCTTGTCTGCTTATAGCACATCCTTGAGGCAGCGAGCGCTACCGCATAGTACGCTGTGGCAAATGCAAACATCGCGCCCATTCCGCGGAGTTCTTCGAACGAGAATGTGGTCTGGCTCGATGAGATTATCATGAACGGCAGGACGGCCTTGAGCAGTATCTCCGCCATGATCTTTTCGCCGCGCATATCAAGGACGTGGGACTTGTTAAGAACAAATCCCAATCCGAAGCATATAAACAGTTTGAAAAAGACTATGTATACCTGTGACATGCAATTAATCAGCCGCCCGTTGCCGTAAGTGCCGCTCTGGCAGCCGTTTTGTACCCTTCCATGATCCTCGATACCTCATATGCAGGCATGTCAGGATCGTATTTCTTACCGGGAACGTAAAAACGCCCGGTATCTTCAACGCTCTCAAAAATACCACAAGTTACGCCCGCTGCAAATCCCGCACCCATCGCGGTCATCTCATCGGATGATGCTCTCGTGATCGTAACGCCCAGAAGATCAGCCTGAAGCTGCATCAGAAAAGAACTTGCGCAGACTCCTCCGTCGACCTTCATCTGCTTAGCCTTGATGCCCGTGTCATCCGTCATGAGGTTAACGAGTTCGGTTACCTGATAAGCGATCGATTCAACGCCGGCCCTGATTATCTCTGCCCTGCCGGTACCTCTCGTAAGGCCTGTCATTACGCCTCTTGCGTCAGGTTTCCAGTAAGGCGCGCCAAGTCCCGTAAATGCGGGAACGAGATATACTCCGCCGGTATCCTTTATGGATTCGCAGTATTTGTCGCACTCAGCGGGAGAATCGATAAGGTGCAGTTCATCCTTGAGCCAGCTGATTACCGAACCCGCCTGGAATATGCTTCCTTCCAAAGCGTAAGAGGTTACGCCATTGTAAGACCACGCACAAGATGTGAGAAGTCCGTTCTTGGAGAACACCGGCTTCGTTCCGAGGTTCATCAGAGTAAAACTTCCCGTGCCGTATGTGGTCTTGGATTCGCCTTCGTGGATCGCATTCTGGCCCAGAAGCGCGGCAGGCTGATCGCCTATTACGCCCGTGATCTTAACTCCGTTAAGGCTCATCAGAACATTGACCTCTTCACTGCTGAAGCCTGCACTGACAAGCTTTTCTTCATCAAGCTCGATCGCACCGTAATCGCTGCATGATTCCCTATGTTCAGCCAGAGCTCCGCGCGGTACTGAAAAGAGCTCCAGGAGGCTGTCATCGTAATCCTTTTTCGCGATATCGAAAAGCATCGTTCTCGAGCAGTTCGAATAGTCGGAAGCAAAGATTTTGCATCCCGTAAGCCTGTAAACAAGGAATCCGTCTATGGTTCCTAAATATGCTTTTCCGGAATCAACGAGTTCTCTCAATGAAGGCACGTTTTCGAGCAGCCAGAGCATCTTGGTAGCCGAGAAATAAGGATCGATCTTAAGACCCGTGATCTCGCTTATCTTTCTCTCCTGGCTCTTTATCTCAGGCCTTCTGCAGATATCCGTAGTCCTTCTGCACTGCCATACGATGGCATTAGCAAGAGGAGTGCCGTCCTTAGCGAAAGCAACCGTTGTCTCGCGCTGATTTGTAAGACCTGCGGCAACTACGTTTCCTACTGCTTCAGGATTTGCATCGAAAAGCTTTGCGATGGCCTTGAGGACTGATACGTATATCTCCTCGGCATCGTGCTCCACCCAACCGGGATTTGGATAGTGCTGTTCGAACGGCACGTGTGCGCCGCCATTCAGATGTCCCTGCTCATCAAGCAGAAAAGCCTTCGTGGATGTGGTGCCCTGATCGATGCAAAGAATGTAGTTCATCTACTGTTACCTGTAGTAAAGCGTATTAAGCGTGCGGTACCATTCGTTGTCGATCGAATCGAGATCCTCTTTGGAGAACCTTACGATCCAGTTGCCGGTAGGCGTTCCGGGGATGTTCATCCTCGTGTCTGCACCGTAACCAAGCATATCCTGGATAGGAATGATCGCAACGTCAGCGTGGCTCATCCAAAGCGTCTTGATAATCGCCCTGCACGAACCGCTGTGAGGTCCGCCGTCGCCCCAGTTCGAGCCTTCAAAGCCGCAGTACTTCAGGCAGAAGTCCCTGACGTCTTCTCTCGAATCCCAGAGCCAGCCGAGCAGTGTATTGTTGTCGTGCGTGCCTGTATAAGCTACGCAGTTCTTGTTGAAATTGTGAGGCATGAAAGAGCTGTCATCACCGGGATAGAAAGTGAATTCCATGACGCGCATGCCGGGAATGCCGACCTTCTCCATGAATTCCTTGAGGTCGGGTGTGATCTCGCCCAAATCCTCAGCGATAAGCCTGCTCCTGTCGCCGAATACCTTGTCGTATTCAGCGAAGAATTCGAGAGCCGGTCCCTTCTGCCACTTGCCGATCCTTGCGGTCTCTGCGTTTGCATCGACTTCCCAGTAAGAAGAGAATGCCCTGAAATGATCGATCCTTAAGAAATCGTAGAGCTTAAAGTTCTCACCGATCCTGTCCATCCACCAGCCGTAATTGTCGGCTTTCATCTTCTTCCAATCGTAGATGGGGTTGCCCCAGAGCTGACCGTCCTCGCAGAAATAATCCGGCGGAACGCCTGCAACGCTCTCAAAAACGAGTGCTTCCGGCTTCGGTTTCCTGGGTTCGGTTATCTCGTCCTTTTCGCCCTCTTTCTTTTCAGAATCGCCTGCTTTCTCAGCCTTTGCCTTGAGGGTCTGGTACTTTGCGAAATCCTTCTCGTAATCAGAAAGGAGCTTGTTCGTCTTAGCGGTGCTCGCCATCTTGAAGAGTTCTCTTGAAGCCCATACGTCAGCAGAATCACCGGAAACATAGAAAGGCATGTCGCCGATGATGGAAATGCCTAATTCGTTGATCTCTTTCTTTATCTGTGTCCATTCATCGAGGAACAGATACTGTACGAAGGCGTGGAACTTGAAGTTGGTGTTGCCCTTGAGTTCTTCAACGGCCTTCTTATCGTAGTTCTTGAGCCTGCTGTCGGTCCATTCCCACCAGGGTCTGCCGAAGTTATCGTCCTTGATCGACAGGTAAGCGGCTACGTCGCTTGCCCACTTGTTCTCCTCAACGAACTTGTCGACCTTCTTGAGAAGATCCTTGTCAGCACGCTCGAAAGCTTTTCTCAGGAGCTCGTCACGGTTACTCCTCAGGTAATCGTAATCGATCCTCCATTTGTTCTCGTTATACTCCGCGTTCTGGACCTCTGCAGGTGTCAAAAGACCTCTCTTGGCAAGACGCCTCGGGTCTATGAACAGCCAGTTGCCTGCAAACGCTGAAAAACTCTGATACGGTGAATTACCCATTCCCGGATACGAGAACGGAAGAACCTGCCAGTATTTCATCCCCTGCGCTGACAGTTTCTTTGCGAATTCCACGGCCTCTTCGCCGAACACGCCGATTCCGAACGGTCCGGGGAGAGAACTTATATGCATAAGTACTCCGCCGCCTCTTCTCATTTGTATTCCCTCCAAAACTTATATATAATTATTTGGCTTTTTTCAAAGTTAAACACCATTATACAATTAATGAGGGGCAAAATGAATTATTCCAGGATCGAGGAAATAAAAAGACGCCGCACGTTCGCGATAATATCGCACCCGGACGCAGGTAAGACAACCATTACCGAGAAACTCCTCCTTTACGGCGGAGCCATCCACCAGGCAGGTTCGGTCAAGGCCAGAAAGGCTGCGCGCCATGCCACATCCGACTGGATGGAGATCGAAAAGAAGCGTGGTATCTCCGTAACTTCATCAGTAATGCAGTTCGAATACGACGGCTGCCACATCAACATCCTCGATACCCCAGGACACCAGGACTTCTCAGAGGACACCTACCGTACGCTCTGCGCAGCTGACGCAGCGGTCATGGTACTTGACGGTGCAAAAGGTGTCGAGGCCCAGACAATTAAGCTTTTCCAGGTTTGCCGCAGAAGAGGCATCCCGATATTCACTTTCGTAAACAAGATGGACCGTGCAGCCAAGAATCCGTTCGATCTCATGGACGAGCTCGAAAAGGTCTTAGGCATCCGTTCCTGCCCCGTCAACTGGCCTATCGGAACCGACGGTGATTTCGAGGGTGTTTACGAGAGAGCTACTCAGAGCGTTCTTGTTTTCGACAAGGAGAATAACGACCACGGTGCTTCCATGGTTACAGAGAAGGTCTCAGGCATCGATGACCCCGCGCTCGACAAGATGCTCATGCCGGGTCACCTCGAGGTATTGAGAAACGACATCGAACTGCTCGATATGGCAGGCGACGAGCTCGATATGGATAAAGTCCTTCACGGACAGCTGACACCGGTATTCTTCGGTTCAGCCATCACAAACTTCGGTGTAGAGCCTTTCCTCAAGCACTTCCTTAAGATGGCTCCCTCACCTGCTTCTCACCACTCGACCGACGGCACTATCGAGCCTGAAGAGGAAATGTTCTCAGGCTTCGTTTTCAAGATCCAGGCTAACATGGATCCTTCACACCGCGACAGAATGGCATTCATCCGTATCTGCTCCGGCCAGTACGAGAAGAACATGTCCGTAAACCTCATGAGAACGGGCAAAAAGATTACGCTCGCACAGCCCCAGCAGTTCATGGCGCAGGACCGTGCCATCACCGAAGAGGCTTTCGCAGGCGACATCATCGGTATCTTCGATCCGGGCAATTTCCGTATCGGCGATACTATCATTTCAACTAACCGCAAGTTTGAGTTCGATCCTATCCCGGTATTCTCACCTGAGAATTTCGCACGCGTCGAACCTAAGGATTCCATGAAGAGAAAGCAGTTCCTCAAGGGAATCGAGCAGCTCTCACAGGAAGGCGCAGTTCAGCTCTTTAAGCAGCCTAATATCGGTACCGAGACATACATCATGGGCGTTGTCGGTATCCTCCAGTTTGACGTTCTTGAATACCGTCTCTCTTCTGAATACGGCGTTGAGATTGTACGTACTGCACTTCCCTACCGCCTCGCACGCTGGGTCAAATCCGAGAAGGAAGATTTCGATCCGAAATCAATGACCCTCACTTCTACCTCAATGCTGGTCCTTGACCGTGATGAGGAACCGGTCGTATTGTTCGAATCCGAGTGGGCAGTTGACTGGGCAGTCGATCACAATGAGAGTCTCGGCCTCACTTTTGAGACGATTCACGGCGGAGACTGAGCTGACTTTTAGTATTCAGTCTCAACAACTGTCTCAATTCAGAAATGAATTGAGACAAGTTCAGAGACAATCAGATTATAATCTCAAGAGCCGCAGTTCCATAAAGCTCCGCGGTCCTCTCGTCAGGCTGGCCGAAGCCCGCGTAAATAGCAATCTTTCCTTCGGGCATAAGCTTGTTACCTTCATTGTCGAAAACCTTGAGAGAATCAGGATCTATGTGAAGAACTACAGCCTCAGACTGACCTTCTTCGAGCATGATCCTCTTGAAACCGACGAGCTTACAGTTCCTTACTTCGTTCTTATCCTCAATAGCCTTCGCATAGATCTGGATGACCTCACCCGTCTTTATGCCGCCTTCGTTCTTAACGTTAACCGTGATGTCGAATCCGTTTTCACGGGCTGAAGACGAACTGTCGGAAACTGCTATGTTTTCGATCGTGACCTTTCCGTAAGTCAGACCATATCCGAACGGATAGAGCGGCTCGTGTTCGGTATACTTGTATGTTCTGTTATTCATCGAATAATCTTCAAAATCAGGAAGATCATTGGCACTCCTGCAGATGGTTACAGGGAGCTTGCCGGAAGGATTGACCTTTCCGAAGATGATGTCACCTATGGAAAGACCGCCCCTTGCACCGGGATACCAAGCCTGAAGGATTGCAGATGCTTCCTCGGAGAACGGAGTCAGATCCATGGCTGAACCTGTCATTACGACAACTATAAAGGGTTTTCCTGAGTTTTTAACTGCCTCTATGAGCTTGAGTTGCGGCTTGGGGAATGAGAGATCGTTCTTATCTCCTGAAGCGTACTGGTTACCCTGGTCTCCCTCTTCTCCTTCGAGTGTCTCATTGAGACCGATGCAGAGGATTACGAGATCAGATCTGCTCATTACAGCCTTAGCTTCAGCTATGGTGTTATAGTCGCGTGAAAGCGGATCAGGTTTAGTGATGCTTAAGTCGCACCCTTCTGAATAGAGGATCCTTACATTATCACCCGCTGCTTTTCTTATTCCCTCAATGGCTGTGATGTACTCGGACGACGTTCCGTAGTAGTTGCCCATAAGAGGACGTCTTGCATCCGCGTTAGGACCTATGACTGAAATGACCTTTTTCTTATCACCGTTAAGCGGAAGGATACCGTCATTCTTGAGAAGAACTACAGCTTCATCGGAAGCTCTCTTGGAGAGCGCGATGCTTTCCTTTGTCTCAACATCAAGATAATTAAGTCCGTCATATTCTGTCTCATCGAAAAGGCCCAGCAGGAATCTTGTGGTAAAAAGCCTTACTGCTGATTCCCTGATCTGAGATTCAGTTATAAGTCCCTTATTGTATGCCTTCATAAGGTGTACGTAAGTACAGCCGCAGTTGAGGTCGCATCCCTTTGAAAGTGCAAGGGCAGCACTCTCTTCCGAGTTCTTCGTTACCTTGTGATTCTCATGGAAATCCCTGATAGCCCAGCAGTCAGAAACGAAATGTCCTTCAAATCCCCATTCGTCCCTGATGATGTCTTTTATAAAAGAATGTCCGCAGCAAGGCTCACCGTTCACACGATTGTATGCACCCATTACGGATTCAACACCTGCTTCCTTTACGCAAGCTTCAAATGCAGGCAGATATGTTTCTCTGAGATCTTTCTTTGAGGGCTCGACATCAAAAGAATGCCTCTTTGCTTCCGGTCCGGAATGAACGACGAAATGCTTTGCGCAAGCCGCAGCCTTCATATGCTCACCGTCGCCCTGAAGCCCCTTGATAAACGGGATCGCGAGCCTTGAGATGAGATACGGGTCCTCGCCGTAAGTTTCCTGGCCTCTGCCCCACCTCGGGTCTCTGAACACGTTTACGTTAGGTGACCAGAATGTCAGTCCCTTGTATATATCGCGGTCTCCCATATTCGCAGAGATCTCGTTATATTTTGCACGTCCTTCGGTAGCTATCGTCTCGCCGATCTTTCCAAGGAGTTCTTGGTCAAATGTTGCTCCCAACGCTATCGACTGTGGAAAGCTTGTTGCGGTTCCTGCCCTGGCGACTCCGTGAAGAGCTTCATTCCACCAGTTGTACTCAGGTACACCAAGTCTTTCGATGGCCGGAGCATCGAATCTGAGCTGCGAAGCCGCTTCCTCGACAGTCATCTTGCTGACGAGTTCTTCTGCCCTTTTTCTCGCTTTGTTTCTATCCATAACCGCCACCTCAAGAAATTTTTCTATTAATTTATTATATTAAGACTAACATTTCTATACACATCTTGCTATTATATATAATTATTGCTATTAGTTTATTGTTATGAAGGAGCTGAAATCCATGCAGTTAAGTGACAACACGGTTCCCGGCAATTTTCAGCAGCCGATCAGGAACTTTACAGGACGCATCGTCAGCAACTATGTAGAAGAGGTTGATTTCGTACCTAATTCCAATATGAGGATCTGGTACAACAACAAGGCAGAGGATTATCCTACTCACAGACATTCCTGCCTTGAGATAGCCATTCCTCTTGCAGGTACTTATACTTATGTTTTCGAAGACAGGACGATAGCGCTCAAGGAAAAAGAGATACTCTTCATTCCTCCGGACATGCTTCATAAGATCTCCGGTACAAGAGAAGGTATCAGGTTTATCTTCCTCTTCAAGATCGATTTCCTGAAAGACTTCTTCGATTACTCGGATTTTGAAGAGCTCATAAGAGAACCTCTCATTGTTAACAGTGAGACCTATCCCGAGATCTATAACAGGATCTATGCAAGATTCATGGAGATCAGCAACCTCTATTTCTTCTACTCTTCATCTGTAAAAGAAACTCCGATCTTCTCCCACCTTCTCGGCATCATCGGAATGCTTCAGAAACGTGACTATTCCGACAGCATGGCTGTCCCCAACAACGATAAACAACGTGAGATCTACATAAAGCTCAGGTCTCTTCTTGAATGGCTTTCAATCCACTACTCCGAAAGCGTAACCATGGAGGAAGCTGCTAACTATGTCGGCTATTCAAAGTTCCATTTTGCCAGGATATTCAAGGAATATACCGGGATGACCTTCTACGATTACCAGACTACTTTGAAACTCAAGTCTGTCGTAGAGAAGCTCTCTGATTCTGACCTTTCGATCAGTGATATTGCTCTCTCATCAGGCTTTAATAACCTGACTTCCCTGAGCCGCAATTTCGAAAAGCATTACGGATGCTCACCTTCACAGTACCGTCAGAGGATCCGACGCAGAAAAAGAAGCTGATCTGCTTTTCTTTTTTCTGTTTTCATTAAGCAAAGTAAAAGGGCAGTGAATTTCTTCACTGCCCTTTTTATTGCATTTTGTTTGTCCGATAGAATCGATTTCCTATCAAGACTTAACACCACCGAGAGCAACACCCTCAACGATATATCTTGAAAGGAGAATGTAGATTACTAAGAGCGGAATAACTGTGAGTGAAAGTCCTAAGTAGATAGAACCGTACTCTGTCTGATAGATATCAGAGTTAAGCAATGCGACTTCGATAGGAAGTGTATACTTTTCTCTCTTTGTCAGAAGGATCTGAGGAAGGAAGAGGTTGTTCCAGCTTCCGACGAATGTAAAGATGCACTGTGTAGCGATAGCCGGCTTCATGAGCGGGAAAACGATCCTGTTGAAGATCATGAACTCGCCAGCGCCGTCGATACGACCTGAGTCAACGATTTCCAGCGACAACGATGCTTGTAGGTATTGCCTCATGAAGAATACCATGTTAGGCGATGCAATCGCAGGAATGATGAGCAGTGCAAGTTTATTTGTCATATGAACCTGATAAGCTGCCTGGTAGAAACCGATCATTGTAACTGTACCAGGAATCATCATGATACCAACGATCAAACCGAAGAAAGCATCTCTGAGCTTCCACTCATATGCGAAGAGAGCATATGAAGTGAGGCATGAGAAGTAAACAGCAAGGATCGTTGTGCAGGTTGAAACGATAAGAGAGTTAACGAAACCTGTTGCAGGATCGAAAGACTTGCCGTTAAATACTTTCCAGTTTCTTGTCAGGTTCTGAATAGGATGCGCAGAATAAAGAGAAATAGCGCTTGACTGAATTTCAGCAGTACTTCTCGTTGCGTTCGTGAACATGATAATGAAGGGCATTAAGCTAAGGATTGCAAGAATAATGCAAACAATATAAATGACGACCTTAAGGCCTATTGACTCCTTATGAAGTGTTTGTGTTTTAGCCATAAACCGTCTCCTCCTTAATAAGCCTTCTTGGCCTTAGCGGCCTTGAGCTGCTGCTTCTTAAGCTTCTTAAGCTTAGCCTCATCCTTATCTCTCATGATGTAGAAGAGAACGAGGGAAAGAAGAACGATGATGATAAACATAATGATACTTGCCGCTGCTGCGAGGTTGTATCTCTGTTTACCAGTGAACGCAACATCCTTGATATACATATTGACTGTATATCCGCCGGCATCACCTCTATCCATAGCATAGAGTGCCGGGATATCGAACATGTTGAGACCGCCGATGAGTGATGTAACGAGAACGTACAACATAATGGTCCTGATACAAGGTAATGTGATCAGGAAGAATGTCTGTACTCGGTTAGCACCATCAAGATCTGCAGCTTCAAAAATTTCCGGATTGATTCCGATAACGCCCGAAATGAGCATTACCATCGTATAGCCATACCACTGCCAGAACTGAATGAAAGCAACTACGCCTCTTACACGGCCAGGTGTAAGCATGAAGTTGACACCCTTCTCAGAAAGGCCGAACTTGATCAATGTTGTATTGATAGGGCCTGAAGGATAAGCGAAGATCTGTGTGAACAGAACTGCGACTGTAGCTGCTGTAATGATATTAGGCATATAGAACAGTATTTTAAAAATACCCTGACCTTTGACTTTTGATCTTCTGTCAGTAAACCATGCGGTAAGAAGAAGAGCCAAACCCATCTGGGGAATGAAGTTCATGGTCCAGATGATAACTGTATTACCAAAGGACTTTCTGAACAAACTAGCCTTAAAAACGGTCACGAAATTCTTAAACGGCTCTGAGAAAAGGAGCTTTGAATCCTTAACTGTCGCAGTCATACCTGCGAAATCAGAGAAACCGATGTAGAAAGTAAAAATAATGGGGTAAAGAGAAAATACCAGGAAAGCCAGAATGAAAGGTATTGAGAACAAATAGCCGTACTTACCGTAATCGACCAATTTTTTGCTCTTCATATCTTCTTACCTCCTTGTAGATTTTTTAAAAACGGCAGGGCAAACCTGGATTTACCCTGCCGTTGAAATTTACTGAACTAAACTGAGTAATCAGTTTATGCAGTTATCGGCTGCGGCCTATTAGAGTGAACCGTCCTCACCGATCTTATCAGCTACACGAGATCTGAAATCCTTGATAGCGTCATCCATGGACTTCTGACCATGTGCATACTGGTTAACCTGCTCACGGAAGAGAGCGTTGATGTTCTCGTCGTACTGAGTCATGTTCTTACCTGTAGCGTTTGCGTTAGCTGCGATGAATGCAGGGAACATGTTCTGACCGCCGAGGAAAGCAACCTCACCGTTAGCTGTTGCCATAACCTTACCGGAAGCAACGCAGTCCTTTGTACCAGGTGTGCCGTCTTCGTTAGGTGCGAAGAGACCGTTAGCCCAGAGATACTGAAGACCCTTATCAGAAGCGTCGAGTGTGATCCAGTTGATGAGCTCAGCTACACCAGCCTTCTTGTCAGCGTTCTCAGCTGCAGACTTAGAAGCGAGAACCCATGTACCGCCCCAGAAGAATCCTGCAGGAGCCTTGCATACACGCCAGTCACCGAATGTGTTACCAGCATAGTTGCCGTCAGCAGGTGCTGCCTTACCGCCGCAGTTGTCCTTCATTGAGTAGTTGATGAGCCATGCAGGTCCGAAGAAGCAGAATGCAGACTTATTGTCCTTACCTTCCTGAGGGAGACCCTTCATGTCAGCGAACCAAGAAGGCTGCCAGTCTGTTGTCTCATTGCACCAGCCGTTATCAACGAGCTGCTTGGAAATGTCGAAGAAAGCCTGTCTCTCAGGTGCGATGTTGAGCTTACCGTCAACAACCCAACCAGAAGAAGAAGAGTTCTCAACCATGTGCCAAACGTCACCGTCACCGGAAACGATAGGATAGCCCTTTTCCTTGAGCTTAGCAGCTGCCTTCCAGAAAGTATCATACTTGCCGGATCCGCCGCCAACTTCCTTCTCAACTGTAGCTGCGTCATCAGAACCGAATACTTCCTTAGCGATGGAAGCTCTGTAGATCATAGCACCACCGGTAGCCTGATAACCGAGAGCAACGAGTGCACCGTCGCCACCCTTACCATTTCTTGTTCCGATATCAACTGTGTACTGAGCGATTTCAGCATCCTTAACAGCCTTATCTACGTCAATGCCGAGATCCTTGTAAGCTGCTGCATACTGAGAAGCGTCACCCTTTGTGTACTTGAGAACGAAAGCTGCCTCTGCTGCGTACATATCAACTTCGCCGTTCTTAAGAGCAGCGTCGAGAGCCGGCTGATATGACTGGTTTGTTGTAGCAATGATTGTTACATCAACAGTATACTTCTTGCCGAACTCAGGGTTGAGCTGGATATACTTCTGAGCCATGTTAGGAACTTCGTTTGTGAATGACCACAGATTGATGTGAACGGGGCCCTCACCGTAAGTTGCCTTACCTGTTGTCTCAGCTGTAGTTGTTTCAGACGGAGCCTGTGACTCAGCGGGCTTTGATTCACCAGGTGCGGTAGAACCAGTTGCTGTAGTTGTAGGTGTAGTCTTGTTACAACCTGCCATTGCTGCGATCATAGCTACTGAAAGCAAGCCAGCAATAACTTTTTTCATAAAATTTCCTCCTTGTGTGTTTTCGTTTTCTACTAATGGACATTCTTGTCCACACGTATGGTTATTTTATACAAACAAACCCTGTCCGTCAAGTAAGTGTTGCATAAAAATCACCATATTCTATGTTTGTGAGCAACTTTCGACTAATACCGACAATTTGTTTATATGTAATATATTCTTTGTTATAATTCATCAGAATAATAGACAAGCAAAAAACCCGGAGGCCAATAATGAGCTCATTTTTCGATAAAAGAAGCATCCCGATGAAGATACTTACCGCAGCATGCAACCTGATTCTGGTCAATTTCTGCTTCATCGTAGGCTGCATCCCTATATTCACTATCGGTGCTTCGATCACATCTTTATATAGAATTACTATAAAAATAGCAGCCGGCGAAAACCCTTCTGTATTCAGGGATTTCTTTTCCTGCTATAAAGAGAATTTCTTAAAGTCAACAGGATTCTGGCTCGTTTATTGCGCACTTTCCGCCTTCTTCCTCTTCGAGATCTATATGGTCAGGACTGCGCTTCCCCAGGAATACCAGTGGTCCATGTACCCTGCCATCTTCTTCCTTGTTGCTATCTTTTCTTCGGCATCATATGCTTTCCCTCTCATCGGCTGGTTTGATGAGACGGTCAAGCAGACCATTAAGAACTCTTTGCTGCTCGCTATCACCAACTTCCCCACTACTGTTCTTTTCGCAGCCGTAACAGCCGGCGTCGGTTATGCCTGGATCGTCGATCCAACGGTACAGATAATTACATTCAGTATCCTTATATTCATGGGTATAGGCATGATAGCTCTCCTCTTTTCGATATTCCTTAAGAGGATCTTCGAAAAACACGGAGCTGTAATAACTCCTGACGAAGAAATAGTTGGTCAATAAAATTAACCCCCGAAGATTTCGGGGGTTAATTATTTAATAGATGTTTTAATTTAATTAGATTTTAGCCTTGATCTGATTATAGATTCCCTCTGCATCGAGCTGGAATTCCTTCATGAGGGCACCTGCAGGGCCGCTCTTTCCGAATCTGTCATAGACACCGATCTTTGTGACCTTAACGGGATACTCTTCAGCAAGCACATCACATACTGCGCTTCCAAGACCGCCGATTACGGAGTGCTCTTCAACTGTGAATACCCTGTTGGTCTTCTTAGCGAACTCAAGGATAGTATCCTTGTCGATAGGCTTAACTGTATGGATGTTTACGACTGCTGCATTGATTCCGTCAGCTGCGAGCTTTTCAGCTGCGCCCAGAGCTTCTGCTACGCAGACGCCGTTAGCGAAGATGACCATGTCTGTGCCGTCCTTAAGAACAACTGCCTTGCCTACTTCAAACTTGTAGTCAGGTCTGTCGTTGATTACAGGTACAGCTGCTCTGCCGAATCTCATGTAGAAAGGTCCCTCTGTCTCAGCAGCTGCCATAACTGCAGCCTTTGCTTCGATGTCATCGGAAGGAACGATAACTGTCATTCCGGGGATCGTTCTCATAAGTGCAACGTCCTCTAAGCACTGGTGTGAAGCACCGTCCTCACCTACCGTGATACCGGCATGTGTAGCGCCGATCTTAACGTTGAGGTGCGGATAACCGATGGAGTTTCTGACCTGCTCAAAGTTTCTGCCTGCAGCAAACATAGCGAATGAAGAAACGAAAGGAATCTTGCCGCATGTGGAAAGACCTGCAGCGATGCCTGTCATGTTTGCTTCTGCGATTCCGCAGTCGATATGACGATCCGGGAATGCCTTCTTGAATGTGGAAGTCTTTGTTGCGCCTGCGAGGTCAGCATCAAGAACGACTACGTCGGGATTCTTCTGGCCGAGCTCTACGAGTGCATTACCGTAACTCTCACGTGTAGCGATTTTAACTATATCTCCCATGATCATACCTCTGCTTCGTATTTTGCTAACTGCTCATCAAGCTCTTTCATAGCCTGCTCGTACTCTTCGTCGTTCGGAGCCTTGCCGTGCCATCCAGCCTGATTTTCCATGTAGGAAACGCCCTTGCCCTTTGTGGTCTTCATGATGATCGCAGTGGGCTTGCCCTTGCACTCTTTTGCCTTAGCGAAAGCGTCTCTGATCTGGTCGAAATCGTGACCGTCGATGCAGATTACGTTGAAGTTGAATGCTTCGAGCTTCTTGTCGATCGGATAAGGTGAGCAAACGTCATCGATCTTACCGTCGATCTGGAGGCCGTTGTTGTCGATGACAACTGTGAGGTTGTCGATCTTCTTTGCGCCTGCGAACATGAATGCTTCCCAGATCTGGCCTTCCTGGATCTCACCGTCACCTGTAAGAGTATAAACTCTGTAGGATGCACCGCTGAGCTTAGCTGCAAGAGCCATACCAACTGCCGTTGAAACGCCCTGGCCGAGTGAACCTGTGCTCATGTCGACACCGGGAGTCTCTGTCATGCAGGGGTGACCCTGGAGGTAAGAACCGAGCTTACGGAGTGTCTTGAGATCTTCAACGGGGAAGTAACCTCTGTTTGCGAGTGTGGAATAAAGACCCGGAGCCGTGTGACCCTTAGAGAGAACGAATCTGTCTCTGTCAGCCTTCTTGGGATCCTTAGGATCGATATTCATTTCTTCAAAATAGAGATAGGTAAACATATCAGCAGCAGAAAGTGATCCGCCCGGATGTCCGGACTTTGCACTGTGAACTGCTTCAACGATTCCCTTGCGGACTTTTGTCGCTGTGATTTTGAGTTCTTTGTTAGTCATTTTTATGTCCCTTTTTCTTTAGATTTATCTGAAAGTCAAAAACATACGGAAGGGCTTGACCCATAGATCAAGCCCCACCATACATATCCAACCTGTATCAGTTAAACGGTGCGTTGAAAGGATTTTCAGTCGGGTATCTGTCGCCTGCGGGCTTGTTGTAGCCGATGTCGCACTGGCAAATGCCGAGGTATGTGAAGAGGTTGTAGAGAGCCTTTCCATAGTGACCAAATGCAACTGCACCGTGGTGAGGGAAGTTCTTCTCGATAAGGAAGTATCTGTAGAATCTGCCCATTTCCTTGATAGCAAATACACCGGTGCCGCCGAAAGACTTAGTAGCAACAGGGAGAACCTCACCCTCTGCAACGTAAGCTCTGATCTGGCCGTCAGATGTGGACTGCAGTCTGTAGAATGTGATGTCGCCCGGAACGATATCGCCCTCGAGTGTACCGTTTGTAACCTCTACAGGGAGAGCACGAGCCATGATCATCTGGTTCTTCATCTCGCAGAAAGCAAGCTTCTTGGAGCATGTGTTACCGCAGTGGAAGCCCATGAATGTATCTGTGAACTTGTAATCGAACTTGCCCTTGATGGACTCATCGTACATGTCGTGAGGTACGGAGTTGTTGATGTCGAGGAGTGTAACGATATCTTCAGAGATAACATATCCGAGGTACTCAGAGAGACAGCCATAGATATCAACTTCGCAGGAAA
>Ga0310786_10000306_pt1 | contig 81957 bp, 58 predicted proteins | sample AusTroGonzalo_MG_FD_203881 | JGI IMG/M metagenome (GOLD analysis project Ga0310786, IMG submission 203881) | Bovine rumen microbial communities from tropical cattle in Woodstock, Queensland, Australia - Gonzalo_03 (v2) (version 2) | ecosystem: Host-associated > Mammals > Digestive system >... | reverse complement strand
CCGCAATTGATGCGCTCAACGGCCATGAACTCGACGGGCGTACAGTCCGCGTAAACGAGTCGCAGCCCAGGCCTCGCGAAGAGCGCGGCGGATTCGGCGGAGGCCGCGGTGGATTCCGCGGTGGTCGTGGCGGATTCGGCGGCGATCGCGGTCCGCGTCGCGAGACTCGCTGGTAATCGGATCTTTTCCGATTTTTGGAAACAGGGCACGGTTTCGCGTAAAGCGCCGTGCCCTCGTTTTGACTTGCCCTGCAAATGCGCACTGAGCCGAAGTTCTCAGTAGGCGGGGTGACGCGGTTCTACGCGCCGCTCCTTGTGCAGGGCTTTTCACAGTCGCTGTCGTATCCTCTCGTCGCCGGGATCGTGACCCACGGCGAGTTCGGCGTTGACGCGCTTACGGCCTTCAGCCAGGGGCTCATGATCATGTTCATGGTCGGCGCCCTTGGCGGGGGACTTATCACGACGGGCCTCATCTTCGCGAAGACATGGTATGGCTATGTCTCGTTCAAGCGCCTAAATGCGATGATGATGGTCTCGCTTCTGGCCATCCAGTGCGTGCCGGCGCTGCCACCGTTCGGCGGCTGGATATTCGAGGGGCTATTTAACCTCCCGCCGGAGCTTGCATCGATTTCAAGGCGGATTCTTGTTTTGGGCGCCGTCATGAACGCGGGGTTCTTCGTGCGCAACATCCCGATGGTCGTGCTGTTCAACAACCTTGAGTCCGGCAAGGCCAACAACGCGACTCTCGTGCGCATCCTTGCGACGCTGGTGCTTTCCGTGGCATTTCCTTCCATCGGCCTGGTCGGCCCTTACTGGGGCCTTGCCGCGCTTACGGCTGGCGTCTGGGTCGAGACTCTCGTCACCTATCTCTACGCGCGTCCCTTTGTCGCCTTGCTGCCCAACAGGCCGGGGAGCGGCGTCGCCATGCCGCAGGCCAGGGAGACGGCGGCGCTCGTCGCGGAGCAGTTCCGCTTCACGCTCCCTCTTTCGCTCGGCGGCTTCCTGCTCGCCATGTCGCCGCTCGTAATCGCCGCGTTCGTCTCTCGCTCCGCCAACGCCGCCGACATGCTCGCCATCCACTACGTGACTCTCGGCGTCGCGAACCCCGTTGCCTTCGCCGCGCTCAGGCTTCAGACGGTTTCGGTCAAGTTCATGCCGGAGTATCCCGGCGACAGGCGGCTACTCGTCTATGCGGTCGCCTCCGGGCTTATTCTCGGCGTAATCCCGCTCGTCTTTGCGACGCCGCTTGTCGGCGACTGGTATTTCGGCGTCTTCCAGAACGTCCCGGCGCGGATACTGCCGACGGCCAAGCTCGCGATAGCGATCTACTCTCTCATCTGCGTCATACACGCCGTGCGAGCGCGCATAGAGGGGATTGCCTCGGCGATGAAGCGGCCGGGCGCCGTGATGGTCGGCCAGATCGCCTACACCGTTTCCCTCTTCGCGGTATGCGCTATCATGCTACCGCTCGGCTGCCCTGGCTGGAGCATCGCCGTGACGGCCATTTTCGTGGCCCCAATCTGCGTCACGGCAGCCATCTACGCAATGCTGTCTTTCCCCGCGCGGGCGAAAAATCGTGAAACTCCGCCAAGCGCGAAGGCGCGTTTTTTGGTATAATATCGCAATATGAAGACATCCGGTAGAAGAATTCGGATTACCGACACTACGTTGCGCGATGCCCACCAGTCGCTTTGGGCGACGCGCATGCGCACCGACGACATCCTCAAAATCGCCGAGACGATCGACTCGGCGGGCTACTATTCCATTGAGTGCTGGGGCGGCGCCACGTTCGACGTATGCATGCGGTTTTTGCGCGAGAACCCCTGGCAGCGCCTGCGCGAAATAAAGAAGGTCTGCCGCAAGACTCCTCTTCAGATGCTGCTGCGAGGGCAGAACATCCTCGGCTACAAGCACTACCCCGACGACGTAGTGGACAGGTTCGTCGCGCTTGCCTGCGAGAACGGGATGGACATCTTCCGCGTGTTCGACGCGCTCAACGACCCGCGCAACCTCGAGACGGCCATATCGTGCGTCAAGAAATACGGCGGCCACGCGCAGGGCACCATATGCTACACGACGTCGCCCGTGCACACTGTCGCCGCGTACGTGAAGCTTGCGAAGACCCAGGAGGCGATGGGCATCGACTCCCTCGCCATCAAGGACATGGCCGGGATCCTCACGCCAGGCGCGGCGAGGGACCTCGTCGGGGCGCTCAGGAAGGCAATGCCGGAGATGCCCATACAGGTCCATTCCCACATGACGAGCGGAATGGCCGCCGCGATGTACATGGCCGCGGCGGAGGCAGGAGCGGGATGCTTCGACTGCGCGATATCGACTCTCTCGTCGTTTTCCTCCCAGCCGCCAGTGGAGTCTGTCGTCTCGATACTCGAAAGCGAGGGGTTCGACTGCGGGCTCGACCGCGCGGCGCTCTCGAAGATAAACGCCTACTTCAAGGCCCTGAAGGCGAAGCGCCAGCCTGCGTCGTCGGCTAAGGTGGAGCCTGTCGATGCGGATGTCCTCGTGCATGCGATTCCGGGCGGCATGATATCGAACCTCCGCTCGCAGCTGATGCAGCAAGACGCCCTCGACAGGCTCGAAGAGGTCCTTGCGGAGCTTCCGAAGACGCGCGCCGACCTCGGCTATCCGCCGCTCGTAACGCCCACTTCGCAGATCGTCGGCGTGCAGAGCGTGCTGAACGTCCTTTCGGGGAAGCGCTATTCCATGGTGACCGACGAAACGCGTCGCTATGCGGCGGGTTACTACGGGAAGACTCCCGCGAAGATCGACCCCAAGCTCAGGAAAAAGCTCGTCGGCGGACTCAAGACGATAGAGTGCCGTCCGGCGGACCTTCTAAAGCCTGGGCTTGAGGCAGCGGCCGGAGAGTTGCCCGCGGGGACGATCCAGGCCGAGGAGGACATCCTAAGCTACGCCCTTTTCCCTGAAGTCGCGCTTGGCTACTTCAAGTGGCGCAAGGAGGGTGGGCCCATCCCCGCCGACGAGGAAGAGGCGGCGAGAGGAGAGGAAAAGCCTGTGCAGGCTGCGGCGAAGGCCGCCGCGCCAGTCGGGCAGAGCCAGGCGAAGGTCTCTGGAACGCCGGTCGTCGCGCCCCTCAACGGAACTTTCTACCGCAGCGACGCGCCGGGCAAGCCCCCGATGGCCGCCGACGGAGCTTCCGTCAAGGCCGGCTCGCCCGTATGCGTTGTGGAGGCAATGAAGCTTTTCAACCCTGTCAAGGCCTCGGCCTCAGGCAAGATAACGTTTTTGGCGGAGCATGGTAGGCCCGTTTCGAAGGGCCAGGCTCTCGCCTTCATCGAATAAACAGTCGGAGCTACAGATGGCGAACAAGCCCAGAAACCCGAGAATCCTCATAGTAACGCCGGAGATCACGTATCTGCCGGATGGAATGGGAAACCTCGCAGGCAAGATGTCCGCCAAGGCGGGCGGAATGGCGGATGTGTCCGCCTCCCTTACGGCCGCGCTATTTTCGCTCGGCTCGGACGTGCACGTCGCGCTGCCGCACTACCGCAGGATGTTCCACGTCGAGACGGCGCAGCTAGTCGCGAACGAGCTCAGGAAGTACAAGAGCCATCTTTCCGACGAGAGGATCCATCTCGCGGAGGATCGCTGCTTCTACTACCGCGACACCGTCTATGACAGGGGCGACGGCAACGTCAAGCTTGCCCTTGCCTTCCAGCGCGAGGTCATAAACAACATAATCCCCCACGTCCAGCCCGACCTCATACACTGCAACGACTGGATGACTGGCCTTGTGCCGGCGGCGGCGAGGCGCATGGGGATTCCCTGCCTCTTCACCGTCCACAACATCCACACCCAGAAGCTTACCCTTGCCGACATAGAGGACGCCGGCATTGACGCCGCGGAGTTCTGGTCGAACCTCTACTACGAATACCCTCCCTACAACTACGAGGAGTCGCGCGGCAGGAACAAGATAGACCTCCAGGCCTCGGGCTGCTTCGCGGCGCACTTCATAAACACGGTGTCGCCCACGTTCCTAAGGGAGATCGTGAACGGGTGGCATTCCTTTGTGCCCGATTCCATACGAAGCGAGATACGCAACAAGTACAACGCCGGATGCGCGGCGGGCATTCTCAACGCGCCCGATCCCGCGGACAACCCGGCGACGGACGACAAGATACCTTTCAAATACGGCCCTGCGGAGCATCGCGAGGCGAAGCGCAAGAACAAGCTTGCCCTCCAGCACGCTCTCGGGCTCGAGGAGAACGCGGACAAGGCGCTCTTCTTCTGGCCGAGCCGGCTCGACCCTGTTCAGAAGGGGCCGCAGCTTTTGACGGATATCGCGTTCCGCTTCCTCGAGAAGCATCCCGACGCGCAGATCGCAATAGTCGCGAACGGTCCTTTCCAGCGCCATTTCTGGGACATCAGGAACTTCCATTCGCTCCACTCGCGGCTTGGAATCCACGATTTCGAAGGGCGGCTCTCGCAGCTTGGCTTTGCGGGCAGCGACTTCACGCTCATGCCTTCGCTTTTCGAGCCGTGCGGGCTTCCGCAGATGCAGGCGCCAATCTACGGGTCGCTGGCCATCGCCCACAATACGGGCGGCCTCCACGACACGGTGCAGACGCTTGACGCGCAGGCTTCCTCGGGGAATGGCTTCGTCTTCGACTACTACGACTCCAACGGGCTTTTCTGGGCGATGGACAAGGCGATGGACTTCTTCCACGCCGACCCTGCGGTGCGCGAACGCGAGATTGCGCGCATAATGGAGGAGTCGCTCCGCCGCTTCAACCACGAGGCATGCGCCCAGGAGTACGTCAAGCTCTACGAGAAGATGCTCGAGCGCCCGCTTGTAAAGCGCGACGTAAAGCGCGACAGCCTGCAGGGGGAGCCTGAGAATGGCTGATTTCAAAGAGACTGAGTCCATCAAGAATGCGCTTGAGGCGGCGAAGGGCGTTGACGTAAAGGTATATGACGTGCGCGGGAAGTCCGCCCTTGCGGACTTCTTCGTGGTCGCCACGGGATCCGCCGCGCCGCACCTCAAGGCGCTCGTGAACGCGCTTCCAAAGAAGGCGTATCGTGTTTCCGGCGACCCCGAAAGCGGTTGGGTCGTCGCCGATTACGTAGATGTGGTGGTTCACGTATTCTCACCGGAGGCGCGAGCGTATTACGCCCTTGAAAAGCTCTGGACGTGATACGAGTCACCGATCCCTGCAAGCCTCTTGATTTCGACCTCTCGCGTCCCCTGGAGATCGAAGTGGGATGCGGCAAGGGCGGGTTCCTCACGAGAAGGGCGAAGGAGCATCCAGAGTGCGACTTTCTCGGCATAGAGAGGATGCTCGAGCGCGTCAGGCTTTTCGACGGGAAGTGCCGCAGGGAGAAAATTGCGAACGCGAACGTCCTGAGGCTTGAGGCCCTATACACCTTCCACTATCTCCTTCCGGCGCACCATGCCCGAACGGTTTACGTCTTTTTCCCCGACCCGTGGCCGAAGAAGAAGCACCATTCCCATCGCCTCTTTGGGCCGCTTTTCCTGAATGCGCTCTGGAAGCGGCTTGAAATCGGCGGAAAGATCGAGTTCGCGACCGACCACAAGGAGTATTTCGAGACTGTCTGCAAGTGCTTCGCGGACGATTCCCCGCAAAAGCCGCGCTTTGAACGAGTGGATCCGATGCCGCGCCCGAAGGAGGTGTGGACTGAGTTCGAGACGATGTTCCGCGAGCAGGGCCTGCCGATATATTCCGCCGCGTGGAAGTCGCTCCCTGGAGACGACGCGCCTCTCAAGCCGCTCACGATTCCGCCGGAGGCCGAGCCGAGGGAGGGGATCAAGCGCAGGACGTCGCTTGTGGGCATGGCGCTTACCATGGGGGCTCTCTTGTTGGGCGCGGCTTTCCCCGGCATGGCATCGGCGTCATGCAGTAATGTCGTATTTGAGGCGTCGATGACAAATGGGACGGGGTGGGTTTTCATCGAAAAGGTATATTTCAAGGATAAAAGACCAACCGTAGGGTTCAACAGTAGGGAGGGGAAGATATCTTCTCCGGTGTATCCTGACGTGATAACGGCGGTTGTCGCGAGGGTGTCTAACTCTGGTGGCGTGGAGCTGACGCGCTACATGACCCTTGAGCCGTTTTCCAAAGGCGTCTCTGCGGGCGAGCCCTATGTCTTCACGGCGGTGGCAAACGAGAAGCTCAACGACCAGACGATTACATTTGACGCATCTTCCGCGGTAGATTCTTTCACGCTTCAGCTGACCGGCGAGAAAAACACAGGCAATTGGTATATCGATGAGATGAACATATACTTTGCCTCCGACGATGACGAGCCTCCCATCCCGGACGATCCGCCGGATGATCCTCCAGCGCCAAGTGTTGATGTCAAGCCTATTGGGATGTCCGCTTTGCCGCGTATGGCCGGAGGATGTAGCAGGTACACGCTCAATGTCGAGGGGATTGCGGGCAGTAATGATTTGCCTGATGGGTGGCAGGTCTTCAAGGGCGAAGAGCGTGTGACGACTCGGAAAAAAAACAACGAGGGTGCGACAGGGACGAGCGGGGCGTATGTGTGGAAGCCAAAGTCCGGCGTGTGCGGTTTTGGAGTCCTTACCACGCAATCTCCTCAGTGGAGATATGGATGCGCGTTTGTCAACGACGGTGATGCTGCGGCGGATGGTGTGCGCCTTGTCACGCGCATGGGGCAGTGGGGCGCGAATCAATATTGCAATACGACAAAGACAGTCCGCGTTGAATATGCGATTGCAGATGGCGCGAGGCTTTTGACGGACGCGCTTGAGTGGCAAGATATTCCGACTGCTGCGTTTACAACAGTTTACACCTACAAGCAGGATGGCGCCGAGTTCCCGGCGCTTGGCTCTGTTGTCACGAATGAGCTTCCGCGCCTAAAGCGCGGCAGTGCGCTGATGGTTCGCGCCGTAGATCCGGCGGGATCTGGTGCGAACGCGGCGTTGGGGTTCGCGGATTTTGAGCTTATCTTCAGCCTTCGCGATCCCTTTGCCGTCCTGCTGCATTAACCCGCCTAGTAGTGGCGGATCTTGTTGCGCCGTCGCTGTGCTTGCTTGTCAGCGTGCGGCAAGTTTCTCACGCCTCTAGCGACCGCCGTTGGCGGCTCGGCCTTCGGCCTCGGGCGATACGCAACCGTCGCGGCGTGATGCCTCCGTGGGCGCTGACCGCCCGACCCGTTTTTCGACGGTCCCCCTGGCATGGCGTACTTTAGGTAAATCTCGCGTAGGGCTTTTGCTGACCGCCTATGCCAAACCGAGGTGAATCAAGGCGTCGCCAGCCATGCCAGACCGTCGAAAAGTCTCCCGTGCGGCCATCGCCCACTCCGGCGAACCCCACGCCTCATCGCTCCTCCGCGTGTCGCTCAGCTCGGCACTCGACCCCTCGCGGCTGCTCCTCACCTACCTTTTTTGTAGCGTTGGGGTAGCGGCGGCGGAGCGGAGGGGTGTCGCGAGTGAGGCAGCGGAGGACTCGGCGCCGTATGAGAGTTGTTGCACGCAACCAACGATAGATGCCGAGGCAAGGCAGGCTGAAGCAGGCCTATTGTCTAAGCGCGAAAGGCGTAACGAGGTCCGAAGCGTACGAGATCGAGCGAGCAGCCCCGACGCGGAGCAATGCAGATCGGGCGACACCAGCGACGAAGCGGGCGACTTCCGCCCGAAGCGCATAAGTTTGGCTACATACGCGCGACTGAAATGGCGCAGAAAGCATTTTACTTTAACGGCTGAATTGTGGTATAATGCGCTAAGAGAAAAATAGCATTGACGCCCTCGCATGTGCGAGAGGTTTGTTTTTGCTTGTCATGAACATGTAGTTTAATGAAGACTGGATTGCGAAAAATGACGGAGTGATGCGATGACGATGGTGCTGGAGAAAAAAATGAATGCGATTGCGAAATCGTGGCGCGCTTGCGCGGCCGCGTTCGCAAGCGCGTTTTTAATTTCTCTGCCGTCGTTCGCGGAGGAGTCCGGCAGCGCCGTAGTTCCAGGCGGCGGCACGGTCTCATATGTCAACGCCTCCTACATCGACCATGTCGGCGACGAGCTCTTGATCGTGTTCACCAACTCCGCAGTTTCCGGCTCGTTCACTCTGCCGGGAACGACGAGCGCGCGCATTCTTGCTGTCGGCGGCGGCGGCGGCGGCGGCGGCGCGGTGAGAAGGGCGAGCAGCGACACGAGCAAGTACGGCGGCGGCGGCGGCGGCGGCGCGGGCGGCTTTGTCGAGACGAACGGTCTTTTCGGGGCCGCTACATACACCGTAAACGTCGGCGCTGGCGGCGCGGGCGGGCTGTCTCATTCTACAGTTTCCAATGTCACGCCAGGTGGCAGCGGAGGAGATACCGTTATCTACAGGGGTGTCTCCGACTTGATTACCGCGAAGGGCGGCGGTGCAGGCGAAGGTGGAAATGACGCGTCTGACAGTGAGAACAGGGCCGGCGGCAGCGGTGGCGGCGGATCGCAGTACAGTTCCAATGGAACGACTTCGGTTGAGCCAAGGAACGGAGGCGCGGGCACAGCTGGACAGGGCAATAAGGGCGGCAATGGCGATGCTGGGCTTTATGGCGGCGGCGGCGGCGGCGCTGGTGCGCCCGGCAAGAACGCCTCGGAGGGTGGCGCAGGTGGCGACGGTCTGACAAGCGACATCACAGGCACTTCTCTCTACTATGCCGGCGGTGGTGGCGGCGGATACTGCCGTTCGGGGAAAACCGGAACTAACATTCCCGGAGGCCAAGGTGGCGGCGGCAGCGGCGGATATGGTACTGGAAAGGCTGGCGACGCTGACTTCTACGGTGGCGGCGGTGGCGGCGGAAGCTACTTTAACGGCAAGGCAGGCAACGGCTGTAGTGGCGCTGTTATTGTGCGAGTTGCAGCATCTGTAACGGGCGGGCTTGCCAAACCAAGTGATGTCAATTTTACATATGACGGTGCTTCTCATACGGCGGTCGCACCCAATGCATTCTATAAACCCATAACCGGCGTCAATACGGCGACAGAAATTGGTGTTTATCGGGCTACCGTCACTCTGGCAGATGGCGTAAAATGGGCAGACGACACTGACGATCCTGTCACCGTCACAATGACGATTTCACCTGCGGGCTCAGTTAGCGGAACTGAATATGTGACTGAAGCTCCGATACAGTTTGCTGGTGCCTCCCAGGTAACACGAGTTGGTGATGATGAATTGCTTTTGAGGTTTGATGGAGCTGGTAGCTTTACTCTTCCAGGCTCTTCCAGTGTGCGCATTCTTGCTGTCGGCGGCGGCGGCGGCGGCGGCGGCGCGGTGAGAAGGGCGAGCAGCGACACGAGCAAGTACGGCGGCGGCGGCGGCGGCGGCGCGGGCGGCTTTGTCGAGACGAACGGTCTTTTCGGGGCCGCTACATACACCGTAAACGTCGGCGCTGGCGGCGCGGGCGGGCTGTCTCATTCTACAGTTTCCAATGTCACGCCAGGTGGCAGCGGAGGAGATACCGTTATCTACAGGGGTGTCTCCGACTTGATTACCGCGAAGGGCGGCGGTGCAGGCGAAGGTGGAAATGACGCGTCTGACAGTGAGAACAGGGCCGGCGGCAGCGGTGGCGGCGGATCGCAGTACAGTTCCAATGGAACGACTTCGGTTGAGCCAAGGAACGGAGGCGCGGGCACAGCTGGACAGGGCAATAAGGGCGGCAATGGCGATGCTGGGCTTTATGGCGGCGGCGGCGGCGGCGCTGGTGCGCCCGGCAAGAACGCCTCGGAGGGTGGCGCAGGTGGCGACGGTCTGACAAGCGACATCACAGGCACTTCTCTCTACTATGCCGGCGGTGGTGGCGGCGGATACTGCCGTTCGGGGAAAACCGGAACTAACATTCCCGGAGGCCAAGGTGGCGGCGGCAGCGGCGGATATGGTACTGGAAAGGCAGGCGACGCTGACTTCTACGGTGGCGGCGGTGGCGGCGGAAGCTACTTTAACGGCAAGGCAGGCAACGGCACGAACGGCGTCGTTTATGTCAGGATTTCCACAGCGATGTCTGGCGAATTTGTAAAGCCGTTTGATATTTCGCTTGAATATGACAGAAATGTTCATACATCTTACGTTTCTAACGTGTTTTATGACGTTGTGGGGCAGAATACAGGAACTACCGTAGGTGTCTATGTCGTCACGGCGACTTTGAAGGGCGGGGGGCGCTGGCCTGATTCTGATGACGGAGACCCCGTAACGGTCTCGATGACGATCAATCCGTGCAACGTAACTTTCTCCGACCTTTCCATAGGCGGTTGGGAGTATGGTTCCGCTCCGTCGATTCCGACGTGTTCCGTGTCGCCTGCTTGGGTAGAGCCAATCTACGAATACGCCGCATCCAAGGACGCTGATGACTGGAGCGCGACTCCCCCTGAGACGGTAGGGTCTTATTGGGTTCGCGTGCGTGCGCCGAACGACGGAAATTATTCATATGAGGCGAAATTTGCGCAGTTTGAGATTTCCAAGATCCATGTGGCATTTTCAAACCTCAAGCAGCGCGACTGGATGTTTGGAACGCCCGACGACGACACTCCAAAGCCGACATGCAAAGTTACGCCTTCCTGGGTGGAGCCAAAGTATGAATATGAGGATGACGACGGCAACTGGGGCGACAAGAAGCCTACAATCGTCGGAACCCACCACGTTCGCGTTGGCCCGCCCGACTTCGAGAATTATGAGTTTGACGGCTACGATCCCGCGGAGTTCAAGATTGTCAAGGGCCTCGGTAACTTGTTTACCGATTATGTGGAGCTTTCAATAACTTATACGGCGGTAGGGAGCGATCCAACCACGCTATTGGACTATCCGTTCGCAGTGACGCTTGCAGAAGACCTCCCTCCAGGCTTCCAGTATTCTCGCGCTGGCGGAACTGGAAACGACCTTGCGTTTACGGATGAAGAAGGCGAGAACACATATCAATATTGCGTTGGCCTTTGGTCGACAAACGGAGTCTCCACCCTATATGTGAAAATTCCGTCCATAGTTTCAGGGGAAACGCGGAAAATCCGCCTTTATTGGCACCTTCGCGCAGATGCGGATCCGCCTCCCCACAATCCTGGAAGCGAGTGGATAGCGGCAATAGAGGAGGCTCGTGCCCAGACTTCGCACCAGCCCGAGCAGAAGGTCGTCTCGCCCGTTTGCCGTGACGGACTGTTTGTAAACTACTGGACCAAGCTGCCGGAGATGTCGAAGACGGTGTGGGATTCCACCGACCCAGATCCAGGCGTCATAACCCAGGATGCCGAGCTTGCGTTCGGTGATGTAGTGAAGGTTATAACGAATATCGTTACGGGGACTGGGTACGAAGTCCTCCCAACGAACGTTGGCGGCTCATACCGCGTAATATACGAGCCCACGGATCCTGATGGCTATGAGCCGATTTCCTGCTACATTGACTTTGCGATTCTCGGGCACAACCCTTATGACGACCTTGGGGCCGAGGGCGAGGCTCTTACCCGCAGTGGGCGAGTACTTCTCGTGAACGACGACAAGGCCGATGGCCATATGGTCGCAGGCCAGGCGTATTGGCATGAGCGCACAGTCGATTGCGGCGGCGGCGTGATTCTCACCAATGACCTCTTCTGGATTCACGGCGGGGAAGCATATGAGGAATGGTCAGACATGGACAATCGCCTTCCTGGTACGAGTCACAGGCTTGTCGGTCTTGATTCTGATGGTTCGACCAATGTGATATGGCGACTCGAAAACATAGTGCTGGGAAACCAGCTGCGAAACAATGCGACTGGTTTTAATGCAAGCCTCTGCTCTCTACCGTGGTCATTGACAGCTCTTGACGGAACGAGTTACGCTGCGCGGTCAAACCCGATGACGGCTGCGACTAGTTCCTATATGATGATGCGCAACAAGAAGGGGCCTTGCATTTTCTCGCCTTGCTATACCAATGGAATTGGCACAATATACTTTGACGTTGTCAATGGATTCAAGCAAGATTTGGAATCCTTGCCAGAATATTATAGGATTGTCGTGGAAGTTTCGACTGAAACTGACGACGGGAAGGCGCCTACTGACGAGAACGCGGCCAAATTAGGTGATCCAGGAGTCGATGGCGAACTTGGAAAGTTGAAGTGGACCTTGGCTGACATGGAGCCTCTTTTGAGAGACGGCGGGGCGACATCGTTCATCGCGCTTCCTACAACGAACGACCTTGCGCTTGGAGTGGCTACAGGCCGTTCTACAAACAACTTCTACCGTGTGTGCGTAAGGGTGAACAAGCCGGGATTGGCCCGTTTCCGCATACGCCGCGTATCATGCAACGAAGAGGGTGCACGCGGCACCGACGGCGGCGACCTTATTCTTGTCGACAACATAGTGGTCTCTCCCGCGCCAGACTCGATAGCGCTCTCTTCTTACGGCGATTACGATTCATCGCGTCACGGCAATGTCACGCTTGGCCAGGCGGCGGCGATGTCGGTTCCGTTTCCAGCTGTCACCGACTCGGAAGTTCGCCCAAGGGCAAAGGCTACGATGTATTCCAACGGCTTGTCCGGTGCCAATCCTGCTACGTTCGCCAGCCTTGCGAGAATCCACTACCAGTGGCATTACCTCGATCAGGCGACTAATGAATGGAAGGCGCTGGACTTGAGCCCGAGCGATAATTTCACATCCCCCCTGCCCATGGACCTGCCGCAGGAGGAGGGGGATGTCTCGTGGTGGTACGAGACTTTCGTGCAGGCGCCGTACTACTCCTACTTTGACTACAGCGGTCTTGGCGCGGTCTTGGCCGGTAGCGATGGGAAGGCGCTTTATTCCGAAGAGGTAACGTCCGTAACGAACAACAACGGAGGCGCCAACTGGTTCCTGCGCCTAAGGTTGGGAAAGAGCCTTTGGGAGACGTTTAGAATCCATGTGAAATCTAAAGACATTGACGGGCACGAGAAAGAAGAGTCCGTTGACATGGAGGTCGTTGGAAACCATCTGTGGCGTGGGTTCGTCCAGACGGTCGGCAAGCAGGAGGGGAACCTCAAAGTCCGCATAGAAGGGCGGAATCTCCAGACTCCGCTTTCAACCGAGTACTCCACGAACAGCGCTCTCTTCACCCTCGCTGGCCCGGTAACGTCCTTCCCGCATACGTCCGAGCTGAGCGAACTTTCGGAGGAGCGCTGGGAGAGCGTGACCAACGAGGTCGCGACAGGCTATCTCATGTTCCAGATCGACGACAGAACCCTTGGTCTTTCCATAGTCCATGCCGACTACCAGAACTTCAACGGGTGGAACGATGCGAACAAGAGCGGGAAAGAGGGGAAGTTCGTCGGCACTTCTTGGTTCACAAATGACAATGCTTCTGGCGTTTCGGCATTTGTACGGGAGTTTCCCGAAGACTTCTCCTGGTGGCACGCCTCGAAGGAGATGAACGAGAAATACTGGGTGGAGCGGTTCTCGGTGAGCAAGTCCGACATGGACAAGTACGGCATGTACGATCCGTTTTCATCGGCTGTCTCGCCCAACGGCTTCACCGTAGGGCCAGGCCAGTGGGTTTACGGGTATGCCCGCGACAGTTCGACGGGCATGGCGCTTCAGATGGAGGGCAAGGGCGTAGGCTTCATACAGTTCGTAAACGCGAAAGAAACGCCGCGCGGCCTTGAGTCGATACGCTTCAATGCGCGTCTTGCGCAGGCGATCGAGTTCAACGACTTCTCGTATTACGATGGCGCCACCAAGCAGTACATGACGAATTATACGTTCATGACGAAGGCGGCCTATGACATCAACAAGCGCCGCGACTTCTCCGGCAACGGCTCTCTTTCGATTGTCGCATTCTACCAGCCTGAGAAGGGGTGTTATGAATTCCGAGTCGAGCAGGCCGATGCAGACATGATTTCCGGGCAGTGGCAGGGGCCGGGCGGCAAGCACAGGCTCAGCCTTCATCGCTGGAGTTACGACCACATTAGCGGAGAGGTGATCGACGAGGAAATAGGGAGTGCGGAGGTCGATGGCGGAACGACCGGCACCAGCATGCTGACGACAATGGGCGAGTTCGGCAAATTCTCCATGATGTTCATAACCGTTCAGAACCAGGCTGACAAGACGCTCGTTTCGGCAGGCGTCACCAAGTCCCTTTACGAAGCCGCCAGCCCGACGGCTGGCTCCAAGGTGCAGAATCTCTCTTCGCGCATACTTCGTTTTGTCGACAAGACCAGCAAGCGCCTCAAGTATGGAACGTACGGTGTCTTGGCCTCCAACTGCCCCGGCCGGTTCGTATACCCGCAGTTCACGTTTCCCGCCGCCGCGCCCCTGCCTACGAAAGACGGCTATGTGGCGCCTACTAAGGATGAAAACTTCAGCTATCCGAGCACATCCTCCGGAACGACCAAGACGTGTTACAGCGACATAATTGATGAGTGGTGGGTCGTTCGGCAGCGTCGGGCGGAGAAATACAACTACAGCGATACATACTTCGGATTTACCGTCCCGGAAATCGTCCAGCCGCTTATCGTCTATACGGCTCCGCTCGGCTCCACAGACTGGACGCCGCTTGCGACGAACTACGTCTCTTCCTACAACTACGGCTCAAGCCCCGTCGAGCTGAAACTCTGGACGCTTGACGACTGTTCCGTCAAGATCGCCCCCGGGGGGAACCGCAAGACGGCCCGCAACGACATCGTGATAGACGACATAGAGCTTCGCCAGTGGCGCGGCGAGAGCTACACGGACGCAGAGGGGCAGCGCTACTACGACGACATCACGTACGGCTCGCCCTCGAACTTCGTCTTCACCCAGGCATGGAACACGACCAACGAGTGGAACACGTACTGTAGCCGTCTCTCAGCCCGCCGCTCGCGAGCAACGGTTCCGACGTCTATACGCTCCCCGCTGATGGACGGGCTGAGCGGGCGCGGCATTGGCCTCGGCAGGGTGACCTTTACGTACGAGAACGCCCAGACAAACGTGAACCTGCTCGTTCAGATCGCCACGAACGGCGTTTCCAGGTCGGTTCTCAGGGATATCACCGGCCGGACGGCTGACGACACCATGTGGACGACGGTCGCGAACTTCGACTTCGGCGATGCAAGCGCCGTAGAAAGGCTTTCGGGATCGCGCTCCGTGTACCTCGGGCTGCATGGCGTCGTCGGCGCGGTGCGCATAGTGCTCGATCCGGAATGCGTGAACGCCGTCACCAACGCCATCGACCCTGACGCGTTCGGCGAGATCGACATCACCGGAATCCTTGTAAGCGACGAGCCGAACATAGACGAGTCCTCGTGGTGGGGGTGGAACATAAGGACGACAAGCGAAGGCGAAAGGGCGTACATCGGCGACAGATCCGGAGACGACAAGTACAACGGGCTTTCGTTCGCCCTGAACAATTCCATTACGGCCGACATAATAGAAGCGGACGAAAGTCTCTATCCTCAGCATCTGCCATTCCTCCAGACGCCCACGTTCTCGAAGGCGTCTGTAGGTGAGGTCAGCTTCAGGGCGCGCAAGTACTCTGCGAGCGACGCCGCCGCCAGGGTTGTGCTCTTTGGATGCGACAGCGGGTCCGTGTCGGAGGATGAGCAGTGGAAATTCGTGTGCAGCTGGGATGTCGATGCCGACAGGTTCCGGCGGTATTCCTACAAGGTTCCGCCAGGCCAGGGCTACAATGCGTTCCGATTCGCGGTGACTGGAGTGGCCGGCGTTGAAAACGTGATGCCGGATCCAAATCCGTCGATGTCGCCCCTCCGGGTGTTGCTCGACGAGGTCTCGGTGCTTGAGGCGGTGCGCGCGCGCATAGCCTTCCGCAACGTCGCGGCCTTCCGCAGCCACCTCGACACGAACAGGGCGATTTCCGACATAATGTCCAGCGCGGAGCAGCCGCTCTGCGGGGAGCAGTTCGGCGTCCAGTGCGAGATATACGCCTCGCAGCTGGCGAACGAGATCGACGACATCTCGGCGGCGAGAGTGAGGCTTTGGTGGTACGAGAGCGCCGAGCCATGGGGCTTCGACAACTGGAAGGACAAAAAGACTGGCGATGCCGTCGTGCACAGCGCATGGCTCTCCGCCTGCGAGGGGACGAACCGCATCTTCCGCTCCAGCCATCCGTCTGCGCCGGCGGCCGTCATAGACGCGCAGCATGCGCCTAATACCGTCCAGTACATGCTGGAGGCCGTCTACGAAGTCGAGGGCGGGAACCTCGTGACGGACAGGCTTGAACGTGCAGACTGGGTGAACCCCGCGTGGTACCGGCCTGTTGACATGAACGAGCGCAACAAGGGCTTCGGCTTCAGCGCCTACACTATACTCGACACGATTGCGCCCGGCTACGCCTGGATCAACGAGGCGAACGTCAACGACGACATAGACATCTACAAAACGTCAAACTTCACGAACCAGTACGTCGAAGTGGCAATGCCCGCAGAGGCCGACCTCACCAACTGGGAGCTCCGGTTCATAACAGGCGGCATAGGCGACGGCAGCGTCTACTACACCAACACCGTCGCGGTGTTCGGAGTCAGCGACGGCGTCCCGCCCAAGAAGTCCGTGAACGGTTCCGCGAACTACGTGTTCCTCACCCTCGGCAACTCGAGGAGCTACACGAAGACGACAAAGGACGCAGGTACCATAGACGGGGTATGGTCGGCTGCAGACGCCGTTCCAGGACAGCAGCTCTACTCCGACGGGCGGATCGACCCGGGATACCCGATTGGAATGCAGTTGGTGAGGCCATCCGGCATAATCGAGCATTCCATCGTCGTCGGGGGCACCAACGTCTACGCGGACATCCCATACTACGGGGATCTTTATTCGATCTCGAACTTTACGGAGAAGCTGCAGAAGATCGACAGCAACTGGATCCTGGCTGGCGAGGACTATGGCGAGAACGCGCTTAAGGGCCTGTCGGCGACGAACCAGTTCGCGCTTGCAGGGTCGTGGACTCGCCTGCAGAAGACCCCCGGCCGCATAAACATCGGCCAGTACATAGACCCCGACCACCCGACTCCGAATGGTTCTAGCATCATCCTCTTTGCAAACCTCGAGGGCGGGCACGTCAACCAATCGACCGGAGTGTACGAGGCGCAGACGCAGAATCTCGTCCTGTACGTCCCCAAGGGCAGCGAAAGCGGAACGGACATCGTTTATCGCGTCGATCATTGGTACGAGCTGGACTCGATAACGGAAAACGGCGTCGCGAAACCTGGTTATGAGGGGCGCGGCGGCGACGGGCTTCCGGTTGTCTTCACGACGGCCGTAAACGCCTCAAACAACATAACGGTAGTCGCTAAATCCCGCATAGAGACGAGCCTCAGGGAGGTTTACGGGCTGACTGCGGACAATGCCTACACCCCGGCGGTCATGGAATGGCTTTCGGGGGGCGCGACCTTGCGTGGCGCGTTTGCAAATTCCGACAGGCAGATACGGCTCGCCAAGACGCTCAACCTCAAGGACGAGGAGACGGGAGAGCTTGCCCTCACCGAAATGTACTGGTACGACATGGATCCAACGGTAGGCAACCTTGCGCTGAAGCTTGGCTTGACGAGCTGTCCGCAGACTCACTTGGTGATTTCCGAAGACTTGACGAAGACAAACTTCAACAAGCGCATGTCGTTCCTCATGATGATAACGAACATGGTCGACACCTCGTTCGAGTCCTATGCGCCATATACGCTTAGGGGCCTTGAGCCCGGGAGCTCAAGCGCGGATAATTCCTCGAACTGGACCTCAGTCACGTTCAAGGTGAAGGGCTACCTCAACAACGGCAAGGACGCGCTCAAGCCAGAAAACCTGATTTGGCTGCCTCTCCAGTACTTTGTGTTCGACGAGAACTCCTTCACGCCGAAAGGCCATGTAAACACAGATACGGGCAAGTGTGACGAGTTTCAGACCTACATCGAGGTCGAAGACACCTTCCAGCCGCCGAGCCCGGCGTACTACCAGGGGTGGTGGAAGTATCCGACGGCAGGCGTGTGGTTCAAGGTTTCCGTCGATTCGAGCCTCATGCCGGTTGGCCCTCGGGTGTTGAAGGCGGTTAACTTCTACGATGACTGAAAGGCAATCGGAGATTGATTCAAAACGGGAAAAATGGTAAGATTAACTAAGATGAGAATTAGAGCAAAGAGAATGGCGGCGCTTCTCGCGCTGTGCCTCGTTGCCGGCTGCGGCGACGGCCAGGCCCCGAAAGAGCCTGTCGCCGACTGGTCGAGCTCCCCAGAGTTCAAGAAGGAGCTCGACTCGCGGCACTCCGTTGCGAAGGAAATTGGCGCCAGGCGCGCGAAGGTCGATGCCAGGATGCGCGAGATGACGGCGATAATGAGGGAAAAGCTTGGCGTCAAGGACGACAGGAAGGCCATTGAGGCCCTGTCGGAAAACGCCGAGTGGAAGTCTTTGAAGGCGAAGGCCGCGGAAATAGACGCGGAATTCGAGAAACAACGCCAAGAGACCCTGTCGCTTGTGCGCCGCCAGATGAACCAGGGGAAAGCTTCAAAATGAGGAGTGATGCCATGAAGAAGTCAAATGTCTATCTTGCAGCAGCGTTTGCGCTTGCGTTCGCCTTTCCGGCTCTTGCCGCCGACGACGGCGACATCTACGAATTCTCGCCTGTGACGTCGGTCGTCTCGGCCGACAATCCGCTTGGCGCTGCGCAGACTATTCAGTTCAAGATGCGCATCCTGTCGCCGACATACAGCAATCCGCTGGAAGAGAAGCGCATACAGTGGCAGATATACTACAAGCCGAACCCGTTCCCGGCAAGCCTCTCGGAGGCTGCGGCGATGTACTCCGCATGGGCCATAAGGCCGCTCCAGATCGGCGTTGTCGTAAGCGGGCAGACGCGCCCGTGCACCATTGACTTCCCGTCGCCCATCAGCGAACGCCGCCTGAGCGAGTTTAGCTGCGAATTCTCGACGAAATACGGCGACCTCGCGCTCCCGCTGAAGCTTGCCGCGGATGGCAACGGAAATGCGGTCGGCGACGGCCTGCCGGAAGGGTCGTTCACGCCTTCGACGGATGCCTCGTACTACTTGATAAACAGCGACATATGGGGCATTGGCTACCTGCCGGAGGGTGCAGCCGAGACCTACGCGAACATTGTCTGGATGAAGCCCTACCGCCGCCAGACGGTCACCCCTTCGTTTATGCCGCCGGACGGCGAGCGCAACGGCTCCTACGACCTTGCATTCAACTTTGACCCTGCTAAGGCGGACGGGGCCTACTTCATCAAGACCCTCGGCTTCGACTCCAAGAGCGTTACCGACGATTCCGGGACGTACTGGCGCATCGTCAACGAGAAGCGCATCACCTGCAAGCCCGACATCCCCGCGCTTGCGGTCGATGCAAAGCCCGAAAACCCCCAGGACCTCTACCTCTATGTCTGGTCCGAGGACGACGCGGTGGTCACTCTCAAGTTCAGCGAAAGTGCGGCCGAGCTCGCTGGCGCAGGTGTCACACAGGAGGCTTTCAAGGACAAGACCGGCGTTTCGCGCACGTTCTGGGTCAAGAAGATCAAGATAGACGGCGTAAACGTGGAATATCCGTTCAGCATCCGCGGCGCCGACGGTGCGCACGGGAACACCACGGCGCTGGTGATGAGCGCCAAGCTCGGCTATCGGTTCGACGGCGCCGGCGACTTGCTCGTCGACTACCTGTCCGTGCCGGTCAAGTGCGGCGATCCCCTTGAGCCCACGATCACCGTGAAGGTGAACGGGCTTTCGTCCGACACGGTCTCCACCGTGGCGCAGAGCGACGTCGGAACACGCGTCGCGACGCTCACGGTAGAGCTATCCGACCCTTACACCGCTCCGCTGGACGTCACCGTCGTGCCGAAGCTTGCGGTCAACGGCGTTCCGGGCGCGGAAGCTCTTGACTACTTTGGCATGAGCCTTAAGACGGAATCCCTCAGCTATCTCGAGAAGACGACGAACGTTACGTTCGACGTCGGGGAGACTCTGAAGACTATATACATCTATTCCTGGGGCGCCGACGCGAACACGTATGGCGTCGACAAGTCCGTGGCGTTCGTGCCTTCCGTTTCCGACTCCGCGGCGGCCGCGTTCTACGCCGGCGGCATGGAGAACGCGCTTTTGCTCGTGCAGTCCATAAAGCCGACAATCGAGGAGCCTGTCGAGGACCAGCTCATCAGCGTGAACTGCTCCGTGCCGTACCCGCTGACCATAAAGGTGAGCGACACCTACAACGACATGAGGAACGACACGGGATTCGAGCTTTTCGTCAAGAAGGACATAGCCGACCTTTTCGAGGAGTCGCTGGGCTTTTTCAAGCCTGACGTCAACGGAACGCTCTATTCCGTGCCCACTGTCGAAGACCCGACGCCGCACCTTCCGACTGTGACGTGGGAGAACACGGCGACCGACACGGCCTTGCTCCGCGTGAAGTCGCCGGCAAGCGGGCAGGAGAGCGAGCCGCGCCAGATCAAGCTCTACGTGAAGCCAGCGCGCCAGATCGGCATAGCGACGACAGACGGCAAGGACGGCAACCAGTACAAGGAGGGCGAAGACGTCAACGTCACGATTACGCTTGAGAACGGCAGCAACGACACGGGCGACACGATCTACGCCTTCTTGGTGCCGCAGGGCGAGGCGACGAACGCCGTAAGCGCGACGTGGCTTGCGGCCGCAGGCAAGTCGGGGCGCCCCATACCGAAGTCCGGGACTTCCGTAAACGCACTCTTCACGCTTGAGGACGGCACGAGCGACTCCAAGCAGGGCGCTACGTACGACTTCAAGGTCGAGCTGCGCACCAAGCAGAGCTATTCCGAGGGCGCTCCGATAGCGGGATTCGAGTCAAAGACGCTCACGATCTATTCCCTCAACGTGATTCCGGAGACGGAGTTCGTAGAAATGAACGACGGCGTCGACACCGTCTACGAGAGCGGGAAGAAGTTCACGACGATCCTTGCGAAGGACGTAGAGGCGACGTTCCGCGTCTATGTGAACGAGCCTGGAACGTACGACAAGACGACTGAGGTCGCCGGGAAGAAGTTCAAGACCAGGTGGATCGTCAAGGAGCAGGACAAGAGCCCTGCAGTGACGATAGTCGAGGGCAACCCAGACGCCAATCCCTTTGCATACACCTTCACCAAGGCGGGAATCGCGACGGTCGAGATCGATTTCATGGACAAGGACATGCTGAGCCGGTGGGGCAACGGCGAGCTCAACCAGAAGTTCACGTTCCAGGTCGAGGTCGTAAAGGAGCCGACCATTACGATAACGACGTATTCCGGCCTCAATACGATCTTCGAGACGGAGTGCCTGAACTACGGCGGGGAGGCCGCAATCGACGTCAACGTCACGATGAACCCAATAGACGTGCCGCTCCAAGTTCAGCTCACCATCGTGCCTCCGAGCGACAACGCCGCGGACAATCCCGGGATGTTCAGGCTTCTGGAGGACTCCTACTGCGCATACACCGGCGTTGACGGCGACGGGCACGACACGTACGTCGTCACGTTGGACGGTGTCCTTTCCCAGTCTGTGTATATTTCGCAGCTCGACGGCACGAAGCTGTCCCGCAAGCACCCTGGATTCACCATCAAGAGCAAGGTGCTGAACACCGACGCGTACCCAAGCGTGCCCGGCAAGACCTGCGCCGAGTACTACATAGGCGTCGATCGGATGATCCTTGTCGAGAACGACGCACCGCAGGCCGAGTACGCCGACTTCTACCCGATGCCGGGTTCGACCAACAAGGTAACGCTGGGAACTGTCGACGACACGGATGCCTTAACGTGGAACTTCTCCGATGTCGACGCCGACATCGCGGCGGGAATCACCATAACCATCAAGGGCGGCGGCGGCCATATCGAGACTGTCACGACCGTCGCCGGGACGAGCGGCTCGTGGAAGCCGACGTTCACTTCGTCCGGCATGAACATCGTGCAGATGTTTATCGTCGACAAGGACGGCGGCAGCCTGCGCGATCCGGAGCTTATCTGGTACTACGACGTCGAGAAGTCTAAAAACCTCAGGCTTGTTCCGCATGGGCCGACTACCGGCTACAAGGGGTCGTTCTCGGCCCGCTACAACGAGGCTGACGGCCTCGGCGAAGGGCATGTCTACGGCGAGGAGAAGCCGTATCCCACGAATTCGCCGGCGAGCGTCTCGAGGTTCGTGTCGATGTACAACTGCAAGCTTGCAAAGACAAGGGCCGTCTATGGATACGGCTACAAGGCCAATGCGCCGGTCGACAACGGCACGCTCAACGGAGGCATGGACTTCCCGACGAGTCCGTCCGGGGAGTTCCTCTCGGAAACCAACCTCGACAGCAGCGCATACTACAACTACGTGCCGCTCCTCGACAAGGCCGGCAGGCCTTTCGACTCGTTCCTCTACGCCTGGATATTGTATCGCAGCGAAACGAGCACGACTTCTTCGGGGTCTGGAGGGAACTCCGGAACTGAAACCAGCGTCTCCGGCTTGACAGACGGGCTCCTCTTCAACACCCTCGCGCCGGAGCACATTGAGGACAAGTACGATACGGGGGCGATAGTATCCCTGCCGTCGCAGGTCCTTGAAGACGGCTCGTACGACGACGTCACCCTCGAGGCTGTCTTCTCGCGCGAATTCCGCGTCGCCGACAACATGGGCGACATAAACCAGGACGGCATCCCGGACCGCTATGTCGTAAAGTACGGCCTCGGCGTCTATGACAAGGAGACGTCGACCGTAACCGCCAACGACCTCGTCAATGTAGCCGACTTCAACGAGGACGGAGACCTGCTCCCTGGCACGCCTGCCGCCACCCTGTCGGCTGTGGGCCCAAGCAACGCCTGGACGACGGTTGCGGTTCCGTTCTCCGCGACCTACGAAATCCGCGGCTACCACAACGGCCTCAACATGCAGGGCGTTTCCGACATGGACTTGAGCGATGCCGAGAGGCGCGCCTTCAAGCGCTACCTCGTCGCTGCCGTTGCGGACGGAGGCCTTGGCGTAGCGCCTGATGCATACGAGGCCGCCACGAACGCAATTGCCGCGTTCTGCGAAGAGGACAAGGCGAGCGACGCCTATACCAACGAAACGGCAAAGCTCGAAATCGTCTTCAAGAAGGGCATCTGGTCGCCGGAAAACCCGACCGATCCGACCAAGGACGACACCGATGCCGATGGCCTTCCGGACGGCTACGAATACTACTACTGGTATTCTGCGCATGTGCTGGGCGCGACGGGCGAGCGCTACGGATTCTGGACCGGTGACATCTCGAAGCCGGAGATAATCGACTCCAAGACGATTGCCAAGCTCTTCGATCCTAATGACAAGCGCAACTGGACCGCAATGAAAGACGCCGACGGCGATGCGTTGCCAGACCTCGTGGAATACGTGCTCGGCACGAATCCGGTCCATTGGGATTCCGACGGCGACGGCATCCCCGACGGCCTCGAGGTCATGCGCGGCACGGATCCCCTCAAGGCGGATGCCGGCAACAACCCGGACGGCGACTACATGGCCATGTCCTCGGAGAGGCACCAGATGGTCGTGGAGATAAAGGTCGGCGAAGAGATCCAGATATGGGGCCTCGACAACCTGCATTCCATTGACAAGGACGGAAAGATATACCATAAATACGAGATGGCCTCCTGGGCGGCGGCAGAGACCTACGGCAATATCGCATACGCCCTCTGCACCAAGAGCGACAAGGGCCCCGTTCCGCAGTACCTGTTCCTCACCGAGACCAACGACACCGATGCGGCTGCGGCGGAGCTTGCAAAATACGCCGACGCGAACCAGGTCCTCGCCGACATGCCGGTCAGGCTCGTGTTCACCACAGGCGAGGGCGATACGACTCGCTACTGGATCGGGGCGGAGTCGGTGTTGAGGGCCGGCTTGCAGCTTACGACGCCTCCGGCGGACGAAAACGACCTTTCGGCGTCGCCTACCGTAGTCTTCTACTGGGTGGCTTTTTCGGATCTCGGCAATTCCGAGCCTCGCTACGCCGCGATTGTCGACGGCTTCCACGAGGGAGACGTCCCCAACGGGCTTGACCCAAGCGCCGTGCCGGGGCTCGTGAGGCTCTATCGCTACGGCGACGCCCAGAATGGACCGTATGCAGTAAAGATGCGCTGCCAGCTCGACAGCACGCCAGGCGCCGATAGCGAGGTCAGGGGAACGCTTACATACTACGGCGGCAGCGTGACCAACACGATCAACCTCTCCGGCGTTGACGGCGACACCCCGGCCGTTGAGATAGTCCGCGCATCCGTCGAGGCCAACATAGCCAGATACCACGCGCAGGTCTTCGCCGAGAACGGCTTCGATCCGCGCACGGGCTGGGGCAACTGCAGCCACGGCTATTGCGCCCCCCGCTGGTGCAAGACGTGCAGCTCGGACGAAGAAGGCGACCATAGCGCAGGCCGCGCGGGTCTTGCCGTGAACACGGCCGGGTTCTCGTCTCTCGACGAGTACAGGCTGATGCACTATCGCTACCAGAACGGCGTCAGGAACGCCGCCAAGGACCTTGGGGAGGTGAACTCCAACAAGATGACACTTGAGGCCCTGTGGGGCGCGGCGACGACGAATCCGCAGGTTTCGTACAACGAGAGCACCTCGAGCAACGGCACGGAGCGCGCAGTTGCCTCGCACGGCGCCGACACCGACGGCGACGGCGCCCCTGACGGATGGGAGCTTTACGTCCTCAAGGACCCGAACGACGCAAGAGACGCCGACGACGACGAATGGGACGTCCTCCACACGGAAGACCCGATCGGCGACAGCCTTGACCTCCCGGCCGAGTTCGCCGGAACCGACACGTATATCATCTACAAGGACGTGCCGTCCATCGCCGGCGCCTACAGTGAAAACTGGATATGGTTTAACAAGTTCTTCCCGACCAACCCCTATTCGTCCGATACCGACGGCGACGGCCTCACCGACGCCGACGAGCAGGCCGTAGGCATGGAGCGCAACGACTTCTCCCAGAACCAGTACGGCAACTCCGATCCTCGTGTCAAGCCGACCTCATTCATATATGGCCCGAACAAGGACCTGAACACTGGCGACGCCAAGTGGGGATACGCCTCTGACGACGGCTCCATCTGCATCCGCGGCGGCGGCCTCAACCCCTGCACGGTCGATACGGACGGCGACCTGCTGCCCGACCTCTGGGAGTGGCAGTTCGCCGGCGTGTACCGCCAGTCCGCCTCCGAGGAGAAGGAGCCTGGCGGGTACATCGATTTCGGCATGGACGGAACCGATCCATACGATTCCTATACCTACAAGCGCGGAGGCCTCTATCCGGAGGACATCGACCCCCGCACTGGAACCCTGCGCAACTTCGACTTCGACATCGACGGCTTGCAGAACTTCCAGGAATACCTCGTACAGGCGCTCCGCCATCTGCGCTACGACGTCGAAACCGTCGGAACGAGGCTTGAAAGCGGCGACGACGTCTCTACGACTGGCATCATGAACGGAACGCCGTTCTACATTATGACGATGTTCGGCCCGATTGACTACATATTCGGCCCGATGGACGTCGAAGTAGCGCTCAAGGCGGACGACGTGAAGAGGCGCGGCTTCTTTGGAACGCCGCCGCACGACTGGGACAGCATGATCCTTCGCCGCAACGGGGAAACGCGCGGCCGCGTGATGCTCACGCCCGGAACGACGTGGACCATAGGGACCGCCAACGACATCTTCGAGCCGGTGCAGAAGCCCAAGGGGTACGTCGCCGCGCTTCGCTATGCGACTACGGATCCGCGCATGCGCGACACCGACTACGACGGCATGGACGATTTCTATGAAATCTACCACGGACTCAACCCGCTCCTCGGCGAGAAGGACGGCATGGGCGGCATAGGCTCGGACATCGTGGCGGAGGCGTACGAAGAGCTCAAGTTCGGCGTTAACAGGCTTCCGCTCGACTGCTTCAACAACGTATTCACGCAGCCCAGTGCGTCCGGCGAACAGATGACCTATACGACGCTCGACTTCGTGAAGTACCCGTGGCTCGCCGGCATGCCGCTCTGCGACCCCGACGGCGACGGTCTCAGGAACGACAACGAGCTGATCCAGGTCAACGCGGCGAATCCGCAGGCGTCCAACACAGACCCGACTCCGCTGTGGATGACCGATCCCACCTTTGCCTACAGCTACACGGCGCAGTACTACCCGCTGAGCCCGAACATCGCCCGCATGTGGCCGGTCGGCATGGACGCGAAATCCGGCGCCGCCGACATCGAGTCGAGCGAGTGCATGTTCTCCTACGAGATAAACGAGGGCTACGACACCGACAACGACGGAATTCCGGACGGCGGAGAGCTCACGAAGACCGTTCTCGGGGCGTCCGACCCGCAGCTCTTCACGGACCCGACGTCGCGCCAGGCGCTTTACCTGCCCGGCCCGAAGAACGGCGTCTCGTCCCTGGCGATCTCCTACGAGCCGGCGCATCCCGTCTTCTCGACAACCCTGCGCGTAACTTCCGCCGCGGACATCTTCCGCCAGTTCACCGTAGAGTGCTGGATCCGCCCGGCGGCATCGTCGCTTGAGGACGGGACGAAGTGCACGGTGTTGGAGCGCATCTGCTCCTATCCGCCTTCCGGCGTCAACAGCTCCGGCGAGCCAGCCGAGGACGAGAAGCACTATGTGCGCGCCAATTTCCGCATCGGCATCGACAGCGGCCGCCTCTATGGCCTCTTCGACAACTCCGACGCCCGCGTCAGCGAGTCGTACCTCGGCATCAGCTCCGCGAGGGTTTCCTCCGAGGTCGATCTCGAGGCCGACAAGTGGTACCACGTCGCCTTGACGTTCGATGGTTCGGAGCTCGCAATCACGGTTCACAGGCGCGGCGACGCAGAGCGCATGGGCCGGCGCAACTCCGTGACCTCGACCATCATGCCCGCGAACGGCGTGACCGAGATCCTCCAGCAGGTGGACGCGGCCTTCCCGTATTACACCTACCTTGCCTACGACTCCGCGTTCGTAATCGGCGCCAGCGCCGACGAGACGGGCCTGAACCTGCAGAACCCCGAGAATCCGCCGACAGCCGCGAACTACTCGCGCCACTACGTGGGCTACGTAGGCGAAGTGCGCGTCTGCGACGGCGCCCGTACGGCGAGCGAGATTGCGGCCGACTACGACCGCAAGCTCACGTACAGCGACGCCATATCCCTGAGGGCGGCTGTTTACGATTCCTGGGCCGAGGGAGGAAGCCGCAGCTCCACCGACGGCACCGAAGTCATGCCGCCGGAGTTCATACAGCTCTACACGTTCGACGGCATCCACGGCGCAACCGACCCTGCGTATGTGGCGGCAGCCCCGGCCGCGTTCAACCGGAACGTGACGGCGCCTGCGTCAAAGTCCCTTTCCGAGGTGAACGGCAAGAACGTGCCGGTGGTCGTCGGGTGGCTCGCGGCTCTCGATCCGTCGCTGAAGTCGACCGTCTATACTGACGAGGCCTATGTGCCGTGGGTCAAGAACCTCTTCGCCAGGCTTCCGCTGCTTGACGGTTCCGTGGCCGATTCCGTCTATTGGGGCGAGAATCTCGTCGGAGACCATACCCCGGTCGAAGTCGGAGTCTCGAAGTTCGTCTTCCCGAGGACTGCGAACCCGTACGTCATGGCGGAGAATTTCCGGGATCTCTCGCTTCGCCTCAGGCGCTACGGCGTGCTGAACGGCGGAAAGCAGGACGAGACCTCTTCCGTGACGAACATCGCAAGCGGCTCCAGCATCTACTCGTCGCTCCTCAAGCTCTACAGGTTTGACGTGCGCTCTCGCATGTCTTCGACAAGCGATCTCGTGCTTCTTGGAGGCGCGTATGTCCACCGTTGCACGGACTTCTGGGACGGCCAGGGCGCCATGGACGCCGACATCGTGACGACCGACGGGCTGTCGGCCGTCGACGAGAAGGGCAATGGCCTCCCCGACTGGTGGGAGGAATACTGCCGCGACAACTACATGGCCGGATACGATCCGGGCACGGCCATGACTCTCGACACGGTGGTAAACTACGGCGGAATAAGGATCAAGGCCTCCGAGGCCTACCTGCGTGACCTTGCCAAGGGTATGCTGCCGACGACCGAGATCGTAAACGACTATATCGACGTCGCGGACTTCGACTCCGACGGCCTACCCGACTGGTGGGAGAACATGTACGGAATCAAGGAAGGCGAAGCGCTTTCCGATTCCGACAACGACGGCCTCAGCAACATAATCGAGTACATGCTCTCGGAGAGGTTTGGCCTCGAGGACGCCAACGGCAACCGCAAGATGTTCTCGCCAAACGAGGCATGCTCCTACGGCAGCATCGAGCCCGACTACTTCTTCCGCGTGGGTTCGCTCTATGTCGGCGAGATGTTCGCCGACCACGACTGGATAGAGGACTGGTGGGAGAACGACTACGACGCCGACTACGTCTCGTTGCTTGAATACGACGTGAACAGTGACAATGACGACGACGGATGGTCCGCCTGGTCCGAGGCCCGCTACTCGCAGCAGGTCTCGCCGATAGTCGCGAACAACCAGTTCCACTACAACGTGACGGACGGGCTTGTCTGGGACTACCCCGTTCCGACGGTGCAGCTCAAGGTGCATTACAACGGCAGGAGCCTGGCCGATGTCAGGAATGCCTCCATGGGCGTCAAGATAGGGCGTACGTTCGATCCGTCAAAGTCCTTCGACGCGGAATACTACATCAATGGCACTTCCAAGGGGTCCGCCTCGTCTGGAGTGAGCTTCGGCGGCTCGAGTGGCTCCAACATGACAAACCTCTACACGCGCGTAATCGGGAAGTGGTCCAACCGCCGCGTCTACGGAACGCTCACGCCTGGATTCATCAATCCTTCCGATCTCGCCTTGCAGGTTGCCTACAATCCTTCGGACGTGATCTACTCTTGGCAGGTGACTGTTCATGCTTGGAACACTGGAGGCTCTGAACATGTTGACTATTTGTACCATCGCGGAACAAAGGACGAGTACCTCCAGGAATGCCGCACATACGGCGTTGGCAATGTCACGCTCCTTTCGACGAGCGACGGCTACAAGGAGCTTGAGGGTCTTGAGATTCGTACAGGCCTTACGAGCGAGATTGCGACGTTGCGCTACTCAAGCGGTATTGAGGTGGGCACTGTCAACCTGAAGACCGGCGAATACGAGCTTGACCTCGGGGTCTTTGCCAACGGATACGCCAGAGACAATTCCAACGGCGGCAAGCTCGTGTCCCTTGAGGACCAGACTTACCGCCTCGTCTATTCCGCAAACGAATCAACTGGCATCCCGCGCGACCTCTACCTCGGCGAGGCCGACACCGGGCGCATCTACGAAGGCGAGAACAACATACTTGTCTGGGCCGATCTCGACGGCAACGGCGGCTATGACGTCGGCGAGCCGTCTGGATTCGTTCGCGGCGTCGACATCAGCTGGCGTCGTCGCTCGGTGGAGGTCGAGATCTTCGACGAAAGCCCGACGATGCCGCGCATCGACCTCGTCAATGCGACGTCCGACCGCGGGAGGACGGTTGAAGAGTTCTGTCTCGACATATCCAACAGGGCCGTTAGCGCAGTGGCGTCGCAATCTGCCATAGCGCAGACCCTCTCCCGCCTGTCCTGGATGTACACGAACAGGTATGAGGCCGTGACGCTTTCCGGCGATTCGTCCAGCCCTGTCCGCGTGCGAGTCGTCCGCTGGACGGTTGACGACTACCCCGTCTATCAGATCGAGACCTCTCCGAGAGTAGTTTTCGACAAGTTCTTCAACCCAGCCGAGCATCCGACGCTCACCGAGGCGGATCTTCTCGCCGACGGCGACCTGGACATCGACTGGAAGTACCTGAGCAGCGAGGTCGTAAACGGCTACAGCGGAATAGTGGAGCAGCTTCCCATCAACAAGGTCTCCTACCTCGTCGTCATCGGAGACGGGCCGGACCACTGGACTTCCAAGAACGATTCCGCGAGGGTGCTCAAGATCGTCGACCGGGTAATCGAGCGCAAGTACGATTCCGTGCAGGCAAGGGCGGCGGTCTGGTCGCCCGGAAAAGAGGAGTCTGTCGTCTACGCCGCAAGGCCGACGTTCAAGTGGACCATCCCCGGCGGCAGCGGAGAGACGGGCTATACGGCGTTCCGCATCAGGATCCTGAATGCCGAGGGCGAAAATGCCGGGGCCGTTGTCTGGGATTCCGGCGCAGTGGCGCTTCCGCCGCGCGATTCCTATGGTCGCTACGTCTGGACCGCTCCTGCGTACGTAGGCAACGAGCTGCGTGCCTCAGTCAACTACAAGTGGCAGGTAAGCGCGCTCAACGCGAAGTTCCCCAATCCCAACTGGAGCGAGCCCGGCGTCTTCCGCATGGAACCGGAAGTCATCGGCGCAGGCCTTGGCAGGATCGACGTCTGCGTCAAGTACTTCGGCCCGAAGGCCGAGGTCCTGGAAGCGGGGCGCGTCGTGGTAGAGGCGTTCGAAAGCCCGGACTTCACCGGCTATCCGGCGTCGCGCGCAATCGTCACTAACAAGGAGGCCGTCGCCGAGATCGAGGTCGAGCACTCCTGCCTTGTCTCGCTCACGGGCCTCAAGGGCGGAAGGTACTATGTCAGGGCCTACATTGACAGCTCCAGCTACGGAACGCAAAATGCGCGTGACGACTGGGAGTCGTGGGGCTATGTCTCTGACCGCAGCGGCTCCAGGCGCGAGATCTTCGAGCCTATTGCGATGGAGGTCGACGAACTCATCGGAGCCGGCGATCTCGCCACGGTCTATATCGAAGATGCCGACACCAACGGCAACCGTCTGCCCGATGCATGGGAAATGTTCGAGAACGGCGGCTCCCTCGACAACGGCTCCGCAAAGCTCGACGAGACGCTTGACTGCGGCCTTGCCATCAACAAGGAGCTTTCGGGCGACATCCAGGACGCCCAGCGTGCCGGAGCCGGGGCCGGGGCGATCGTCGCCCACTTCGCGCGTTCGCTCAAGACCCGCGGCCTTGCGTCGCTCGCCCTCGGCGTTTCGCCTGATTCGATCGCGGTCAACCAGTCCGGGCAGATCGAGCTCGAGAACAAGGTCGACAGCGTGGAGATCGAAGAGCTCTCCTTCGTCGGCGGAAAGCTTACTATCGCGGTTTCCGGCAAGGTGGCCCCGGCGGCCGCGTCGGCTGGAGCGGGCATCTACGATGTCTCGTACTCGCCCGTAAAGACGGTCACGTGCGAGATATACCGCCGCGCGTCGCTTGCCGAGGAGGACGGCTGGGAGCTTGCGGTTCCGGCTCGCGACCTCACGGTAGGCTCCGGCGCCGTGGAAATCGAAGTCTCGCAGGGCGAAGGGACGAGCGGATTCTACAAGGTTGTAGTGAAATAGTAGCGGAAAAAAGATGAAAAAACAGATAAGAAAAGTTCTCGTGGTGAACTCCGGTTCGAGTTCGCTCAAGTACCAGCTCTTCGACATGAAGAGCGAAACGCGGCTTGCAAAGGGCCTTGTCGAGCGCATAGGCTGCGGAGGCCCCGCCAACCACGCCGACGCCCTCAAGAGCGTTGTCGCCGACCTCGGCGACAACGCGAAGGGCATCGACGCGATCGGCCACCGCATCCTGCACGGCGGCGAGGTCTTCAAGGACTCGGCTGTGATGAACAAGGCGAACATGGCGAAGGCGAAGAAGCTCGTCAAGTTCGGGCCCTTGCACATGCCGGCCAACCTCGGCGGCGTCGAGGCGTGCGAAAAGATATTCAAGGGAACTCCAAACGTGGGCGTATTCGACACGGCGTTCCACATCGCGACGATGCCAGACTGCGCTGGAATGTACGCGATCGACCCGAAGTTCTACAGGAAATACGGCATACGCAAGTACGGCTTCCACGGAACGAGCCACAAGTTCGTGACCGAGGCCGCGGCGAAGTTCCTCAAGAAGCCCCTTTCCAAGGTGAACCTCGTGACATGCCACCTCGGCAACGGCTCGTCGCTCGCGGCGATCCGAGGCGGCGGCGTCGTCGACACCTCGATGGGCCTTACGCCGCTCGCCGGAATGGTGATGGGCACCCGCTGCGGCGACATCGACGCGGCGGCGGTCCTCTCCATCATGGAAAGCGAGAAGCTCTCCCCGGCTGAGGCCGACACGCTCCTCAACAAGAAGTCGGGCCTTCTTGCGCTTACCGGCTCAAGCGACTGCCGCGACATCTGCGCAATGGCCGCGAAGGGCGACAAGATGGCGGAGCTCGCCCTTGAGATGCTCGCCTACCGCGTCGCGCTCTACATCGGGGCGTACAACACGATCGTCGGCGGGGCCGACGCCATCGTGATGACGGGCGGCATCGGGGAGAACTCGGGCGAAGTGAGGGAACGCATCGTCCGCCGCCTCGGCGCGCTCGGCATAAAGCTCGACGCCAAGGCCAACAAGGTCCGCGGCGAGACTAAGGTCATCTCGGCCAAGGGATCTAAGATACCTGTAGTGGTTCTTCCAACCAATGAAGAGCTCATGATAGCAAGAGATACTGTGAGGGTACTGGGAGGAATGTAAAATGTAAAATGGAAAATGTAAAATGAAGGAGGTCGCGAAGCGACACCACAATTCTACATTTTCAATTTTCAATTTTCAATTGTACAAAACCATGAACGCAATCAAGAACATAATCGAACGGGCCTCCAAGCTGAACGGCAGCGTAGTTCTCCCAGAGGGGCAGGATCCAAGGGTCATAACGGCCGCATGCGCATGCGTCGACCGCAAGATAGCGACGCCCGTCGTCCTCGGGACGGCGGCGGAGATCGCCGACGCGGAGGCCAAGGCGGGCCTGAGCCTCGCCGAGCGCGGCATAAAGACGATAGACTACACGGCGGGCGACGCCGAGCTCGAGAATGCGTATCTCGAGGCGTGGAACGCCAAGGAGTCTAAGAAGCCCCCGGAAAAGCAGAAAATCATCGACCTCGCCGCCGCGCAGGCGACCCTCCGCACGAAGAGGATCTATTTCGGCGGCATGATGGTGAAGCTCGGGCGCGTCGACGGCCTTGTCGCCGGCTCCATCGCCTCCACGGGCGACATGCTCCGCGCGGCCTTCCACACGCTCGGGACCCAGAAGGGCGTGAAGACGGCAAGCTCCTGCTTCATAATCGACCTCAAGGAGCCGACGGCTTCCGGCGACTCCGTGCTCGCCTTCGGCGACTGCGGGGTCATCCCCGACCCGACGGCCGAGCAGCTCGTCGACATCGGCCTTGCCACTGCGCAGTCCTACCGCGACCTCACAGGCAACGAGCCGAGGGTCGCCTACCTCAGCTTCTCGACGAAGGGCTCCGCGGCGGGGCCGCTCGTGGAGAAGGTGCAGAAGGCGGTCGAGCTCGCCGCTCCCCGCTTCGCCGAGGCGGGAATCGCCATGGACGGCGAAATGCAGTTCGACGCGGCGATAGTCCCCGCCGTCGGAAAGCAGAAGAACCCCGGCGGCAAGGTGCAGGGGAACGCGAACGTCTTCATATTCCCGGACCTCAACGCGGGCAACATCGGCTACAAGATCGCCCAGCGCATCGGCGGGGCGGACGCAATCGGCCCGAACCTCCAGGGGCTTGCGAAGGCGATGAACGACCTTTCGCGCGGATGCTCGGCGGAGGACATCGTTGGAACCATTTGCGTAACATTGCTCCAATCGACAACTAAGTGAAAGGCAACGAGACGATAGAGCGCGCCAAGAGCGTCTTCGCAGTCGAGATCGAGGGCCTTGAGAAGACCCGTGACTCGCTCGGCCCCTCGTTTGCCGCTGCGGTCGAACTCGTCCTCGAGGCGCTTCGCAACGACGGCCATGTCGTAGTGACGGGAGTCGGCAAGAGCCTCCATGTCGCCGAGAAGATATCCGGCATCCTTTCGTCTACGGGCGCCCGCTCGTTTGTGCTCAATCCCGTGCAGGCGATGCACGGGGACCTCGGCAGCACGTCGGTGAAAGACGTCCTCCTCGCGCTTTCCTTCAGCGGAGAGTCGGAGGAGGTTTTGCGCCTCATACCGGCAATCCGCCGCCACGGCCTCAAGGTCGTCTCGATGACGGGAAACGCGTCCTCTTCCCTCGCGGCCCTAAGCGACGTGCACATAGAGATCCCCTGCGGCAGGGAGGCCTGCCCGTTCGGCATGGCCCCGACGACGTCGGCTACGGCTACGATGGTGATGGGCGACGCCCTTGCGATGGCGCTCCTCGAAGCGCAGAAGTTCGACATCTCGGAATATGCGCTGAACCATCCCGCCGGTGCGATAGGGCGCGCGCTCGTGATGAAGGCGGCCGATGTCATGCGCACTGGCGAGAGGCTCGCCGTGGTTTCGTCGGATGCCACTGTGATGGCGACTCTTCTCGCCATGACGAAGGCGCAGAGCGGTTCCGCGGTCGTGGCGGATTCCGACGGGAAGCTTTTGGGCATCTTTACCGACGGCGACTTCCGCCGTCTCATGAGCGACGGCGCGAAGAAGGCGGACGGCGTCCTGGAGGCGCCTGTCTCTGCGGTCATGACTGCGTCGCCGCAGTTCGTCCACGACGATGCATACGCGGCGGAGCTTCTCAAGGTGTTCGAGAGGCGTCGGATAGACGACCTTCCGGTGTGCGACCGCTCAGGGCGCGTCGTCGGCCTTGTCGATATACAGGACCTGCCAAAGGTCAAGGTTATGTGAATATCAACAAAAAAAGAAAAGGAGAAACGGAAATGAACAGGAAATTTGCAGTTGCAGCGGCAGTTACGCTTGCGGCGGCCACGGTCGCGTTCGCAGCGCCGACGAAAAAGCGCGGGGCTTCGGCCATGGCGGGCAATGACGGCGGCCCGGAGACGACCGGCAAGGGGGCGAAGATACTCGTCGACCAGATGCCGAAGACAGGCCAGCAGTCGTGCCTCATGGCGCCCGGCATCCAGGGGGCGTCGCTGATCGGGCAGTGCTACAAGAAGCCGCGCCAGTGGATCGTCCTCGAGACCAAGTACACGACGTACGGAACCGAGACTTCGAAGTTCCTCGACCAGCTCACGTTCACCTGGCACGTCCTTCTCGAGACCAAGAGCGCGAAGGAGAACAAGGGCAACAAGGAAAAGCTCGCGCCCTACAGCTACTTCACGACGGCGATGACCTACTTCAACATCCCGGCTGGCTCCCACGCCTCGAGCGTCGTGCTGCCGCCGTCGTACCTTGAGCGCTACGGCGAGGCAAAGGCGATCGGATTCGAGATATCCAACCAGAACGGCGACATCCTCGGGGGCGGAACAGTGAGCGAAGTGAAGGGCATCCCCGCCGACTCCAAGTTCTGGGAAGACCCGAAGATCATGGACGCCCAGCTCGGCGGCAAGCCGATGATCGAGCGCCGCCAGGGCCTTCTCGACCGCTCCAAGACCATCTGGGCGCTCGTGAACCCCAATGACTATGAAACCACACTCCAGTGATGAAGAGACGTCATGGCAAAGAAGATAACAGCACTCAACATCGGCGCGGCCAACATCGAGCTTGCGGAGTACGAGCTCGGCGGCAAGGGCGCGCTTACGCTTCTCAAGTACGGTGTTGCGCCGCTTGCGGCTCCGCTTGACGTAGGAAACGCCGATACGATCCTCTCCCCTGCGCTTCTCGAGCTTGTGCGAGAGAAGGGCTTCAAGCCTGGCAAGGTAGCCTTGTCCGTCTCGGGGCAGATGGTCTTCCCGAAGTTCGCGGCGGTGACGCCGGTCGGCGGCTCCGAGAAGTTCGAGCAGATGGTCCGCTACGAGATCGAGCAGGGCATTCCCTTCCCGATCGACGAGATGGTCTGCGACCGTCAGATCCTCGGCGATACGGAGAACGGCGACAAGTCCGTCATGATCGTGGCGGCGAAGGTCGATCAGATCGAGGCGATAACGTCGGCCGTTCAGTCTGTCGGCTTCTCGCCTGTTCTTGTCGACGTCGCTCCGATTGCGCTCGTAAACAGCGTCCGCCATCTGCGCTCCGGCGACGAGTCGTGCGTGGTGATCCTTGACGTCGGCGCGAAGACGACGTCCCTCGCGATAGTCGAGGGCGACAAGGTCTATACGCGTTCCATCCCCGTTGCGGGCAACGTCGTGACGAAGGAGATATCGGGGGCCCTCGGGTGCTCCCAGGATGAGGCCGAGGCCGTAAAGCGCGAAAAGGGATATGTTTCCCTTGGCGGGGTCTCCGAGGACGAGGACGAGGTAGCCGACAGGGCTTCGAAGGCATGCCGCGCCGTGATGTCGCGCCTTCTCGCCGAGATTTCGCGTTCCATAAACTTCTACCGCAGCCAGCAGCACGGGAATGCGCCTTCGAGGCTGTACCTGACGGGAGGAACCGCGCTTCTTCCCCAGATAGACCAGTTCTTCGCCGAGTCACTCGGCATAGAGGTGGAATACCTGAACCCGTTCGAGCGCATTTCCGTCTCTCCGGCCGTCGATGCGGCTCAGCTCGAGTCGGATGCCGCGCTTCTTGCGGCGACGGCGGGACTTGCGCTCCATCAGGCCGGCGAAGCCCATTTCGCGATCAACCTCCTGCCGCCGTCGATTGTCACGGCGCGCGCGGAAAAGGCGAAGATCCCGTATCTTGTCGCCGGAGGCGTGGCCCTCGTGGCGGCGCTCTTCCTCGTGATGCTGGGGATAAACGGAAAGACGGCCGTGCTCGTCGGCATGCGCGACGCAGTCCAGGACAGGGTCGTGACCCCGCTTGAGAACTGCGACAAGAAGGTCGCCAAGGCAGCAAAGGAGTTTGACGCCGCCAAGGCGGAAGCCGAGTCTTTGCGTGCCGTCATCATGTCGCGCGCCAACGCCGTGCTGCGCATGAACGCCGTTCGCAGTTCGCTCGCGCCAGGCATGTGGATCGAGCGCTGGGAGCCCGGCAAGGTGACTATCCGGAGCTGGAAGGACCGTGTCAAGGGCGAAAACAAGAAGACGGCCGGCGAGATCGTCGTCGACAAGCTCAAGGGGCGTCCGATTGTCGAGCCGGGGAGCGTGAAGATATCCGACATGTCGGCGATCGGCGCCGACGGTCAGGTGGAGCAGTTCACCGTGGAGGTGAAGTTCAAATGAACAAGACGAAAGTCATACTTTCCGCGACAGGCGGAACAATTGTCGTCGCCGTGCTGGTGATGGCGTATTTCGTGTGGAGCTCGTATTCGGCGAAGGTCGCCGCCGCCGAGGGAGATCCCGACGAGGGGACCGATGGCCTCGCGCAGATAGTCGAAAAGGCCGACGCGCTTTCAAGGAAAAAGCCGTATCCGAGCAATGAAAGCGTCCGCGAGATCGTTTCAAACCGCGAGGCCGTTGTTGCCTGGCGGGAAGGGGCCTTCGCGCGTGCATCGCGGGGCGACCGCCCGGTTGTGCCGACGACCGACGCCGCCTTCAAGGAGTTCATCGTAGGCGACGCGAAGCGCATTGCCTCCCTTCCCGGCGGCAACGGGCCGATTGCCGCGGACGACTTCGATTTCGGGCCTTTCAAGCCCTACATTTCCGAGGGCAAGATGCCGTCGCGCGAAGAGCTGCCGGTGCTGCAGAGGCGATGGGACGACTTCGCCACCATTGCCGAGACCCTCTCCTCGTGCGGGGCCGTGCGCATAACCGCCATAGCGTTCAAGACGGCGCAGAAGGTCGCAGAGCAGGAGGAAGCCCCCAAGCGGCAGAGCCGGCCCGCGCGCGGCGGTAGGAAGCCGCAAAAGGCCGCCGCCCAGGAAAGCGGAGAGCAGAAGCTTTCCGTGCAGACATATGCCATAACGTTCCTGACGCGCGCGCCGGCGTTCGTGAAGATACTGAATGCGCTTGGAACGTCGGAGCGGTTCGTCGTTGTTGACGACTTCTCGTTTGCCCGCGAAACCGACGTTGTCGCAGCCGCGCTCGGGGCTGACGAGAAGAAGGAGGCTTCTCCCCAGCCCGGCAGGCGCCGCAGGGGGCGCAGGGGGCAGGAGCCAGAGCCCTCCCAGGCGGAATCTGCGCAGGGAAAGAACGGCATTGTCACGGATCCTCTCCTCGATCCGCCGCTTTCCGTAACCATGACGGTTTCCGTATATGACTTCAGGTCAATGGAGGAGTCGAAGGAGGTTGAAAAATGATATCGAGGACCGGCAAAGACAATTTCCTCGTCGCCCACTACGACTGGATTGTCCTGGGAGTCGGCGTGCTGGCGCTCTTGGGCGCAGCCGCGTTCTATGTCTTGACAATCGGCGAAGACCCCGAGGCCGAGGCCGATGCGGCGGTCGCATCCGCCGCGTCTAAAAAGCCGACGGAGACCGGAGTCGAGAAATTCGACCTTTTTGAGTTTTCGGCGGCGTCGCACCTTGCGAAAAGCCCTGCGCAGATATCGGAGGTGTCCGAGAGGGGCGAAAGCTTCCTCGCAAGCGAGAAACGCGTTAAATGCAAGTGCGGCAAGGCGATATCTGGAGACGTCAAGGCCGTTCCGAAGTGCCCGTACTGCGGAGAGGCGCAGGAAGTCGAAAAGGCGGTTGTCCTCGACGCGGACGGCGACGGGCTTCCCGACGAGTGGGAGAAGAAGTTCGGACTTAATCCCGGCGACGCGGCCGATGCCGCGCTGGACAGCGACGGCGACGGCTTCACCAATCTCGAGGAGTTCCTCGCGAAGACCGACCCCGCCGATCCCAAGGACCATCCCGACTACCTTGACTCCCTTAAGATCCAGCTCCCCCTCAAGGAGACCTATCTCCCGTTCGTGTTCTGCGGTGCGCAGCAGCTTCCAGGCAGCTGGCGCTGCGAGTTCTTCAATCCCAAGAAGAGGAACCCCAAGCGCGGCATCACGGGGCTCTTTACCGCGAAGGTCGGCGAAGAGCTCAAGGACTACGGATACGTAGTGAAGAGCTACGAGCAGAAGAAGGAGATGCGCTCCATAAAGGGCGGCGGAAGCCAACAGAAGAAGTCGGTAGACGTATCCGAGGTGACGATAGAGCGCAAGAGCGACGGCAAGGTCGTCAAGCTCGTGGTGCAACCCAAGACGTCGGTAAAGCTTCCCGCCATCGACGTTCAGGCGACGCTTGTCTATGAGCGCGGCGGAGTGAAAACCTTTGACGTGGTTGCTGGCGGGGAGATAGACCTTAACGGCACGAAATACAAGGTTGTTTTGGTGAAAGGCGTCGGAAATGGCGCGGAAGTGACGGTGGAGCATTCCATCTCCGGCAAAAAAACAGTGATTAAAACACCTTGAATAACGTGCAAATAAATAGTATAATGCTGTCTTAAGATAAGGAGAAGATGGTCACTATGACTACCAAGAGGAAAATTGTCGCCCTGGGCGCGGCGATGGCCTTTGTCGCCATTGCAGTGACGAACTTTGCGCAGGATGATCTGGACGACCTTCTGAAAGACCTTGAGTCTGGAAGCAAGCCGGCGGATAGCGCCGAAGCGCCAAAGGCGGCGGAAGCACCTGCGGCGGAAGCATCTGCGGCCGAAGCGCCACAGGCGGAAGCTGCCGCGGCGGAAGAGCCGGCGGTGGCCGAAGCGCCAAAGGCTGAGGAAGCGCCTGCCGCGGCGGAAAGCGCCGAGCAGACAGTGACCGAAGCGCCAAAGGCTGAGGAAGCGCCTGCCGCGGCGGAAGAGCCCGCAGTTGCTGAAGCGCCCAAGGAGGAAGTGACCACGGCGGAGGAGCCGGCGGTGGCCGAAGCGCCAAAGGCTGAGGAAGCGCCTGCGGCCGAAGCGCCCAAGGCGGAGGAACCGTCGTCGCCGCAGAAAGTCGATGAAGTGCTGGGCCTTCTTAACGAGCTTGCCGCAGAGTCGAACAAGACGGCGGCTCCCAATGCGGCCGCCACTTCCGGCGAAGAGGCCGCCAAGGTCGCGGAAGCTCCCGCTCCTGCGGCAGAGGTCTCCGCTCCCGTTGCCTCTGAGAGCGCTCAGGCGGCGGCTCCTTCCCAGGGCGCCGCGCCCGCCAAGGTTCCGCCGGCACCGGTGTTCAAAGGTCCCGACGCCGAGCTCATTGGCAATGTCGTAGCGACCGAGAAGCTCCGCAGAAGCGCTCTTGACGCGCAGGCAAAGCGCGAAATCGCGGAAGCGCGCCGTTGCATGGCGGACGCGGAGTATTCCGACGCCGTAAGGCACTATGGCCTCGCGGCGAAGTATCTCAACGACCGGCCTGCGATGAAGAAGCTCAGGCGCGAGTGCGACCAGGGGATTGCGGAGGGGCTTTACCGTGCCGCCATCCAGGAGTACGAGTTCGGCCGCACGGATCGTGCGATTCAGCTTATGGAGAAGGCCATTGACATGCGCCATCCAAAGTCTCGCCGCATTCTCGAGAAGTGGCTTGCGTCAAGTTCTTCCGCCGTGGAGAAGCGCGATCTCTCCGACATCAAGGGCAGGAGGAACGAAGAGAGCTACAAGAACGAGCGTGAGCAGATTCGTCGCCATCTCCGCCGCAGCCGTCAGCTTTTCGCCCTGCGCGACATAAAGGGCGCCCTTGAAGAGGTTGAGGTCGTGCTTGTGAACGACCCCTACAATCAGGAGGCGATTCGCCTTAGGGGTGCAATCCAGAAGAAGCGCCAGACAATTCTCGGCCAGGAGCGCAAGACCGCGAGAGACGGCATGATAGCGGATGTTGATGAGGCTTGGCGTCCTGTGTATGCCGTGAATGCGGCGCAGCTTGGCGAGAGCGCCGCGGAAACCGTGAAGGTCCAGGCTGGCGAAGACCCGGAGCGTTCCCAGGAGCAGGAAATCGAGAATCGCATGAAGGAGATGCGCCTGCCGACCATCTCGTTCAAGCCTCCGGCGACGATAATGGACGCAGTGGAGTTCTTCCGCCAGGCGTCGGTTGACTACGACAGGCCCGACATCCCCGCCGAGAAGCGCGGCTTCAACTTCGTCCTCAAGACCCCCCAGCCGCTAAAGGCAACCCAGGCGCAGGCCGAATCGTCCGACGATTTCACGGCCAACGCCGAAGAGGACTCCGACGCCCCCTCGAACGGCCTTGCGCCGATTCCGACGATCACCGCCTCCGACATATCGTTCCACGAGGCTTTGAAGCTCGTCTGCGACTCGGTCGAATACAAGTTCATCATACGCGGCCCGATCATCATGGTCATGCACAAGGACATGTCAACGGCCGAGATACTGCCGCGCAAGTACAACGTTCCGGAATCGTTCATGGAGCGCGTCTCGACGGCTACCGACGAAATGAAGCAGATGGGCGGCTTTGGCCAGTCGTCAAGCAGCAAGAAGTCGGACGAGGGAGAAGAGAGCCCCGACCGCGACTGGAAGGCGTTCTTCGAGGAGATGGGCGTGAAGTGGCCGGAAGGCTCCTCCATAAAGCACATCAAGTCGCTTGGCAAGCTCTACGTTCGCAACACTCGCGAGAATCTTGCGGAATTCGAAAAGGTGCTTGACGAGCTTGGCGGCCAGCCGCAGCTCATCGAAATCGAGACCCGTTTCGTCGAAGTCTCCCAGGAAGACCTCAACTCGCTTGGCTTCGAGTGGCTCCTCAACAGCGACTACTCGATTGGCGTGAACGAAAAGCTCGGCAAGGCGCTCGGCATCAACAACGGCACATGGGGATCCCGCACGGCCACAATGACCACGACCCATACCTATGCCTCTGACGCCGCTACTGGCGAAAACTACATAAAGGGCGCCGACCCGGCCACGGTGTCGACCGACGTTTCGAACTGGACTCGCAACAACGGAATGTCGATTAGCGATTCGACCATGTACAATCTGGCCGGTTCAAACGGATCGCGCTGGATGAAGAACGGCAGCGACCGCCGCGCGATAGGCGTTAACGGTTTCGGCGGGACTTCCGACTACTCCAACGGCAACCGCTATCTTTCCACCGTCGGGAACATGATTTCCGGGGAGTCCAAGTCAACGAACGACCAGTTCATGCGTGTAAACGCCTTCCTTGGCAGCGCAGACCTTTCGCTGATTCTCCACATGCTTGCCCAGCGGAGCGACACGGATCTCCTTTCCGCGCCGAAGATTGTCACGAAGTCCGGCGAGAACGCCGTCATCAAGGTCGTCACGGAGTACATCTATCCTCAGGACTACGACGTGCAGCTGCAGTCGAGCTCGAGCTCGAGCGGCGGCAGCTCGAGCGGCGGCAGCCAGTCTGCGATACTCGCAGTCGTCGAGCCGCAGAACTTCACCATGCGCGAGGTGGGCGTCATACTTGACGTGACTCCCACGTATTCCGAGGCGAATGGCGGGACGATCGACCTTGAGCTCAAGCCGCAGGTCGTCGATGAGCCGACGTGGAAGAACTACGGCATGAGGATTCCGTATTCCGGCAACTCGTCGCTGCAGAACTTCATGGGCATTGGCGACATATTCAACGGCCTGAGCAGCATCTTCGCGTCTCTTGGAACGGCCATCCCGGACACTTCAAAGGCGGCTCTTGCTGAAAAGTCCATGAATGCCGCGACGGAGGCCCTTGAGGGGCTTACGAAGTCGCAGTCCGACAACATGACCTACTACGATGCGCCGATGGAGCAGCCGTGGTTCCATGTCCGCTCTATTGATTCCAAGGTCTCGATCACCCCGGGTGCGACGGTCGTGATGGGCGGTCTCATAACGGAGCAGCGCAAGGCAATGGACGACAAGATTCCGTTCCTTGGCGACCTTCCGTACGTTGGGCGTCTCTTCCGCTCCCATGCCGAGCAGACGATCAAGCGCAACCTCCTCATCTTCGTGACAGGGCGCCTCATTACTCCATCCGGGCGCGAGCTTCGTGTAAACGAAGAGAACGCCGATGCCGCAGATGTGAAGAAGGCTCCCGAAGCCGAGTAAGCGCGCAGTGGCGGCAAGGAGAAGGCGAGGAGTTCATCCTCGCCTTCTTTTGTTTTAAGGGAGATTTATGGTATAATATTTTCGTATGAAGACTTACATCACTACTTTCATTCTTGCGGTGCTGGCGATTTGCCGAGCGGACGGCACAATGATCTTGCGGGCGGGTGGACATTTCCTCAATGGAACGTGGGCGTCCAACGATAGCTACATTAACGGCATTCCGTCAGGGGGAACGACTCTTGATGCGACATTGACAGCGACGCCCGAGCGTGGCTACAAAGTCGCGGGATGGTATTATTATCATAGTAACTCTTCGAGCACGCTGCTTTCCGACTGGACTCAATTATCCGACGAAGGCGTTTCGCATGATACGTGCACTGTAAAGCATCAATCTCCGTTTTCAGACGGGAGTAATACCTATATCGCCCTTAACCTGAACTATGTTTCCTACGGCATTTCGTTCAACTATGCCGGCGGGACAGGCGGGACGTCGTTGATGTCTGGCCTCGTCATAACCAACAGCGTCACATTGCCTGTCCCAGACAGCCGTGCTGGATACACTTTTGTTGCGTGGACGAACGATGTCGGGGATGCCTTTCAGGCTGGAGTCCCTCTTGATACTCTTGCAGAGGACCTTGGCATAGGCAATGTCGACACGGATTTCACGCTGACTGCGCAGTGGCAGGCGCAAACCATGTTCATTGAATACAATCTCGAGGGTGGCGTCGAGGGTGACGTGTATCCTGAGTCTGCAACTTTCGGTGAGGCGTTCTTGGTCTCCGCGCCGACTCGCACCGGCTATGTGTTCAAAGGCTGGGAGTTCGCGAACATCAACACAGAGACGGCGCGATACGGAACGACCTCTAATCCGGACACTCGAATGTCCACCGGCTCGGCATATCCCTCCGGCGGCGGCGATATATGGCTCAAGAACCTCTCTACCACAAGTTCTCCCGCCATCACCATGACTGCCACATGGGAGGCGAAGACATATACGGTGCATTTGGAGACGAGTGGCGTGACTCAGCCATACACAGATACGCTGACCGTGACATATGGGAAGTCGCTGCCTAATGTGAAAATCATCCCCGTATATAGTTCCGGTGCGGAATTCTACGGATTCTACACGGAGCCCAATGGGCAGGGAGTGCAATACTGGGACAACGAGGGGAGATCGAATTCTGCCATTGAGGTGTGGACAAACGATGTTGACAATATGACATTCTATGCCTATAAGGGCGGAGCGCAGCGCGTCATACGTTTCAACGGCAACGGAGGCTCTCCAAACCAGACCACGGAGAAACGGGTCGAGGGCTCCGCATATGGGGAGATGCCTGCTGTTTCGTGGGCGGGTAACAGATATTCGTTTACAGGATGGTTTACCGAACAGGTAGGCGGAGACGAAGTGCTGGGAACGACGCTCGTGCCTGTAGGTTTCGGCGACATAAACCTCTACGCGCACTGGGCCGTTTCCAACTACTACGTTCGCTTTGACGGCAACGGCGCAACTGGAGGCGCGATGGATATCCAGAAGATAGACTTTGACGACGGCGTAGCGCTTTCGTCAAACAAGTATTTTAAATCAGGCATGCATTTCGAGGGGTGGGCCTCTGCCGGCTCGGCGACGGCAGACTACGCGGACTGCGCGGTCGTAAGCAACCTTTCCTCGACGGCAGGGGAGACGAACGTCCTTACGGCAGTCTGGACGACAAACACGTATTACGTCGTTTTTGATGCCAATGGCGGCACGGGAACGATGGCAACGCTCACGAACCTATACGGAGTCGCCTATGAATATCCCGCATGTAGCTTTACGCGAAAAGGCTTCTGGAGTTTCTCCTGTTGGAGCAATACCGTGAGCGGAGCCACTGCGGCTCCTGGAGATGAGCTTCTCAATCTTGCGGACAAGGACGGCGAGACTGTAGTAATCAAGGCCGTGTGGAGCACTACCCTTACTAAGCTTTCGCAGGCGATGCACTGCGACAATCTTCAGTGGAATAACAAGGATTCTGGTTCGGGTGTGCTTTGGTTTGACGAGTGGGGCGCTGGTCTCGGCTATAATCAGAGCGGATCCATGGCATCGCAGGCAAATTGGTCGGGAAGATCCCTTCAAGCCTCTGTGGAGACTAATGGAACGTTTCGCTTTATGTGCAGGATGGATTCAGGCGAGGCTGGAACTTTGCTCGTCTGGACTTCTGAAGACTCGTCTGCACCATACGACAGCGGGCTCTACCAGAGGGAAATTGGCATAGAGGCGTCGGGCAGTTGGCAAGTGGTTGAGTTCTCCGTCACTTACAAGGGGAATCCTTTGTATGTCAACCTTGCGAACAAGACGGTTAATAAGAAAATCTGCATTGACCATATGGAATGGATCCCTGAGGGCTCGGATGAGCCGGTCGAGCCTGGTGCCGGAGACGAGAGGGAGTTCTCGTCCCTTGCGTGCAGTGGCGATTCTCTCTTCCTGTCGTTCCCAAATGCCGACGAGAGGTTTTCGTATGTCCTTCGCGGCACCAACGACCTCGTGGCTCCAATGCCGTGGCCCGCTCTCTTTAGTACGAATGGCACTGGCTCTATCACGATTGAGACGAAGATACTCCCAGGAGTGCCCCGCATGTTCTACTATCTGGAGACGACGTCAAAGTGAGGCGAGTTGCGCTGACGGGCGGAATCGCCTGCGGGAAGTCGCTCGCCGCGCGGTTTCTGAGGGAGCTCGGCTTCGAGACCATCGACGCCGACGACATCGTCCATGAGCTCATCCCGGATCCAGCCGAGAGGCGGCGCATCGCGGCGGAGGTCTTTTCCGATCCCGAGAAGCGCCGCGCCCTTGAGGCTGAGATCCACCCAAAGGTCAAAGCGAAGATAAATGCGTTTTTCGCCGGGGGTGCCGATGGAGGGCCTTTGCGAATCGCGATAGTCCCTCTTCTTTTTGAAGCGCATTGGGACGCGGAATATGATATAATATGCACCATCGCGTCTGAACCGGAGGCACAGATATCGCGCATGACGGCGAATCGCGGATATACCCGCGAAGAAGCTGAAATGCGAATGGCCGCCCAGATGCCGGTCGCCGAGAAATCGGCAAGATCGCATTACACGATCCACAACAACGGCACTGAGAGGGACCTTCGGGACGCGGTCGGCAGATTTGCCGATTGGCTAAAAAACACATAGGAACAGGTTGGGTTCATGTCAGAATCAGAGTTTGACGTTTTCGCCGATGTAACTCCTCGGCGCAGGCAGGGCGACGCTGCACCGTCTTCACAGCCGCCTCCGCAGGGACTGAAAAAGAGGTTTAGGGCTCCTTACAAGAAGTTTGGCCGCGCAGGGGCGGGGCCGAAGCAGAACAATTCCCCGATCAGGGGCTCTAACGGAGAGGAGTCCGTGAACCCTCTTCTCAATGCGCCTCTCCCTACCGAGCCCGTGAAGGAGCAGGAGGTCTTGGCGAACCCCAACCGCGATCCTTCGTTGCCGGAATACCGCCTTGCCGACATCCAGACGTGGCCGGCGCCGCAGATTGTCGAGAGGATGATGCCGGGCGCGGATCCGGAGGAGCTTGGCACCTACCGCAAGCATGAGCTCATATTCGCCGCGATAAGGGCGTATCTTGCGAAGGGCGGCGCAGTCCTCGCCTCGGGGTGCCTTGAGATCATGCGCGAGGGCCATGGTTTTTTGAGGTCCGCTAAGAACAACTTCCTAGCCTGCCCGGAGGACGTCTTCGTCACCCAGCAGCAGATTCGCCGCCATGCGCTCAGGACAGGCGACATCGTAGAGGGCCCGATACGCGATCCGAGGGACAAGGACCGCTTCTTCTGCCTCGGCAACGTCTCCACCGTCAACGGCAAGGAGCCTTCCGTCGCCGCTCGAGTGATCCACTTCGAGAACCTGACGGCCACGTTCCCAACGAGGCGCATAATACTCGAGACCGAGCCTTCCGAGCTCTCCACTCGCGTCATCGACCTCTTTACGCCCATTGGCTTCGGGCAGCGCGGCCTTATCATAGCGCCGCCCCGCGTCGGAAAGACGGTCCTTCTCCAGAAGATGGCCAACGCAATATCGAAGAACCACCCCGAGGCGATGCTCATCATACTTCTCATCGACGAGCGCCCCGAGGAAGTGACGGACATGCAGCGCAACACGAAGGCGATGGTCCTTTCCTCGACGTTCGACGAAGAGCCTCAGCACCACGTGAGCGTGACGGAGATGGTCCTTGAGATGTCGAAGCGTCAGGTGGAGAACGGCAGGGACGTCATAATACTGATGGACTCCATTACGAGGATGGCCCGCGCATACAACACCGTCCAGCCTCATTCCGGGAAGATCCTGACCGGCGGCGTCGATGCGCTCGCCATGCACAGGCCCAAGCGCTTCTTCGGCGCGGCGCGCAATATCGAGGGCGGTGGCTCGCTCACGATCATTGCAACGGGGCTTGTCGATACTGGCTCGAGGATGGACGAGGTGATATTCGAGGAGTTCAAGGGAACGGGCAATATGGAAATTGTTCTCGACCGCTCGCTCGCCGACAAGCGAATATTCCCCGCAATAGACATAGAAAAGTCGGGTACGCGCAAGGAAGACCTTCTGCTTGACCCCCTTGAGCTTGAGAAGACCTGGAGCCTTAGGCGCTTCCTCGCTTCAGCCGGTGCGGAGTCGGCCATGAAGTCGGTAATCAATTCGCTCAAGAAGACCAAGTCGAACCCGGAGTTCCTCTTGGCGCTTGACCTTTCCAAAACGCTATGAAGCACGAAACCCGACCGCCTGCGGTAGCGATCGGGTTTAGAGCAACAAGTTTAACCAAGTGAATATATGCACGCGCTGACGGAGGATGACAAAGATTTTACAGATAATTCCTGTTCTGCTATGGCTCTTGGCGGTTCTTACTGGGGTAAAACCGCTTAAATTTAGCAGATTAACGACGATTCTGATTGCATTTGCTGCGGCAATTGCATTTAGTAAATTTTCGTTTTTCAAGGTGGTTGGCGGGAGTGTAACTAGCCCAGATTTGCCTCCAGCTGTAATATGGGGCTTTGGTTGGCTATATGGGGCGGCTGTTGCATTTACAGTTTTATCCATAGCCTTTTCTTTGTTGGACGGAGTATTCTTAATTCGCCGGAGGCCGATATCTTTGCATTCTAAGCGAATTCGTGTGCTTTTATTCGTTATTGTGTCGGTAGCCATATCATTGTATGGAATTTATGAGGGAGTGCGCGTTCCGAGCGTCAAGCGTGTGGAGCTCTCTTTGGAAAGTCTTCCGGCTGAATTTGACGGCTACAGGATTGTGCACATAAGCGACTTGCACTGTTCTACTTCCATTAGACGCGAGAGGATTGCGAGCATAGTGGAAAAGGTGAACGCGCTTGACGCAGACCTCGTGGCGATTACCGGCGATTTTGTCGATGGAAGGGTCGCCGATCGTCGTGGCGACATGGCGCCGCTTGCGGATCTGCGCGCCAAGGATGGAGTCGTCGGATGCAGCGGGAACCATGAGTTCTACTGGGAATGGGACAAGTGGCTCAAGGAGCTTTCCGGAATGGGCATTGAGTTCCCGGAGATTTCCGGGCCGAGGACGATAGGGCGCGGCACGGCGGTGATGTCGGTGGGGGCGCTTGCCGATCCTGCGATAGCCGGGGTTCGCCATGCGAGTAGCGCCTTTGTCGGTGCCCCTTACGGCGCGTTCAAGGTACTTCTATTCCACCGGCCTATAACGGAAGTAATCGACGCCGAGGGCGCAGGTGTGGACCTTCAGCTTTCGGGGCATACCCACGGCGGAGCGATGCCTGTCCTGAGATGGCTCGTTGAGAAGGTCAACGAGGGGCGCTCTCGCGGTATATACACTTTTGGCGAGAGGGGAGTCTTGTACAATTCTTCCGGCAGCGGGCAGTGGGCGGGCTTCCCCCTAAGGCTGCTTACGCCGTCGGAGATAGCGGAGATAGTTCTTAGGAGAAAAACAGAAACAACAAAGGAGGAATGACATGGCGATAAACGTAAAGACTGAGGCCGAGCTTGACGAGGCCGTGAAGGGCGGAAAGGTCCTCGTGGACTTCTGGGCTACGTGGTGCGGGCCTTGCCAGATGATGGGCGAGCGCATAGCCGTCGAGCTGGAGAGTGCGCATCCCGAGATAAAGGTCGTGAAGGTGAACGTTGACGAGGCCCCTGAGGTTGCCGCGAAGTTCGGGATCATGTCGATACCCGCGCTCTTCTGCTTCAAGGACGGCGCAAAGACGCGCGAGTTCGTCGGCGTAACGCCCATCTCCGAGATACTTGCCGCGTTCTGAGCTAAATGTCTGCCGCGTTCCGCCGAGATTTCTGGCTGATTGCGCCGTATGCGGCATGGATGGCCTTGATGGCTGTCCTGCCGCAGACTGGTTGGGCATATGCCATGCGAGGCGGCGCGACGGCGCTACTTTTGACGTGCGGGGTTGTTTTCACTCCGGCATGGCGCCGCCCGCGCTTTGGCGCATTGCCCTTGGCGGCTGGCGTTGCCGCCGGCATCGCGGTGTTTGCGGTGTGGATCGCGCCTGACATCCTATTTGGGACGGGCGCGACTGTTGCCGCGGCGGATTCGCCTTATTCGCCAGAAGTCTGTGGGCTTGGCCTTACAGTGCTCAAGCTTGCGGCGAGCGCGTTTGTGATTCCTGCCGCGGAGGAGCTTTTCTTCCGCCGCTGGCTTGTTGACTTCGCCGGATTCTGGTGGATGGTCGCGTTGTTTGCGGTAGAGCACGGCGACAGGTGGCATGTCGGCGCGCTCGCCGGCATCGCATACGGGCTTCTTGCCAAGCGCTACGGGCTCTTGTCCGCGATTGTCGCGCACTCCGTGACCAATCTCGTCCTCGGCCTCTACGTCATCTTCGCCAACCAGTGGCAATACTGGTAGTTGGTGCTCCGTCGCGCCATCGCTCAGTTCGGCACTCGCCCCCTCGCGGTCGCTCCTCACCTACCTTTTTGTAGCGTTGTGCGTCATCGGCATTCATGCCTCTATAACGAGGCTTGAAACGGGATATGTTGCAGAAACTGCTAGATATGCCGCGAAAAATGAAGCGACGGCGGGGTGTCTCCCCAAAAATGCTTGCCCGTCAGCGTGCGGCAAGTTTCGTCGCAACCGTCGCGGCGTGATGCCTCCGTGTGCGCTGACCGCCCGACCCGTTTTTCGACGCATCCCCTCCGCATTCGCCGGAGGAAATCGCGGTGAGAAGAGCGCTGGAGCCAATGCGTTGAAGGCGTGAATCCGCGATGCCAACGGGCAGTCGTAGCAGGGACAATGGGACCAGCGGGGAGGAACCGCGAGGGGTTACTGCCAAGACAGGGTTACTATACACCGGAGGCATCAATGAAAAATCAGAAATCTACTCAACCGCAAAAGGAATCTGGCGAAGTCGTGAAATTCGACGAGGCCGGAATGCCGCAACTTGAAGTCTGGCTTGAGGACGAGACAATATGGCTCACGCAAAAGCAAATGGCGGAGCTATTTGGATGTGTCCCGCAGAATATTACGTATCATCTTCGGGAGATATTCAAAATAGGCGAGCTTGAGGAGTCGTCAACTTGTAAAGAATTTTTACAAGTTCAAGTTGAAGGAGGGCGACGTATTTCCAGAACGCAAAAGTTCTATAATCTTGATGTCGTAATTTCAGTTGGTTATCGCGTCAATTCGATTCGCGGCGTGAAGTTCCGTCAATGGGCGACTTTGGTTCTGAAGGAATATCTGTTGCGCGGGCTGGTGCGCGACCAGCGTATCGGCAAGTTGGAGAAGCGCATGACTGCGGCGGAGCGGTCCATTGACACGATCATCTACACGCTGATGCCAGTATTGCCTGAGAACCGCGAGCCGATCGGCTTTCACAAGTGACCGTTGATTACGGTGGCGGCGAAGGGAGGGAGGTCGACTCGGCGACGTGACGCGCTCAGACGCGGTCTTTTTGGTATAATACACCTTATGGCAGAAAAAGCAAAAAACGTAGTGGAGAAGATTCTCCTGTCGCATATTGTAGAGGGCGATCCTTCGACCGACCCTGAAATCGGAATACGCATCGACCAGACTCTCACCCAGGACGCCACGGGAACGATGGCGTATCTGCAGTTCGAGTCGATGGGCGTAAAGCGAGTCAAGAACGAGCTCGCAGTATCTTACGTCGATCACAACACGGTCCAGATCGGCTACGAAAACGCCGACGACCACGACTATCTCGCCTCAGTGGCGAAGAAATACGGCATCGTCTATTCGAAGGCCGGCAACGGCATCTGCCACCAGCTCCACCTTGAGCGCTTTGGCAAACCCGGCACTACGCTCCTCGGCTCTGACTCGCACACGCCTACTGGCGGCGGCATCGGCCAGATAGCGATTGGCGCGGGCGGCATAGACATCGCGGTCGCGATGGCCGGAGGCGCCTTCCACATCCCGACTCCCAAGGTGCGCGCAATCGTCCTCAAGGGGAAGCTCAGGAAAGGCGTGAGCGCCAAGGACGTGATCCTCAAGGTCCTTGAGAAGTTCGGCACTAAGGGGAACGTCGGCTGGATATTCGAATATACCGGCCCTGGCGTCGCAACCTTGGACGTCCCCTCGCGCGCGACGATCACCAACATGGGCGCGGAGCTCGGAGTCACTACGAGCGTCTTCCCGTCCGACGCCGTGACCAGGCAGTTCCTCGCCGCGCAGGGCCGCGCAAAGGACTTCGTGAAGATCGTCGCCGACAAGGGCGCAAAATACGACGACACGTTTGTCGTCGATCTCTCGAAGGTCGAGCCGATGATGGCGGCCCCCCACAACCCCGGCAATGTCGTCACCGTAAAGTCGATGAAGGGCACGAAGGTCAACCAGATAATGATTGGCTCGTGCACGAACTCCTCCTACCGCGACATCAGGACGGTCGCCTTGTATCTCAAGGGCAAGCATGTCGCGGACGATGTGGAAGTCGGCATTGCGTGCGGCTCTCGCCAGGTAATCAACATGCTCGCAAAGGACGGCTCGCTTGCGATCCTCCACGCCGCCGGCTGCCGCATGCTCGAGAACGCCTGCGGGTTCTGCATCGGCGCGCACATGAGCCCGCGGACCGGCGCTATTTCGCTTAGGACGAATAACCGCAACTTCGAGGGCCGCTCCGGCACGAAGTCCGCGCAGGTCTATCTCGTCTCTCCCGAGACTGCGGCCGCGTCGGCGCTCACGGGCCGCGTTGAGCTCCCGACCAAGAAGCCAGTCGCGGCGGTGCCGAGCCCGAAGAAGTTCCCGATAGACGACTCCATGTTCCTCTACCGCGCTACCGCCGGAAAGGGCGTGAGGGGCGCGGAGATCGTGCGCGGGCCGAACATCGCGCCCGTCCCGAAGGGAGTTCCGCTCGCGGAGGACGTCTCCGGCGTGGTGGCGATCAAGGTAGGCGACAAGACCACGACCGACCACATCATGCCCGCCGGTGCGCGGCTCAAGTTCCGCTCCAACATTCCCGAATACTCAAAGTACGTCTTCGAGCCGTGCGATCCCAAGTTCCACGACAAGTGCCTCGCCAACAAGGAGAAGGGACTTGCGAACGTCATCGTCGCCGGCGAAAGCTACGGCCAGGGCTCAAGCCGCGAGCATGCGGCGATGTGCCCGATGTACCTCGGTGTCAAGGCGGTGATTGCGAAGTCCATAGAGCGCATCCACAGGGCCAACCTCGTAAACTTCGGGATCATCCCGTTTGTGTTCGAGAATCCCGCCGACTACGATTCCCTGTCAGTCGGGGACGGGCTTTGCCTCGCAGGCATCCGCAAGGCGGTCGAAGGCGACGGCGTCCTTGAGATAAAGGGCCCGCGCGGCTCGATTCGCGTCGTCGCCGCGGTAACCGCCCGCGAGAAGAGGCTCCTGCTCTGCGGGGGGCTCCTTGCAAGCCTTTAAAGCAACGGAGGTCATTCCATGCTGTTCTACCTTTCCGGCTACCTGACTCAGTTCTGGGGGCCGTTCCGTCTTCTGCAGTCTCATGCGCTCCTGCTCGCGGGAGGGACGTTCGTCTCGGCGCTTGCCGTGTGGCTTTTGCTGCCGCGCCTTTGGGATCGCCTCCCGCGCGACCGCGGCAAGGTCATCTGCAGCGACCTTGGCGGAATGAAATCTGCTGGCAAGCCCACGGGGGCTGGCGTCGTGGTAACTCTCGCATGCCTTCCGGTGATACTCCTTTTCGCGCCCCTGCGCATGTGGGACATGGCGGCTGTCCTCGCCCTCTACGCGGCAATGGCGTTTGGCTATCTCGATGACCGCGCCGTCATTCCGTGGGGGGAGCTCAAGAAGGGGCTTTTGGATGCCGTGGTGTCGGTGGCGATAGCCCTTTTCATCTTCCTCGGCCACTCGGAGGGAGATCCTTCGTGCGGCGTCTTTTCGCGCAAGATGGTCGTGTGGCTGCCGTTTGCAAAGGCCATGTGGCTTGTTCCGTGGTATCTCTACCTCCCGTCGGCGTCGTTCATGCTCTGGTTTACCATGAACGCTACGAACTGCTCTGACGGCGTCGACGGGCTCGCGGGCACTCTTACGCTCATCGCCCTCGCAATGCTCGCCGTCATGCTCTACGCCGTCATCGGCTACTACCCTATCGCCCACTACTTCCTCATTCCGGCGATTCCGGACGCGGCGAAGTGGGCAATCGTCGTAATGTGCGTGGCCGGCGGCTTCGGCGGATATCTCTGGTTCAACGCGGAGCCATCGCGCGTGTTGATGGGCGACGCGGGCTCGCGCTTTCTCGGCATTCTCGTTGCGACGGCATCGCTCATGACGGGCAACATTCTCTTCGTCCTGGCCCTCTCGCCGATTGTCCTCGTCAACGGCGGCGGCGGCCTTGGCAAACTCGTCCTCCTGAGGCTTGCGAAGAAGGTTGGCTTTGATATCGGCGAGGGCAATATAATTCGCCGCATCCGCTTCCCGCTCCACGACCACTGCAAGAAGAACCTCGGATGGTCCAACGCGCAGGTCCTTATGCGCTTTGTGCTCCTTCAGATGGTTGTAATGCCGATTCTGCTCCTCGTGCTCCTCAAGGTCCGGTAGGTGACGATCCTTGCGATAGCGCTGTTGGCGCTGACGCGCGCCGAGATCGTGCAGAGGATGCGCGCTCCGGTGATAACGCAGGCGGACGGCATGGTTCGCGTCTATGCGTCATGCGCGGAGGACGTCCGCCGCGAATACCAGCATCCCGTCGCAAGCTTCGCGGCTGAGACAGTAAAGACGTTGTATGGGGGGCTATCGGTGCCGCGTAGGCGCTTTGCGAGCCCTGCGATAATAATCCACATCGGCGACGTCCGTACTAACGACACGACAGTCGCGGCGAAGGTCGCGACGAACGGCGCGGAAGTAGTCACGCGAATCTACTTGCGCAATCCTGCGACATCTGACATAGGGGCCCTGCGCACCGAGATCGTAAAGGCTTTCGTCAGGACGCTCAAGGGCCGGGAGATATCGGCCGAGCTTGCCGAGCGCGCATACCGCAGGGCGGATCCGGCCACTCGCGTTGCAGATAGTCGCGATAATCTCGAGCGCTGGCTCGCAGGCAGGCCCGGCCATGACGGGAAGAGGCTTGACGACGAGGAGATGATAAAGGCGATGCGCAAGGTGTTCGAGCCGGGGCGGGCGTCCAGGCGCGACGTCCTGACGTTCGCCTCCAGGCTTTTCCTCTATCCGCGCACATACGACGAGAAGTTTGCCGGCGTCTATGACTGCCTTTCGTTCCGCGACGCCGTGAAGTTTGCGAGGATAGACCCGCGAGTGAGGTTCCTCGCCCTCTTCAAGGCCGACGAAATGCCTGTTTTCGGAGGGGGGCGCGGAGATCAGATGAGCGAAGCCGCCGCGCTATATTCGTCGTTTCTGCGCGAGCTTGCGAAAGGCGAGCTTGACGACGACGGGCTTTACGACATGCTCGACAAGGCAGACGCCGCGCTAAGCGTCGCCCTTGAAAGCACAGGGTCGTAATTGGCCTTACTCCTTTGCATGTAGGTTTGCGACACCGCGAAGCGTGCGGGGGCGTATCCGTGTTAAGTGCCTTGTCAGCGTGCGGGCGATTTCGGCGTCGCCTTACGACCCCGACCCCTTCAGTTGAGAGTGTAGAGTGGAGAGTGTAAAGTTATTGGCGTTGTTGCGGCGCATTGCTTTAAGAAGCAGGGAATGAACTGCGGACGGCAGAGCGGAGGGATGTCGCGAGTGAGGCAATTGCGAAATTGATAGTTGAGAATTGAAAATGTAGAATGGTGGATCGTCCACAATTCTACACTTTCCACTCTACACTCTCAACTTACACGTCAGGCTGAGCGGAGCAGATTGTCTAAGCGCGAAAGGCGCAACGAGGTCCGAAGTGAACGAGACCGAGCGAGCATCCCGACGCGACGCCGCAACACCGCACAGCCAAAGAAATCGCCCGCACGCTGACAAGGCACCCAGCGCAAGACAACCTACAACCAGGAATTTCGGGGCTTGACAGGCGAAAGGGGAAAATGGTAGAATTCGCATCGTTATGAGCAACACAACGTCCTTTAACAAGCTTTGGTGGTGGCCGTGCGGATTCGGTTTCGCATGGCGCGTTGTGTGTTAGTGTAGAAAACTAAAGACCACGAAGGGCGCAAGAGGTGCGGGCCGAATCCGAAAGGGAATCGGCCCGTTTCTTTTATTTTGCAATCTACGACAACTCCAAAAGGAAAACAAGAGATGAACAAACTGACAGAGCAGGAATTCAAGCGTCGCGCGGCGGATGCCGACCGCGTGGCCGTCTTCCGCGAGTTCATGGCCGACCGCGAGACTCCGGTTGCCGCGCTCTCGCGCCTCGGCTCCGACGAGGAGGCCTTTCTCCTCGAAAGCGTCTCCGGCGGCGAGAGGCGGGGGCGCTATTCGTATCTCGGCCTTGAGCCGACCGGCAGGGCCGAGGGCGACGACGCCCTCGAAGAGCTGAAGAGGCGCTTCGCGGGCCTTCGCTACGTTGCGGCGCCGGAGCTGCCGTCGTTCCAGGGCGGGGCCGTCGGCTATGTGTCGTATGACGCCGTCGGGCTTTTCGAGCCGAGGGTGAAGCCCGGGCGCGACGGCTCCGTTCCGGCGATGGCGTTCCTCCTCTGCGAGAGGTTCCTCGTCTTCGACAACGTGCGCGACACCGTGACGATCGTCGTCGTCGCCGATACGTCCCGCCCCGACGCCTACGCTGAGGCGATGCGCGAGATAGACCGCATCTACGAAAAGACCCTCAGCGCCGACTCCATCGCGCGCGTCGTGGAAAAGTCGCGCGGCGAGAGGAAGGCGGCGGGAGATCCGCAGTTCGTCCCCGAGATGACGCGCGAGGAGTTCTGCGAAATGGTCGGCCGCTGCAAGGAGGCGATTGCCGCGGGCGAGGTAATACAGATCGTCCCGTCGCAGAAGTTCACGGCGAAGACACCCGTGCCGCCACTTGCCCTCTACCGTGCGCTCCGCACCATCAACCCGTCGCCCTACAACTTTTACATGAGCATCGGCGGGCGCACTCTCATCGGCTCGTCTCCGGAGGAACTTGTAAAGCTCTGCGGGCGCACAGCCTCGACGGCCCCCATCGCCGGCACGAGGCCGCGCGGCGAGACGGCAGCGCGCGACGCGGAACTTGAGAGGGAGCTCAAGGACGACGAGAAGGAAAACGCCGAGCACGTCATGCTCGTCGATCTCGGGCGCAACGACCTCGGGCGCGTGTGCGAGACGGGCAGCGTGAGAGTCGCCGACTTCGCCCACGTTGAGCGCTTCTCGCACGTGATGCATCTCGTGAGCAACGTGAGCGGCGTCCTCGAGCGCGACCACGACGCGTTCGACCTCCTTAGGGCCGCCTTCCCGGCGGGAACGCTGACGGGCGCACCCAAGGTGCGGGCGATGGAGCTTATCGCGGAGTTCGAGAAGTCGCCGCGCGGCATTTACGGCGGCGCGGCGGGCTACTTCTCGCTTACCGGCGACATGGACTTCGCCATAGTCATAAGGACGCTCGTCAAGGAGGGCGACCTCCTCACGATGCGCTCGGGCGCTGGCATAGTCGCCGACTCCGACGCGGAGCGGGAATACGAAGAGACCGTGAACAAGGCGAAGGCCGTATTTGAAGCCGTCCGCTTCGCGGCGGAAATCTGAAGGGAGGAAGTATCCATGATACTGATGATAGACAACTACGACTCTTTCACATACAATCTCGTGCAGGCGCTGCGCTCGCTCGGCGCCGACGTGAAGGTCGTCCGCAACGACGAGATCGACGTCGCCGGAATTGCCGCGCTCGCGCCGGAGGCGATAGTGCTCTCGCCCGGTCCCGGCAATCCCGATTCGGCGGGCGTCACTCTCGCCGCAGTCAAGGCGTTCGCAGGAAAAGTCCCGATCTTCGGAGTCTGCCTCGGCCACCAGTCCGTCGCACAGGCCTTCGGCGCGCGCATAGTGCGGGCTAAGCGCCTCATGCACGGCAAGACGAGCCGGGTGCGCCACGACGGCAAAGGGGTCTTTGAAGGCGTAGAGCAGGGCTTTTCCGCGATGCGCTACCACTCGCTCGCCGTCGATCGCGCGACGCTGCCCGACTGCTTCGAGGTCTCGGCAGAGAGCGAGGACGGCGAGATAATGGGCCTTCGCCACAAGACACTCCCGATAGAGTCCGTGCAATACCATCCCGAGTCGATAGGGACGCCGGAGGGCATGCGGCAGCTTGCGAATTTCGTGGAACTTGCGACGGGGCGGCACATGCGCAAGGCGGCGCCTCCGTCGGTCCGCAAGGCGGCGCTCCGCCGTGCGCTCGACGGCGAGAGCCTGTCAGAGGGCGAGTGCGAGGGCTTCTTCGCGGCGATCCTCTCCGGCGAAGTGGGCGAGATAGAGCTCGCCTCGTTCCTGACGGCGCTTGCGAAGAACCAGGTGACTGCCGCTGAGCTTGCCGGTGCTGCAAGGGCCATGGGCGACGCCGGCGTGAAGATCGACGTCGGCGACCTCGACCCCGTTGACATCGTAGGCACCGGCGGCGACGGAGCCGGCACCTTCAACGTCTCGACGACAGCCGCCTTCATCGCGGCGGGCGCAGGCGTGGTAGTCGCGAAGCATGGAAACATCGCCTCCACTTCGCAGTGCGGCTCTGCGGACGTGCTGCGCGAGCTTGGCCTTAACCTCCGTGCCGACGTCGGCAAGGTCAGTAGGTCCATACGCGAAGTGGGGATCGGCTTTCTTTTTGCGAGGGAGCTTCATCCGGCGATGCGTTTTGCCGCGGGGGTGAGGAAGACCCTCGGCTTCAGAACCCTCTTCAACCTCCTGGGGCCGCTCACAAATCCGGCTGGCGCGAGGCGCCACGTTATCGGCGTTCCGGACGAGCGTCTTGCGCCAGTTGTCTGCGATGCGCTTGGCCTCCTCGGAGCCGTCCGTGCGATGGTAGTCGCGGGAGCGGGCGGGCTCGACGAGATAAGCCCCGACGGCTTCACCTTCGTCTCGTCAATCGAAGGCGGGGCGACGCGGCACCTCCTCCTTGACGCTGGCGGCGAATACGGCGAGCGCTTCGGCATAGACGCGATAAAGGGCGGCGACGCCGCGGCGAATGCGAAGATCCTCCTTTCAGTCCTGAAGGGCGAAGACCGCGGCGCATACCGCGCGGCGGCAGTCGAAAACGCGGCCGCCGCGATCATCGCGGGCGAGAGGGCCTCCGACTACAAGGAGGCGCTTGCGCTCGCCGCCGAGTCAATCGACTCGGGCCGCGCCCTCGAAAAGCTGAACGCCATGCTGGAGGCTTCGAAATGAGCGACATACTCGAAGAGCTTTCCGCCGCGAGGCGCAAGGACGCTGAGGAGCGCCGAAGCTCGCGTCGCTCGTTCGCAGGCGCGCTTCGCGCCCCGGGCGTAAACGTCATTGCGGAGCTGAAGCGGGCGAGCCCAAGCGAGGGAATGATCCGTCGCGACTTCCGCCCGGTGGAACTTGCGAAGGAGCTTGAGGCCGCAGGAGCCGCCGCGCTCTCCGTCCTCTGCGAGCCGCACAGGTTCCTTGGAGGCGAGAGCTTCCTTAGGGAAGTTAGAAAAGTGACGAATCTCCCGATTCTCTACAAGGACTTCGTGACGACCCGTTACCAAGTGGCCGAGGCGTTTGCCGCAGGCGCGGACGCAGTTCTTTTAATCGCCGCAGTCCTCGACGACGCGACGCTTGCAGATCTCTTGGGGATGGCCCGTGACCTCGGCATGTCGGCGCTCGTGGAGACTCACGACGAGGAGGAGATTAGGCGTGCCGTCGCAGTTGGCGCGGAAGTGATAGGAGTCAACTGCCGGAACTTGCGCAATTTCTCGTGCGATGTAACGCTCCTTGAGAGACTTGTCGGAAAGATACCTGAGCGCTGCGTCCGTGTCGCGGAGTCGGGGATGCACGACGGCGAGGCGATTCGCCGCGCAAAGGCGGCGGGGGCTGACGCGTTTCTCGTCGGCACGGCCCTCATGAGGGCGGAGCGCCCGGGCGAAAGGCTCGGGGAGCTAATTGGATTTAATGAAACTAAAACGGAGAAAGGAAAATGAAGACACACTACGGAATATACGGCGGGCAATATGTAGCCGAGACGCTCATGGAGCCGCTGCGTGAACTTGAGCGCGCGTATGCGGAGGCGAAGGCCGATCCCGCGTTCGGGCGCGAGTTCGACGAAATCATGCGCGACTACGTCGGGCGGGAGTCGCCGATAACGTTCGCGCGTCGCCTATCGGAGCATCTTGGCGGTGCGAGGATCCTCCTAAAGCGCGAGGACCTCAACCACACCGGCGCCCACAAGGTGAACAACACGATAGGCCAGGCGCTTCTTGCGCGGCGAATGGGCAAGAGCCGCCTCATCGCCGAGACGGGAGCTGGAATGCACGGAGTCGCTACCGCGACTGTCGCCGCGCTCTTCGGAATGGAGTGCGAAGTCTATATGGGAGCAATCGACGTAGAGAGGCAGTCGCCGAACGTCGAGCGGATGAGGATGCTCGGCGCGACGGTCCATCCCGTGAGCGAGGGCAGCGCGACGCTGAAGGACGCGATGAACGAGGCTCTTCGCGACTGGGTCACGAACTGCGACGACACGTTCTACGTGATAGGCACGGTCGCCGGCCCCGCCCCGTATCCAGAGATGGTCCGCGACTTCCAGAGCGTCATAGGGCGAGAGGCGCGGCGGCAGTGCCTTGAGAAATACGGGCGGCTCCCCGACCAGGCGATTGCATGCGTCGGAGGCGGCTCGAACGCGATGGGCCTCTTCGCAGGGTTCATCGACGACCCCGAGGTGCTGCTCGTCGGCGTAGAGGCGGGAGGCAAGGGGCTCGCCACTGGCGAGCACGCAGCCTCGATAAACGGCGGGCGGCTCGGAGTCCTCCACGGGGCGAAGACGATGCTCCTGCAGCGCGACGACGGCAACATCATCGACACCTACTCCGTCTCGGCGGGGCTGGACTATCCGGGCGTAGGGCCAGAGCACTGCTATCTGCACGACACCGGCCGCGCCGAATACTCGGTGATATGCGACGACGAGGCGATAGCGGCCTTCGACGCGCTTTGCAGGTTCGAGGGAATAATACCCGCGCTTGAGTCGAGCCACGCGCTCGCCGAGGCGATGAAGCGCGCGAGTGCGTTGCCGAAGGACGCGATGCTGCTCGTCAACTTGAGCGGCCGCGGAGACAAGGACATGGAAAACGTCAGGAGGTACAAGGATGCAAAGGGTAACTGAAGCTTTCGCGAGGGCGAAGAAAGAGGGGCGCGGCGCGTTCGTCGCGTATTTGACAATGGGCTTTCCGAGCCTGGCCGAAAGCGAGAAGGCGGCCGACGACATCATAGCGGGCGGTGCCGACGTGCTTGAGCTCGGAGTCCCGTTCTCGGATCCGTTCGCGGACGGCGGCACGATACGCTCTGCCGCATACGAGGCGTTGAAGGGTGGCGTCACTCTCGGCGACGTGATGGCCGTCGCCAAGCGGCTGCGCGCGCGTCACGCTGAGACGGCGATAGTCCTCTTCTCCTACTACAACCTCGTCTTCTCGATGGGGCTCGAGAAATTCGCCGCGGCTGCGGCCGACGCTGGAATCGACGCGGTGCTCTGCGTCGATCTGCCGCTTGAAGAGCGCGAGGAGCTTCTTGCGAAGCTTAGGCCATACGGGATAGGCTTCATACCTCTCATTGCCCCCAACACGCCTCTTTCGCGCGTAGCCGAAAGCGAGGAGGGGCTTGAGAACTCGTTCCTCTACGTGATGACGGTGAAGGGCACGACGGGCGCGAGGGCTGAGCTGCCTCCAGACCTCTGCGGCAGGCTCGACTCCATAAAGGCTGTTGCGCGTCTTCCCGTGGCGGCTGGATTCGGAATCTCGACGCGAGCGCAGGCCGAAGAGGTCTGCCGCCACGCCGACGGCTTCATCGTCGGCTCCGCGCTCGTAAAGTGCCTCGCCGAGGGAAAGAAGCCATGCCTGAGCTGAAGGTCTGCGGAATAGGCGACGAGACATTTGCCCGGGAAGCGGCCCTGCGCGGAGTCGGCTTCCTCGGGCTCATTTTCGCCGCCGGTTCCCCTCGCCTCGTGAGCCCCGCAAAGGCCGCCGCGATAACGGCGGCCTGCGCAGGGCTGCCCGCAAGGTTCGTGGGGGTGTTCGTAAGCCACAAAGTCTGCGAGATAACCGAGATTGCGCGCCTCGTCGGGTTCGACGTAGTGCAGCTCCACGGCGACTACTCCGATTCCGACGTCCTTGCGCTAAAGGCCGCCGGATTCGAGGTGTGGCGTCTAAGGAAAAACTGCGATGTCCTTGACGGGCCGGAAGACGCCGTCCTCCTCGACGGGCGCTCTGGCGGAGAAAGCCGCCTTGCCGACTGGTCGCTCGTCGCGCCGTTCAAGCGTGCGGGGCGGCGCGTCGTCCTTGCGGGTGCAGTCTCCAAGGAAAACATCGCCTCCGCAATCGCCACAGGCGCCGACGTCATAGACGTCAATAGTTCCCTAGAAAAAGCGCTCGGCGTCAAGTCGCTGCGTCTTCTCGACGAGCTGCTTGACGCCGTGAGCAGAACGATCGCTGGCTCTTAGGCCTGCTTCGCTATCTCGACGATCGTCTTGAATCCGGCAGGATCCTGGATCGCGATTTCGGAGAGCATCTTCCTGTTGAGGGTGACGCCCGCCTTCGTGAGCCCTGCGATGAGCTTGGAGTAGCTGATTCCCTCCGCGCGGGCCGCCGCGTTTACACGGGCGATCCAGAGCTTGCGGAAATCGCGCTTCTTGAGCTTGCGGTGCTCCGTCGAGAGGCGCATCGCGCGGTCAACCGCCTCGGTGGCGGTGCGGAAAAGCTTGGAGCGGGCGCCGTAGAAGCCCTTTGCAAGGGCGAGGCGGCGGCGACGACGTTCACGTGAAGCTGGAGCATTTGTTGCACGCATTGTATTCTACCCCTTTCTCTTTCAGCGGCCCTGGAGAGCGCGCGCGTAAGTCTTCGTAACCTTCTGGGACCCAACGACGGTGCGACCGCAGAGGTTGTTCTTGCGGCTGCGCTTCTTGCCGTTGTTGAGGTGGGCGTGGCCGCCCTGCGAGCGGAGAATACGACCGCTCTTCGTGAGTTTCATGCGCTTGACGGCGCACTTCTTCGTCTTCATCTTAGGCATTTTATTGTTCCTTTCTTTCCTTGCCGGTCGGGCAGCCCTTGTTTTCATGGCCCGAGCCAGATGGATTATCCTTGGGCTTTGCCTATTAAATGGTGGTGGGGCAAGGATTCGAACCTTGGAAGGCGTAAGCCAGCAGATTTACAGTCTGCCCTCGTTGACCGCTTGAGTATCCCACCACAGAAATAATGCAAACCAAAGTGTGCGTAGTATATCATACACCCCGCCATCCTGTCAACACTGCTTGGACACCCCGCATAGCGCCCGCTCAGTCGCGGGTGTCGCCAGATCCTCATGCTCAGGGTCGGGAAGCTGCACGCTCGGTCTCGTCCGCTTCGGACCTCGTTGCGCCTTCCGCGCTTAGACAATCTACTTCGTCCACAATTCTACACTTTCCACTCTACACTCTCAACTTACACGTCAGGCTGAACGATCCACCATTCTACATTTTCAATTCTCAACTATCAATTTCGCAACTGCCTCACTCGCGCCACGCAGGCCCTTGCGGCTGCTGCGCAGTTCGCGCTTCGCGCTCAGCCAACCCGACGCCTTCGGCGCGGGTGCATCTCCCTCACCTTCGCTAACTCTCACCCACCCCCGCGCCTTCGCTAGATGTCGCGCCAAAAGCGGGCGGCCCATGTCTCGCGGCATGGCTTACGCCATCGCAAAGAGGCTTGAAATGCGATAAGTTGTAGAAAATGCGGAATATGCTGCGAAAAATGAAGCGACGGCGGGGTCTCTCCCCAAAAAATTCAAGCCCGAGAAGATATATGTAAGCAACACCAACCTAATGCATGCTCTCGTACCGCGAGTGGATTCTGGCGTTGCAAGGGAGACATTCTTCTTCAACCAGACGAAGAAAGATCACATCGTCACATACACGGGAATAGGTGATTTTGTCGTCGATGGGAAATGGACCTTCGAGGTAGGAGGCAGAGGCAAGGGCTTCGACCAGATTGCCGAGGTGCCAGATAGCTTTGTCGTAAATGACGGGGTTTCTGTCGGCCGTGGCAACAAGATACCGCTGTGGCTATTTGGTTTTTTGTACTAATCACCTAGACAAGTGGCGCGGCATAGTTACCTGCGCCACGAGCGCAACCGCCGAAACGAACGAGCCACTCGCCTACGCGCTTTTGACGAGGAAGATTATTTTTGGCCAAGTTTGTAACCACGGGGTTAACAAAAATGGTATAATACACCTTATCCGATGATAGGTGATACAACACTAACGACTCATCGCATGAGGTATTCGGCTGCATACCCCAAGGGGCGAGAGCGTATGCTCGAGCCCCTGTACGGATGCGCCGAAGAAGCTTCGCTTCGGAGGGAAGCCGCACGAAGTGTGCCCGAAGGGCCCGCAAGGGGCCGCGCGAGAGCTTATAGAGAGCTTATACACATATAGGAGGGTTAAACATGGATTTCTCTCGGGAAAACGTCATAAGCCGTGTCGGCCGGATGGATCAGCTCGCCGCCGTCAAGCGTTATGCGCTTGAGGACGGCAAGGGACGCGGCATGCGGGCGTTTGAAGTCGTCAACGCCAGCGGCTTCGACTTTACTGTCTATCCCGACCGTGGCCTCGACATTGGTCCTGCACGTTACAACGGTCGGCCGCTCACCTGGACTACGCGAAACGGTCCTGTCGCTCCGGCCTTCTACGACGCGACCGGAATCGAATGGCTCCGCACGTGGGGCGGCGGGCTCATGACTACCTGCGGCTGGCTCAACGTCGGCGGCCCCTGCACCACGCCGGAAGGCGAGCAGGGCCTGCACGGGCGCATGGACCATACTCCCGCCGAGGAGGTGAACACGCGCGCGTTCTGGAATGAGGCGGGCGAGTATGTGCTTGAGATTACTGGGCGCATCGCGCTCTCGCGGGTGTTTGGAGAGAACCTTGCGACTTCGCGGACGATTAGGACGCGCCTGGGGTGGCCGGGCGTTGAGGTCGTGGACCGCACGGAGAACCTTGGCGCCTCTATGATGCCTCTCATGCAGCTCTACCACATGAACTTCGGCTGGCCGCTCATCAGCGAAGAGACGCGGCTCGTTGCGCCGGAACATGCGGTGACGCCACGTGACGCCGAGGCTGCAAAGGGTGTTCCTGAATGGGACCGCTTCCTGCCGCCGACTGCGGACTTCGCCGAGCAGGTGATCTACCATGACCTTCCTGCCGATGGAAATGGCTTCTGCACCATGCGGATTGCCAACCCCGCCTTCGGCGCGGATGTCGCGCTTTCATTCCGCAAGGCCGAGCTGCCGTATCTCGTCCAGTGGCGGATGCCTGGCCATGGCGACTATGTGATGGGGCTTGAGCCTGCGAACTGCTATGCCGAGGACTACAACAGCATGGCGAAGAAGGGGCTTCTGCGCCATATCGAACCCGGTCAGACGGTCGAAACGCATATCTGCCTTGAACTAGTATAGCAAAATAGAAACCATGATTGCGGTTGAGAGATTTGTTGAGGCGATGAAGTCGGCGGGAGTTGACTTCTTCGCCGGCGTGCCGGATTCTTTGCTAAAGAGCTTCTGCGCGTATGTGACGGATACGTGCGGCGAAGACCACGTGATTGCCGCGAACGAGGGCGGGGCTGTCGGATTGGCGGCGGGGCGTTACCTGGCGACGGGGAAGCCCGCGCTTGTCTATATGCAGAACTCGGGGCAGGGCAACGCGGTGAATCCGCTTGCGAGTCTTGCAGACCCCGATGTGTATTCGATTCCGATGGTCCTGCTCGTCGGCTGGCGCGGCGAACCTGGCGTGAAGGACGAGCCGCAGCACGTGAAGCAAGGGAAGGTCACGGTCTCGCTCTTCGAGACGCTTGGCATCCCGACCGAGATCTTGCCCGATGACGAATCCGCCGCGCTTGAATTGACTTGGAAGATGGTCGAGCGGGCCAAGTCGGAATCTCGCCCTGTCGCGCTCATCGTCCGCAAAGGCCTCTTTGCCGAATACAAGCTCCAGGGCAAGAAGCCCGACATTGCGTCGCTTCCACGCGAACAGGCAATAGAAGCGATATTGAAGTCCTTGCCGGAAGATGCAGTTGTCGTTTCGACCACTGGCATGATTTCGCGCGAAGTCTACGAGACGCGCGAACGCCTTGGACAAGATCACTCGCGCGACTTCCTTACTGTCGGCTCGATGGGGCACGCGATAATGATCGCGCTCGGAATCGCCATGGCTCAGCCTAATCGCAAGGTATTCTGCCTCGATGGCGACGGCGCGAGCATAATGCAGATGGGCAACATGGCGATTGCGGGACAGTCTGGATGCGCCAACCTTACGCACATTGTCTTCAACAATGCGGCGCATGACTCCGTCGGCGGCCAGCCCACGGTCGGCGGTTCAATCGATCTTTCCGCAATTGCGGCATCTTGCGGATACGACGTTGCGTCTGGTGCAGACACTCTACATGCTCTACATGTTCTTCATGGTTCAAACAAACCACGATTCGTCGAAATCAAGGTCGCGAAGGGCGCACGCAAGGACCTTGGCCGCCCCAAGGAGCCACCGCAGGTAAACAAGGCGCTCTACATGAAGACATTAGGTGTTAATGGGTAGCCGTGTAGAACATGTAGAACGTGTAGAGAGTGAAAATGAAGGAAATTGCCATATTGATGGCGGCTGGGCTAGGTAGCCGCATGAGGCCGCTTACCGACACGACGGCGAAGCCGCTTGTGAAGGTGAATGGCGTTCCGCTGATAGAGACTGTTGTTGCCGCGCTTGAGAAGCGGGGCGTAGGCGAGATTTACGTCGTCACCGGCTACAAAGCGGAGCAGTTCGAGGCGATGGCTGCCGGAAACGGCAAGGTCAGACTCGTCCACAACCCCGAATACGCAACGAAGAACAACATCAATTCCGTCGCCGTCGTAGCCGACAGGATGATGAATGCAGACTGCTTCATCTGCGAGGCGGACCTTTTCATCGCGAACGATGCCGTTCTTTGCCGCGAGCTGCCGCGCTCTGGATATTTCGGCAAGATGGTTAGGGGGCATTCCGACGACTGGGTGTTCGACGTCGATTCAACTGGCCGCATCACGCGTGTCGGGAAATGCGGCGATGACTGTTTCAACATGGTCGGCGTCAGCTACTTCAAGGCGGCGGACGCCGGAAAGATAGCTGCCGCGGTCCTCGAAGATGTCAAGAAGCCGGAGAATGCGCAGCTTTTCTGGGACGAGGTTGTTGATCGACTCGTGAAGCATGGAGACCTTGATCTAGTCGTGCATGAAGTCGCGCCCGACGAGATTGTCGAATGCGACACGGTGGAGGATTTGAAAACGCTGGAGGCGAAGCTGAAATGACAATCAAGAGAAACATACTGCTCAATCCCGGTCCCGCCACGACCACCGACACGGTGAAGCTGGCGCAGGTTGTCCCAGACATCTGCCCCCGCGAGAAAGACTTTGCCGGGCTCATGAAGGGGCTTCGCCGCGACCTTGTGCGAATAGTCCACGGCGACGAGCGATATACGAGCGTCCTTTTCTGCGGCTCGGGGACGCTGAACATGGACGTGTGCCTCAACTCCCTCCTGCCGCCAGGCAAGAAGATACTTGTCGCGAACAACGGGGCCTATTCGTCGCGTGCCGTTGAAATATGCGAGGCGTATGGACTGCCGCACCTCAACCTCAAGCTGCCAATTGAACAACCGGTGGATGCCGGTGCCGTCGAAAAGGCGCTTGCGGACAATCCAGATGTCGCAGTCGTATATACGACGCACCACGAGACGGGGTCGGGCGTCCTCAATCCAATTCGCGAGATCGGCGCGGCGGCGCATCGCCACGGCTGCACTTTCATCGTTGACACGACTTCCACCTACGCGATGCGCCCGATAGACATCGTCGAGGACAATGTGGACTTCCTGATGGCGAGCGCGCAGAAGGGGCTGCAGTCGATGACGGGCCTTTCATTCGTTGTCGGGCGCGAGGACCTGATACGCGCATCCGCCGCGTTCCCGAAACGTTCCTACTACTGCAACCTATTCCTGCAATACGACTACTTCGAGAAGACAGGCGAGATGCACTTTACGCCGCCAGTCCAGACGGTCTATGCAACGATCCAGGCGCTGAAGGAGTATTTCGCCGAGGGGGAGGCGGCTAAATGGGCGCGGCATACGCGCGTATTCGAGGCCATCCACAAAGGCCTCGCCGACCTTGGCTTCAGGAATCTCATCAAGCGTGAATACCAGAGCGGGCTTGTCGTTTCCGTCTGCTATCCCGACGACCCCAACTGGTCGTTCGAGAAGGTGCACGACTACTGCTATGAGCGCGGCTTCACGATCTATCCCGGCAAGGTCGGCTCCGCCAAGACGTTCCGCCTCTGTGCGCTGGGGCAGATAGATGCGCCGGACATAGTTGACTTCTTCAAGGTGTTCAAGGCGGCTTTGGACGAATTCAAGATCGAGGTCAGGTACAATGGCTAAAAAGGTATATACTTGCTTCTGCACGGCGGTGATCCACAAGGGGCACCGTAACATTGTAAACGAGGCCCGCAAGCTTGGCGAAGTGACTGTCGGCGTCCTCTCCGACGAGGCGATGATCCGCTACAACCGCTTCCCGTCCTGCTCGCTCGACGAGCGGATCGCCGCCGCCCGGTCCATTGACGGCGTCGCGAATGTCATTGTCCAGAAGGACATGTTCTACGACGAGGTGATCGCGGAGGAGCGCCCCGACTACGTCATCCACGGCGACAACTGGTGCAGCCCGGATGCACCCGAATACGCCATCCGCCAGAATGTCGAGAAGTGCCTTGCCGAATACGGCGGCCGGATAGTCGACGTCCCCTATACGTTCGACCCCGAGGTTCGGAAGATCGACGAGATCGAGCGCGAGCGCCTTGCGATGCCGGAGTTCCGCCGCAAGCGCCTGCGGCAGCTCATCAAGCTTTGCCCCATTGTCAAGACGATAGAGGCGCATTCGGGGCTGACGGGGCTTATCGCCGAAAAGACGGTCGTGCGCCAGGACGACGGACGCCTCGACCAGTTCGACGCAATGTGGGTCTCTTCGCTCTGCGATTCGACTGCGAAGGGCAAGCCGGACATCGAGCTTGTCGATATGTCGTCGCGGCTCCGCACGATCGACGACATCATGGAGGTGACGACAAAGCCCATAATCCTCGACGGGGACACGGGCGGGCTGACCGAGCATTTTGTCTACAACGTCCGCACGCTGGAGCGCATTGGCGTTTCGGCCGTCATCATCGAGGACAAGTGCGGGCTCAAGAAGAACTCGCTTTTCGGGACCGAGGTCAAGCAGACGCAGGATACGATAGAGAACTTCTGCGCGAAGATCGCAGCCGGCAAGGATGCGCTTCGGACGGAGGAGTTCATGATCATCGCCCGCTGCGAATCGCTGATCCTTGAGCAGGGGATGGACGATGCGCTAACCCGGTGCCATGCATACGTAAAGGCGGGTGCGGACGGCATCATGATCCATTCGCGCAAGAAGGACCCCGCCGAGATACTGGAGTTCTGCGACAAGTTCAGGGCGACCGATCCCACTACGCCGATTGTCGTCGTCCCGACTTCGTTCAACTCGGTCACGGAGGGCGAACTTGCCGCGCACGGCGTCAATATCTGCATCTATGCGAACCAGCTCACCCGCGCCGCGTTCCCCGCGATGCAGTCCGTCGCGCAGGACTTGCTCAAGTTCCATCGTGCGCAGGAAGTTGATTCGCGGCTCATGCCGTTCAAGAAGATCATCACGCTCATAGACGGTTGAATGTGGAAGGGTCTTTAAACCTTGAAATCAATTGACCATATCGGCTCGGCGTTCTTGCGCCGGATATTACTCCGCATGAAGCAGCTGGGCGTCAACCAGACCGAGCTTGCCAAGCGGATGCACGTCTCGCGGCCGTACATCACAAAGGTGCTACGCCAGGACGTCAATTTCTCCTTCCGCACCGCGGCGAAATTGGCAAACGCCCTCAAGATGGACTTCATCCCAGATCTCAGGGATCGAGAGGCCGGCGACGCAGAAAAGCTTCCAGGCCAGTTAGTAACCGCTGCATACCCCGCAGATGCGCCGAAGAATCTTTTGTTTTAACCGTGTAGAACATGTAGAACGTGTAGATGAAGAGTGGAAATCTAAGAGTTTGTGGACGTCAGGTTCGCGGCGTGATTGCAGCGACAGATACAGTAAAACACATGCAGAAGGGCCGACCCTTTGAAAACAAGAGCATATAGGCATATCCACTTTGCTGTAATGGCGATTGAGAACGCCGCGAAGAGAATGAAAATTCCTTCGTGGGAGATGTATCGAAGGCTGAAAGCTCAGAACCTGATCCACAATAGACTTTTATCCCATTATGACGCTCTTCATACCCAGGGAATAGACTGGGTTGCGGAAGATACCGTTGAGACGCTCCTAAATTGGGAGGCTGCGAAATGATCAGGCTTTATCATGGTTTTGATGTGTTGTGATGGAGCATTGCCATGAGAGATAACGTATTGTGGCGCAAGGAAAGCCGAATCGTAATGGCATTGGCGGCAGCCTTGTCCATCGATGCAGAGCGCGCGCTCGATGTGTATTACTCGACGCAGACGGCGCGGCAACTATCAGATCCCAAGTACGGACTTCAGCTCATGAGCGACGGCTACATTGTCGAGAACATCCTCGCCGAACTTCGCGGGCAGACTGCCGCACCCCTCTCCAACTCATAACTCCAACTTCTTTTAGCCGTGTAGAACATGTAGAACGTGTAGAATGATTTATGAAAGGTAGAAGTCGAAAGGTTTGTGGCTGGTTGGTTTGCGATGGAATTGCAGAACTACTGTGGTAATTTACTGTGGCAATCAAGTCTGACCCTGTTGTTTCCGGAAAGGATCCTATGAGGCCATTTGAAACCTAAGAAATTTAAAAGAGAAGAACAGTGCGAGCATCGGGTTTAAGTTCAGAACGGTTCAAGAGTATTAGGGATTCTGCCGATGTGGTGGGTGCCTTGAATAATTTTTTCATTGCACAACCTCCCATACATAGCGGTGGGCTATATCACTACACTCGATTGGATGCGGCGAAAAAGATTCTAAAGGATCGGTTTCTTCTCTTGTCGTCTTCGAGGATCTTGAATGATACCAGAGAACCTCAGGAAGATGGTTTATATGTTGTCAGTTTATCGTTTGGGGCTATTGAAAGCGTTGCAATGTGGGGTATATATTCTAGGCCATTAAGTGAGGCAGTTAGAATTAGGTTCCACCATTCGGAGATAAAGGAGCTGGCACGGCAATATCATGGCAATATTTGTCCCGTCGCAGTACGAAAGAATCTCGGCAAGCCCGAATATCGCATACTTGGTGATAGTTCCTCTGCTGTTATATTGAATGAGGAACCACAGTTGTCAGACATACTTTATGTAGATTATGTAAAAGAAAAGTCACGTAGGGATACTGCTTCTGTTGCTGTACGTTGGAATAGTAATTCCATTCGCATTGATAGGTGTGCATTGGAGAGTGTGCGGAGGGGGCTTTTGCGACGGCTAATGAAGTACAGCGGATGGGCTTATGAAAGGGAAACGCGCCTTTGCGTCAAAGCAGATATTGATAATGATAAGGTATCAGATGCAATTCGCAGATTGTCTGGCGCGGGATGGGAATTGTCGAGCGATCGGATTGCATTGCGCTTAGCTCCGCAAATAGTTCAGCATGTAGATGTTCGTGGAGGCCCTTGTCTTTCGGCAGAGGAGATTTCCACTGATTTTCTTGCAGAAGGCATTGAAGTTGGGCGAACTGAAGAAAGCGTTTTGCGCGGGAGTGTGCGCGGCGGTGTGTTTTGTGAGGGTTGTGTTAAGGTTGATGGATGTCGCATCTCACACCATTAAGAGCCCTGACCTTGTCGCATCGTCGAAAAGCATAATAGTTGTTGCCGATTCTAAATAGCGACTCGCACCAGCACCGGTTTGAGGAAAATCTTGTAATCGCTGGGTAATGGATGATGGGGTGGTGTCGAATGAAAGGATTGATTTTGATTGATGGTGCTGATTGGGGATTGGGTAGGAGAAAGGAGAAAGTGTAAATGACAATTGACGCGATAGTTGCAGGTGCGGGGATATGGGGATGCACGGTCGCGAGGCGGCTGGCGGAAGCGGGCGCAAGGTGCTGGTGCTAGAGAAGCGGCCGGTTGTAGATGGCAATGTGCGCTGCGAATGCGTCGATGGGGCACCGTGGGAGGAAAAACTACTGTGGTAATTTACAGTGGCAATCATGACTGACACTCCAGGCCCCCATACAGATCGAAAGTATATCAGGAGGATATGATTATGAGATATGAAACTGAAGAAATGAAGCGCGAGCGAGAGAGGAAGAAAAGGATTAGCGATAGAATTAAAATGGGTCTTATCAAGAAGGTGTCAAAAACAGTAGTTGCATATAACATAGACGATACATCTGAAGAAAAACCCGATATAAGTGGGATAAAAGACTGGGATGAGTATTGGAAGCACTATACTGAAGAAAACTTTATGAATCAGAAATGTGCTAGTTGCTGCTGCAAACTTGATAGTTCAAATCGAGTGGGTGCGCATATACGATTGGAAGGTGAGGAGGATAAGACAACTGATGCGTGGATCGCTCTTTTTTGCAAGAGTTGCAATAAGTCAAAAGATCCACAAAAGGTAAACGCGGGATCCTGGATTGTTAGAACAATAATGGCTGAGGAGCATGAGAATGTGCCAACTATAAAAGATATATTAATGAAAGAGTTATTTAGCGATTAGTCATTAACATCTATATGATGGTTGCCTCAAATTTATGAAACATAAGTGATGGATTCCTTCTGAGACAATGAACTCTAATCGTCGAATGCCGTTGAATATTGTTGCCACATACGGGCTGACGAGAATGGAAGGGGTGTTATTGATTGATGTTGCTGATTGGGGATTGGGTTGTTGGAAGGAGAAAGTGTAAATGACGATTGACGCTATAGTTGCGGGTGCTGGGATATGGGGATGCACGGTTGCGAGGCGGCTGGCGGAAGCCGGGTGCAAGGTGCTTGTGCTAGAGAAGCGTCCGGTTGTGAATGGCAATGTGCGCTGCGAATGCGTCGATGGGGCACCATGGGAGGAAAAACTACTGTGGTAATTTACTGTGGCAATCAAGTCTGACCCTGTTGTTTTCAGGTCAATTTGTCGAGAAGGTGCTAATGGAATTGAAGACCGAGGCTGTGTCAGTAGTGCTGCCGAGGCAAAGCTATGTCGTTATGGGGACTGGCACCATTGGAGGCGAAAACTACTGTGGTAATTTACTGTGGCAATCATGTCTGACCCTGTAGTCTCCGGAAAGAAGAGAGGGTAGGGAGCCGTGTAGAACGTGTAGATCGTGTAGAATGGCATTGAGATGAATGGTAGTGAGGTTAGGGCTGTCGCCACCGGAAATCCAGCGAAGGAGATCAAGAAGAGGGTGTTGAAGGGGTGAGAGAGAGGGGAAGAGAAGGTGAAGAGAGAACGAGGTGAAGGTTAAGATGAAGTTGCGATGGTTTTGATCTATGTGAAGCTAATATCTTGAGAGAGGAGGTCTGCTGACATGGCGGGGAAAATACTGTACGCATTCAGAATAACGCATATTGACAATATTCAGCATGTTGCTCAATATGGGATTGTGAGGGCTAATTCGCCATTACGGAATCCAAATTTCGTGTCTATCGGCGATCGGCAGATAATAAAAATTCGAGAAGAAGAGACTTCGCAAGGCTACAGGTTAAGCGAATATATTCCATTCTATTTTGGTCCGCGCTCGCCTATGCTGTATGTGATACAAAATGGTTATAACGGGGTGTCGAAGATAGAACCAGAGAAGATAGTGTATTGCGTCATAAAATTGGAAGATTTAATAAATTCGGACATTGATTGCGTCTTTACAGATGGACATGCCATAAGTAATCTTACCCGGTATTATGGTAAGGACAAGTTGCAACATATAGATAATATTATCAAGTACGAAGATGTCTTTTCAAAATTCTGGAATAGTGAAGCAGATAAAGATTTGAAGCGTCGCAAAGAGGCTGAACTGTTGGTGAAGAACGACTTGCCAGTGAAATTTGTAAGTGGATATGCTGTTTTTAACGATAAAGCTCAACAGGATTTGATGGATATGGGCATCCCACAGGAACAGATTGTTATTAAACGTGGCTTTTATTTCTAAGGAGGTGGAATCATGATACATTATGTCAAAGGTAATCTTCTTGAGAGTGCGGCAGAGGCGCTGGTAAATACCGTCAATACAGTCGGTGTAATGGGCAAGGGCATAGCCTTACAGTTTCGCGAGACATTCCCGGAGAACTATCGTGTCTATCGGGAAGCCTGCAAGAACAATAATTTTCATGTCGGCGAGATATTGGTGACGGAAGATGATAATCTGATTTCAGGGCATAAGATTATCATGAACTTCCCAACTAAAGCTCATTGGAAGATGCCGTCAGAGTATTCGTATATCGAAAGTGGATTGTCGGCTCTAAAAAAGGAGATCGCCCAAAGGCACATCAAGTCTATAGCCATACCACCTCTTGGTTCTAGCAATGGTGGACTAGACTGGGCGCGTGTGAAAATGATGATAGAGGAGGCGCTGATTGGTTTAGATTGCGATATCTACTTGTATGAACCGACAAATATGATTATTGAACGGATGAAGAGCGAGAGATGCAAACTTACTCCGGCTCGGGCTATGTTGCTGACGATGTTTGGCGACATGATAGCAAACGGCGAGTTCGCTTCTGTCTTTGCGGCTGAGAAATTGATATACTTCATGCAGCGATTTGGAGGAAAGGATTTGTTCAAAATAGATTTTAAACCATACTACTACGGGCCGTATTCAGGCGGAAAGATTGCCCATGTGCTTTATCGAATGAACGGTAGCTATATCAAGGGCATGGGAGGAATGGCGAGCAAGCCATTCGACTATATTTGGTTAGTTGATGATGCTGAAAGCGTGGCACAGAAGTTTTTGAAGGAGAGTGGAGAAACGCGGTATGGAGAAATTTGCCAAAAGACGAAGGCATTTTTGCGAGGATATTACAGTAATTATTCTTTGGAGTTGTTGTCGTCTGTTGACTATCTGCTGGAACATGTTGATGCCCTTGCGCGCTGGCGGCAGGAGAAAGAGGAGGATGTAATTAATGTGCTTGAAAAAGAGATGCAGAAATGGAGTAGACGAAAGGAACAGATGTTCACCAGAGAATTATTGGTAAAAGCAGTGAAGCATCTGAAAGGAGCGATGTTGGTTAGATGATGAAATGAAAATGTCTTTTGTAATCCATATGAATAGAATCTAGTTATGAGAATAGAAACACTGAAATATTATATTCAATCTGCCAACATCAATTTTTTGTATGGCTCTGGGTTGTCGCGACCATACCTTGCAGTACTCGGCAATATTGAGAAGTGGTTGACAGCGCTGAACGAGAAACTGCAAATGCATGGAGAAAAGTTAGAATACATCATTGTAAAAGCTTCTATTCTGAAACAGTATTTTGAGTCAGTCATGTTTCCCAATTCTAATCCTTCGGGGTCTGAATACGAAGCGACGATAGAGGAATACAGAAGATTCTTGTCGTCATGGAATGACCTAATCAACAAACGAAACAGCCGATTGGTGGGGAAACAGGTAAACTTGTTCACTACAAATGTGGATATGATGATAGAGCGAGCGGCATTAGGGCATTGGATAGAGTTGAATGATGGATTTCAAGGAAGCATTGAGCAAGTGTATGATGAAGGTAATTTCCAGAAAATTTTTAGCAAAACTAGCTTGCACTTCCAAAATGTATCCGATATTCCTGTGTTCAATCTCATAAAAATACATGGTTCAATAAACTGGAGAAACGAGAGTGATATAATAAAAAATGACATTGGTCTGCCTGCTGTAAAGGCGGTGAAAGATGCTCTTGCAGGCATAGCGGCTAATAACTTTGTAAGCACTACTACGACGGATGCTGCAGGCAAAGTGCGAGAAAAGACTTTAGATGAGATGATATCGGAGGCAGAAAGTAAACGAGGGATTGACAAGAATGTGTTTGCGCCTTTCTTAGAGCAGTATGGCAAACTTGTTATGATTAATCCGACAAAGCGGAAATTTAGAGAATCGGTGATTGATCATCATTTCTATGAATTGATGCGACAGTATTCAAACAATCTGGAAAAGGAGAATACTCTGCTGATGGTCCTTGGCTTTTCGTTTGCGGATGAGCACATAGCGGATATTACGCGACGCGCGGCCAACACGAATCCAACATTGCATATTGTCGTTTTTGCTTATGATGACAACGCTGGCGAGTCTATAAAATCGAATTTGAAGATTTCTGAAGTAAGTTCGAACAACAATATTGACATAGTGACACCAGCATCGTTTAAGGCGTTGAATAGTGAAAGTGCTGACAGTAAGATTAGGGATCTTGTGAGTGGCGTTACGCGTTTTGATTTCAAGGCTGTAAATGATTTGTTTAGGTTGATTTCGAACGGCATAGTTGTCTATGGTAAATAATTCTGACATAAATAATTCTGACATAGCAATATACAACTCTATATTCAAGGTCGGGGTGGTTTCTTCCGTGGATGGCCGCACGGTGAGAATACGTGTGGATAAGAATAAGAACTCATCACACTTGATTTATAAAGGGACGTTGGTAAAGAATGTTTCTGTAGGTAGCTATGTCAAGATTCTGAAAGGCTTCATGCCCATTATCGGAAAAGTTGAGACCGAGAATATTGTGGAGGAGAAGGTATCATCAGGTTTGGATTACAGCGATGCGGCAAAGAACATTGGCCGATCGCTTATAGTGAAATTGATTGGTTATTTGGAGGGGATGCATTTTCATAGAGGAGTAAATGAATTGCCGCTAATTGATAACGAATGTTTCCTCCTGACAGAAGATGAGTTTGGCAAAATACATTCGTTTGGAGGCAAGGGTGATGAGTTTATACAGATAGGGTTCTTATCCAACGATCCACTTGTGCCAATTAGGATAGGAGTGGGTCGGCTATTCTCTAGCCACATAGGAATATTTGGGAATACAGGCAGTGGTAAGTCGTATACTCTTTCCAAAATTTATAGGCAGTTATTTGTGCATTATGCCGAAAGCCCTCGGTTTAAGGCGAATTCCAGGTTCCTTTTTTTTGATTTTAATGGGGAGTATTCAAAAGCGAAGGCCATAGTCAAGGATAAGAAGGTCTATAAGCTTTCTACAAGGAAAGAAGAGGGTGGGGACCGAATCCCGATGGAGGCAAATGACTTGCTTGACCTGAATCTTTTATGCATTTTCGCCAACGCTACGGAAAAGACGCAGCGGCCGTTCATCAAGCGGTGCATTGATCTGTATGAGCAGATTAACAGAGATAATGAGCAAGCTCAAAACGAGCGTCGCTTTAAGAATTATCTGAAGGCGGTTATCAAGCGTGTTCTCATTATGTCTGACAATATCAAGGGGGATCTTTTGATAAACTATATTGAAGCTATCTTGCCTAGAAACCGCGATGCGCAAACGGGAGTGGACAGAGGGTTGAAAGTGGATTTTGGCTTTCATTCAGTCAGCAAGTGTTATTACACGACATACAATGGTGCAAGTATATATTTTAATTCAACTCCGAACCAGATAGAACGGTTGCTGATATACGATCAGGTATCAAGATATCGATTCGAGGATAACATACTCAAGAATTTCATTGACATCATGTACCTCCGCTTGATATACGATGTGCTGGACAATCGTGCAGTTAATGAACACATTGCCCCGGCTATACACAAGTTGAATAGCGCGGAAAAGGATATAGATAAGGTGTTTAGATTCGAAGCCAATGCTGATATGTGGGCAGGTAATAATGCAGTTGTAATAGATTTAAGCGATGTGAATTTAGATACGAAGAAAAGAATCCCTCTGCTTATTTCGAATAAGCTTTATAACGAGCATAAGAAGTTAGGAAGGAACCAGGGGCATTTGAACATCATTGTTGACGAAGCGCATAATATTCTGTCGTATCAATCCACGAGGGAGAGCGAAGAATGGAAGGATTACAGGCTGGAAGTATTTGAGGAGATTATCAAGGAGGGTCGCAAGTTTGGTGTTTTTATGACCATAGCCAGCCAACGACCATCGGATATATCGGCAACGATTATTTCTCAACTGCATAACTATTTCATTCATCGACTTGTGAATCAGCATGATATTGAACAGGTTAACAATACCATATCCTATCTCGACAAGGTGTCGGTGGAATCCCTTCCGATGCTATCTACGGGTGTATGTGTGTTAGCGGGGCAATTGGCGGATATGCCTGTCGTTGTTAAGATTGACCGAATAGAGGATGAAAATAAGCCAGACAATGAAACGTTGGATGTAGTTCAGTTGTGGAAAGATGGGCAAGATGATGAAAATAACGCAGACGCTTAGGAAGCCAGCTAACTGGCAGGATTTTGAATCACTTTGTCTCTTGTTGTGGAGATCGGAGTGGAAGAGTGAGGACATAAAGAAGAATGGCCGTAATGGGCAGTCTCAAGATGGTGTGGATATATGTGGGCACCGTGATGGCGAAGGCGAATATAGCGGTGTGCAGTGTAAGTGTAAACCAGGGAATAATGCCTTAACCTGCGACGAGATAGATTTCGAAATCGAGAATGCGAGAGCGTTTAAGCCAGATTTGCGCCGATTGGTCTTTGCCACTACAGCGGATAAAGATGCCGCGATAGAGGAGTACGTAAGGATTAAGGATGAAGAGAACCGCAAGCAGGGGTTGTTCAGTATTGACATTAAGTCATGGCAGGACATAGTGGATATGCTTGAACGCAATAAATCAGTGCTGAATATCTATCTTGATATAGTGGCTGAGGACTATGCGGTGGTGATAGCGTTTGCGGATGGAAGTGAGGAAATGACTATACATCCAAAGTACTCCCGTATTCATTATGTGGAGTCCCGGCTGTCAGAGCCACTCCATTTGAGGCCTGTATTTGAGGACGAGTTGCAACATGCAGCAGTAGTAGGGACAAATCCTAAATTACAGCCTATTGCTACATTCGTCGAGAGATATAACCCTCCTGTAGCAGCTCAGTTCAAAGTTGTTAAAGGGCATGTATACACTAACCATGCCTTTTGTCCGCTTAAGTTTATGATTGTCAATCAAGGAAGAACTCCTATTGATGATTACAAAATTATGTATACTTTTGACAATGAACAGGTCTCATTTGCATGGAATAATGTTGAAAAGAAAATGATGATACCTGAAATATTGTTTGATCACGGTATACGTAATCTCTCATTGGAAAACGGAGTTGGTGTTACAATGTATGGAGATAGTCTGATTCCTGGAGATTGTGCATACACAGATGATTTCTTTATTCGTGTTCCAGATGGAATGGAAATAGTGAACATCAAGTGGAAACTCCTATCGCGGCACTATTCGAAGGAGGGGGCCTTGAAACTGTTTGTGGATAAAGAATATGTAGAAGATGTGAAGTACAATAGAGAAAAGGCCGGGAGGACCGAGGTCAGCGATTATGTTGAAGATCGGGATATTACATGAGATTATTTTCACAATTGTGTAACCCCGTAATTGAGAAAACAAGTAGAGAAACTATTAATACTGATTGCAGATACAATGAATAAAGAGTTGTGTCAAACTGAATGATCGCAGTGGAGATGTCGACAATGATTGCGCTCCTCAACTGAGATTATTGTAACATTTCAAGAAATTCATTCTTTCAAATGGTGGAGTTGCCGAGGATATGAACATTACATACATAATTGGGAATGGGTTTGATCTTGGGCTCGGATTAAACACGCGGTATAGCGACTTCGTGGAATTTCTTTCGGGGAGGATTAAACACTGGCTGACAACGAACGAGAAATCGTGGAATCGTGACGAGAAGCGATTTGCTGAGTGGCTTGAAGGTAAGATTGTTGAGAACAAGAATGAATTTTGGCATGATGCAGAAGAAGCGTTTGGGGGATTGCCGTTTTCTGTCTTTGGAGAGCAAAGGAGGGATTTGGTGCAATTTTGTCATGGGCTTTTCCAAAGCGAGATGGCAGAATGGATTGCTACGAAGAATGCGCAGTTTTCGGTTCCGAAGGGAAGCGAGAAGGAAATAGGTGGAAAGTTTGTATACGCACTCTTGTACGGCTGGTTGAAAGGACTTTCTGAAGATGTGCGCACTGAGATGGAGAATGATGTGACGAATGGTTCTGTTGTGATTAATATCGTGACCTTTAACTATACGGATTGCATAGAGAAGCTGCTAGGGGGGATTGACGGGACCATCAATGAAATAACAGAAATTGGCAATCTAAAACGCGATACCCGCATCCTGTCACCAATTCATGTCCATGGGAAGGTTGATACAGTAGGACGAAGTGCAGACCTTGTGTTTGGTGTAGATGATGCCACACAGATTACAGGGGTTGAAACGACTGCGAATGATGAGATATTGAGTAGATTAATCAAGGAGCGATATCTTGGTTACACGCGCAAACGGTCGGAGCTAGAGGCAAGAGATGTCTTATCGAATTCAAACTGGGTAATTGTTCTTGGCCATTCCTTTGGTAAGACAGATGGTAGGTGGTGGAAACGCATCTTCGATGATCTTAGTGTTGATCAATACAATATAGTTGTTTGCCCATTTTATTCTAACAAGGAAGAAGTGCCGTCATATATATCAGATCCAATTAGGTACCCAAGGATGAGTGCTGAGCGAGTCTTCCAATCTGTAAAAGATTCAGTTCGAGATAAAATCTATGAGCCAAGATTTATGTCGCATGTATACGCATTGGAACCAATTGATGTTGAAGCCCCAGATGGGACAAGAAATTACTGTGACTTTTTGAATCTTGCATGGATTGGTCGAAAGTGTGTTGTCCCAAGTGCGAGTGAGCCGAAGAATCTGTAAGCTATCGGTGGCGAAACGATGAAAAGGATGTGCAAAATTTTGCGAGTTATGCTTGACCGTGCGTTATGGCGCGAGTTCATCGAGTTGGACATGCGCGAAGAGACAAGGATGATGCATGATTGTGGTCGTCCAAAACTGGTATGCTTTTAGGAGGAAAGAATGCGCAACTTCAAAATTAGTTGGGATGGTGGCTATAACAGTCTAGATAAGCGGCGCCCTATTGTGTTTGTCTCGGCTACAGTCTATGATAAGAAAGACATGTTGGTCACAATAAAGAATATTCTTGAACAGGGTTACCACATATGAGCGGGGGTTGGATGTGCGTGTGCGGGGTGGTCGTTGGATAGCGGCGGTGGAGAAAAGTGAGGTTGGATTGTGTGGCGGGATTGAGTGAAGAGAAGCTACATAAATACGGTTGAGAATATCTAAGGAGAAGGATGAATTGTATGAGTGAGAAGATTAAAGTAGGAATAGTTGGTTGTGGGGTTGTGGGAGGGGCTCTCAAAGCCTGGTTGGAGGAGAACAACAAGGATGTGCAGGTCTTTGTGAGCGATTAAGCGCGATGGAGATATTTTATGATTAACCATGTAGAACATGTAGAGCATGTAGAAGAACTAAAGGCGCTTGCATCCGAGGTGGGGCAGATAGCGTATGGTGTGCATGAATACTTTGGTACAGGTCTACTTGAGAAGGTCTATGAAACGGCGCTTGAACATCGACTTAAAAAGGCTGGTTACAAGGTGGAGCGTCAAAAGCCTCTGAATGTGTATGATGAAGATGGCTTTTGTGTTGGCGAGTATTTGGTAGACTTGTACATTAATGATTGCCTGGTTGTTGAACTGAAGGCGACGGCAGCTCTCGCGCCGGAACATTACGCACAGATAATTAATTACCTGAAGATCATGGATAAACCTGTCGGCTTATTGGTAAACTTTGGCTCTCGAAAATTCGAGAGACGAACTGTTTATCAATAACCTACATGTTCTACCTGTTCTACATGGTTAAATCCCAATGACCACACTCGACCATATCGGTTCTGCCTTCCTTCGTCGGATACTCCGGCGGATGAAGCAGCTGGGCGTCGCAGACTGAGCTCGCCAAGCGGATGAATGTCTCGCGGCCGTACATCACAAAGGTGCTCCGCCAGGACGTCAACTTCTCGTTTCGGACTGCGGCGAAATTGGCGAACGCCCTCAAGATGGACTTTATCCCCGAACTCAAGGATCGAGAGGCCGGCGACGTAGAAAAGCTTCCTGACAAGTTAGTAACCGCTGAGTTAACAAAAATGGTATAATACACACTATCCGATGATAGGTGATACAACACTAACGACTCATCGCATGAGGTATTCCACTGCATACCCCATCCGGCGAGAGCTTGTTTTGTTTTAGCCGTGTAGAACATGTAGAACGTGTAGACAACCCCCAACTTCTAACAACCGAAAGGCCCCCCAAAATGAAATCCTTCCTATTCGCAAACGTTCCGCTCAGCATCGTCCACTTTGTCCTCTTCATGCTCTTCAAGGGTAGCTTCCTCGGCCAGCCCGGCTACGCCGTTGCCAAAGCTTTCGGCGCCTCCTCTGGCGGAGTGATTTGGTGGGCACTCATGGTCCTCAACTCTCTCGTCTGGGGTGCAGTCCTCTCGCTTTTCGTATTCCCCCTCCTCCGCGAAATCATCAAGTGAGAGAAGAAGTTGGAGTTTAGAGTTGGAGTTGGAGCATGGGAGTGTTGGTTCATTGGGCTGAACCCATGGAAGTCACGGCTGCAAATAACTCGCAAATAAAAAGGTGAGAGAGTCGTAAATGATTGTAACAATGCCAAGTTTTCCAAACTTATCTATTGCGGGAATCGCAAATAAACTGCAAATAAAATGCTCTGAAATGTAAGGCAATCATATACAAATTGTCTGATCCTCTCTCCAACTCCAACTCTGAACTCCAACTATATAAAAATGAACTACGGTAAAAGCGTTGAACTTTATCTGGCAAATGGATCGGCGGAAGGGCTGGTCATTGCCGAACTTGCGAACTGGAACGGCAAGGCGATAAAGATCAAT
>Ga0310786_10000305_pt1 | contig 82149 bp, 78 predicted proteins | sample AusTroGonzalo_MG_FD_203881 | JGI IMG/M metagenome (GOLD analysis project Ga0310786, IMG submission 203881) | Bovine rumen microbial communities from tropical cattle in Woodstock, Queensland, Australia - Gonzalo_03 (v2) (version 2) | ecosystem: Host-associated > Mammals > Digestive system >... | reverse complement strand
CAACATATTTTAACCCAGTTGACGTGGTGTGTGGTGTCAAAGATTACAAGGGGAATAAATTCGATTTAACAAAATACATCGATGAAAACACTGGGTTTATATCTGAAAAATCTAAAAACGGATTGCCGTTACGTGCAATGGAACGCCCTGGGTTATGGAACGGTGCGATGGCAAAATGGAATACGATTTTTGTAGCCGTACCGGGAACCACTTTCAATCCGGTTAAAACGGTCGTTGATTTGTTAAACCCTGCACATCAGTAATGCAAAATGAAAACAATGCTTGACTTTTGGCTTTTTATATTATAAATTATTGCGCAGTAATTAAAGGATTTGATATGCCACGTGTATGTAAAGTAACTGGAAAAAAGACTATGGTTGGGATGAATGTATCGCATTCTATGCGTCATACAAAAAGAACATTCTTGCCTAACTTACAAAAATTATCGTTCCACAGTGATGTTTTGGGTCGCGATTTTAGTTTGCGTATTTCTACGGCTGGGTTGCGCACTTTGACAAAACACGGTGGTTTGGATGCCTATGTAATGGCAAAACCTGTGTCACGTTTGACACCTGAAATGGCTGCTATTAAAAAAGCCATTGAAAAGAAAAATGGTAAGGTTGCAAAGCCTGCGAAAAAACCGGTTCACAAACCGAATCGCAGTGCTCGTTTGGTAAAAAAAGTTGATGCAAAGAAAGCGGCCGCAAAGAAAAAATAACGGTTGCGTTTGCAAATGGCTCTGTGGCGGAACTGGTAGACGCGCTTGACTCAAAATCAAGTTCTGCAAGGAGTATCGGTTCGATTCCGATCAGAGCCACCACCAATTTTGATTAATAAAAAACCGTCAATGACGGTTTTTTGTTTAGAAAAATTGAGTGTTCCGCCATAGCACCACGTTTATCGCGATTGTTTTTAGCATCAGTGTATTTTTCGTTATCTAATATTAAACATTAAACGCACCTGCGAAGGCGGACAAAACAATATTTTTTTATTGCTTTTGTTCATATTTGCTATATTCTCACTGAAAAAGGGGTTATTTATGAAATTTATTAAAACTGATATTGATGGTGTCATAATTGTTGAACCCAAAATATTCAAAGACGAACGCGGTTATTTCTTTGAAAGTTATAACGAACAAGAATTTATACAAAATGGTATTCCGAATCGCTTTGTCCAAGATAATCAATCGAAATCTTCATACGGCGTAATTCGTGGTCTGCATTGCCAATTGGGCGACCACAGCCAGGCTAAATTGGTTCGCGTATTAAAAGGTACTGTTTTGGACGTGGCGGTTGACATACGTCCAAATTCCCCGACTTTTGGTAAATATGTGGCGGTAAAATTATCGGCAGCAAATATGCGTCAATTATTTATTCCACGTCATTTTCTGCATGGATTTTCTGTTTTAAGCAAAGAGGCCATTTTCGCTTACAAAGTTGATAATATTTATAACAAAGAATCTGAATTTGGTATTCGCTATGACGATCCACAAATAAATGTAAATTGGCAAATTCCACAAAATGCCGTTATCACTTCGCCAAAAGACAGAATGGCAAATACTTTATCCGATTTATTACAAAAAACATTATAAACGTAAAAAATATCTTTTTTTATCCCGGTTTTCCGGGATTTTTTTTATTTTTTATAAAAATCAACACTTTTTTTCATAAAAAATGATAAAAAAATTTTAAACAGTATTTGGTTTTGACTTAAAAATGTGATATAATGTTGCCAAGAGAGATGAAAAAATGCATCGTATAAACGTTAAATTTTCGCTGATTGCTCTGGGTTTGTGCCTCGGTTTTGCATGCGCTGCGAACGCTGCACCATCTGTTCGTGTGTTGGGTTCGAACACTGCAAAAACATCTGCCATGGGGAAAGCAACCGCTATTAAAAAGGGTCAAAATATAAAACCATCTGCGATGAACGCCAATACTGGCGCGAAAAAAGCGGCTTCTGTAAAAAAGCTTCCATCGTCTACATCTGTTTTGACGCCGGTTGGAAAACCTGTGACGAATCGAATCGATACACCAACAACAAAACCAGCTGAAACAGAGGCGACAACTGGTGCAGCAGCCGCAGAAACACAACGTTTCCCGGGAATTGCGACAAAATCTAATATTCAATTTGGAAACAGAATTGTGACGGACAATGTTTCGACGACTGGAAAAACTGGTTATAATATCCAAGATATTAATGATCGTTTAAGCACAGCAGAAGGTACTTTGTCTGACAAAGCAGATAAAACTGATTTGAATGCATATTATACAAAGGAACAAATCAATTCAAATTATTATACAAAAGATGAGATCCAAGATATAATTGAATATGATCATAGTATTACATCATCTGAATATATAAATCATTTGGATAACAGAGTTACGGCAAATTCGAATTCTATTGACAGTATTGCAAATAAACTCGATACCCTTAGTACTTCGGTTTTTGATAATACAACGGCAGAGGATGTTGATGTTTATTTCGTAGATACGTTTAGCGAAAGTGTTTTAGGGGCAGAATAATAGAGAGACATTATGAAAAAAATTATTTGTTCTTTCATCGCAATATATACTCTGGGTGTTTTGCCAGGCTTGGCTAATCCGGCAAGAACTGTTCCAACAAAAACGTACGTAGATGACGGATTGGTTGCGGTATATACCAGGGCGAAAAATTTAAATGCTGCCACACAACAAAATGTCACCAATTTATCCGATTACATTGGTCATCATTCTGATTCGGAAACCGGAACGGAAGCAACAGGTTTAACGAAACAGGTGGAAGATTTGACTTCTGATATTATCAATATGTCATATACCACGGATCATCGCGGTGTAGTGATTACTGATGACAGAGCAATTGGAATTCATGGATTAGATGAAACCACAAGTACGAACAACAAAGTTTATGTGTTCAAAAACAACGTTGCTGCGGAATTAGCCATAGAAGATACTTGGTCTATCCCACAGTCACAGGGAAATTAGTATAACAAAGGGCGAAGAGTAATGAAAAAAGTGTTAGGAGTTTCTGTTATTGCGATGTTGGCGATTGCGCCAATGGTTGCAAGCGCTGCAACACCTGTTACATTGGTAAATGGTGGAAACACCCCCACGCCCAGCAAAACAGTTGCATCAACGACCTATGTCCAGGGTGCATATAACACTTTGGGTAAACAGGTAAATAACATTATTTCTGAATCAACGGTTCCAGCGGGAACATATGTTGCAGTTGGCGAAGATAAAAATGTGTCCCAGAATTTGGTTGCTTTGGATAGTGCGATTAGAGATTTAAATGGTGGTGGCGAAGGTTCTGTGGCCGACCAGATTAAAGCTGGTGCACAAAATGCAGATTATTCTGCCAACGGTACATACAGTGATGGCACTATCGGCAAAGCGATTCAAACTAACACCAGTGCAATCGGTGATAATGCCACTGCAATTCAATCCAATGCGGATGAAATAACCACATTAAAAGGTGACGCAAGCACACCGGGCTCTGTGGCCAGTGCGATTCTTGTTGAAACAAATCGCGCGACTGGTGCAGAATCTGATTTAAGCGACCGTATTGGGGCATTAAATGCTGATGGGCATTATATATCAAAAGATCTTAGTGTTTCTTCTAATCTGTCATTGTTAGATACCCAGGTTTATGACAATGAACAACACATTGGGACAATGGCTGCGTTGGAATCTTCCCATCATTTGGCACCATTGGAAAATCGTTCCACATTGGTTGCAGCAATCAAAACTCTTGATTCTGTGATTTATTCGTTGGGCGGTGGAAATGGTTCTGTGGCTGACCAGATTAGAGCTGATGCACAAAATGCGAATTATAACCCTGCCGGAACGTATGTCGCGGGAACTATTGGTGGTACAATTCAATCAATGCAAGCGCAAACTGTTCGGGTTTCAACAAAATGGGATCACGACGACGTTGGGGAAAATGTAAATTTGTTTCCAGGATAAACAAGATTAAAAAAACCGATCTTTTCGATCGGTTTTTGTTTTTTATAAATATTTTTTAACTTTTGATAAATTATCAAAGAACATACCTATCCAATTAGATTCTGGTTTTGTAATACCTATTGCCTGCAAGGCCTTTTTAAACATTGTTTCATAATTATCCTGCTTCCAATAATCTGAAATTTCTGGATATATTTCTTTGAATTTTGTAAAAACACTATCACGTTCATCTGAAATTGCTTTGATAAAATCAATGTATCGCTTTTGGATACCCTTTATTTTCTTACCAGCCCATAAATCAGAAAACTTTGCGTCCGCTAAATACAATTTATACACAGTATCTGCATATAATTGATTCATTACTATGGCACGCGGGAATATCACATCCAATAATATGTATTGCCCCATAACAGTTTCTGAATAATACAAACGTGTTGCATCATTTGTCGCGTTTTTTGCCAACACAGCATATTTTTTTGCCACATCAATACAATGTTTATAGAAATTATGCACCTTGGCCGCAGAATAAGATTTTGCAATTTTTGTGGCTTTATCTAATGAACGTGTGTATTCCGGCAATTTTTTATGGTTACGATTATCAAACCATGAATAAAATTTTATTTCATTTTGATTTCCTGCAATTATTATATTCGGCGTAACACCAAATCTTTTACGTATAAATATTTCTAAATCTGACACGTCAGCGCGCGAAATCCACGGTGCATATACATTTACATGATCAAAACATTGTTCAATGAATACACACCCAGATTTATATGCTATACGTTGCATGTTATCAAATAACCATGCTTCGTCGCGCCATATATTTTCATTTGCAACCACGTCATCACAACCCGTTATTGTTCCATTTGTTGCGTTCATGGTAATCACATCACCATTTTTCAATTTATCTAATATCCCCGCATAATTCACAATACATGGTATTCCTAATTCACGCGATATTATGGCAGCATGACTAAGCATTCCGCCCTGCTCTGTGATTATTCCAGATGCCCGTTTCATGATTGAAACAAAGTTCACTTCGGTATATTTAGCAACCAAAATTGCACCATCTGGGAAATTTGAAAAATATTTTTCCATTGTTTCGGTATCGGTCCATGCGCCCACTTCAGGTATAATATAGACAGGTGCAGTAACAATTCCTCCCACCACAGGTATTGCCGATGTGACAGATTTATTTTTGATAAGCACAGGAACCGTTATTGGTCGTGCCTGAACAAACCAAACACCGCCTTGGTCATCTATACACCATTCTAAATCTAATGGTTTATTGTGTGATTTATTAATAATCTTTTGAATTTGGTGTATCAATTTATTAATTTGCTCTATGCCGTTTAATAAAACACCTGAAACGGAAACATTTTTTTCATCTATTTTACCATTTATCAATGGAATCTTGATTTGCGTGGGGGTTGTTAAACCCGAAACCAATTTTTCCCCCAATCCTGAGACCACTTCTATTAAAACAACGTTTTTACCATCTGTGTCCAAAGCATTTGTGAACGCGACACCAGACAAGTTAGGTTTTATCATTTTTTGAATGACTATACCCATTTGATTAGTGGCATTATCATAATCAATAACACGATTTGCAGATGCACTGTGCACAACCGCTGATATTGCAGATTTTAAATCTTTTTTATTTACAGAAACATTTAATTTAGTTTCAAACATACCTGCAAAAGATTTTTTTGTTCCATCTTCGTTAGCGGCCGAAGAACGAACCGCAACCTTATCATTGGAATCAAAATGAGATAAAATATCATCCAGCACAGAATCAGAAAGATTTTGCGCCATATCATATGTTATCGCCGTCCAATGTGGAACAGGAACACCATATTTACCCAATAATTTTAAACCTGCTGCTTTTCCACCAAAATTATTTGTCATTTTGTTGCCCCTTTCGTTATATATAAAACATAATAAAATTTTATTATTTATACAATATTTATTTAATATTCACAATCGTATCTATGCGTATATTATGAACAAACATTTCATCATGTGAAACCAACAATATCGCCCCCGTATATTGATTCAGTGCATCTTCTAAGATTGATATTGTTTTTATTTCAAGATTATTTGTTGGTTCGTCCAATATCAACAAATCGGGCTGCGTTGGGCCACCTAAAATGGCTGCCAATGTGGCTTTTAACAATTCGCCACCGGACAACATACCGACTTTCTTCATAGAAGCATTGCCACGAAAACCAAAATTAGCCGCCACCGCATGTGCATCATGTTTTAATACACCTGATATATCCATAATATTTTCAACAATCGTTTTATTTTTATCCAATATAGATAAATTTTGATCCAGATATGCAATTTTTCCAAAAACATTTACATCACCAGATTGTGCCTTTAATGCCCCCATTATTATTTTCAACAAAGTAGTCTTTCCAGATCCATTTTTTCCGACCAATCTGACACGACTTTTGCCATACATAGTGAAATCAAAATTATCAAAAATCTTTTTTTTGGAATATGCGAAAACCATGTTTTTTATTTGAACTAATTCTTTGCTGTAAAAAGGTTTGTTCGGCATTGGAATTTTGATTTTATCGTTGCGCATTTGTTCACTCAAAGATTGTTGAATTAAATTTTGTTCATCCAATTTTTTTTGAATAATGGCGCGTTTTTTTGCCTCTGTTTCTTGGCTTTTGCCTTTCAAAGCATTTGCTTCCAACCTGCTGCGACGACGGTTAGCAATTTCTTTGCGTTGTTTTGCTTCGTGGTGTTGACGGGTATTTTGTGCGATATTTAACGTGTTATTCAAACGCGCTATTTCTTTTGTTGCGGTTATATATTTGGCATTAAGTGTTTCTTGTTCCGCCTGTTTTTGCGCAACATAAAAATCATAATTACCGCCATAAATTTTTATTTGCCCATTTTGTAATTCTATTATTTTATCCATATGTTGTAATAATTCGCGATCATGCGAAACAATAACAACCCCATACGGATAAAACCGCAAACAATCAAAGAACCTTTGTTTTGCGTCCATATCCAAATTGTTCGTCGGTTCATCCAATAATAAAATATCAGAATAACTGTCGAACGCACGCATCAATTCGAACATTTGTTGTTCGCCACCACTTTTGGAATCGGATACATTTATTTGATTCAAAAGAAAAACACTGGCGTTTTTGTTTATAACACCTGCATTTGGCAATAAATCACCATTCAACAATTTCAACAGTGTGGTTTTTCCGCAACCGTTATCACCAATAACTGCTATCTTATCCGAATCGTTAAAAACAACAGATACACCATCTAAAACACTGTTGTCATCATACCCAAAAAAAACATCTGATAAAGAGATACAAGCCATAATAAAACCCCATAATATTGTAAGTTAAACAAAATCACAACCGTGTGTGACCATTTTTTCAAAAATTACAATATTACATGCGCATCGGGTTTTATCCTTTTTTATGTTCACCTGTAATAGTATCACAAATAATCAAAATGTCAACAATTTATATTGTCAATCACGCAAAGATTATTGACTTCATGTCCATAACAAGTATAATGGATGCCATGTTATCCAGGATTGTACATCATAATAACAAAACAGAAAAATATGCGGAACACGTAGATTACGTGGTTTCTATACCAGCTGATGAAGTCTGTGTTGTGAATCTTGGTGGCACCGGGATTAAAGATGATGAATACGGTCGTAAACTGGGAAATTTTACCGCTAGTGAAATACTTAGTAAGTTTAAAAATGTTGCTAATTATGCAATTATATATAATTTAGGACCAAATGCGGCGCCACATCGTAAAATGCAGTTTGAAAAAAACAAACAAAACATTATCCCGAAAAAATATACTAATGATTACGTATTCGATGAAAAAAACACTTACCTTTATATAACTGCAAAGAATATTGATTCTGTATTTAAACGTGAAATTATCCCCGCTTTGCGTGATAAACTGAACCTAGAATTTAAATATATTGTTGATGGTGATGTAAATAAATTTATCCCAATCATAGAAAAAAAATTAAAACAAGAAACCGCAAAATTAAACTATACCCCATCTGAAACCGCGCGTATTTTACGCGAACATAAAAAACGCATATTTTCATATCAAAAATTTTTTGTTCCTACTTATTTGGATGATTTATTTAATAGAATATTATTACCACGCATAACAGACAAAAACGGCAAACGTTTACCAATTGATATTGCAAAACGACAAATACGCAAAATTACTTTTTTGGGACATTGTCACGGTGGCTATGTGATTCTGATGATGGAAGAAAGATTGCAATCTAAAATGCGCGATTTAGGATATTCAAACGATGAAATAAACCAGGTTTTATCGCAAATGTTAACTGTTGCATTAAATCCCACATGTCCACTAAATGTTGCAAAATCACAATTCATAAGTTTTACATCGCTTTATGATAATGTTGTTGAACGACCTGAAAATTGGATTGGCGAATATACACATGCATTAAAATATAAAAACAAAAATTTAAAACCAGGATTTTTAGATGAAGCGAAAGGCAATGTATTTTTTGTAAACAACAGATTTAACTTTGTTGCGAATAACACCCCCGCATCTGCAGAACATAATGACGCACATTTTTTTCATTCAGATTTAACACACGATGGCAAAACAATGATGTTGATGGCTTACAATATCATTATTTCCGGAATAAAAAATTCTTTGATGCAAGATTCTGAATTTACTCCTTTGCCCCCGATTGATGAATTGATATTGGATGGCAAACACGATAAAAAGTTATCACAAACATTTATAAAAATGAAACAAAATGGAAACGATTTCATGAAAAGTGTGTATAAATACGCCACAAAAAAAATACATAATAAACAAAATAATAAATTGTTTTCTGCAAAAGCACGCTGATTTTTTCTTAATAATAGTTTGAATAAAAACCTATAATTTGATATAATTCACACAACGTGCAAAAGGAATTTCCGATGTTCAAAGAATATTTTCCAAAAACAGTTTTTGGGTTTTATTGGTTATGTATAAAAAAATTTCGTTGGTATTTTTGTGCAATATTGTTAATCGGTATTTTGATAAATACAGTCGGTATGTTGTATGGTCCATTGACATCAAAATGGATGATGCAAATTTTTGAAAATGCAACAAATATAAATGTGCACAATGTTTTTGTGACAGTGTTGCTTATCGCGATACTGTATTTAATTAATCCCATGTTATCGTTCATAGATTCATTTTTACGCAGTCATTATCAAATGCGCTTTAATCAATATAAACATTTTCTGCTTTATGGGTTTATATACGAAAACGATATTCCTTTTTTCATAAATGCGACCAGTGGATCTATTCTTTCATATGGGCAACGTGTATCTGGGGCTTTTCATCCATTGATTGAACGTTTTACGGTTCAATTTGTTGGAACCATCATCGGTTTTTTGATTGTTGTTGGAACAATGGGTATGATGAATTATTGGTTCATAGTTCTGTTGTTCGGATATGGTGTTATAAAAACCATATGGGAATGGGCAATACAAATAAAAATTAACAAAGCCAATGCCAAAATGCGCGATGAAGAATCTAAGTATATGGGTATTCGCAGCGATAGTTTTAATAATGCATTAACTGTAAAATGGTTTGCCAATCAACAATATGAAACCATGTATATATACAAAAAACGTGAAATGTTTAACAAGCTGTTTAACAACGTCTCGTTTTTATCAAGATGTCAATGGGTGCCAACTACTATTTTATGGCGCGTTGTTCAAATCGCTGTTTTATTAATGTGTTTTATGCTTATCAAACATTCAACAATTTCTATATCTGATGGTGCATATATTGTTGCTGGTGCAAATGCTATAAACAGTGCTTTTGACCGCATAGCAACATTAGTGCGCAAAGCATCTGAAGATTTAGTCCAAGTAAACAAAGCATACGATAAAATCAAAATGGAAAGAAAAATATTGGACAAACCAAACGCAAAAAAATTAAAAGTGAAAAAAGGAATTATAAAATTTGAAAACGTTAGTTTTTCATATGGCAAACACAAAGTTTTTAACAACTTTAATTTAGAAATAAAACCACAAGAAAAAGTCGGTATCGTCGGATTATCTGGCGCGGGCAAAACAACATTATGCACGTTGTTATTACGAACACACGACGTTGATGCGGGCGCGATAAAAATAGACGGTATTGATATTCGTGATGTTACCCAAAATTCTTTGTTAAAAAACATATCTTTTGTTCCCCAAGAATCGACTTTGTTTAATCGCCCTTTGATTGAAAACATCAGGTATGCAAAACCATCAACACCATTAAAAACAGTTATAAAAATTGCAAAAAAAGCAAACATACACGATTTTATTGATGCTTTGCCCGATAAATATAATACTTTGGTTGGAAACAATGGAATTAAATTATCAGGCGGACAACGTCAACGCGTATCTATTGCGCGCGCATTGTTAAAAGATGCACCTATTTTAATATTAGACGAAGCAACATCTGCGCTTGATTCCAAAAACGAAATATTGATACAAAAATCATTACAACATGCAATGAACGGTAAAACCACTCTGGTAATTGCACACCGTTTATCAACTTTGCGTAACATGGACAGAATCATAGTTATCGACCATGGAAAAATAGTAGAGAACGGCACACATAATCAATTACTACGCAAACACGGTTTGTATTATTCTTTGTATAAAATGCAAACGGCTGGGTTTATTAAATAAAAGGATTTTATCAATGACTGAAATAGTTGATTTATATAATGATGCACGCCAAATTATCAAACAAACTGAAAAAACTCAGCCCGTTCCAAAAGGTTTGAATAAACTGAGTGTTCATGTTTGGGTTATGAATAAACGTGGTCAATTTTTATTGCAACAACGTGTGGCAACAGCAAAAAAATTCCCGAACATGTGGGGACAAACCGGCGGTGGTGCGCAAACAGGCGAATCAAGTTGGGATACATGTGTGCGCGAATCAACAGAAGAAATTGGTTTTACACCAACACTTGAAAATTCTGTATGGGTTGGCACTTTTAAACGTCCAAATAATTTTATTGATGTTTGGTTGGTATACGCCGACATTGAGATCAAAGATTTAAAATTGCAATCTTCAGAGGTTCAAGATGTCAAATGGGCATCCAAGGCCGAAATTCAACAAATGCTTAAAAACGGTACTTTTATACCATCCATACTACCTGGAATGCAATTAGTTCATACCTATCTAGACATGTTAAAAACAGACAAATAAAAAAACTCCCAAATGGGCGTTTAATCAATACTGTCCCATATTAACGCTAGCGTGACCGATAATGCTTTCCATACCAATACTCTTTGCCATATGCACGTTTTACGGGTTCGGTTTTATTATTAAATAATAATGACATTTGTGCAGGTATGTGCCCAGTCACATTTGGATGAATTTCGCACATTTTATCATTAACAACAACCATATTATCTGGAATTATTTTAACAAAAGCTTCCAAACCATACGCTTTGTCATTGTTAAATGCATATACATATAATGGTGTAGTATTTGGGTTTAAATACTTTGGTAATCTATCAAACGATATATGGCTATCATCCCCAATATCATAAATACGAAGACATTTTAAATCCATGCCCAGTATTTGACGAATATTAGCTGCATATATCATTTTGTTTGCTTTGTTATAAATAAAATCAAATATACCATTATTGGTGGCACGCAATTTCATCGTATTAGAAAAATTGGCACCGCCTAAATCATTATCAAAAATATGAACCATTGCATTTCTGCGCATTGTTATTTTATATGTTGGTCGATCATAAGGAAACGCAGTATAATCATCAGAGACATCATGCAAATTACGACAGAAATTTTGTGTCAATGTTATAAGTTCACGTGTTGTCTTCTGTTTTTGTTCGCGACTCATAATAAAACACGCATCAAAAGGATCTTCACGTTTATCCACTGCTGCTGGAATATTTTTTAAAGCCCAACCACGTTCTTCTCTTTTTTTCATGTCCGACGGCAAAACTAAATCAGTGGCTTCTAAACTGTAATAAACGTGTGGCATAACTTGCATTTTTTGCTCCTTGGTAAACGATTATAAAAATATATACTTGAAATATCGGATTTGTCAAATATTTTCAGCCACACTGAACGATAAACGTCCCGCTGGGACATTTTTTTATTATGGCGGATGGGGAGGGATTGGCCATGCGCTTCGCTCTGGCCGCCCTTGGCTCATTCGCTACGCAAACCGGCCGACGCTCGTCTGCCTTTCGCCTGCGGGTCGAACCCCCGTTTCGTGCGTTTTTCATTCCGACACATACGTGACAAAAAATCAAACACCCATTTGGGTGTTTGATTTTTTGTGGCGGACTAGAATTTTGTTGCATAATTTGCTATACCTAAATTAAACTATTTCAAACCTAATGCAAGCTTAGCACGATTCAAGGTTTCTGATGCGACCACGCGAGCCTTTTCTGCGCCGTTATCAAGGATCTTGTTCAGTACTTCCGGATTCTTGAGTTTTTCATAGTTTGTTTGAATGCGCTCAATTAAATCACAAACTGCATCTGCAACCTCACGTTTGAAATCGCCGTATCCGCGACCCGCAAATCGTTTTTCAATATCCGAAATATTTTCGCCGGTCGTTGCGGACAATATGCTTATCAGGTTTGATATACCGGGTTTATTCTCTTCATCAAATCGCACTATCGCCTCACTGTCTGTGACCGCAGACATTATCTTTTTACGAACAAGTTTCAAATCGTCCATCAAAAAGATTGTTCCTGGGTTTGGTCCGTCCGATTTATTCATCTTTTCAGTTGGGTTTTGTAGATTCAGAATCTTGTTCCCAACTGGTGCAATATAGACATCTGGTTCATTGAATGTGTCACCATAGCGATTATTAAACCGTTGGGCCAAATCGCGTGTCAATTCCACATGCTGTTGCTGGTCCAGGCCGACTGGAACTATATCTGTATTATATAGCAAGATATCAGCAGACATCAATGGCGGATACACAAACAGCCCAGTATCGATGCCGTTTTTACCCGCAGATTGCGATTTCAGTTTAAACTGGGTCATTCGTGACAATTCGCCCATATGCGTTTGGAATGTCATTATAAAGCCCATAATGCCATGTTCCAAAACATCGCTTTGACGGAAAACAATGGTTTGCTCTGGGTCAATGCCACACGCCAAATACATGGCGATACAGTTATTGACGGCTTCGTGCAATTCGGCCGGGTCGCGTGGACTGGTTATCGCATGCAAGTCCGCAGCAAAAATGTAACTTTTGTATTGGCTTTGCCGCGTAACGAAGTTTTTAATGGCACCCAGATAGTTTCCCAAAGTCAGGTTTCCACTTGGACGAACCCCGGTCAGCATTACTTTTTCATTTTGGTTTTTCATATCTTATTCCTTTTGGTTTTAACTGTTTCTTTCGTGTTTCAGATAGGCAGATTCTAAGAGCCGTCTTTTGGCATCAGAAATACCGAAAACCAATCCGTTGGGATTGAATTTGATCCCAGAAACCCCGTCTAAACAGGTTTCTTCGGTTCCTTCGCCTAACTTTAATTCCTGAACATTGCTGAAATCCAGATAGCCGCGCAATCCTTTGACCCTATAAAGGTCTATGAATCGTGCATTTGGATTGAATTTGATGGTTGCTTTTGATATGTCGCAATGGTCAATATACAGAATACGCACCCCGGAAAAATCAAAACTTCCACGCATTCCCATAACAGATAAAGCTATATAGTTCGCTTTACTGTTAAAAAGCAACCGCACGTTAGAAACATCACCGGAAACCCCCACATTTTTTTCATCGTGGGAGTCGAATTCCCCAGATGTGTTTTTGCCCAAATCGACACTTACTGCACTTATTCTCTCTTTTAGGCGCAAATTATAAGCGGTATGTTGAGAAATCTGCAACTGTCCCGAACATTTTTTATTGTATGATATTTTCATTTTATAATCCTTTTGTGTTTGTATTGATCGATTGAACGGGTGCCAGGAATCGCCAAGCACAAGCCCTCCAACCGGACCATATTGTTTTTATTTTTTGAGAGATGATTTATTTTTAGAAAATATTACAAACACCATCGTTCGCCGCAGCCGAACAATGAGGAATCAAAAGTAGCAAAAATCATACTTTCGTTTTTCATGTCTCTCTCATTATAGAGCATTTTTCCCAAAAGTCAATAGATGTAGATTTGACTATCGTAAAATGGGCAGTGTATAGAAAGTCGTATTTTGTCGTCTAAAAATGAGGCTTTTTGGGGCTATACCACAGTCAACGTATGAAAAATCCCGCAGAAGTGCAGGATTTTTACTAGGGATACCGTAATCCTGAGAATACTGGCGGATGGGGAGGGATTGTAATTCCCACTCACTCACGTTCGTGGGCCCCTTTCGACTACGCTACGCTTCGTCACGAACCCAGCAACTTTCGTTGCAGCGCCTAATTCCAAGTCACCATTTCAACACAATAAAAAAATGCCCCGCTGGGACATTTTTTTATTGTGGCGGATGGGGAGGGATTCGAACCCCCGGAAGCCTTGCGACTTCAGCGGTTTTCAAGACCGTCGCATTCGACCGCTCTGCCACCCATCCTAAACTTTCTTCTTTCGACGGTTCTTAAAAACCGGCGGTTTTGGTAATGCGCAAACTTCGTTTGCTCTTACCTCGCTTCGCAGTCAAGACCGTCGCATTCGACCGCTCTGCCACCCATCCTAAACTTTCTTCTTTAATCGGGTTCCGCCAAAAGAACGCAAGGTATTTTATCGGTTCATGTATCAAATGTCAAATTATTATTTTTTACCATTTGACAATGCACGATACAAGATTACCGCACCAGCGACAAACATTATGCCCGACAACACCTGCCCCATCGTCAAACCCCAAGATGTCAAGAACCCCAGTTGTGCATCTGGTTCACGGAATTGTTCACAAAATATTCTGAATATCGCATAGACCATGCACAAAATCCCCCCCAATGCCCCGGGATATTTTTTCAAATTTGTTTTATTATACAACAACAGCATTATTGCAAATAATACGATTCCTTCCGTGGCCGCTTCATAAAGTGGGCTGGGGTGACGCGGAAATTCTGGTCCACCAACAAATATTACACCAAGTGGCGAATTCGTTGCACGTCCCATTACTTCCATATTTATAAAATTGGCTATACGTCCAAAAAACAGACCTATTGGTGCAACCACCGCCAACAAATCTAATAATCTGAACACATTTTTAGTGATTGTACCATTACTTAATTTCTTTCTGTGCACAAACCAAACGACGGCCAATATTGCACCAATCAATCCACCATGAAAACTCATACCGCCGTGCCAAAGCGCAAATATTTCAAGTGGATGAACAACAAAATATGATAAATTATAAAACAACACATATCCCAATCGGCCACCCAAAATCACACCTACAACTATGGCAGTTAAAAAATCATCCATTTGCGTTTTATCTAAATCTATTTGGGAATCACGTCGTTTAACAAGATATTTAAACAAATAAAATCCAAGCACAAATCCCGCTATATATGCCAACGCATACCAGCGCACAGGCAATCCAAACACCGAAAACGCAACTGGGGAAATAGGATTTATAATTATGGCCATTTATATATCACCTTTTGATGATATTTTATTATTAAAATAATTTTGATTGCAATAAAAAAAGTCGCATTTTCAATATGCGACTTTGTTTTATTACTTGCCACCACGTTCTTTTTCACGCTGAATTGTGGCATATAAATTAGATATTATTTCCTCTACTTTTTTTATTTGTTTCTCGGTTTCTAACGATGGATATTTTGCATTTTCCGCTCGCAAATCTACGAGTCTATCTTGTTTTTCTTTGATTTTTTGTTCGGCTGCCGCTATTGTAAGAACATATGGATTTATACTTCTTTCCCAATTGCATGGTTGACCATAAAATTTAGGTATACCACATTTGTTCATCAATCTACTCCTTGTTTTGTTTTTTACCCCAATAGTATAGTTGACAAAATCGCATTTGTCAATAGATAAATTAAATTTTGTTTAATCTTGAATTCTTTTTATGGTTATACTATATTTCCCACAAAGGAGAATTATCATGAACAAAAAAGAATCTGTTTCTGCTGCAACCAAAAAAACTGGTGGTATTGAATTATATTTCAAACGCATATTTGGTTTGATGACTGGCGCGGTTGCCATAACTGCGTTAACTACTTTTTTAATGTTGGTTACTGGGGCGTGGGCCGGATTGATTAAGGCTGGCAGTTTATCCGCCGGATATTATATTATCGCGTTTGGCGGTTTGGCATTATCCCTTTGGGCCCAGGCACGCGCTTTTTCAATGAAGCCATCAACGGCTGTTTTAATGTTGTTTTTATATTCAATAATGATGGGGGTTGTAATTACACCGCTGATATTGGTATCCAGCCCTATTTCCATATTATCTGCCATAATATTGGCAGCAATAATGTTTGGTTGTATGACATTATTTGGATATAAAACAGTCAAAGACTTGTCTTTCTTGGGAACATTTTTATTCTTGGGCATGATCGGTTTAATTTTGGTTGGTGTCGTATCGATATTTGTCCCATTGGGCGCGACATTTAACACTATCGTTTGCTTAATCGGTGTATTGGTATTTGCTTTGTTCGCAGCATATGATATGCAAACATTAAAAAAAGCATATTATGTAATGGGCGGTGAAACACAAAAGAACCAATTGGCCGTATTGGGCGCATTACACATGTATATTTCATTTATTGCTATGTTTGAATATATACTTAGTTTATTAAACAGCCGAAATTAACACAAAAGGAGATAAAAAATGGCTTATAAAATAGATCAAAATAAATGTATTGGTTGTCATTCATGTATGGGTGTGTGCCCTGCGATGGCAATATCTGAATCAGAAAACGGCAAATGTATGATTGATAAAAACAAGTGCATGGGTTGCGGAACATGTGCATCAGTATGCCCAATGAACGCTATTGAACCTGATTTAGGTGTTGAAAACAAATAAAAATGATATAGAATATTGGCACAACATAAATTATAAACAGGGGTTTAAGATGCCGGCAAAATCAGTAAATGATATAATTGCACTTTGCAAAAGACGTGGTTTTATTTTCACAGGTTCTGAAATATATGGTGGATTGGGCGGCGCGTATGATTACGGTCCGTATGGTGTTGAAATGATGCGGAACATCCGCAACGCTTGGTGGAACACCATGATTTATTCCAGAAATGATATCGAAGGTTTGGACGCCGCGTTAATAACCAACCGTTTGATGTGGAAATATTCCGGCCACGAAGGCAGTTTTTCTGATCCTTTGGTTGAATGTAAAAAATGTGGTGCCCGCATGCGCCAAGATAAAATGAAAGACCCAACAAAATGTGACAATTGTGGCAGCACGGAAATAACTGAACCGCGCGCGTATCAATTAATGATGGGTTTATCAATTGGTGCAATGGCAGACGGCGAAATAAACGCATATTTGCGTCCTGAAACCGCGACGACTACTTATGTCAATTTCAAAAATGTGCTTGATTCAAAACCGCATAAATTACCATTTGGAATCGCCCAAATTGGCAAAGCGTTTCGTAATGAAATTTCACCACGTGGCTTTGTATTTCGTATGCGCGAATTTGAACAGGCAGAAATGCAATATTTTGTTGATCCAAAAACAGATGAACAATATTTTGAATATTGGAAACAGGCCCGCTTGGCATGGTGGATAAACGTGCTGGGGATACCTGCGGAAAAATTGCGTTTCTTGCCACATGAAAAATTGGCTCATTATGCTAAGGCTGCGGTTGATATCGAATACGAATTTCCAGACGGATTCGATGAAGTTGAAGGCATTCACAACCGTCAAGACTTTGATTTGGGTTCTCATACAAAATCTCAGAACGAATATAAATTGTCTGCGCATGTTATGGAAAACAAAGATTCCACAATTAAATTGGCCTATTCCGATGCACAAACTGGCGAAAATTTCATTCCATACGTGATTGAAACCGCTATGGGTGTAAATCGTGCAATGTTTGCCACGATGATAGAAGCATATGACGAAGAAGACCTGGGCGATGGCAAAACACGCACTGTGTTAAAATTAAAACCATGGATTGCCCCGGTAAAGGCGGCAATTATACCACTGGTTCGTAATGTGCCTGAAATTGTTGATTTATCAAATCAGATAGTTGATGATTTGCGTAAATTAGGAATTGGCAGAATAGAACTAGAAAATTCCGGGAATATTGGTAAAAACTATCGTCGTCACGATGAAATTGGAACACCAGTTTGTATAACAATCGATCACCAAACGGTGGAAGATGGAACCGTCACATTACGTCATCGCGATACGATGAAACAAGAACGCATTCACAAAGACGATATTGTAAAACGTGTTCTGGAAATCATCACACAAAAATAAAGAAAGCGCCAAATGGCGCTTTTATTTTTTTACACGTTCGCGTTCATATTCTTTTTCCCGACTATGCTCATTTAATCTTTGCAATATTTGTTCATCTACATTTTCTTTTTTGTTTTCAACATTTGCACTGTGCGGGGTTGATAAAACATTTTTTATTATATCAATTGCGTTTTGTATTTTTTCATTTGCAGACATTTCCAATTGTGGAAATTGTTCAACTGGATAATTAATATATTCATTTAAATGTTCGCTGTTTGATAACATCTTTGTCGTTTGATTTCTGTGTTCATATACACTGACACGTAAATAATCCAATATGTAATCTTCACCACTTATATTGAACACAAAATCGCGCATTTTATCTAAACTTACTTTCCACGCATCCGCCAATGTCACGCCTTGTTTCATCCATTCCAACAAAGACAAACCAATAAACATTTGATCAAATGCGAACTTTATTTGTTTTTTATCAGAATCACTTATTACGCGCTTTGTAAAATCTTTTGCGTTTTCCCCAGATACCTTTGCCATCAATTGTTCAAAATTAAAATCCATGTCATTTTCCTTTGTTTACACGGGGCACAGGCGGTTCACCATCCCCACCACCAAAGATATAATTCCTGAATTACATATTTCAATAGTCGTGTCAAGATAATTTATTTTTTGACTTATGTCATAAAATATAGAACAATATGACGGTTGTATCACAAAGCGTACTATTGCCAATAATGGGTGGTATGGATATGACACCAATCTTGCCAAGAATGGGGGTTGGTTATTTCATCAAAGAACAAAGGAGAAAATCGATGAAAAAATCTTTGAAATGTTTGGTTGCCGCCACGGCATCAGTTATTTCAACTGGCGCAATTGCTGCAAACCTTGAAAATCCACTTTACATGCCAAAAAGCAACGAAGGTTATGTAAAAGTCGGTGCCGCTATCATGGGCAAAAGTGTCGAAGGAACACAAGCAACAAAAAGAAAACACAGAGATGGGGACGTTGAATTCCCTGTATGGCGTTTTACTGGTGATTTAGGTTATGGAATCACAGACAGATTAGACGTTCACGGACGTTTTGGTTATACCAAGGACGGTGAAATCGACCGCAAAGGTATGCATCGTGGTCGTATTGGATTGACGTTCCGTGCATTAACAGAAGATTATCCAATCGTATGGGATTTGTATGCCGATGCATATTTGTCCGGAATCACTCCAATGAAGGGAACCTATACTCCATTGGGATTTAATTTTGACAATTATTCCAATGGCCGTTGGGGTGCAATTGTTGGAACCCGTTTTGGCAAAACATGGGATAAATTCACATTGGCTGGACATATTGAATATTTGCAAACATTTGGAAACCACAATAACAAAATAAAAATAGACCCTGCTAATTCTTTTGCACCTTTGTTGCCGGCGGAAATTTCTGTTGATTTACGTTCAACACACGAAGGGACCGCAGGTTTTGATATGATGTATCAAGCAAATGAAAAATGGTCTTTTGGTGCAGGTTTTGAATATGTTGAACACTATAATAACGGTGTAAAGAGTATTCATACACAAATGCCAAACTTAGGCACTCCGCCTATGACTACACAAGCTGTTGTACAGGGTTTATTGGCTGAAACCAATAACATGAAAGACGGTTGGGACGAGTATATTCTTAAATTAAGTGCTGCATACCAAATGACAGATTCTCTGCAGGTGGCGGGCTTCTTTGAATACACGTTTGATGACGCTCAACCTATGTCACAAAACGCGACAGATTTCAAAATGGAATTGGGTGTTCGTTTGAACGCAAGATTCTAAACAAAACAAAAAATAAATTTATATTGGACAATTTGCACCCTTGATCGGGTGCAATTTTTATTTTTATATATAAAAATCATTTTAGCGCTTTTTTTGAACCCCGTTTTATGGTATAATATCAACAAAGGAAAATGTAGGAAAGATGAAAAAAATCAGTTTTCTTGCGGCTTTTGCGTGTGTTGTGTCGGCGTTACCATTTGTTGGAAATGCCGCGTATCCCGTATATAACGTTCAACAATTACAACGTCAAGGATACACTATAAACCAATATCCAACACAACAAACTATGCCGGGACGCACAAATATTACCCCACAACAATTGGCGGTGGCTGGTTCAATTAACAATCGTTCGATGGTGTCCAATATTGGCGCGGCGAATCCGAATCGTATTACGGGGGCGTTGCCTCGCGTTGGTTCATCCGCAACGAATGCGGGGCGTCAATATTATCAATCTGCTGATTATGACAGATTGGCGGAAAGTGGTTTATATATTGGTTTATCCGCCGGATACAGCACGATGATAAGTGGTCAAATGTCTGCTGATTATGCTGGGGCCGAAGATGCATTTATGGCCCCCGGTTCATTTCGTGCATCTGATTTACAAAAAGATTCTGTAATACCTGTGGAATTGTCCGTGGGCGCGGCGATAAACAGCGATATCCGCGTTGATTTTTCATTTTTACGCTATTCGGGGTTGTCATATGCCAGCGAAGTTCAAACATGGGACGGTGATGCATATACAACTGCAACGGTCAGCGGCGGAGCAATCACATCTAATTCGACAATGTTAAATGTTTATTACAACGTTGATTCTTTCACTGGAAATGTGGCGGGTGGATCTTTGCGTCCATACGTCGGTGCGGGTGTCGGTTTGTCATTAAATACGATTGCTGATTATGTTGTGTATGATAACGGTTTTTACGATGAAACCGGTGGCGCAGGTCCAGGATCCGTAGAACCGGGCTATTTAACGGCGGTATCTGATATTTATGCGTATCACAACGGTGGCACGATGGAACAAATGGCATTTAAATTAGAAGCCGGTGTCAGCACAGATATGAAAGATGGCCTGAAACTCGATTTCTTTGTCAGATATGCTAATTTAGGTACGGTAAAATCATCCGGTTCGATTGTTGTATCACAAACAGAATGGCTTAGCGATGGTGCCGGTGGCGAATACGAAGCCCCATATGACAGCGTTTATCATTACACAAATTGGTTCGAAAGTGGCAGATTAAGTGCGGTGGACGTTGGTGTTCGCGTACGTCTTGAATTCTAAAAATCAAAACGAGATTTTGATTACGGGTGGAAAGGGATGAAAAATAAAATATCTTTGATTTCTGTTATGTTGGTGTGTTGCATAAACACGCCAGTTGATGCGAAATTGACCGTCCGTAAATCTGGGTACGTTGACGCATATAACCAAGTATTACAGGTTCGCCAACAAAACCAAAACGCAAATCAAATGACCACTTCAAATTTACCGGTTGACGTGGAAGATTCCACATTGGCCCAAGAAATCATAGATAATACATCAGCAACTACCAATATGGAAGATTTGCAGAATTGTGCATCCATTTATCCCAATGGCGCATTTAAATGGGCGGTTCCCGAATCTGGCTATTTACAGGGCGGTGATGCCACATGCGTTGCAGTTGTTGATTTAATCGAAACAAATTCACAAAAAGTTTTGGCAACCACAACTTTGGCGGCGGGCGATACAATGATTTGTAATATTGATATGTTTCCGCAATCTGGGTGGCGGCCGGCATTGGGCAACGTCGTATTGCCCGCCGATAATCCCCCCACCATGGCAGAAGTCGAAAAAGTGATGGATGAAGAACAAAAACAAAATGCAGGTTTGAAAATTGCCGCGGCAACAATACTTACTGGTATTGCAGGAAATATATTGATGCCCAAAACCGCTGGCGACGACAGATTGGTCGGCACAAACAAAACACAATTGATTGGAACCGCTGTAAGTGGGGCGGCCGGTGGCGGATTGATGGCTGCCAGTGTGTATTCCGGCAAAAAAACTGGGGATATGATAAAATCTGCCGGGCTTAATGCCGCCAGTGGTGCCGTTATGGGCAATATCGCATCCGGACAAAATGGCAAAGGTTCCGCATTATCAATAAAAAAATGTACAATTGAACACGAAAACAGCAAAGAAGAAAAAGATTGCGTCGCCGGGTACGTGTATAAAAAAACTGCCAAAGATACTTATAAGCAGAGTGACGACAATATACTATACCTCATAAACTCAAACGAAAGTGTGTTTAAATGTACAGGAAAAGAAGACTGTATTGACTACGACGGAGAAAATCCGGATAATTGTATAAAAGAAGACAATACGTTCTATAAATGTGAACCCTATACTCATAAGATATTTGACGTAGTGTTGACAAATGGCGCCAAACTTAAAGATAAAGATGATGCCAAGAAAAAAGATTCTATTTTTTCAAATGCGTCCTGTTATGAACTACAAGAAAATAACAAATTCAAGGCCGATAAGCTAGAAAATCCTGTCGCAGGTGAAGGAACCACCTATAAATATTATTATTTGATTAGCAGTGCAACGATAAACACATCAAATGCGGAACGCGCCTATGCGGTATTTAATAGTCGTATACCAACAAAAATATTTGGATATACCGATTTTGATGATTTAGGGACCGGTTATGAATTATTCAGACGTAACAGCGATGGCAGCTTGGGCAGTCAATTTACTACTGATAACGGTGACGAATATCGTTTTGATCCTTTGAAATTGGATGCAACCGATGATGCAATCATAGATTTTGGAAATGCCGCCCGTGCAAAAGATACCATGATTGGTGCCGGCACCGGTGCCGCAATGGGCGCATTGTCTGGATACCAAGGCGCAAAACAAGAAATCGAAGAACGCTGGATGGCCGCCACCCGCGAATATACTGATTCTTTGTCAAATTTTGCATGCAAAACAGGAACGCGGTTTTTATCGCAATATCAATCAAAGGAATCACAAGATCCCATTATGATTCCAAGTGTGCCAAAATCTAAACAATAAAATTATTTATGTTTATATGCCAACACGTATGGAACCATTTTTTTCCTGTATTGTGTTGGTATTTTTTCAATTGGTATTATTATCGAATTGTGTTGTCCCGCCGACATTTTCGGTAAAATTTCACCGTTATTGGCATTGATAATCTTATCAATAACAATATCAACCTTTTCATTTATGTTCGGTAAAATAAATTTTATTTCGTCACCCGCAACAATTTCATTACGCAATTCAAAAATAATTTTTTCATTATCTGCGCCCGTTATAACACCCGCCGCATGCCAATCAGATGACGAACGCGTGGTTTCATAATTGTGTGCATCACTGGTCACCGGTCCATCAAAGAAAGCCGTTGTATATCCACGTGATTCCAACACGTTTAAATCATCCATAAACGGCGTTGGATCAAAACTTTCCGGGTTCTTTACATATGCATCAATTGCATTACGATACGCACGTGTAACCGAACCGACATAATATTCACTGCGATTACGGCCTTCTATTTTAAGAGTATCAGGACATGATTCTATTACCTCTTTTAACCGTGGCATTAAACATAAATCTTTGGAATTCATAATGTATGCGCCACGTTCATCTTCGTCAATAGGCATTTCAATTCCAGATTCAACTTCGCGTAAAATAACATCGTATTTCCACCGACATAATTGCGCACATGCACCACGATTGGCGGGCCGCCCCGTTATAAAGTTAGACAATAAACACCGCCCCGAATAAGACATACACATTGCGCCATGGATAAATATTTCCAATCCTATGTCTGGACATGCCGCACGAATCGATTTAAATTCATCATGGGTGACTTCGCGTGCTAATACACATTGAACCGCGCCTGCGTTTTGCCAAAATTTCACGGTTGATGCAGAACAAATGTTTGCCTGGGTTGATATATGAATTGGAATATCGGGATGATGTTCACGCACCCACAATAAAACCCCCGCATCAGATATAATCAACGCATCGGGACGTAAATAATTTAAAACCTCACTGACCCGCCCCATATTTTCATAATCACGATCATGAGCAAACAAATTAAATGCTAAATAAACCCGTTTACCATGGGCATGGGCAAAATCTATACCCTGCTTTACTTCATCCACAGTAATTTTTGCACGCGCCCGCATGGAAAAGCCTGGCAAACCTGCATAAATCGCATCTGCACCGTATAAAATGGCCGTTTTAAACGCATCCAAAGTGCCCGCCGGCGCTAAAAGTTCAGGTATTTTTTTCATATTAAAATCCGTTTTTCGTTATTATTACATATATTTTTCGTGTATTTTTTACAAAAGCAAGTTTTTTATGCATTTTTTACTTGAAAAAGATTTCAAATACATATAATATATGCGTTGCATTGCCGGTCTAGCTCAGCTGGTAGAGCATCTGATTTGTAATCAGAGGGTCGGGGGTTCAAGTCCCTCGACCGGCACCACAAAAATTATTAGCCCACACAACAAAGTGTGGGCTTAAAATTTTTAATAAAAACATATATCATTTTTTCGATTTTTTTGCCATTTCCATAATATTATCAAATACGGCCTGGGTTTTGGGGTGTGTTTTGGAAAATTTTTGAATTCCCATTATTATCGCCGCAGTTATAAAACGTTCTATGTCTTTGCTTGAAATAATTTGACTTAATACATCATGTATTGTTTCAGTTTGTTCTTTTTCAACCATGCACTGTTTTTTACAAAACAAACGCACTATGTCCGGCATCCACCACATCAAAACACTTAACAACACAGGAAATGCCACACAAATTAAAAAATATTTGTACGCACCGTATTCACAAAAATTCAAATTAAAAACACCAACGCAATAACGATGTATTTGCAATATGGTTATTGCCACACATTCATACAAAATTAAAATTGTAAAAAATACTTTGGCTTTGTGCATATAAACATTATACACGCACATGCCAAAGTATCATATAAGATTGTTTTCATTTATTGATTATCAGATGATTCTTGGATTGCGTTGGCAACCGATTCTATTTGCAACAATTGATTTTCAAGTGCCGCACGTTCTGAACTTTTATATCCTGTTTCAGTGTTGCCGTTTGTCGCTTCTTTTTTTTCGTTTGTTTTTTTAACCACAGGATTTATCAATTTATCAAAAATTTTTTGTGCTTCTTGACTGCCAGTCATATCACGTTGCAACAGTTTATTATTACCAAAGAAAAACCATTCATCTAATTTGACCGCCGTCAATTGCATCACAGGTCTGGTCTTTGCCGCCGATGCCCATTTTGGCAATCCGGTTGGAACATCTGAATAATACCACAATACACCCCAATACAAAAACCCCATAACCACAACACCACGTATTATACCAAATATGACACCCAAAGTTTTATCAGTGACGGAAAAAATACTATCTTGAATTTTATCACGCAATTTTTGATTGATAAAACTGACAACAATTAATATCACAAAAAATACTATGAAATACGAAGCAACCAATGTTCCAACCGTCGATTCGGATAAATTAAACCATTGTTGCAACATCGTATCTAAATATGGGGATATAAAACGCGCTGCGAACGCCGCGACCACCCAAGACAACGTAGCAATCGTTTCATACACACCGCCACGAACAGTTGCCCATATTGTGGAACCAACCACTATCACAACGTATATGTAATCTAAAACAGTCAAATCTAACATGATTAAACCTATTTATGTTTTTTGATTATAACCCAAACACTCAACATAAATATTATCAAACAAAACAACAAAATATTTATGTTGTTATTGTTTACTTTTTTTTTGCACCGTTGGTCTTTTCAGAAATCGCGTTTAATCTATCAGAATGCGATGCAACAAAACCGTCTTTGTCTTTGGACATTTCTGTTCTGTTTGCAGCGGCAGATTTTTTCTGGGCATCAGTTAAATCAATCTCTACGGCCTCACGAAGTGTATCATTCATCGATTCGCCATATCCTTGGAAACATTTATCACCAATAACTAACACTGGAACACCACCACTGGTATATTGACATTTATTTAATGCATCGATAAAGTCTTGTCTATTTTCAGCCAACGTTGCATTAACTTCCGTTACTTTCAAATCATTATATTCATAAACTAATTCACTTCTTATGAAATCGCGTGCATGATGACAATGTGGACATGTTGGCGAATAAAAAACAGTTATATTTGCAGCATTCGCAACGGATACTAATCCCATAAATAACAAAGCAACTTTTAATATTTTCATAAAAAATCTCCTTTCTTTTATGCTTAGTGCGATTATAGAAACAATATATATGCAAAAGCAAGTGTTTTTTATTTTTTTGTTGCGCAAAAAAAATAAAAAATTTAGAATTTATACGTGGTAAGGATGGAAAGAAATAAATTAAATATTTTTGTATGTGCTTTGTGTGGCACCATGTTTTGTGTCACTGATGCAAGATGCGCACGGGAATTGTGTCACATTGGTTATTACGTTTCAAAATGCGACAACTTTGAAATTGGCACATATATACTAAAAAACCTTCAAGAGAACGAAGGGGACACCCCGGTTAGTTATTATGATTGGTCTGGACAATATAACGTTGCAAATCTGCGCAATTTCTTTGACGGCAAAGGACCAATTATATTTTACAATAGCGATGGTACGGGGCCAACCACAATAACCAATCAGACAAAAATTGTAAAAATGCGAAACAGGTTTCTAAATGAAGTATGTGCGGATGCAGTGGATATAGTTTGCACACGATGTCCTGGCAATGGTTCTTCCCATGTATCATTTCATTCAGGAATACATGTTGGTGGGTCGAGCGAATGGAATTTTGTTTCTTTTGCCAATTGTTTTATGAATAAATTTACTGACAACACCGGAACATACACTATGTCAAACAATTCCGATTGTTATTATTCTCGCGAAATTACCGGTAACACCCACACTGCGACCACAACAACAGCACCAGAAGATTCACAAAACGGTATTGATGACCCAGGAAACAGTGATGACTGATTTAATGAGCAACAATATGCAAAATTATGCTTATTAAAAAAATTGCTGTTATGATTGATAAAAAAATTTTTTGCTTTTTATGAGCGTTTTTATCGTTACATTCTGTACACGGACAATCATGCAAAATCAAAATCCACGAAACACCTAACATGATTGTTGAAAAGACAAAAATCCACGGTTCAACCCATTCCGGAACAAACGATGCGTGTGCAATTTCAGGCGCAAACAATCCGATAATTGATAATACTATTGGTAAAACACAACAAAATAAATGTGGTAAAATTGATGCGATTATTCCAAATTTTATGGCCTTGTTTTTCATGTTTGATTCCTTTTGACTAATCATTGCAAATAACGCAATAACGCGACTTTCGTTACTTTCCGTCCGCCTTCGCCGATAATTATATAATATATTTCATCGGTTACAAAGCACGCTACGGCGGGACACTCGATTTTCTTAATTGTGCGCGTTGCGCGCAATAACGAAAATCGGTGGCGTCCCCAGCAGAATTCGAATCTGCATCTAATCCTTAGGAGGGATTTGTTCTATCCAATTGAACTATGAGAACACAAACGTGCCTAATTTTACAACAATAAAAAAATAAATCAAAATATTTATGTGTTTTTGTTTATATTTTCTAAAATATCTCTTGCCACATATATGAAATTTTTGATAAAATATTCCTGATGGAAGGTTTTTACAGCAAAACGCCTGTTTTTTGACGTCATGACATTTTGCAAGATTGTCGGTGTTTGTTATGCAAATGTGTATTTGCTGTTGAAACCGCAAAAGGATTGAGAAAAATAATACAAAGTGTTACATAAGATATTTGGTTTTTGTTTTGTTTGGGTTCTTGTATCGACAAATGTCTTTGCCGACACGGCTTTGATGAATAATGTATCATTGCCAAATGGTTGCATTATATCAAATATTGGTGTAGATTCTGGCACCAGCAATTTGGAACCAACATGGTCGATAAATACTTACGTTTGCCAACCGGGCTATTATTTGCCCGCCGATGGTGAAGGTTGCGTGAAATGTCCAAACGATAATTATTGTGTTGGTGGCGCGTGGACATATAATACCCAAACCGCCCAAGGTATCGAACAATGTCCAAACGGGTGGTATGCACCCGCAGGAATGTCAGAATCTGGATCCTGTGGTCGTATATTGCACGTTGGCGATAACATAGTTTATCTGCGCAGCACTAAAAAGACTACGCCTTCGTTAAACATTAAAATTGGTGACAATGTATTTTATGGAAATATGACATTGTCTGATGTTGGTATGCACGAAGAAAATTCGCATAAACTAAAAATTGGTTATGATAATCAAACATTTTCTGTGTATGACGACAGTGTTGCGTTGCCGTCTGAATAAAACATTTAATAATTGAAATATATCAAAACATTTGTATAATTGTATGTGATACAAAGGTTTTTATTATGGCAACTGTGACAAGAATTGATTTAGCAAATACTTTAAAGGAACGTTTTGGTTTAACAACTGTCGATTCGTATAAGATGATCGATATAATTTTTGATGAAATTGAACAATCTTTGATAAACGGTGAAGATGTTAAAATATCTGGTTTTGGAACATTTAAAATTTTATCTAAATCTGCACGAATTGGCCGCAATCCAAAAACGGGGATACCAGCGGTAATATCTGCACGTCGTGTCACCAGTTTTCGTCCATGTAATGAATTTCGTAAAATTGTTTCTGATAAAAAATAAAAAGGATTTTCTATGCCAGGTGTAAAACAACTTGATGCGTTTGAAGTTGCCAAAGACGAAGAAAGAGCACGTTATCAACATAAAAAAGACGAATTAGAACGCGCAAAACAGTTATTGGAAGACGATGATAATGAATATTATGATTCCGGATTAAGCGAAATTGAAAATCGTAATGAAATACATGCTATCAAACAAGAAATAGAAGATTTAGACGATGTTCACATGCAACACATTGAATCTTTAACCATCCCAACGGTTAAAAAAATTGATAATAAACACAAACGAATACAACATTTAAATGTTCTGTCAAAGGGATCCAGATAAAAAAAACGCCTTTCGGCGTTTTTTTTATTACAATGTTTACCATAAATTCACACGCTTGTCTGGTGCAACATACATTTTATCTGTTTCTGTGATATTAAACACATCGTACCACGCATTTACGTGTGGCAATATACCGTTTACACGCCAACGCCCCAACGAGTGTTCATTCGTTTTTGTTTGCTCTAATAATGCAGCATCAGATATATTGGTCGCCTCTGTTAATGCGTACGCAATGAAAAATCTTTGATCAGGCGTGAACCCCAAAGCATCTTCAGATTTTTCACCAAACATTTTATATGCCGTGTATGCAATTGTGACACCACCGTAATCAGCCAAATTTTCACCCAATGTAAATTGCCCACGCGCATGGGTGTTTGGCGCCACAATTATATTGTCAAAAAAATCAGCCATTATTTTCGCATGTTCATCAAAACGCTTAGCATCCGTTTCAGTCCACCATTCACGCATATTTCCACTTTCGTCATAATGACGACCACTGTCATCAAACCCATGTGTCATTTCATGACCAATAATTGCGCCAATTGCCCCATAATTAAATGCGTCATCTGCGTTCATATCAAAAAATGGATATTGTAAAATACCCGCAGGAAAACAAATTTCATTGGTTGACGGATCATAATATGCGTTCACTTCGTGTGCATTCATATACCAAATTGTTGAATCTTTTTCTTTGCCAACTTTGTTCAACCAAAATTCATCTTCGAATGCACTGGCACGCATCATATTTTCAAACAAAGAATCATTTTTTATTTCCAATTTAGAATAATCGCGCCATTTATCTGGATATCCTATTTTTGCTTTGAACGTATGCAATTTTTTCAATGCTTGTTGTTTTGTATCCGCACCCATCCAATCTAATTTTTCAATACGATATTCAAGCGCGCGTTGTAAATTTTGCACTAATTTTTCCATACGCTTTTTTGCAGATTCTGGAAAATATTTTTCAACAAACAAACGACCTGTTTCTTCGCCCAGCGTATCATCAACAATACCAACCGCAAATTTCCAACGTGGCTTTTTTTCTTTTTGACCACCAATTGTACGATTGAAAAAATCAAAACTTATATCAAAAGTTTTTTCATCTAATAATTTTCCCGCGGCATTCATCACCCGTAATTTTAAATATTGTTTAATTGTTTCCATATTGGTATCATTTATTATGGCTATGGATTCTGCAATTGGTTCCACCTGCATAATATTTACAAATTCAGGTTTCACACCACGTGCAACAAAATATGCATCCCAATCAAAATTTGGTAAATATTTCTTTAATTCTTTAAATGATTTTTTATGATAATTTGATAAAGGATCACGTAATTTTTCTTTTGTAAAGAAAGATTTAGCCATGCGTTCTTCCATTGCATAAATTTTATCAGCATCCAAAGACACCCCAAAATTTTTAGATTGTGTTTTTATATATTCTTTATATTTCTTGCGAATTTCTGCCGATTTTGCATCATCATCCAAATAGTAATCACGATCCAACCCAATTCCAGACTGCTCCATTACAAAAATGTAATGTTCACTGTCTTTGTCGTCCAATATAACACCATCGTCCCAAAATATATTGAAACTTTTTTGGTTTTTGCCCATGTATCTTGTTAAATCTGAAATCGTTTTTATGTTATCTATTTCCTGTAAATATTTTGCAACCGGCGCTGTCTTATCGGCGTTTAATTTATCCATATCCATTGTAATACGATACAAAGTTCCGATTTTGCCGGTATCATTTTCAATCATTTCACGCACACGTTCATTGTTTGCTTTGTCAATTGATTCAAACGAACCAAAGCGTTTATAATCATTTGGCAAAGGGTTATTTTTACGCCAACCCAATGTCGCAAAATCATAAAAATCAGTTCCCGGGTTAACACTTAAATCCATATTTTCTGTTTTTATGCCAACTTGCATTACTTTCTCCTTTGTTAAAAAAAACGCTGCAATAATTGCGATTACCACCGCAATCAAGCCAATTATATTTAAAATTTTATTTTTCATTTTGTTAAATCCAATGTTATTTCATCCAACAACAATAAACCTTTTGCCGTAGCATACAAATATTTTTCATTCATTTCAACCAAATCATTATGACTATTTATCCAATCCATATTCAAATTTTTCCGAACATCTTCTGATAAAAAAACACCACGCACAGTTCGCAATCCCGTTATAATTTTTTCAATCGCACGCGTATCTTCGTCTATTTTTTCAAAACGTTCATTATCGCCCATTTCGTCAAACCACTGTCCATCGATCAAGGGACGTCCCGCCGCGCCACGACCTATGCCGATATATGCCCCACCCCACCATATATTTTGATTATGTTTACATTCTTGACCTGAGACAGCATAGTTTGACACTTCATATCGCGGCAAAGATAAATTTTCTGAAATCGCAATATACATTTTAGCCATAGTATCATTATCAGGCATTTGCAAATTCATTTTTCCAAATGGGGTATTTTTTTCAATCGTTAATTCATACATTGAAACGTGTTCTAAATTCAATGCATTTATTTTTTTACACAAATTCACAATATGTTTTTCATCGTGTCCCGGCAGTCCATATATAAAATCAGCCGATACACGCAAATTCATATCCTGGGCGGTTTCTAATAATTTTAATCCGGTTTTTACATCATGTATGCGCCCTAAGAAATTCAATTCATTATCATCCAAAGATTGTATTCCGACGGATAATCTGTTAACACCATTTAATACAAAATGTTGCAGTTTGTCTTTGTCCAAAGTCCCAGGATTTGATTCCAATGTAATTTCGCAATTATTATCAACACAAAAATTATTACGAATACAATTCATAATTTGTTCAAAAACTTCAATTGGCATGTATGACGGTGTACCACCACCAAAAAATATAGTTGGAACAGAAACGTGTCCAACATTATTTGACCAAAATTTCAATTCATAACAGATATCATCTGCATATTGTTGCCAATCAGGATTTGCACATGCATGCGAAAAAAATGCACAATATTTGCACTTTGATTTACAAAACGGAACATGAATATAAATATTATGCGGACAATTCATAAAAAACATAATAATTCACAAAAAATAAAAATCAATATAAACAAAGGCTTTTTTTAATGTCTTTTTTATGATATAATATGAGCAAGAAAGAGAGAAATGAAAACAAGATTTTTGTCTGTTTTATGCGGCTTCTTGGCTCCTTTGGCATGCTTTGCATCAAACGAAGGGGTGCCAACATTTTATCAAAATAATGTGCAAAATAATGCAAATCGTAACGGATATAGCAATTATCAAAAATATGGATACACCAAATACGTAGGAAATACAGGGAAAAGACAGATTTTATCTTCGCAATCTTATTCATACCAGGTTCCACGCCAATATAATAATTCTGTGAATTATGCACCAAATGGAACAATGACACCAAACGGTGTGGCAAAACCAGCGGATGATCAAAAAACAACTGTTTATGCCGCATACACACGCCGTTTCGCTGACTTTGAATTTAAAACAGGCGTTAATTCCATTTTGGAATGGGATGACATGTTATTCAACGAAATAACCGTCGGCGCAAAACATATTTTTGATGTTCGTGGAACTGATTTGGCCGTATACGGAGAATATACGCGCGGTTCATTGGCCAGTGGCGGATTGTCTATGGATTATGATTTGGAACCATATGATTATTCTGTCCCAGTAGAAGGAATCTTTACAATTTCAATTGGCGACCAAAGTGGCAACACTAACCGTCTGCGTTTGGGTTTGGCTGCGCATCATATTTGGGATTGGGCGGGATGGAAAATAACGCCACATATTGGGTATGAAATATTCAAACACGATTTGAAAATGGCTAATCATATCTATCCAAATCCTGGGGTATATTTGCCTTTGATGCTTAGTAATGGCGATTATGTATTTGGCGACGAACAACAAAATTATTATGCCGTGCAACAAGGTGTGACTGTTTCTGATGATTCTGGATTGTACCAAGTATGTATGGGCCCCGAAGATATTAAGGTTGTTCCGGCTTCGTATATTGGGGCCAGTTTGGGCAACGGTATTTCAGCATTGACGGGACTTTCCACTATTGATTGGAATTCCAGCATGGGTGATTTGCCATGGGGCGTACTTGGCGGGGATTGTGTTGTTATCGGTGGTGACGGTATGGTTGTTGTCGAAGGAACAACACATATATACAACACCACATGGTCCGGTTTTTATTTGGGTCTTGAATTTGAAAAACAAATGACATTGGCTGACAAACTGCGCTTTTATTTCCAAGTTAGCATGCCGAAATATTCATCCGAAGGAACGTGGCCAAATCGTGATGATTGGCAACAAAACCCCAGTTTCTTAGACGAAGGCGACAATGGATCTTTTGCATATCGCGCAGAATTAGAATATTCGTACCAATTGTCCGATCGTATGGCATTATCATTAAAGGCTGATACAGATTATTTCCATGTTGGTAAAATTCCTGGGGAATTGTACGTTGCAGCAACAAGTATATACGTAGAAGATCCAAATAACCCTGGCAATTTCATTATTGAAAATCAACCAGCATACACAGAATACGTTTCTGAATCTTTGACGCATGCAACATGGCGTTCATTTGGTGCACGTATCGGATTAAGTTATTCTTTCTAACAAAGGAATTATGGGGTTAACAGTGTCTAAATTGGCGCAATTTTGCGGAACGTTTGTATTAGGATGCGTTTTGATATCCCCATCTTTTGCAGACCGTGGTGTGTTTGATTTTGAACGCTGGGATGCTATGTTAAACGACATACGTACAAAAGCGGTTGCACAAAAAATAAGCGATTCCACAATTGATGACACATTAAAAGATTCTGTGTTTGTTCCACGTATTGTAAAATCAGACAAAAATCAAAAAGAATTTACTTTGACATTGGATAAATATTTACAAATGACCGTGTCAAATGAAAGAATAAAAAACGGCAAAACAAAGCGCGGACAATATAAAACGCTGTTGCATAACGTGGAAAATAAATTTGGTGTGCAACCAAATGTTATATTGGCTTTTTGGGGTATGGAATCAAACTATGGCAAAGTAAAATCAAGACATCAATTAACCAATGCTTTTCTGACATTGATTTACGAAGGTCGTCGCGAAGAATTTTTTTCAAATCAATTATTGGCTTTGATGAAAATCGCAGATAAAAATAAATTAAACGTAAAAAATATTCACGGCAGTTGGGCCGGTGCCATGGGTCATTTTCAATTTATTCCGACCACGTTGGCACAATATGGTATGGACGGCAATTACGATGGACACGTTGATATTATAAACAGCATTGGCGATGCGATGTATAGTGCCGCTAATTACCTGCATAAATTAGGATGGAATAAAAACGAAAAAATAGTCCGTCGCGTTATTTTACCTGGTGATTTTGATAGAAGTTTATTAAATGGTGATGTCAAAAAAAGTTTATCTGAATGGACTGATTTGGGTGTCACAAATCCAGATGGCACACCTATTCCAAACGCAGATATGGTCGCAGGTCTTGTCGCGGATACCAAAGAAATCGCACGCCAAGATTTATTCCACCAAACAACAACTGAATCTCAAACGGAATCAGATGTTGAAATTGCCCCAAAACCGGTAATTACAGCATATTTAACCTATCCCAATTTTTACAGAATAAAAAAATGGAACAATTCGTCATGGTATGCAATCGCGATTGCAGAATTGGCTGATAAATTAAAAATATAAATGTATTTGATCTGCCACCCACATCAGAAAAAATAAATTGCTTATGGGCTTTTTCTTTGCTACCATTACATGGTATTATTACAAAGGAAATATATTATGGCTATAAAAGTTCGTGACTTTGAAGTCCGATTAACCAGAACGAAAGAAGAACGCAAACAGGTTCGTCAATTGCGTTATGAAGTGTTTTGTTTGGAAGAAAATGCATCTGCAACCGAAGAACAAAAACAATTGGGCGAAGAATACGATTCTTATGATACATATGCTGATTATATGGCGGTTTTTCATGAAAATAAAATTGTTGGAACGTATCGCATAATCGACCGTGATGCCGCTGAAAAAATGGGTGGTTTTTATACTGAAAAAGAATTTAATTTATCAAAAATAAAAAGTGTTAAGGGCAATATCGCCGAAATGTCACGTGCCTGTGTTCATGCAGATTATCGCGACAGCGGTTTGGTCATAAGATTGCTTTGGGCGGGACTTTGTGAATACATAGTCAAACGTAAAATAGCATTGTTATTCGGTGTTCCTTCGTTTGTTGGGACAAACCCAGCACAATCTGCCCAGGCGTTATCATATTTGTACTATAATTATTTATCACCATATCATTTGCGCGTTTCTGTGTTAAAGGAAAATTTGGCACCTGGTGTTGATCCGCGCATGACACAAATGAATATATTGCCACGCGCTTTTGTTGATGAAATAGAGGCAAAAAAACAAATGACACCGCTTATCAAAGGTTATTTACGCCTTGGGGCGACGTTTGGTCGTGGCGTATTTATCGACAAAGGTTTTGGAACATATGATGTTTTTGTGTTGGTTCAAACTAAAAAACTTGATAAATCTTTCCAAAAACATTTTACAGGTTCTGAAAATGCGTTTGATGAATTTGATATCAAAGAAGGTCCGCTACATTTATTGGGAAAAATTATTATTTCCCCAATTACAGGGACCGCTAAGTTAATTAAAAACTTTGCTGAATTATTCATGCGCGAAGATGCGGATGATATTGAATATATTGACAAAGAAGAATCTATGGACGAAGCCAACGATGAAAATGCCTAAACAAAATATTTTTAATACAATTTGGGCATCGATACGCTTTGTATTTGCGTGGGCTTTGGTCGTCGTAAATGCAATTATTTTGTTGTTTGTTCCACGTCGTTATTCTGTTGGATATATGCGATTTTTTATGCGTCAATTTAATTTCATTACGGGCGTTCGTTTCAAAGTTAATGGCAAATTATCATCAAAACGTCCCCTGCTTTGTGTATGCAATCATATATCTGTTTTTGAATTGGCTACTATGCCGGTTGCGTTTGGATGTTCATTTTTCGGCAAAAAAGAAATTTCCGATTGGCCATTGGTTGGATGGATTGCAAAAAATTTTGGCGTAATATTTGTAGATCGCCGTCCATCACACGCTATGGATGCATTGAACGCGGTACAAAATGAATTGAATCGTGTTAAATATCCAATGTTCATTTTTCCAGAGGGGACATCTACAAACGGTGCGTATGTAAAACAATTCAAAAGTTCACTGTTTGATGTCGTTGAAAAAACAAATGTGACTGTGCAACCTGTGGTGATTCATTATCGTTTGAAAGATGGCACAAAAATCAGTGATGAAGATATGGCAAATCATTTTGCATATTTCGATAATAAAAAAATGGATTGTGGACCATTTTGTAAACGTGAACGCAGTGCATTTATGCAGGTTTTTCACGTAATGGTTTTGGGCGGATTCTTGGTTGAAATCGACGTATTACCCGTGCCCGATTTGGACGGGCTGGACAGAAAACAAATTGCATCTAAATTGCATGAAATAATTTCAAATGAATATATGAAAAATAAATAAAAAAAAAATAAAAGAGTAGTGAAAATGAAAACAGCAATAACCCCAACAAGGGCGGAAAATTTTAGTGAATGGTATCAAAATTTAATTGTAGCAGCAGATTTAGCCGAAAATGCACCTGTACGTGGATGTATGACAATCAAACCATATGGTTGGGCAATCTGGGAATTGATGCGTAACGAAATGGATAAACGTATCAAAGCAAACGGTGTATTAAATGCTAATTTTCCATTGTTGGTACCTATTAATTTCTTTAACAAAGAAGCAGAACATGTCGCAGGCTTTGCAAAAGAATGTGCGGTTGTGACGCATCATAGACTAAAAATGATTGATGGACTGTTGCAACCAGATCCTGACGCAAAATTGACTGAACCTTATATTATTCGTCCTACGTCTGAAACTATTATTGGTGAAGCGATGTCGCGTTGGGTTCAATCTCACCGTGATTTGCCTTTGAAATTAAATCAATGGGTAAATGTTATGCGTTGGGAAATGCGTCCAAGATTATTTTTGCGTACATCTGAATTCAATTGGCAAGAAGGTCATAACGTTTTTGCAACACACGAAGAAGCAAATAATGATGCGCGTAAAATGCATAAAATGTATGGCGATTACATGCGTGATATATTGGCAATACCTTCGATTATGGGCGAAAAAACACCCGAAGAAAGATTTGCAGGTGCTGATCACACGTACACATTGGAACATATCATGCAAGACGGCAAAGCCTTACAAGCAGGGACTTCTCATGATCTGGGACAACATTTTGCAAAATCGTTTGATATAAAATATCTCGGAACTGATGGCAAATTGCAATATGCATGGACAACATCTTGGGGAACAAGTACTCGTATGATGGGCAGTATGTTTATGACTCATTCTGATGATGATGGTTTGGTATTACCGCCTGCAGTTGCACCATACCAAGTTGTTATTATTCCGATTACTCGTGATGACAACGTTAATTCATTGAATACATTTGCGCATGAAATCGCAGAACAATTGCAAAAAATTGATGTGCGTGTATTGGTTGATGATTCCGATATGCGCGCACCTGATAAAATGTGGAAATGGATAAAACGTGGTGTGCCATTACGTGTTGAAATTGGTGATCGCGAAATGAATGATAAAACATTGACCATAACACGTCGTGATTTAGGCAAATCGTCCAAAGCGACTGTCGCTGTTGAACACTTTATCAACGATGTCAAAAATATGTTGGATACAATTCAACATGATATGTTGACCGCCGTTGAAAAGCGCAACAAAACAATGATTACAGATGTTAAAGATTTGGCAGAATTAGAATCAGCACTGGAATCTGCTAAAATCGGATTTTTCCGTATTAGATATGACCAAACAACAAACGACGAATTTAATGGTTTAATTGAAAAATACAAAATTTCACGTCGCTGTTTGGATGACAAAGATCCAGAATATGTATTCATTGCAAAATCATATTAAAAAATCGCCCGTTTGGGCGATTTTTTTATTTCTTTTTACAAATATATAACAAATGATTGCTATAGCCTTGTTGATCTGGACGTTCACAGGTTATAAAATGCCACTGTAAAAATTCTTGATAATTTTTCTTTGATAAACTTTCAACATACTCATTCATTGCCGGTGCAATTCCATCAACACCGACGTTTGTAATATATTTGGTTTTTGTTTTGTTGAATAATCTTTTAAAATCATCTACATAAAAACTTGTAAAAACTTCTTTTGGGACATCACGAAACCTACCATTTTTATCCATAGTGACAAACACATCATGAACTTTGTTATTTCGCAATGCATGTCGTGTCATCATGGAAGCATTAGATATGTAAGCAAACATACAAACCCCATTTTTCTTGGCCACACGAATAGTTTCTTTGATTGCTTGGTGTTTGTCTTTTTGATTAAACAAATGATACATTGGCCCCAGATTCAAAACTATATCAAAAGAATTATCGCAGAACATACTTAAATCCAGGGCATCAGCAACCATGCATTGAAAATTTTTTAATCCACGCGATTTACGTTTCATTATCTCAACATGTGCTGGTGTTAAATCAACAGCGACAACATTATAGCCCATTTTCGCCAAAGTAATTGAATACCGTCCAGTTGCAGCACCAATTTCAAGAATCTTTGTACTTGGTTTTAAAAACTTTTGAATATAACGCATTGTTGTTAAATATTCAATATTGTGTGCCCGATCTCTAACAAGGCGAGAATCTTCCTCATAATTTAAATATTGTTTTATGATAATATCTTTGTATTTATTTATAACCATCTGCTATCTCCTTGTGCATTTTTATTATACCATAAAAACTTTTAATCGTTTCTAATTTTTAGCCGCTAATAAAATATTATCTATCAACGTTTGTTCCGTTGCGCCGCGGGAATTTAATAAAATTGTATTTTTACCCCCCATTAAAAAACACAATGGTTCCCAATTATCGCTTAATACAGACAAAGATTTGAATATTGCGTTGCCTGTGTTGATATTATCAACAACTATGATATCTGCCGTATTCCCGCTTAAATGTTTTTCATTACGAATATTATTATCCAACGCAACATCCAATTGTTCAATTCGAATTGTTCCAGATTCAAAATCTTTTTCATGCGCAACATACCAAGAATACAACACAGGTGATAATTTAGTATTTGTATCCCCACCCGCAGAAATCAAAGATATAAATGGTGCGCGTTCATTGCTAAAAATTTTTGTGAATAATGCAACTGCATTTTGCACTATGTGCGTCAACTGATTTTCATCAGGCATCGGAATACAAGCCGCATCAGTTAAAATAAATGGTGGATGTTTTTTAGTTTTATCAAAAAACACAGCACAATGCGTTAAATAAAATTTTTGACCATCGTTTTGTTTTTTATTTATTGCGATTATGCGACGTAAAAAATCATCACTATGAATATCGCATTTCATCAAAATAAATTCAGTATCTATATTTGGCAATTCGTCCGTTTCTGGTGCCGGTTCCCAACCCACAATATCCGCGCATTGTTGCATTGCTGTTTCAATAGCATTTTTATATTTATCAGATGCATCACCAAAACATAAAATTTTTTTCACTGTGTACTTCCTTTTTTTCGCTGGGAATCTTAGCAAAATATAAATATTTTTATCAAACACTTTTTTATGATATAATTATTGCGATAAAAAAGGGAGAGAAAATTATGAAAATTGCAATCATAGGTGTGGGTACGGTTGGTTCGGCGGTTGCGACCGCTGTGAAAAACACAGGTTTGGCACATGAAATAGTTTTATATGATCGCGACGGTATTCGCGCACGTGCAGCGGCGGAAGATCTGGGGCACGCATCTGCTTTTTCATACGATATAAAAATAACAGCGGTTTCTAATTATCGCGCAATTCGTGGTTCTGACATAGTTATTGTTGCAGCGGGTGCCAATCAAAAACCCGGCGAAACACGTATGGATTTATTGCAAAAAAATTCAATGGTTATTTCTGATATTATCCCACGCGTTATGGATAATGTAGACGCGAAAAATGTCAAAATTATTATTGTCACTAACCCATTGGATGTTATGGTTATGTTGGCACAAAAATTATCTAAATTGCCTGCATCCCGGGTTATTGGAACCGGAACTATGCTTGATTCAGCGCGCTTAAAAACCATATTGTCGCGCCAATTGGGAATTTCAACGCGTTCAATAACTTCATATGTGTTGGGCGAACATGGGGATTCTTCGGTTGTAAATTGGTCGTCGGTTTGCGTTGGCGGAATTGCATTGGATGATTTTTGCAAACAATCAAAAATATCTTTGCCACAAACAACACGTAAAACAATTGAACATCGTGTTAAAAACGCAGCCTATGAAATTATCCAGGGGCGCGGCGCAACATGGGACGGTATTGGTGCGGCCGTCGCTGATTTATTATACGCAATCGTAAATGATGAACGACGCATATTAACCACATCTATCGTTGATGGTGTTGGAAAAACAGCCGTCGCTATGTCATTACCCCGCGTTGTCGGCGAACGTGGCGTATTGATGAATTTGCGTTCGAAATTAAGCGGCGAAGAATCTGCAAACCTGCGCAAAAGTGCACGCATCATCCGCAGAAATTTCGATTTGATTTAATCAAAGAAATCAATCTTATAGTCAAAAATTAATCCGATGGTATAGTCTTTGTCAAAGACCGTGCCAAAGGATTTTTTTATGGATATAAACGATATCAGTTTTCAAATTACAGATAATGGTTGTCGCCTGTGCGCAATGTGTCACGGCAAACAAATAGGCAGCATATTTTTTGTAAAAATTGGCGCTGATAAACTCATGATTTCCGAAGCAGCCATAGAATCAGAATACAGTGGTGAAAACGTTGAATTATACCTGATTCAACAAATTATAAAAATAGCACGCGAACAACACCGCAAAATAATATCCATTTGTCCACAAATTTCCAATATCTTTAATCAACACCCTGAATTTGACGACATACGCTTGCTGCACCAGGGTCGATAAAAAAAAGTACCGCCATGAAACATGGCGGGACTCCCTTCCCTTCCGCGTAACGCGGTAACTGTGTTATTTATGCAGCCTTACGATTTTTCGAAACATTTTCTGTTTCGCCTGCATCCATAATCTTTTTTGCCTCTGCAAAAACCATCTCTTTGACACGCAACGCTAATGCATTTGTGTCCAAAGTTTCCGCAGCCACTTCAAAATTGTCAGTTCTGATTTGTAATGAAACATACGCACCAATCAACGCAGCACGTGACAAATCTTCGATTGAACGTGGCGCATTGTTTTTGCCAATATGCAATTCATCACTTAATGAAACAATTTGACGATCTGCATTTACCCAAACAGTTGTGGTTAATACTTGGTTAAGGGCAATCATTATTTCTTTTATGTTTTTTGGCATGTGGTTATCCCCCCTTTCATGGTTGTTGTTATAAAAATCTATAATTTTTTTGTATTTACCAATGTATTTACAAATTTAAATTATAAATTTTTTTGTTTTTTTAATTTTTGCCAGAATTCCAGTTTTATTTGGTTTTCTGCCGGTTTGGTTTTTCCTTTTCCTTGTCTATACAAACATCTTAGAACAAAAACGAATCGCTCGTCAAGCATAAAATTTATTTATTTTCATTTTATTTAAAAAAACATGAAAAATACTATCAAAACCATAATATACCATAAAATAACTATAACTTGTCATTGACAACCATAAAAACATGTGCTAAATTCACCAACGAAGGACGAAAAACAACACAAAAATTTGAAGGATTACAAATGGGTTTGTTTCTTTCTTGCTATGAAAATCGTTTGGATACCAAGGGACGTATTTCTGTGCCTGCTGCTTTTCGTTCTTCGTTGAACAATGAAAATTTTGCAGGTGTAGTTTTGTATCGTTCTTTTACCCATAATTGCATAGAAGGTTTCGCCATGTCCCGCATGGAAAAAATCGCAAATGCAACGGATAAAATGGGTTTGTTCGATGGCGATTTGGACGATTTAAGCGCTATGATTTTTGCAGATGCACGTCCATTGGCTTTTGATGTAACCGGACGCATTGTGATTCCAACCGATTTGTTAAAACACGCGAACATAAAGGACACGGCTTTGTTTGTTGGTCGTGGAAACAGTTTTCAAATCTGGAACCCAGCTGATTTTGAAAACGTTCAACAAAATTCTTTGAAAAAATTACAAAAAACGCATCCCAATTTAAAAATCAGCGAATAAATATTCGTTTTATGCTTGTAAAAGATTCCGTTATATGTTAAAATCATAGATATACTAAGGAAGGATGATTTTACCATGAAAAGATTTATTGTTGTATTAAGCGGTTTGTTAATGCTGCCTGCATTTGCAGAGGTTGCACCTGTGTATTACGACGATTTTGTCGAATATTCTGACGATTTTGTTGAAGAAACAGAACCCGAAGAAATGGTCGAACAGTCTGCACCTGCACAAAAAACGGTGGTTCAAAGATCCACGGCAAACCGTTCAACATCCCGTGCAATTGCAAATACAAAAACCGCGGGATCGTCACGTGCAAATACCCCAACCCGAGTGGTGGCATCGGCACGTAATACACAAAAAAGTTCTCGTGCGGTCACATCACGCGCAACAAAAAAATCATCCAATGGTCGTGTTGCTGTGACATCTCGCCTGGGAAAAACATCAAAACCTGTAACGGCACGTATCAGTACGACAGGGTCAGTATTACCTGTGGCAAAAGGAACAACATCTAACTATTCTGTAAAAACTTTAGAAAACAACACTAATGGCGCTTTATACAACGGAACTTCGATACGTCGTGCAACGGCACGTTTGTCAACTGTTTCTGCTCCACAAACGACAACCACTACAACCTTAACTGAATCTGACGTTTCTAATACGGCATCTAATTTGGAAGCCATCGCAGAATTGACCGAATATTGCAAAACACAATACGCGGCATGTATGGATAATTATTGTAATGTCTTGGATGATAACCAGGGCAGATGTTCTTGTTCTAAGAACATAAAAAATTATGCTAATACAGAAGCCGCTTTGGAAAAAGCAACCGAAGAATTCCAAGACACCGTTCAAAAGATTAAATATATTGGATTGTCCGCTGATCAAATTACTTCTTTGTTCAAAGAAACAGAGGCTGAATTGACCATGAACAGCATCAAAGAAGACGATTCCACATTAAAGAAATCATTGGATAACATCAAAGATAAAATCTTGCTTGACGCATCATCACCAAAGGCATCTTCGTCATACAGTGGTAATCTTAGTATGGATGTATCCGGGTTGTTTAACATTGATTTAAGTTCTGGGTTTGATTTAGGTTCTTTCATGAATATGGAATCGAACAGCAGCGCAAACAGCGTTTCAAATCAACGTGGCGAACAATTATATAAAACCGCATCCAATCGTTGCAAAACATCTGTGTTGAATTCTTGCACCGCTCAGGGAATTGATGCAAATATCATTACCAATTCATATGATTTGGAAATTGATAAACAATGTATCGCCTATGAACGCAGTTTGAATGATGCAAACTATGAAATGCGCACAAATGCACGTAATGCGGCGACAATTTTGCAACAGGCGCGTTTAATGTTGGCACAAAACAAAAACGCATATGATTTACGTGGATGTGTTGCTGCGATGGATTCTTGTATGCAAGACGATTATGTATGCGGTTCTGATTATGAATTATGTTTGGATCCATCTGGTAAATATTTGGCAGATGGCGCAATTGTAAAGGGTGGAACGCCTGGAATTTCCGGTGGTCATCCAAAGAATGAAACCGAAATAACACCTGCAAACATTGAAGATTGGACCAGTGGCGGTATGTATGAATTGTATGGCACATGGAATTATACCGCTGATGGTGAAGATAAAAATGCGTGGGGTGGTGGTGTCAGTGAAACTCTGGGTGAATATATAGATAACAAATTAGGAACATGGGAAGCCAGTTATGCATCAACATCTACAACCCCAAGCGACATAGCAACTTATTTGTTGCAAAAAATCGGATATATTGATGCAGACAACAAAGTTCATGGTATGTGCGCATCTGTAATGCAACAATGTCAAAATTATACGTTTGAAGCCGCAAAGTCTTCAAGAAGCAGTGGATTTAAACCAAACAACGAAGTTGTTCGTCAATATTTAGCATCCACTTTGTCAAAGATAAAATTGCAACAAGATGCAATCTTGGCTGATTATGCCGAAGATTGCCGCAGTGATGTTTCATCTTGTTTATCAACAAATGGATATGATGAACAAAATCCAGATACACCTGTTTCAAAGCGCGCAATCAGTTCATGTCGTGCAGATATCGTGACATGTATGTCGGTCAGTGGCCAAAAACCAAAAGATTCGACAACATTGACGTTACGTGCTATGAAAGACTGGGTTGCCAGTATATTGGTTGTTTGCCCTGTTGATTATTATTTACATGATGACGGCGAAGGGGCTGTAACATGCGAACATTGTCGGACGTTGAATGGTGTTCCGACAGAGTCTGATGGGGGACAAGTGTCGCGTTGTTCATGTCCAGACGGCTATCGAGATGTGATAAATAACGATGGTGAATTAACTGGTTGCACTCCGATTACTGAATAATCTAATTAAAAAAGACCGCCGTCATGGCGGTTTTTTTATATGAAAATATAATTTAAATTATTTTTCGATATCTGGCAAATCGTGTATTTCTTGTTTAATATTCATCAAAGCCGTTGTGCGTTCACGAATTTTGCCATAAAAATCAGATTTTGATAAATTTACCGCATACTCCAATGCGTGCGCCCATGCCAATGCATCACTGTTTCCATGCGTTTTGATTGAAAAACCGTTTAATCCCAAAAATACAGCACCCGCATATGAACGTGGATCAATTTTATTTTTCAACCGCTTAAACAAATGTATCAAAAAGAATGTCCCCAATATTGCCAATATGGAACGCTTATAATTTGCCTTTACAATGCGGGAAATCATTTTTGCGGTTCCTTCTACTGTTTTTAACATAACATTGCCTGTAAAGCCATCTGTGACGACCACTTGGACATTTCCAGCGGTGACATCACTTCCCTCTACAAAGCCGATATATTCATACGGTAATTCATTGATATGTTCTGTTAAAATCTTATTTAATCTTTGCAGGGTTTCACTGCCTTTTGTTTCTTCTTCACCGATATTTAAAATACCGACGCGCGGACGTTTCATCCCGCCAATAATTTCAGCATAAACACTGCCTAAAATCGAAAAATCAAATAAAATTTCTTCGTCACAATGAACATTTGCACCCAAATCAAGCCCAACAACACGTGTATCACCATTTCCAGACGGCAACATAGTTGTTATTGCAGGACGCGAAATTCCATCAACTGTTTTCAATGCCAATTTGGATAGTGCCATCAATACACCAGTATTCCCAGCCGACACCACCGCTGAAGAATTCCCTTTGCGGACATCTGTGACCGCCATATACATTGATGTATCTTGGGCATGACGAATAACATCACGTACTTTGTCGGTGCCAGAAATTACTTCATTGGCATTAATAATCTCGCAATTACGCGCAACGCGTGGAAACTTTTTCAATAAATCACGTAAAATACGTTCATTACCAAAAACGCGGAAGAAAGCACTATCTTCGCCATATTGATACAAATACTGGTTCATTCCACCAAACACAGCACCCGGGGCATTATCACCCCCCATTGCATCGATTGAAATAATTCTTTTGTCTTGTGTCATATTCTAATAAAAAAAGGCCATCAGAAAATTCCCCCGGCCCTTTTATTTCCAAAATCATATATTATTTTGAACCACACGCAGGGCAAACATGATGTGGGCGTTTCTTTTCGCCACATTTTTTGCAAACACTTACCGGCATTGCAGACAACGCATCATGTGAACGACGTTGTGCCGAACGTGCTTTACTTGTTTTACTTCTTGGAGTTGCCATTTTACAATCCTTTTATTTGACAGTTTTTAATTCTATTCAATTATTACCCATTTGCAAGCAAAAAATTGCCCGATGCAACAGTGACGCCGTGCAACGGGCAAAGTTTTATCCATTAAATATCCAACAATTGTTGTTGATCGCCACCTTCGCGTGCCAATTTTTCAGCTTTTTCTTCTTCTTTGGCAATTTCACGAACACGACGAACGTATGCACCTGTGCCGATTGGTATCAAACGACCAACGACCAAGTTTTCATCTACGCCGACCAATTTATCAGTTGCGCCACTGATTGCGGCATCAACCAACACTTTGGTTGTCTGTTGGAACGCTGCATTAGAAATGAATGAACGTGACGTTAACGATGCGCGTGTCAAACCAACCAAGACCTGGGACGCAACTGCAACACGTCCGCCGTCTTTGGCAACACGAGCATTTTCTTCTTCGAAATCAACACGATCAACCACAGAACCGCTGATAAAGCTGGTATCGCCTGGGTCGCTGACTTCTACACGACGTGTCATTTCACGTATCAATATTTCAATATGTTTGTCGTTGATGGACACACCCTGCAAACGATAAACCTGTTGCACTTGTTCAACCATAAATTGAGCCAATGCTTTGTGTCCCAAAATACGTAAAATATCTTGTGGCACAGGATCACCGTCAACCAATTTATCCGCTTTGCGCACAACATCGCCACTGCGAACCAATAAATTAGTTCCCTTTGGCACCGCATATTCCACAGGCGCGCTGCCATCGTTTGGTTCAATACGAATAATAATCTTAGATTTTGCGTCTTCTAATTCGACAGTTCCGTCAATTTCCGCCAACAATGCAGGATTTGCAGGACGACGAATTTCCAATAATTCTTCTACACGTGGCAAACCACCGGTAATATCGCTTGTCTTCTTGGTTTGAACAGGAATACGCGCCAAAATATCACCTGCATGTATTTTATCGCCATCAGACACATTCAAAGTGGAATATGTCGGCAATAAATATTCAGCAATTTTTTTGCCACCCAAAGAAATTATCTTGCCACTGTCATCAACCAAACGGATAGATGGGCTTAACGCCTTTTTGGTATTTGTTTTCCAATTTATAACTTTGCGGGAAACAATACCAGTTGTGGCATCGACTTCTTCTTGGAAAGAAACGTTTTCAATCAAATCGTTGAAAGAAACAGTTCCGTCTTTGTCTGCGATAATTGTGTTCGAATATGGATCCCATTCTGCGACTTTTTGACCTTTTTCAACTTTGTCGCCTTCGTTCACAATCAACATAGACGCATATGGTAATGCGACCGAGAACAATTCTTTGCCTTCTTTGTCCACAACTGCGATTTTACCAGTACGTGACAATACTACAACACGACCAGCAGAATTCGTAATTGTGTTTACGTTATCCAATTTAATTGTTCCAGCCACTGGCATTTCAATAAAATGAGATTCAGAACCACCTTCGGCAATACCACCAATGTGGAAGGTACGCAACGTCAACTGAGTTCCAGGTTCACCAATTGATTGCCCCGCAACCAAACCGACTGCTTCGCCCACGTGCACCAATGCATTTCTGGACAAATCCATACCATAACATTTTGCACACAAACCATCGCTTTGACATGTCAAAACACTGCGAACATCAACACTTGGCAAACCAGATTCAGTAATTTGACGAGCCGCAGATTTAGTAATCAAATCGCCCTCTTTCACAATTACTTCTTTGGTTAATGGGTTGATAATATCGTGTGCAGCCGTACGCCCCAACACAACATCACCCAATGCCACCGTCAAAGTTGAACCTTGGTAAACAGGTTTTGCAGTGATGAATTCATGCGTTCCACAATCGTGTTCTGTGATAACTGTATTCAAAGCCAAATTAACCAAACGACGTGTCAAATAACCAGCAGAAGCAGTTTTCAAAGCCGTATCTGACATACCTTTACGCGCACCGTGGGTGGATGTAAAGTATTCAGACATGGTTAAACCTTCTTTAAAGTTCGAAATAATAGGAACTTCGATAATAGAACCGTCTGGTTTCTGCATCATACCACGCATACCTGCCAACTGTTTAATCTGACCCTTGGATCCACGTGCACCTGACAAAGCCATCATGTGAATTGAATTCCAATTATCCCCAGTTGTATTGCCCAAAGCAGCATATGCTTTGTCAGCCAATTCATCAGCAGTACGTTGCCACAAATCAATCAATTTGTTGTGACGTTCACCACTTGATAACAAACCGTTTTGATATTGATTTTCAATTTCTGCTGCTGCTTTTTCTGATTTTTCAATCATTGCAGTTTTGTCCTCAGGAATAACCACGTCATCAAACCCAATGGAAATACCACTGCGAACAGCCTGTTCAAAACCAGTATCTTTTAACGCGTCAGCCAACAAAATCATCGCTTTGTCGCCACAGTTTTCATACGCGACAGACAACAATTTTCTGATTTCGCCACGTGGCATAACTTTGTTTACTAAATCAAAAGGCATCTTGTCAGATTTCGGCAATAATTGTCCCAAAATCATACGTCCAGCCGTTGTAGCATAAGTTTTACCGTTGACACGTGCATAAATCGGGGTATGCAAAGTGATTGTTTTGTTTTCCAAAGCAAGTTCTACTTCGTCCATACCTGAAAAACGTGGTGATTTCTTTTCGTCATGTTCACCATTCATCAACGAAATATAATAAACACCCAAAACCATGTCTTGTGAAGGCACCGTCATTGGTTCACCATTTGCAGGTGACAACACGTTATTCGTAGATAACATCAATGTACGCGCTTCCAATTGTGCTTCCAATGAAATTGGAACGTGCACGGACATCTGGTCACCGTCAAAGTCAGCATTAAATCCAGCGCAAACCAATGGATGCAAACGAATTGCTTTGCCTTCTATCAACACTGGTTCAAACGCAATCAAAGACAATCTGTGAAGGGACGGAGCACGATTTAACAACACAGGATGTTGATAAATAACTTTTTCCAATATTTCCCATACAATATCTTCACCATTTTCAACCATCTTACGCGCAGTTTTCAAAGTATTTGCGTAATCGCCTGCTAATAATTTAGCATACACAAATGGTTTGAACAATTCCAACGCCATTGTTTTTGGCAATCCAACCTGGTGCATACGTAATGATGGTCCCGGTGTAATAACACTACGTCCAGAATAATCAACACGTTTACCCAACATATTCATACGGAAACGCCCTGTTTTACCACGCAAAGAATCAGACAAAGATTTCAATGGACGACGGTTTTGTGAAACCATTGGACGTGCTTTGTGCCCATTGTCGAACAAAGAATCGACCGCTTCTTGCAACATGCGTTTTTCATTACGAACAATAATTTCAGGCGCATGCATTTCCATAAATCTTTTTAAACGATTGTTACGAATAATAACACGACGATATAAATCGTTCAAATCAGATGCCGCAACATGCCCCGCATCCAACGTGACCAATGGTCGCATATCTGGTGGAATTACAGGAATAACATCCGGTAACATCCATGCAGGTTCTGTTTTGGAATCTAAAAACGATTCAACCAATTTTAATTGTTTGATGATTGATTTACGTTTTGCCTCAGATTTTGTTTCTGCCAATTCAGCGCGCAAACGTGTTCTTTCATCACCCATATCAAGATTAGCAATAATCGAACGAACACCTTCTGCACCGATACCGACATGGAAAGAATCTTCACCAAATTCTTCAACTGCAGCCTGGTATTCATCTTCGCTGATAACGTCATATTGTTTTAAACTTGTCAAACCAGGTTCCGTAACAATATACGCATCATAAGAAATAACTTGTTCTAACTTCTTTTGTGGCAAATTGTTCAACAATGTAGCAATTTTGCCTTCGCGTAAGAACCAAGTGTGCGCCACAGGAATCGCCAATTTGATATGTCCCATGCGTTCACGACGAACAGTAGAAGAACCAACTTCTACCCCGCAACGTTCACAAACGACACCACGGAATTTAATACGTTTATATTTTCCGCACGCGCATTCGTAATCTTTCACTGGTCCGAAAATTTGTTGACAGAACAAACCTTCTGCCTCTGGCTTCAAAGAATGATAATTGATGGTTTCCGGTTTTTTCACTTCGCCATGCGACCAAGACAGAATTTCTTCTGGGGACGCAATAGAAATACGCAAAGCATCAAATTGTTCCTTGGTTTCTATTTGTCCAAATATCTTTTGCAACATATTTGTCATGTGTTTTTGCTCCTTTTACGTCACTAAAAGTGCCTTGTGGCCGGCGGGTGTTATTCACACCCGTGGCCGGGCCACTAATCAATTTTTTTTGCTGTCAATGATAACCCAAGTCCGCGCAATTCACGTACAAGAACGTTAAATGCTTCTGGGGTTCCCGTTTGAATATCGTTATTACCTGAAATAATTGCTTCGTACATTTTATTTCTGCCAACGATATCGTCAGATTTGACAGTCAACATTTCGCGCAACAAGTGTGCTGCACCGTGTGCTTCCAATGCCCAAACTTCCATTTCCCCAAGTCTCTGGCCACCCATGTGTGCCTTTCCGGACAAAGGTTGTTGTGTCACCAACGCATAGTTTCCAGTTGAACGCGCATGAATCTTTTCATCAACCAAGTGATGCAATTTCATCATGTACATAACACCAACCGTCACAGGACGTGCAAATTTTTCACCTGTGATACCATCATACAATGTAAACTGACCAGATTCTGGTAATTTAGCCAACTTTAACATCGCTTTGATTTCTTCAGGTGTTGCACCATCAAACGTTGGGGTTGCCATTGGAACACCGTCTTTCAACAGAGCCGCTTCGGCACGAACATCTGTATCTGTCATTTTTTCCAATTTTTCAGCAACACTCTTGCCATAAATTTTGCCCATAATTGTGCGCAAATCGTCTGTAACGGCACGTTTTTGTTTCACTTCGTCCAAAACAGCACCGATTTGTTTACCCAACGCACGTGCAGCCATCCCAAGGTGTGTTTCAAATATCTGACCGATATTCATACGGCTTGGCACGCCCAATGGATTCAAAACGATATCGACAGGTGTTCCGTCTTCCATGTGTGGCATGTCTTCGATTGGAACAACTTTGGATACAATACCTTTGTTTCCGTGACGTCCAGCCATTTTATCACCCGGCTGTAATTTCATTTTGTGCGCAATGTAAACTTTGACTTCTTTCAAAACGCCAGCCGCCAAAGAATTACTTTCTGTTGCCTTTGTAATTTCAGCATCTGCACGTTCGTTCAAATCTTTCAATTTCAAAAGATGTTGTTCGCGCAATTCATCAATAGAGGCTTGAATTTCTTTGTTAGAAACAACCAATTTTTTCATATCTGTTGGTTTGATACCTTCAAACACTTCCGCCGTCAGTTTTTTACCAATAAATGGCTTCAAACTGCCAGAACCTGCGGAAATCGTTTGATTTTCAGCCAACTGGAACACTTGGTCTGCAAAACCTCTTTCGATAATATCTGTTTCTTCTTCACGATCTTTGTTGATTTTTTCAATCTTTTGTAATTCTATCATTTGTGTTCTATCGTCTTTCTTAACACCATGACGTGTCAAAACGTTAACACCAATAACAGTTCCTTCTTCGTTTGGTCCAACCTTTAACGAAGAATCTTTCACATTCAATGCTTTTTCACCAAAGATGTTACGCAACAACGCTTCTTCTGGAGTCAATAATGTTTCAGATTTTGGCGAAACACGACCAACCAAAATATCACCTTGTTTTACGCGCGCACCGACATAAATAATACCGGATTCATCCAAATTTTTCAGTGCTTCTTCGCTGACATTTGGAATATCGCGTGTGAAACTTTCAGGTCCCAACTGCGTATCACGTAATTTGATTTCTTTTTCAACAATCTTGATAGATGTGTAAACGTCATCTCTGGAAATACGTTCAGAAATAACAATCGCGTCTTCGTAGTTATAACCACGCCATGGCACGAATGCAACCAACACGTTACGTCCCAAAGCCAATTCACCATAATTCATAGATGAACCGTCCGCGATAATATCACCTGCTGAAATTCTGTCGCCAACATGTACAAGTGGTTTTTGATGAATCAAAGTTTCACCATTTGAACGACCAAATTTTTCCAGGTTATAAATATCCACACCCGTCACAACATTGCGAGAATTCATACATTTCACAACGATACGATTTGCATCGACAGATTCAACGATACCACTGTGTTTTGCAACCTTACCAGTGCGGGAATCACGTGCCACTTCACGTTCAATACCTGTTCCAACCAATGGCGCTTCTACCCGCATTAATGGAACACCTTGACGTTGCATGTTCGATCCCATCAAAGCACGGTTCGCGTCGTCGTTTGCAACGAACGGTATCAAACCAGTTGCAATAGACACAACCTGACGTGGTGCCACGTCGATTAAATCAATTTCTTCTTTTGGCACCATGGTAAATTCGCCGTCAACACGCGCGGTCACCATATCTTCAGCCAAAACACCATTGGATGTTGTCGGTGTGTTTCCTTGGGCGATTTTGTGTCCCAATTCTTCATCAGCAGTTAAATACACCATTTCGTCAGTGATTTTACTGTTTTTAACAACATAGTAAGGTGTTTCAATAAACCCATATGGATTTACACGTGCATACGATGCCAAATGCGAAATCAAACCAATGTTCGCACCTTCTGGTGTGTGAATTGGACATAATCTTCCATAATGAGTCAAATGAACGTCGCGGACGTCAATTCCAGCACGTTCACGATTTAAGCCACCAGGCCCCAATGCAGAAATCAGACGTTTGTGTTCAACTTCGGCTAATGGGTTATAAGAATCCATAAATTGCGACAATTGTGAAGAACCCAAAAATTCTGTAACCAAAGCCATCAAAGGTTTTGCGTTAACAACATCTTGTGGTTGCATTGTCGCAATGTTTGGTGACGTCAAACTTTCACGAACCAATCTTTCAATACGCAACATACCCGTATGGAATAATTGTTCAAATAATTCTCCAACCGCACGAACACGACGATTCGACAAATTATCAATATCATCAATCACGTCTTTGTGGTCAATAATATTTGTCAAAGTTTTCAACACAGCCAAGAAATCTGTTTTGGTCAAAGTACGTTCATCTTCTGGGCGTTTTCCAGAATCAATCTTTAAACGTTTGTTCATTTTGAAACGACCGACCGCAGACAAATCATAATATGCCGGATCAAATCCTTGACGTAAGAATAAATTAAGCGCCGCTTCTAATGTTGGACGTTCACCAGGACGAACAACATCATAGATGGCGATTAACGCTTCTTCACGATTTGTTGTTTTATCTGCCATCAAAGTATTACGCATATGTGCTGTAATCGTTGTATTATCAATCGCAATCAACGAAATATTTTTCACACCCAATGTTTCAAGTTCGCTTAATACTTCTTCAGTGATTTCGGTACCTTCTGGGAACAATACATCTTCGCCATTTTTCACAGCGCTGAACAAATATTCACCAATCAAGGCATCACGCGAAACACCAAATTTTTTGGATACAGAACTAATCTTTGCCAAACGTTTAGCGTTTAATCTGTCGCCTTTGTTTGCCAATTCTTTTTTATCTTTTGGATTTACTAAATCATAATTCAAACGATATTTATCCAATCCTTCAAACGAAGAGACATCACCAACCCATAATTTACCATCAAAAGCCAACGGTATTTGTTTATAGAAATTAGATAAAATTTCTTCGCTGCTCATACCAGCAATCGTTGTTTTGCGTGGATCTGCGGCAAATTTCTTTTCGTCTTCGGCCGCTGGCAAACAACGCAACAAAACAGTTGCAGGTATTTTACGTCTGCGATCTATACGAACATAGATGACACCTTTGGATTCTTCAAAATCAATCCATGAACCATGTTCTGGAATAATACGACCAGTATATGTTTCCGGGTTACCAGCAATTTTTGCTTCTTTTGTTGTTCCAAATACGACACCTTGGGCACGATGCATTTGTGAAACCACGACACGTTCAACGCCAGCCGCAATAAAACTGCCGCGTTCTGTCATTAATGGTACATCGCCCATGAATATTTCTTGTTCTTTGATATCGCGCAAAGTCTTTTTGCCATCTTCTGCGATATCCCATAAAATCAATCTCAGCTTCAATTTCAGTTTGCTGGAATATGTCATATTACGCAGCATACATTCTTGAACATTGTATACAGGTTTATCCAATGTATATTCAATGAATTCCAAAGTCGCAATTCCCGCATAATCATTAATTGGGAACATAGATTTGAATACATTTTGCAACCCAATATTTTTTCTATTTTCTGGGGCTACATCTGCCTGTAAGAAATCTTTGTAAGAATTGTACTGAATTTCAACCAAATCAGGAAGCGGAGTTTGCAAAAAACTTTTACCAAAAGATTTTCTAAGTTTCTGGATAACTGCCATTTTCTGAATCCTTTATTATTTGTCTCTTCTGTGTTTTGCAAACGAAAAAAGTTTGTCACCTTTTACGCCTGTGTGCCCGCCAAGGAATTTTTCATCTTTGGCGGGCGGCGAATTGCGTTTTCACGCAACTTAATTTTTGAATCTTTCGATTCCGTATTTGTAATAGAAATTATTTCATTTCTACTTTTGCACCAGCTGCTTCTAATGTCGCTTTCATTTTTTCAGCTTCATCTTTTGCAACTGCTTCTTTGATAGCCTTTGGTGCAGATTCAACCAAAGCTTTCGCTTCGCTTAAACCCAAACCTGTGATATCTTTAACAGCTTTGATAACAGCCAATTTGTTTGCACCGGCATCTGCCAACACAACATCAAATTCTGTTTTTTCTTCAGCCGCAGCACCAGCAGCAGGACCAGCAGCAACTGCAACTGCAGCGGCAGCACTTACGCCCCATGTTTCTTCTAATGCTTTTGATAATTCAACTGCTTCTTGCACAGTCAATTTTGACAATTCTTCAACTATTTTTTGAATATCTGCCATTTTTTACTCCTTATTGAGTTTTTTAATTTTGTTTCTTTCCATACTCTGCTGAAACACGCGCTAAACGTGATGCTGGTTCTATCAATATACGTGCGATAGTACCACGAATTTCCAACAAAGACGGAAGCTTGGATAATTGCATAACGCCGTTCACATCAAGAAGATCTGCATCCATTTTACCACCAACGATGGTTAAATTTTGATGTTCATCTGCAAATTTGGCCAAAACTTTGGTCACTGCGATAGAATCTTTCGCAACAGCCACAGCCGTTGGACGTTTCATCAATTCAGATACAGCTTCGAAACTGGTGTCTTTTAATGCCAATTTCATCAAACGGTTTTTGACAACTTTGAACAAAGAAACCAACGGACGTAATTCATTACGTAACGTTTCCATTTCTTGCACTGTCAAACCATGGTTTTCAATAACGAAAACACCGTCTGCTTCTTTCAAGGACGACTGCAACGCTGAAATCAAATCTGATTTTTCTTCGCGTCTCATCTTTATATATCCTTTTAAGCTTCTTTTTGTTTAACTTTCCATCTGTGGTTTTCACCACGGGTGGGGCTTTGTGTTCCTGCCCCAAAGAATTTTTTCTTTGTCTATGATGGGAATTAAGTGATTTATTTTCACACCATCAGTCTTGGACAGAAATCTTTGTGTGGTGGGTTACCCCACCACTAATTATTTTACATCAACTTTCAGACCTGGGCCTTGGGTTGTTGCGACACTGCATCCCAAGATATATTGTCCCTTGGTTGATGCAGGTTTTACTTTCTTTAATTGATCAATCAAAGCATTTGCATTTTCGACCAATTTGTCTGTGTCAAAAGACATTTTACCAATACCAGCATGGATAATACCGTTCTTTTCAGCACGATATTCAATTTGACCTGCTTTTGCACTGGCAACCGCTTCTGCTACGTTATTTGTGACCGTACCTAATTTTGGGTTTGGCATCAAACCTTTTGGTCCCAAAACACGTGCAACTTTTGACATTTTTGGCATCATATCTGGTGTTGCAATAACACGATCAAATTCCAAAAATCCATTTGCAACTTTGTCAATCAATTCTTCGCCACCGATAACATCAGCACCGGCTTTTTTGGCATCTTCTTGAGCATTGACAGTAAATACAGCAACGCGAACCTTTTTACCTGTGCCATTTGGCAAAGACAACATTCCACGAATGTTTTGATCTGCTTTTGCTACATCAATACCTAACTTAACTGCGATTTCTAAACTTTCATCAAATTTAGAAGAACAAAAACCGCGCAATGCTTCAATTGCATCAGACAAAGCGTATACTTTGTTTGTATCCAATGTGGACCAAGTTTGCTTTCTTTTTGTGACTTTCATGACTTAGCCCTCCACCTTTACGCCCATAGAACGGCATTGACCCGCAACAATATTGCACGCAGATTCAATAGTAGAGCAATTCAAATCAGGCATTTTATTTTTTGCAATTTCTTCGATTTGCGCTTTTGTAATAGTTCCAACAAAATCGCGACCAGGTTTCTTAGAACCAGACTTTATTTTCAATGCTTTTTTAATGTAATACGACACAGGAGGCAATTTCATAATAAATTCGAAAGTGCGGTCTGTATAAACAGTAATAATACATGGAATTGGCATTCCAGGTTCTTTATCGGCTGTTTTGTCGTTAAATTGTTTGCAGAATTCTGCGATGTTCACACCGGCAGCACCCAACGCAGGTCCAATAGGAGGCGCAGGATTCGCCTGTTTTGCAGGGACTACTAATTTAACAATCCCTTTTAATTCTTTTTTTGCCATTTTTTCACTCCGTTTTTATAGATGCTTTTGCATCTGGTTAAGTGTCGTGGTGCGATTTGGCGAATCTACCACGTTTTTATTCAACCCAATGGGTTAAATCTTTTCTACCTGGGCAAAATCCAATTCAAGACTGGTTTCACGCCCAAATACTAAAATCGTCACCGTCATTTTTTGTTTTACATTATCAACATTTGATGCAATACCGTTAAAGTTCGCAAACGGTCCGTCAATAACATGCACTTCTTGACCTTCTTCATAGACAGTATCTTCTGTGATAACAGAGCCTTCTTCGACTTGTTTCAATAAACGACGCGCTTCCGCTTCACTAATAGGAATTGGTCTTGCCTGGTTTTTAACACGTTGGCCTAAAAACATAACAACCTGGGGCATTAAACGAACCAACGAAAAAGTTTCATTATTCATAACCATTTGAACAACGATATATCCAGGGAAAAACTTTTTTTCTGTTTTTACACGTTTACCGGCTTTTACTTCAGACACTTCACGTGTAGGAACCAAAATTTCGCCAAAAAAGGCATTTAATTTACGTTTATCGATTTGTTCACGCAATTCACGCGCTACTTTGTCTTCGCAGCCCGTATGAACATTCACAACAAACCATTGCATTTTTTCTTCCATGCCACTTTCCTTTGTAAAAAACTAAAAAATCCAACCGACCAAGGCGTTTAAAATACTATCCACTATAAAAAAGAACAACGCGGAAAGACCAGAAAACAACAATATCATCCCCGTTGTGTGTATAACTGTTTCGCGCGTTGGCCAAACAATCTTAAACCATTCCGAACGTACTGATTTAATAAATTCTATTATTTTTTTCATAAAATTTCCGATTCTGTTTCGTTGTTTTTATCGTTAGCTCTCTATGGCAGGGGCTGAAGGAATCGAACCCTCATCCGCGGTTTTGGAGACCGATATTCTACCGTTGAACTAAGCCCCTATTTAATTAAGTCAGATATCAATCTTATTCCATAAAACGCCCCAATTTTACCAAGTGTTATACCGATAATCGGTGACAGCATAGCACACCGACACAAAAAATCAAGTGGAAATATTATAATATTTTAAAAATTTTAACGCAAGGAAAAAAGTATTGTAAACATCGTGTTTTTATGCTATAATTCGCTTGAATCCAAGGAATTGGGTTCGGGGCTGTAGCAGGCCTAGATCATGCGGTGCGAAAGCATCGTTAAATTTGATATTTTGGTGTTTTTGCACCGTTATATTCCCTGACAAAATGTCGGGGAGCCGTTGTGCGTATATATAAATGCCACGGAAATCATCATGATCTGATTTGCTAACTCCCCGACCACCAAATTTTCTTGGTGGTGTTTTTTGTTTTATTTGTATGTAAATAAAACACCGCGTGATATTCCCCACCCGTGGCGGGGTGGCACCGCAGGTGACGGGGTTGGTAAGATTCCAGAGAATATATAATCTTAAATCTCCCCACCGCAAAAGGATATGTCATTACGAAGGAGTGAGACGAATTTGCGCAGAAGTGCAAAAACCGGCGAACGAGTGCGGTAATCCAGATAATAAAAAAGTAGTCGTGCGTTCCACACGACACATAAAGATATTCTGGATGCTTACGTCACAAAACGCACAAGAAACCAAAAAACAAAACAAGGAAATGGATGAAAAATCTCATATATCGCTTGATTGTTATTGCCTGCGTATTATTTTACGGCGCCAGCGCACACGCCATATGTGCCCCAAATCAAATCGATGTTGCAAACGATGGAACAAATTGTATTGATACTAAATTCAGCGTTACAACAACTAATTTGGTTTTGCCAGATGATTTTGAATTCAAATTTAATATATCTGCAGTGGGAACTTTTTATGTAGATTGCGGAACGGACGGAACGTTGACCAGCAATGCCACGGATGTATCAGGAAAAACAATAGTTCGCGATGATATAAATATGGTTTTATATACGTGTTCGTACGTAAGCGGTGGAACAAAAACAATCAGATTCGCTGGCACCGCAACAAGATATGATAACCTACCCAATGCTTATAATAATACAACAATTGAATTTTACACAGACGCAACCCCACAACTATTACTGTCCATTGACGGACGCCTTACTGATATTTTTCCACAAATATCCACCACGGTGGCAGGTACGCCAAGTTTTCAACAAACCTTTTATGCTTGTACTAATTTGAACAATATCCCAGCCGGACTATTTGCCAATATACGGATTACTAGTAGACAAAGAATGTTTGGACAAACTTTTTCAGGCTGTACATCATTGACCGCCATTCCGCACAATTTGTTCGTTAATGTCACTGGTAATACGTATTGGACATTTGAGCGAATGTTTGCTTTTTGTTCATCTTTAACTGATATACCATCTGATTTGTTTGATAATATACCTGGTGCACCATATTCATTTTATCAAATATTCAGTCACTGCAAATCATTGACAAGTTTGCCCAACGGATTATTTGCGAACGTCAAAACAGGCGAAGCTACAATGTTTCAGTTGGCTTTTTGGAATTGCACAAATTTGGTTGGATATATACCACCATCTATGTTTTCAGGGTTGATTACCAATGGTTCCCCGACCGCAAATAATATGTGGAACAGTACATTTCAAGGTACTAAATTAGACAAATCATGTCCGACTGGGACAACGCAATTTATTACTGGATATGAAGATTATTGGGATGGACGGGTTTCGTGTGTGCCAACTGAACAGGTTTGTGACGCTGGTGCATATCTGCCACAACATTGGTATCAATGTGAATTGTGCCCAATAAACAATTATTGTATTGGTGGGACATATACGTTCAACGAAACAACAGACCAAGGAATACAAAGTTGTGCGTCTGGCACTTTTTCACCAACTGGCTCTGCGGTTTGTTATCCGCATATTTTGCATGTTGGGGACAGCAACGTTTATTTGAAATCTACAAAACAGACTACGCCGTCTTTTAATGTAAAAATTGGTAATGACATATTTTATGCAAATATGACCACTGTGCCAACAAAAATGAACAAAGATTCATCGCGTTATTTTCGCGCCCAATGGGACAACAACAGTTATTATATCTGTGATGATACAACGTGTGGTGAATAATCAATGTTGGTGTAAAAATCTTTACAATAATTAATCATTCATTTTTTACTTGCACAAACTGAATAAATTTTTCTACAATCTTTATAAATAATGTAGGGGTAATGGTGTCAAAAATAGTAGAACCGCCTGTTTTAATATCAAAAGTGCTGACCTTTGTGTTGGCCGTGTCTATCGTTGTGCTGGCAACGTTGGTGTTTACTTTGGTAAAAATGGCCCCGCTTAACCGACCAGAAATATTCTTTTTGTTCACCCCCAGTGGACATTTTACCAATATGGTTATTATTCCAATGGTACCAGATGAAACAAACGAACGTATGTTGGACACATATAAAAAAGGTTTTATACGCGAATATATAATATCCAGAAACACATTATACGCGGGAACAAATATCGGTATCACGCGTGATAATTGGGCAAAAACTGTTGAACCATGGTCATCTAAACAGGTGTGGGATGATTTCGTCAAAACCAAACTTTACAAGCAATATCAATTCAGCAATAAATCTCAATCTGTTTCGTGTTCTGTGAATTTTTCCAACACAAACAATACACCTGCTGTTTTAGATTTGCGTAATGACACTTATGATGTAAATTTTGTCTGGATTTGCAAAGATGAAAATAGTGGTAGACAGACCCAACCAAAAAATTATAAGATAAGGATAAGAATACAATCTGTTTTGGATAAACAGGTCGTAAAAGATTTGGAAAAATTGCGCGATAATCCGCTGGGAATTCAGGTTGTTGAATACTCAGTTCAGAATGACAAAGGTGATCCTTTGGATTCAATATAATGTCGTGACGGAAAAAGAAATGGAAGGATTGTAAAAGATGACATTCGTAAAAACATTCAAATTTAACGTTTCTTTGTTGGCTGTTTTATGTTGCATAATTCATGCTGGCACGTGTTTTGCAATGGATGAAGATACAGGATACCAGGTTGCATGGGATACCCCAAATGCACATATGGCATCGGGTTCCAGCAAACCGGGCTATGCCAATTTAACATGGTCCAAAGGGACTGTATTACCGATAAAAACGCGTTCTGGAATGTCTACGTTGGTGACTTTGCCAATGGGCGAAAAAATTGCAGATATTATGGTTGGTGATGATTCTTTGTTTGACTTTAATGCCGCGAAGGGTTCACAAATAATGTATATTACACCATCCGGGGACAATATGGGCAGCGACACAAATTTGATTGTCACCGGTGAATCTGGAAATGTGTATATATTCTATTTACGTGCATATCCTGTAAATTCCGAAGAAATTTCTTATTCCCAGGTTGATATATCGCTTGGCAATGGTGGCGCAGTATCAAATGGTGCAACGCCAACCACAAACGGAAAAATGGGATCTATTTTACATAAAACATCGACAACTTCATCAACGATTGGTGTTGACGGCGAAGATTATGGTTGGATAAAAACAATGAAAATTGATCCATCTGAATTTCGCTTTGATTTGGATATTTTCGTTCCAAACCCAGATGATTATGTAATTGCACCAGAACGTGTATGGCGTGATAGAATATTTACATACATTGATTTTGGTGACAAAGTGATTTCTATGACCCAACGCCCTGTGGTGTCTTTGTTGGTTGAAGGTGGCGAAAGCCCCGTCAGTTTCCGCACTGATGGCGAAGATGGCCGTTTATTGATAGTGGAAGCCGTGGGCGATATGGTTTTACGCAGTGGTCAAAGAATTGTTTGTATTAAAAAACGTGAAAAACCATTCTTGATTGCGGATACCGCGTCTGTGATGGCTTTGGCAGAGGCAAACGTTGCACAATCGTTGATGGCAAATCAATCTTTGAATACTATGGCATATAATGACGAAATGTATGCAATAAATGCAAATGCTAATAATTACACGACAACCCCGACGATGGTTTATAATCAACCACAAAACATCGGATATGTTGGTGGTGGATACGCCACTGGCGGGACAAATATGATACCAATGGAACATGCAACTGCGGGGTCTTATTTGCCACAAACCAATATCCCTTTGATTGCAAGTAATCAAATGGGTGTTGCGGTTGAATTGAAATCTGATCCGCACATGAATGTATTAAATGATTATTGGACAGATTTGTTGGCGAAATTCAGTGGCGATGATGGTGTTGGTATTTTGACACCGTATAAAGATAAAGTGTTCTTTGCTGTCGACGAACAAGGTGTGGGTGATTTGGGATCGGAATCTGCAACCACTGCACGTTTATTCCGTTTACGCATTGGACCGTTAGCCGATATAGAAACGGCACAAAATTTATGCGATCAATTATTAAAATTCAGCGGAACAAGTTGTCACGTGGTAAGAATACAGTAAAAAAATGAATATACAAAAAATAAAACAACAATTAAAAGATTTACGTTCGACGATGCCAAAATATGTTCAATGGTTGGTGTTGGGTGCTTTGTTTATAATTGTTGTTATATTATTGGCATTATTATTTGGACGTGATTCCAGCAATAATAAAAAAATAGAATCCGCGGAAGAATCTGTATCATTTGCCGCAGATCCTGAAACGATAGATTTAACGGGTGTCACCGTTGGTGAAACAAAAAATCAAGATGTTAATATAACCGTTAATACGCCTGTGGTATTTGACACTATTTCTATTGATGCGGCAGATATAACAACGACAAATAATTGCAGTAATTTAACAGAATCTTGTTTAATAAATGTTATTTATAAACCAACCCAGGCTCAACTTGAAATGCACGACGTAATAAAAATAACATGGCATGTTTTATCGAACAAAGATATTATGCAAACGTTTGAAATTCCTGTGGTGTATGATGCCGTGGAAAAGGTTGAACCCAAAAAGGAACCTGTTGTTGATGAACCTGTTTCTATAAAATACGAACCTGTTATGATTGCGAAAAAACCGGAACCTGTTGTGGAAGAACCAGAGGCCGTAATTGATCTTTCAGAACCAATAGAGATTCCAGAACACACTGTCATTGATCTTGATGACACAGATGAAGAAATATCAGAAGAAACTGAACCGGCCAAAGATATTTTTGATGAAGAATATGACGATGAAGAAATAATCGAAGAACCAATTGCAAAGCCAGTTAAAAAACCGATTAAAAAGGCCATGGAAGAACCAGTTCAAAAAAAGATAGCAGACGAGATCAAGGCTGTCGCAAAAGAAGATACATTTGAAAAAATAAAGACAGAAGAATTCAGTTTACCACCAGAACAATGTTCTGATTTTGCGATACCGGGTTATGATGCATCTGGTGTTCAAATTGGTTGGATAAAACCTGAACGTGGTGCTAATTATTTTCACCCGTTTTCGGACAAAGATTGTTCCAACCCAACGGGACGGTATGATTTTACCACAGGAATAATAACGTCATTGAAAAATGGTTCAAAGATTGGAACAGATGCAAATCATATTGGTTATACGGGTGCGGGAAATGTATTAACGTTGCCTAATTTATCTGCACCAACAACAGCGCGCAATGGTTCTGTGGCGACCGATGGTGTGTTCATAAATCCAAGATGGCGGAAATCAACATCCAGACTTTTCAGTAAATCTGGTTCCAAAGATGGTGATGATGCGGATGCATGGTCTAATAAACAAACCGAAAAAATGTTAAAAGGTTCAGGCCGTGGCGAATCTGTCACGTCATCGCTGCCGTACGATAGAACATTTATATTACGTCAATTTAAACCGATTCCTGCAACAATTGTTTCGGAAGTGCGCGCCGACCCCAGTGTGTACGGCTGTGACAAAAGTGGCAAAAATTGTGATCCAAATAAAAATCATAGTATCCCAGTTCGTGCCACGGTTGACAGAAATGTCTTTTCCGATGATGGTCGAACAATTATTATTCCAACCGGAACTTTGTTAATGGGGTATTTAGATGGTGAATTACCCGGTCCATACCAAGCAGTGGGTCGTATGAATATACGTTGGTATCAATTTATCCGTCCAGATGGTGTTGAATTTAATTTTGAAGGCGAAGGCCAAGATCCATATTCTGGTGATGCACAAGGACGCATGGGTGTTATCGGCCACGGCAGTACCGATTATATTGAACAAATGGTTATGCCAATATTGACGTCATTGGTTCCCGCCGCTGTGAATATGATTGCACCAATCGCAGATACAGTTATAAATCAAATCGATTTAGATAATAACACAATTGTTCAATCGGGAACAATGCGTTCATCCGAAATGGCAAAACAAGAAATTATCAACACATGGAACAAAGTGGCCCAAAAATTGTTGGTTGATGTTATGTCAAATACTACCCCCCCATTTTCAATTGCCGCCGGCACACGTATAAATGTATTTTCGCCGGTTGATTTAATTGTATCTTGCGAAGGTGTCACAGGCAAAGCCTGTTCTGTGATAGAGGCAGATAACAGCAATCGTCGTTCATGGGATACATTGAAAAAAGCTGTTAAAAATTCAACAGATAATACATCATGGGTTGGCCAGGTCAGAAGTTTTAATTTAATGCAATATTGCGACATAGACCAAAAAACGGGTAAGGTAAAGATTGATGATAATAGTGGTTGGGCGGAATCTGGCTATGATTATCGGACCGTATATGCATATTGTGAATCGCAAAACTATCAGGCTATCAACAATGCAAAAAATCAAGCGTATGCGCAACAGGTTCAAAAACAATATGATAATAAATATGGTACTGTAAATTATGACGCAGAAACCGGACAAAGAACATTTGATGACGCAGACAAAGCAAAAGCGTATAACCAAGATATCTTAGGCTTGCAATATGATGATAGTGGCAACATAGTAAATCCATTTGCAAAACCTGTCACCACGCCACAGGATATAATTGCCGCCGCAGGTGCAGAAGAATTAAAATGCTTTGACGGATCAACCCCGGATGCCAATGGTTGTTGCACAGGCGAAGAATATACTGATAACGGTCCATTGGATCCCAATGATCCAAATGGTCCCCACGAATATGTGTGTTGCCCGGCAAATGATCCCGAAGGCGAATGTTTCGAACCATTAAACGTTCAATAATAAAATCCGCGATTGCGGATTTTTTTTACAATATTCAGTATGTATTTCGATTCGAATTACAAAAATAAAATATTAAATTCGAATCGGTTTTCTGATTCGGGTTTCTATTTAAAGTAGTATCATTTTACACAATTCAATTTTTACTTTAATTTTAATTGCATAATAAATATGCAATTGTTAAATAACAAACAAAAACAAAGGAGAAATAAATGATGAAAACTTTAATAGAACAACACCAAAATTTCGCAGAAAAATTTCAAAATTCTGAACAATTATGGTTTTGGTTTTTGTATTCTAAATCTGTGCAAAACGGTTTTGTGCGCAATTATGCCGCGACAAAAAGACCGTGCGAATTATTAGATGTAGAAACACTGATTACAAAACTTTATTTGTCGGGTAAATTATCCGAAGAACAATTAAATGTGATGAAAAAATTCGGTGATAAAAAACGAGCGCCGCATCAATATATTTATTCTGAAAACCGCGCCGCTGCTTTATGGAATTCAGCCATGAAAACACTGGAAATCGCGGCACGTAAAAATGGATGGATAGAATAATAATAAACTCATAATTCTGATTTAAGGGTGTTTACGAGAGATAAATCAGAATACACAATAAAAAGAAAATACAAAATGATACTATATATCGGTTTTTCAACAAAGACTCATAAAATATACGCCAAAATTTTATGTAAAAAATATCGCCACTGTGCACCTGTATTATTTTATAAAAATAAATGTGTCATATATCAATTTGTGACACCAAAGAAAATAGTTCCTATTACAATCAAACATCGCGACATAAATATATTAAAACAATACGGTTGGGTATTTATAAAATTTAATGGCAAATTTATTTATAAACGCGCGACAAACAATCATGCGTTAACATGTGTCCAATTTACAAAATCGGTCTGTGATATAAAAAACAAAGCAATCCAACGACCGGATGCTTTGTTAAAATACATAACTGCAAAATAATTTTTATTTCACAGTTTTTTTGATTATGTACATTTGTACTATGCCAAATATATTAGACACGGTCCAATATAACACTAACCCAGCCGGCATCCATGCAAACATAAACGTAAACAATACCGGCAACCATTTCATCATTTTTTGTGTTGCAGCCATCGGGTCATTTTTGTTATCTGATTTTGATTTGACCCCAGATTGTAAAAACTGTTGTAACCACATAGTTGCCCCCATCAAAATCGGCAATATGAAATAAGGATCCATTACCGCCAAATCAGATATCCACAAGAAATGTGCCGAACGCATCGGAACTGAAATAAGTAATGCTTTGTATAATGCAAAAAAGATGGGTATTTGCAATAACATCGGTAAACATCCAGACATCGGGGATGTTTTATATGTTTGATATACACGCATCATTTCGACCTGTTGACGCGCTTTGTCATTTGCGTATAATTTTTGGACACGTTGCAATTCAGGTTGCATTTTTTGCATTGCCATTGTTGATACATACGATTTACGAGTCAAAGGCCACATCAATATGCGCAAAATCAACGTCATTAAAATAATCGCAACACCATAATTACCAACAAATTCATATAACCAATTTATCATCCACAACATTGGTTGTGCAAAAAACCAAAACCATCCATAATCCATAGTTTTTGAAATACCTGGAATATTATCAGATGCAAAATCTAAAACCTTTGCAATGCGGGGACCTGCGAATATATATGTATTAATCGTTTTTTCAGATTTTGGCGCAATTTTAATTGGTGCTGCCATTGTATCAGCAAAATATGAATCACCATTTTTTCTTAAACTTATTGTTTGATCGTTTGCATCAAGCGCGACTATTGTTTCCCAATATTGTTCTGCGAACCCAAGCGAACCACGAACGGTTGAATATGCATACGATTTTTTATTTAATTTATTCCAATTTTCATAATCAAGATTAGAATTAGCATACACAACACCACCAGTTTCAACAACACTGGTTTGCGTGCTTTGTGCACCTGAAACAATATGCGCATACGGGGTGACGGTTATTTCAGAATTTGAATTATTTTTTATTGTATCTGATACAGTTATCAAATAATCAGCCACTGCAATATTGCGCGAAAAATCTATTTTATCTTTGTTTTTCCAAACACGTTTATCTGATTTATTTTCCCATTTAGTATTGATGTTCGGCATTTGCGTATCAGATGACACAAAACCAATTTCTACAAAATTATTTTTATCATTCAATAATGTTACAAAATCATCAGTGGTCGCTGATTTTTTGTGTTCTTTTAATGCGACATTAGATATGCGCAATCCCGTCACATCAAATGATATTTTATCAGAATCTATTTTTTCAGAATTTAAATTTGAAATTTCTATGGCAACAGGTTGCACCACCTCATTTTGCACCTTCTTTGATTGAAAGAAAGTCCCCACAATCCACCAAGACAAGAAAAACAAGGCCAACCATCCCCAAAAGCCGATTGATTTAGACGACTTTGATTTTGCATGTGCATTGGCCCACTGATTAAATCCATTATTATTATCAAGATATTTTACCATTTTATTTTCCCTTTATAGAATTCATACAACGACGTCTGTTTATAAACAAATTAACAAGATATAAAATCACACCAAACGTTATGAAAATATCCCCGACATTAAATATAGCCGGGAAAGTCCACCATCCACCAATATGCCATTGAATAAAATCAGCAACCGCGCCAAAGCGAACACGATCTACCAAATTTCCAATTGCTCCACCCAAAATCAATGCGATTGGCAAACGTTCATAGTGGCTTGATTTTTTAAACAAGTAATAAAACAAATACACAATTATAATCGCAGTGATGATACTTATAATCGCTGGCATTATATTATTAAATGCAGAAAAAGAAACACCGCGATTCCAGACGAATTGAATATTGAATAAATTGGACAAACCAAAATCGCCACCCAGTATATATTTCCATGAAACAAAAACGCCCTCTATACTGCATTTTGCGCAAATGGTATTTGGTTCATAAATCATATCACCATATTTTGCAGCCAGAAAGCCCAACAAAGCAGATTTAGACCAAAAATCAGCAATAAAAACAGCAACTATAATCGCTATGTATTTCAAAAATTTTTTCATTTTATTCATCCCGTTTGTTTTTTGAATATAGCAACTATGAAAGCCAAAATCAAATATTAAAATGCAAACAAAATTATATTAAATTCAAACGAACCAGCCCCGCCCCACTGGGACGGGACAGGTTTTTATTTACCATCGATTGGTTTTTTAACGTTCGCATAATTATTTGCACGCAAATCGGTGACCAAAGCATTAACCTTAGCCTGGGATAGCCCCAACATAGTCATCACTTTTTCGCCAACCGTAAACGAAGATTCTATGATTTCAGGTGTCGCACATTTCGCACCCAACGCAATCAATTCTTGTGATGCCTTTAAACTATGTGCACGCGCAAATATTTTTACACGATGTGACATTGAATGTACTGTTTCAACGATATCCGCAGTAACCACTGCATTATTCACTGCAATAATAACAGCGCGTGTTTTTGTTGGCTTAAATTTTGCATCTAATAAAATACTTTTCTTTCTGGAATCACCGAATATTACGTTATAGCCCGCTTCGCGTGCCATAACAACATTATCTACGTTCGCATCAATCGCAGTGTACGAAATATTTTCAGTTTCCAACATTTGCGCCACAATTTGTCCCATACGACCAAATCCACAAATTATAACAGTTGGAATTTCTTCGCGTTCCGCAACAAATAAATTTTTATTAGATGGGCCGCGGAATATTATGCCTGATTTTAATAATTGTTCATATATAAGTAATAATATCGGTGTCATCATGATTGATACAACGATTATCGCGATTAAAATTTCTTGGTGTTCTAATGGGATCGCTTCTATGCCGTTTGTTTTCATGGTTTGCAAAATCAACAGACCGAATTCGCCACCTTGGGCTAAAATCAAAGACATCAAAGTTGATTCACGTGGCGACACGAAACGAACGCGCGCAACCATAAACAAAGCAAAGAATTTTATTAAAATTAAACCGCCACACCCTATTAAAATCATTTCCCAATGATCTTGCAAAAATGGTAAATTTAATCCCATACCTAATACTATAAAGAAAAATGCTAAGAACAAAGTTGCATATGGTTCAACCAATGCATTGACTTGGTGTCTGTATACTGTTTCAGATACCAACATACCCGCCAAAAACGCGCCCAATGCAGGCGGTAAATGCATCATATTAAATACCACAGCCCAAAATGCAATATTTACCATTATCGCCAATACAAAGGCTTCCTGAGATTGTATTTTTGCAACAACGTGCATCAACGGATTTATGATGAATTTTGACACAATTATAACACCTAAAATCAACCCAACAGACATGACCAAAACATCAATTGCAGAAGCCCCCAGGTTTATTGATTTTCCCGTCATTACTGGCAACATGGCCAACAGTGGAATCGATAATAAATCTTGGAATAATAAAATAGAAAATGTTTGACGTCCCAAATTTGTTTGCAACTGATTTTTATCCACTAAAATTTGTAAATCTTCCGATGTGCTGGACATCGCTAAAATCAGCGAAATCATTATTGTTCCCATCAACGACCATTCGGTTATTCCGACCAATATAGGAAATAACATTATCGCAACCATCAAAACCTGGGATGCGCCAAGACCAAAAATTGTTCGCCGGAATTGCCACAATCTTTTCATATTGATTTGCAACCCAATATTGAACCATAAAAACATTATTCCCAAATCACCTAAAAATGTCCACGCACCTGATAATTCAAATAACCCCAAAACGTGTTGGCCCGCTAATATCCCAGTTAACAAAAACGCCAACAAAGTTCCCATTTTGAACAGGCGCATAAAAAACACCGCAACAAACGATATTAAAAAAAACAAAAGTGTAGCCGTTGACATTTTTTCTCTCTCCATCTAACTTGTTTTTATATTATAACAAATTTACATCCGTGTCAGCCATTATTTTTAAGAACATTTCTGGACTTAAATTTTCAGCACGTTCGGTCCCGCAAAGTCCATATTTCGTCCAATCTGTTTTTATAATCGCACGTATCATCTTACGACGTTGTCCAAATAATTTTGCCGTTAATTTTTCCAATTTATTTATGTTTGTAATACGTGCAATTTTATCTTTGTTTGGAATAATTTGAACAACCGCAGATTGCACCTTTGGACGCGGAACAAATGCTGTATTCGGAACATCAAATAAAATCTTTGCATCAGACAGCAAATTCACCAATACACTTAAACGCCCATATTGTTCATCACCAACGTTCGCAACAATACGTTGGGCAACTTCTCTTTGGAACATCAATGTCAAAGATTTGATGTTTTTTCCACCCGCAATATCATGCAACCAATTTATCAATAATTCGGTTCCAACATTATATGGCAAATTAGAACAAATTGCATATCCCGATTTATGTAAATCAGACAAATCTACCTTTAACGCATCACCAAAAATTATTTCCAATCTATTATCTGATGCATCAACTATTTGTGATAAAATTGGTTGTGTTGTTTTATCTTTTTCAATGGCAATCACATGTTTTGCATTTGCCAATAACAAAGCGCGCGTTAACCCACCGGGACCCGGCCCAACCTCAACAACTATATTTTTTTCTATATCGGGCACAGAACGCGCAATACGTCCAGTTAAATTTAAATCAAACAAAAAATTTTGACCAAATTGTTTCTTTGGTTCCAAACCACATTCGCGCATCATTTCGGATACTGGGGGTAAAGATTCTATTGTGTTCGTCATAATTTTTTACGTCCCCCAAATGCTAAAGTCAATGTTCCATCATCAATATAATCTAAATCACCCCCCAACGGAACCCCAGATGCTAATTCTGAAAATGAAACGTTCGTGTCATTAACAATAGAAATTATATATTGTTGTGTGGTTTTGCCCTCTACTGTGTTAGGCAGCGCAAAAATTATTTCGGTTATTTTTTCGTTTTGTATTCTGTTATGTATGTTCGCAATATTTAAATCATCTGGCGTTATTCCACCAACCCCGGACAAAGTGCCACCCAAAACATGATACCGTCCATTAAATACACCTGATTTTTCCAAAACTAAAACATCCGATAAATCGCGCACTATGCATAATTGTCCGTTTTGACGCGAAACGTCGGCACAATATTCACAAACATCCGCATCGGTTAAAACACCACATACAGGACACGGATGAATTGTATGTGACGCATCCAACAAAGCATTTGCCAACATTTCTGCACGATTATTTTTATCCTGTAATAAACTTAGCACTATACGCGACGCAGCCCGCGTTCCAACACGTGGTAATTTTGCAAATTGTTTAATAAGTTTTTCTATTTTAATATTCATATCTGTTTAATGAAATATATAACAATCTATGCCATTTGCAACAGCAGAATTTTTAGCCGCCACCGCTGCAGATTCGGACAAACCATTTACACGCACACGATACAACCCCGTATTATTTTTTTCAATTACTGCGTTCAACCCAGTTGCATTTTTTACACGCGCAACCTGAGATTTAGCGGAATCATACGAAGAAAACGCCCCAAATTGTACACCTGTTGTACCATTTGCATAAGAAACCGATTTTTTCTCACTGTAATCTTGAGCGTATTTCATAACCGGGTTATTTTGTGTTGGCGCAACATAATTATTATTTTTTTTCTGTGGTTCAACATATGTCATATTTGCACCAATTTTTTTGAATCCTAAATTCAACATTTTTGTTGCCATCGCCGCACGAACATCTTTGTTATCCGCCCCTAAAACGACTGCTATTAAATGACGATTATCGCGTTTTGCAGTTGCAACCAGTGAATATTTTGATTTTTTTGTGTACCCCGTTTTCATACCATCACAGCCCGGATACACACCCAACAACCGATTAGAATTCGTGTATGTTTTACCATTATAAGTCCATGATTTTATACCAAAATATTTCCAATATTGCGGGAAATGTTTATATACTGCCATCGACAACAAAGCAATATCACGCGCAGTCGATAAATGATCGTCATTTGGCAGACCCGATGAATTTTCGAAATTAGTGTTCGACAACCCTATTTCATTTGCAACACGCGTCATTAAATCTGCAAAATTGCCCTCTTTGCCACCTTTTAAATTTTCAGCCAACACGCGCGCCACGTCATTTGCAGAATGAACAGCAACCGCTTTAATCGCATCTTCGACTGTTATTTTACTGCCCGCGGACAGGCCTAATTTTACAGGTTCTGCATTTGCAGCAGATTGTGACACAATTAAATAATCATCCAAATGCAAACGTTTGTGTTCCAACGCATCAAACGTTAAATACAACGTCATTATTTTAGTAAGTGATGCAGGATAATTTAATTGATTTGCGTTTTCTTGGTATAAGACATGTCCGCTGTCTATATCAGCAACCAGCACAGCCCGATATTCCGCAGCATTCACGGAACTAATCGCGATTATCGGCAATATAAAAAAACGCAAAAATCCCTTCATGATTAAAAATCATAGTAAAAATACTATCGTTCGGTCAACATTAAAAAAATATTATTTTAATCTAATGCGCGCAAACTTATTTTATCTTCGTCAACGATAACCAATTGACCTATGCCAATTCCAAATTGACGTGCGGCGCCAAATGCATCACGTTGCCCAAATAAATATCCATCACAGATTGGCAATACGCCACGTGATAAACATAATTGATTGGCAACAACATTATCAGAACAAACCGCGATAATCGGAATATCTGGGCGACGGCACGAAATCTGTGTTGTGATGTTTGTATCGCGCGCAAAAACAATTATCGCCGAAACTTTGTTTAACGTGGCCATCGATACAACCGAACGCGACCAATCGTTTTCGGGAATATTGTCTATACCCGACCAATCAAACGGATTTGCAACAGTATCAGAATCTGCATACGATAAAATTTTATTCATCGTTTCAATAACAACAACCGGGGCATCACCTATGGTGGTTTCTTCGGATGTCATTGTTGAATCAACGCGTAAATATGCTGCATTTGCAACATCTGAAATTTCAGCGCGCGTTGGGAATTCACTGTGCACCATACTGGATAACATTTGGGTTGCCATAATTACAGGGCGGTTTAATTTTCTGCATTCACGAATTATACGACGTGAAGCCGCCGGAACCTGTTCAAATGGTAATTCCACCGCCAAATCACCCCGTGCAACCATAATTGCATCCGATGCGATGGCAATATCAGAAATTCGCGCAACCGCATTTGGGCGTTCAATTTTCGCAACTATTTTTATCGGATGCGATGTGCGTGCGGTTATAAAATCACGCACAGACGCAATATCTTCCGCGCGTTGAACAAATGAAACCGCAACAAAATCGGGATTTTTGGTTATTGCGTATTCCAAATCAGCCCTATCTTTTGGGGTTAAAATATCAGTGTCTATGTCGGTATCAGGCAAATTAAATCCACGCCGCGACCAAATTTCGTTTCCACGAATAACAGTTGTTTCAATTTTATCATCAAACACGGCATCAACACGTAATTCAATTTTTCCATCATTTAATAAAATTCTGTCACCGATATTTAATGAACGCATAACATCAGCATCAGGTAATTGAACACGATGAATATTGCCCAGGGTTGGATCTGAATCAAGTGTAAATTTTTGTCCGACTTTTAATGGATAATGATTTTCAGTTTCAAAATTTCCAATTCTGTGTTTGGGGCCTTGGATATCAACCATAATTGCCACAGGAATGCCCAGTTTTGCAGATATAGAACGTATCATATCTATTTTTGCACCCTGAACATCGCCAGTGTCATGACTGAAATTAAGGCGAAAAACATTGACGCCTGCGCGTATCATTTCTGATATAGTTTTTTCATTTTCACTGGCCGGACCAATGGAAGATGTTATTTTCGTAAACCGTGACATAAAAAATCCCCCCGTTTCAAAATTATTTGATTTTTGTAAATGTTGATATATTATATATTACATATAAATCACAGAAAAAACAAGAGGAAGGATATGAAAAACGCAAATCATGGTGCAATCGATAACAATCAATTAAAAAGCATTATTGAACGTATTGAAAAATTAAACGAAGATACCGCTGCAATTGCCGCTGATATCAAAGAAGTTTATAACGAAGCAAAATCAGCAGGATACGATCCAAAATATATTCGTCAAATGATACGTTTGCGCAAATTGGATCCTGATGAATTGGATGAAGCGGACGAATTGACCAAAATGTATCGTGACGCATTGGGGTTATAATTGAAAAAATTCACTCGTCATATTGAAGATTTTGTGTGTGCTCATTGTGGCGCACATGTTTCGGGTAATGGTTATACAAATCATTGCCCGAATTGTTTATGGTCAAAACACGTTGACAATAATCCCGGGGATCGTGCATCAAATTGTAATGGCATGATGCGTCCAATTGGTATTGAAACAAAAAATGGCGCATATATCATTATTCACAAATGTGAAAAATGTGGCAAAGAAATTCGCCAAAGTGCATCTGAAAATGACGACATTAACAAAATAATCGCAATATCGTCAAATCCAGATTTTATTTTCGGCAAATAAATTTACTTATTTTTCGCAGCAGCAATAAACGCATTAAATATCGGATGTCCGGTAAATGGGCTGCTTTGAAATTCAGGATGAAATTGTCCCGCTATGAAAAATTTATGTGATGGTATTTCTATCATCTCTGGTAATTTTCCATCTGGCGACAATCCTGATATTATCATTCCATGTTGCGCTAAAATATCCCTGTATTTGATATTCATTTCGTATCTATGACGATGTCGTTCAGATATGTGCAATGCCCCATAAATTTTATGTGCCAATGAATTCGGTGTTATATCGCAAGGGTATGCCCCCAAACGCAAAGTCCCGCCCATATTATCCCGATTACATTCAGACATAATATCAATCACAGGTGTACAGTCTTTTGCAAATTCAGTGGAATTAGCATTTTTATCACCAATAACATCACGCATAAATTCTATGACTGAAACCTGCATGCCTAAACATATTCCCATAAATGGAATATTATTTTCACGTGCATATTTCACGGCCGCTATTTTACCTTCGACACCACGATTTCCGAAACCGCCAGGTATTAAAATACCATCAACGTCCGCGCAATCTTTCGGCTCAAAAGTTTCCGCGTTTATTTTCTTAATTTTCACATGCACGTTGTTTTGAATCCCCGCGTGGAATAATGCTTCGTTTAATGATTTATACGCGTCCGAAACATCAAAATATTTGCCAACCATGCCAATCACACAATCTGGTAAATCAGATTCAAGATGTTTAATAATTTTATTAAATTTTTCCATATTGCCGGAGTTATCAGGCAAACCAAAATGTTCTGCGATAATGTCAAAAACACCTTGGCCGTCATAAACCAATGGAATTTTGTATATATTATCAACATTCATACTGGTAATGACATTTTTTGCCGGCAAATTACAAAACATTCCAATTTTGGCGCGCTCTTCATCCGTCAACATACGCGGGGAACGCACAAATAAAACGTCTGCTTGGATACCATTTTCCAATAATTGACGCACCGACATTTGGGTTGGTTTTGTTTTTAATTCCCCGCTTTGTTCCAAATAAGGCGCCAACGTTAAATGTGCAAACATAACATTACGACGACCAATATCATTGGCAAATTGACGTATTGATTCAAGAAAGATTTTGCCTTCTATGTCACCAACTGTTCCACCGATTTCACAAATAACAAAATCAGTTCCCGTATCACGCGATATGTATTCTTTGATTTTATTGGACACATGCGGAATCATTTGAACCGTAGCCCCCAAATAATCGCCATGTCTTTCCGCGTTTAACACATCCCAATAAATGCGACCGCCCGACACAGAATCATTTCTGCACAATTTAATTCCTAAAAATCGTTCGTAATATCCCAAATCTAAATCTGTTTCAAATCCATCATTTGTGACGTACACTTCGCCATGTTGTAATGGCGACATAGTCCCCGGATCAACATTTAGATATGGATCGAATTTACGAACGTGAACACTATATCCACGCGATTGAAGAAGGGCGCCCAACGATGCCGCTGAAACGCCCTTGCCTAAACTTGATACAACACCACCAGTTACGAAAATATATTTTGACATAAGTTTTTCTCCTTATGTGTATTTATAATAAAAAATTATTGGTTGCGATGCAAGCATATAAAATTCTATACTTGTCAACATGAAAGAATTCATAGAAAACCAATACAAAAATCTATTTTTATGGTCACCATTTGTTGCTGCGTTTGGTGCCGCGCTTTATTTTTCATTGGACACGGAACCGGTATTTATTTTTCCGTTATTAATAGCGATTTTATCTGGCGCAATAATATTTAAAAATAAAAATGTTATTATTCGCGCAATTGCTTTGTTTATATTTGGTTTTTTCTATGCTATGTGTTTTACAAAAATTGTTGCAACACCCCAAATTCGTGATTCGTTTGGTGAAATTGAAATATCAGGTAAAATTACAAATATTGATTTTTCAGATGATTCAATACGCCTGTTTTTAAATGTTCCACTTCACCAATTAAATTCAAAACATGATGGGAATAGGCATGCCAATATTCGTGTATCAATCAAAGATAGTAAAACACAATTTAATATTGGCGATACAATTGTTGGCACCGCCAGAATATTCAAACCGTCCCCAAAATTTGCACCTGATTCTTTTGATTTTGCACGTTGGGCATATTTTTCAAATATTTCAGGAACGGGCTTTTTCACAGATTATAAAATAATCAGTTCAAATGAATCAAATATTCGAACCTATATTCACGAATCTGCAAATTCAAAATTAACAGACGCATTGGTATTGGGCTATAAAAAATCTATTCCTGAACGTGAACGTAAAATTTGGCAATCTGTGGGATTGGGGCACGTATGGTCCATTAGCGGATTTCATATGACATTATTTGGGGGATGGTTATTCGCTTTGTTTTATTTAATCTTTCGCAGTATTCCAAAAATCACAAAACGTATTCCTGCAAAATATCCAGCCATCATTTGTGCGTGGTGCGGGTTGTTATCATATTTGTTTATTTCCGGAATAAATGTTGCAACGGTTCGTGCGTTTTTAATGGCAACTATTATTTTTATTGCGACAATCTTTGCGCGCGGCATATTGTCTTTGCGTAATGCAGCATTGGCTTTTTGGGTTATGCTTTTGTTAAATCCGTTTTTTGTTATGAATGCGGGGTTTCAATTATCATTTGCCGCAGTATTCGGCCTGCTTTGGTTTTTCCAAGATACAAAATATATAAAAAGAACAACTTTTAATCGCATATCACACGTTTTGTATGTTTCAATAATGACCACATTAATCGCTTTCGTTTTCACACTGCCATTTATTATCACAAGTTTTGGAAACATTCCCATGTACAGCATAATTGGCAATTTGATTATATTACCAATTTTTTCTTTTGTGATTATGCCCCTTATCATGATTGGAAGTGTATGTGCTTTGTTTGGAAATTTGTTTTTGATCAACATTGCAAACATTGTTTATGATCGCGCTTTGCATATTGCAGAACATATTTCAAATTTACCGTATGCAAATATAACCATGCCCCATATTTCAAACATGGTGTTATCTTTGTTTATATTGGGTATGTTATGTGTAATATTGATAATCAAAACAGATTCTAAGAGATTCATATTAAAAAATATAAATTATTTTATTGGCAGTATTTTTATTATAGCGGGTTTAATAATCATGCTTGCGTCACCACGTCCATTATTTTATTCGACACCCGATCATAAATTAGTTGGCTTTGTTGTTGACGGCAAAATACAATTCAACAAATCAAAATCTGCACAACATTATTTTGCTTTTGATACTTGGCGTGAATTTAATAATGAAAAACACGTTGATAAAAATCCAAAATATAAATGCACACATGGATTGTGTAAATACAAAACACCAAAATGGAATATTGTGTACATGCAAAATTTCACAAGTCTGCTGAATAACATCGAACAAATATGTACTGATAAATCGATTGATTATATTGTGACAACTTTTGATACAGACATCACAGATTGCCACGCGAAAATATTAAGAGACGGCATTTTAATTTACCCGTCTGGTCACATTACTAATTTTTCAAATCATCGTCCGTGGCATATGATGCCTTAACAAAATAAAGTCCAGATGCAGGCGCATTTACACCGGCCGCACCACGCTTTTTTTGTGCAAAAATTTCATCAACATCGTATGGTTTACCTAAGCCAATTTCAACCAATGTTCCAACCATATTGCGAACCTGGTGATGCAAAAAAGAACGGGCGGAAAATTCAAATATAATTTCATTACCATTTTGAGTTATTGCTGCACTATCAAGTGTTTTTATCGGGCTTTTGGCCTGGCACTGTGCGGCACGAAAAGATGTAAAATCATGTTTACCAATTAATTTTTGCGCGGCCATTTTCATTTTATCTATATCTAGTTTCTGCGGCACCCACCAAACACGATTTTTTTGTAAAACAACCGGTGCAGGACGATTTATAACAACGTATTTATAATATCTTTTTGTGCAATCAAAACGCGCATGAAAATCACCCGATACCATTACACAATCTAACACTGAAACAGGTTCGTTCATCAAATAAAAATTCAGCGCGCGCATAATTGTTTGTGCATCAGTATCTTTGTTCAAATCAAAATGTGCGGTCATACAAATCGCATGAACGCCGGCATCAGTACGCCCTGCGGCAACAACGTCTGTTGTTTCGCCACAAAATTTATAGATGGCATTTTGAACCAACGATTGCACAGATGGTCCATCTTGGTTTTCTTGCCAACCAATTAAATTTGTTCCATCATATTCAAGATTTATTTTAAAACGTGCCATATTTTATCTGTTTTTAAATACAAAACCCGAACGTTCCAACAAACGTTTTTTTATAAAATTAATGCGATGATACCATTTGAAACGTGATCTGCCTTTGTCGCATTTGCCCCATCCTTCTACTTCTGCTATTTCATCCATACGTTTTGCACATAAACGATGACGCGACACTAATTCGTTTTCGCCAACAAAAATACATTCATAACAATTCACTTTGTCCCAAGCACAATCTCTTTTGATATTATAAACGTAATTATCGTTATGTTTAACCTCAGATTTATTTTGCATTGTATAAATTATCATATTTATTCCCCATATCTTATATCTGCGCCATGGTGACCATTCATAAAACTTTTCCAATCCATTGGATTTTTACCACTGGGCTGAATTTTAGTGATTTTTAATTCACCATTTTCAATCCGCGTTTCCAATATCTTTACATCCATCCCATTTATTTTTGTTCGTCCACCGCCCAGCGCACGAATTTGATTATGAATTTGTTGTGGTGTGTTTTTCCAATCTATGATTTCATCAATACCAGTAAATTTACGTGTCATTATAACATCGCCAATTTGCGGTTGTGCCACATAATTATCTGGATTCGCAATGTATTCATTTAGCATTTGTATTGCCGTATCGGATACACGTTGTTCAACATCCATAGTCGTATCATTTTCATCAATTAAAATATTTTTACGCGCAACGACATCACCCGCATCCAATTCAGCGGTCATTTCCATTAAACAAACGTCCATATTAGTATCACCATTTAATATAGCCGTTTTAATTGGCGATGGACCACGATATTTTGGTAATGAACTTGGGTGAACATTTATGCATTTTGCAGTATTCAAAACATTATCACGCAACAACACACCGTATGAAATCACAATTATTAAATCAGGCTTTTGTGTAACAGAATCAAAATCTTTGATTGACGTGTAAATCGGTAAATTTTTACTTTGCGCCCAAATATGCACTGGCGACGGGGTCAAAATATGTTTTCGTCCTGTTGGTTTTGGCGCACGAGTAAACACCGCGATAATTTCGTGTTTATTTGATAAATCATCAAAAATCGGAACTACAAAATCATTAGTCCCCATTAAAATCAGTTTCATTTAATGCCTTCTGTTTACTTTGCGCATCAACATTTCGCGTTTCACACCCGACAAATAATCAATGAATAAAACACCGTCCAAATGATCTGTTTCGTGTTGCACTATGCGAGCGGGCACCCCGGTCATATGCGCACTTTGTGATTTACCTTGTTCATCTGTCCATTTTACATCGACAGATTCTGGACGGCGAACATTTGAATAAACCGGCAACCCATCGGGGCCAAGAACGGACAAACAGCCCTCTTCCATAACACAGGTTTCAACGCTGCGTGAAATAATTTCGGGATTTATCATACGGTATATTTGTTTGCTTTCTGGATCCATCATCACTAAAAAACGTTTGGTAATACCAACCTGAGGTGCGGCAAGGCCAACCCCATTTTGTTCATCCATCATTTTTACCATTTCATCCATGTTATTTAATAATTCAGGCGTAATGTCCGCAACTGGCGCACATTTTTCCCGTAAAACCAAATCACCACAAAGTTTCATTTGCAACATTTATAAAACCTTTTATAATCTTATAAAGAATTGTAGCAAAGGATTTTCAAATGACAACTTATATTTTAATTCTTTTGTCTGTTATAATTTTATTGTTATTGGTGGTGATATTTCGCAAACCAACGGTTGATATATCCGCACTGCGCGAAGATAATGCCAGATTACGCGAAAGATTGGCAGAACGGTTGGGAACATTATCCCAAAATGCCATGGAATTAAAGAATATAAGTGCAGATATCGCGAATTTCAAAGATATTTTAATGGGCAATAAACAGGCACGCGGTTCATTTGGCGAACGCCAATTGGCTGATTTGGTTTCCGACATAATGCCACCTGAAAGTTATGAATTTCAATGTGTATTGCCCACGGGTGTACGTCCCGATTGCGTGATACGCCTGCCATATCCGCCGGGCGATATGATTATCGACAGCAAATTTCCACTTGAAAGTTATAATCGGGTTTTAAGCGATAAAAATAACGTGGCATATAAAAAACAGTTTGAATTAGATGTGCGTAAACACATAGACGCAATCGCTGAAAAATATATTATTCCAGGCACCACCGCCGAAAGCGCGATGATGTTCATCGCATCTGAATCTATATTCACAGAATTGCATACACAGTTTCCAGATACGATAGAATACGCGGCACGCAAAAAAGTATTCTTGGTTTCGCCGTCAACATTATGGGCGACATTGAATACTATACGCGCAGTATTATCAGATATAAAAATCAAACGCGTGGCGGGCAAAATAAAAAAAGAGTTAGATTTATTGTTGACCGATTTAGCACGTCTGGAAAACAGAACCGGAAATTTACAACGTCATTTTTCACAAACAACAGAAGACATAGAACAAATTCAAACAACAATCGGAAAAATTTCACCACGCGCTGAAAAAATCCGTGATATGAATTTCGGGGAAGAATAAGGAAATACATTAAACAATTAGCACCCAAACTTAATTTTCATTTATTGCACGCACACGCCATCCAGTGAATGTATGACCACGTTTATATGGCGCAACCGTCGGTATAGTAAGTGTTTCTCCATACGTGCATGAACTGGTTTGCGATTGATCATTATTTTCACCATATCCAGCCCAATTAAGAGTAATCACATTTGGTTGGCAAGATGCGGTTGGTGCTGTTACTGCAGCAAGTATTCTTCCACGAAAACCAGAAGAGTTGTATACATAACCCGCACAGTTGTAGGCACACACATCAGCACAACGTTCAGCAGTACTAGGATTAGCAAGAAGATTAAACCACACGGATGACAGTGGCAATTCTGATTTTCCATAAGGAGTCCAAGATGTAGCAC
>Ga0310786_10000303_pt1 | contig 82409 bp, 33 predicted proteins | sample AusTroGonzalo_MG_FD_203881 | JGI IMG/M metagenome (GOLD analysis project Ga0310786, IMG submission 203881) | Bovine rumen microbial communities from tropical cattle in Woodstock, Queensland, Australia - Gonzalo_03 (v2) (version 2) | ecosystem: Host-associated > Mammals > Digestive system >... | reverse complement strand
TTTCCCGCATGAACATTGTGATTCTGCTGGGAGCCCCGGGTTCGGGGAAGGGAACGATCGCGGGGAAGCTCGCGGCCGAGCATGACAACTTGAAGCACGTTTCGTCTGGAGACCTGCTTCGCGGCGCAGTCGCCAAGGGCACTCCTGCGGGAGTGGAGGCGAAGGGCTACATGGAGAAGGGCAACCTCGTCCCCGACGCGCTTATCGCGCAGATGATAAAGGACGTCGTGGCCGAGACCACGGGCGACATAACGATGCTCCTAGACGGCTTCCCGCGCAACCTCGCGCAGGCGAAGATCCTCGAGGAGATGGGCGCACCTATCAAGAGCGTCGTTCTCGTCGATGTCCCCGACGAAGTGATTCACGATCGCATCGCGGGCCGCCGTACGTGCCCGAAGTGCAAGGCCGGCTACCACGTCAAGGCGCTTCCGCCCAAGGTCGAGGGGATCTGCGACAAGTGCGGTGCGGAACTTGCAATCCGCAAGGACGACAATCCCGAGACTGTGAAAGACCGCCTCGTCGTCTACCACCGCGAAACCGAGCCGCTTATCAAGTACTACGAGGAGAAGGGTCTCCTCAGGCGCATCGACGGCGATCAGGGCCCCGTGAAGAACGCGGCTGCGTTCCTCGCGGCGATGTAATGCAGTGAAAGTCGACATCAAGACGAAGGCCGAAATCGCGCAGATGCGCGAGGCGTGTCGGATGAGCGCGGAAATCCGCGACATCTGCGCCGCTGCCGTCGCGCCCGGCGTAACGACGGGCGAGATAGACGATCTCGTCGTAGAATATTGCAAAAAGCACAATGTCGGCGCGAGCTTCTTCGAGTATCCCGGCGGGCGCTATGCGCCCGACTTCCCCGGGCATCTCTGCGTCTCGCTGAACGACGAGGTCATCCACGGCATTCCCGACCGCAACCGCGTCATAATGCCGGGCGACCTCGTAAAGACGGACGTCGGCATCAAGAAAAACGGCTTCAACGGCGACACTTCCCGCACGGTCGCGCTTGGCGTCACAGACCCCGAGGTGCTGCGGCTCGTCGACGTGACGAAGGCGTGCCTCAAGGCGGGCATCGCGGCGTGCGGCCCGGGCGTCCATCTCGGCGACGTCGGGTACGCGATTCAGAAAGTCGCCGAGGATGCCGGCTTCGGCGTGGTCCGCGACTGGATAGGCCACGGCGTCGGGCGCACGGTCCACGAGGACCCCGAGGTGCCGAACTACGGTACGCCTGGCACGAAGCTCGTCCTTAAGCCCGGTATGACGATTGCCATCGAGCCGATGATATCGATGACGAAGGGTGGCGAGAAGACGAATGTGCTTGGCAACGGCTGGACTGTCGTGACGTGCGACGGCTCTCTCTCGGCCCACTTCGAGCACACGGTGGCGATCACCGACGATGGGTGCGAGATTCTCACTTTGCCGGCGGACTATCCCTGAAGCTCTCGGGCCCGAAGGCGCTTAGGTCGAATGGCGGCTGATTGCCTGGGGGTGGATGGTCCGTCCGGCTCTTGCTGAAAGGAACGGAAAGATGAAGGTGCGGTTCTACGCGAACGCGGGCAAGCCCGCGGCGAAGGCGGCGGCGAAACGGCTTGAGGCCGTTGCGCGGCGCGCCGGCCTTGCGCTCTCCTCTCGCGGCACATGCGACGCGATAGTCGCTCTCGGCGGCGACGGCACGATACTCCGCGCCGTCCGCAAGTTCCCCGACATCCCCGTTCTCGGCTTCAACCTCGGCTCGCTCGGCTATCTCGCAAGCGTCGGCGAAAGCGACTTCGAGAGGGCGATAGCGATGCTCGCGGCTGGCAAGTTTTCCGTTTCCGAGAGGACGATGCTCGACGTTGGCGGCATGACTGCGCTGAACGATGTTGTAGTCATGCGCGAGATGACTGGCCACGCCGCTGTGCTCGATGTCTCGGCTGACGGCAACTCCGCGACGCGCTACATGGCCGACGGCGTGGTGATCGCGACGCCCACCGGCTCCACCGCCTATTCGCTCGCTGCGGGAGGGCCAGTCCTCATGCCTGACACGAAATGCCTCGTCGTCACGCCGATGAACCCGCACGCGCTTGGCGTTAGGCCGATGGTAGTGAGCGACTCGGTGAAGCTCACCGTCACTTCGCGGCGCAGCGTCGTGGGTGCGGACGAGAGCTTGGGCGTATATGCAGACGGCGAGAACGTTGCGATGCTTAAGGCGGGCGAATCGGTCGAGATTGCGAAGTCAGCGCGTGCCGCGAAGCTCGTCGAACTTCCGGGGTTTGATCCATACGTCGTTCTGAACAGAAAACTTGGGTGGTCGAGATGACAATCGGAGAATTAAACGAGGCAGTTGAGACAGGCGAGATAGACGAGCTTATCCGCGTCTGCGAGGCAAGGCAGGTAAAGCAACTTTCTGCGCTTGCCGACACGATCTGCGCCAAGAAGGACGTTCGGATCGTTCTCATTTGCGGCGGCTCGTCGGCAGGCAAGACGACGACGGCGAAGCGGCTTTGCACGCAGCTTAGGGTCAACGGCGCGAACGCCCTGCACCTATCGACCGACGACTACTTCGTTGGCGATGCCAGGAACCCCCGCCACCCCGATGGCACCTTCGACTACGAGACGATAGAGGCGGTCGACTCGGCTCGGCTCGCAAGCGACGTAAATGCGCTGCTCGCGGGCGAGGAAGTTCATCTCAGGCGCTTTGACTTCATTAACCACGAGGGCTTCGATTCGGAAGGCACGACGAAAATGCCGGAGAACGGCTACATCGTCCTCGAAGGCATACATGCGCTCAACCCGATATTGACGGATGCTGTCCCTGAGTCGGCCAAGTTTCGCATCTTCATCGAACCGAAGACGCAGATCACCGTCTTCGCGCTTACCAAGCTGCCGCCGCAGGACGGGCGGCTCTTGAGGCGACTTGTGCGCGACAACCAGTTCCGCAAGTTGAGCCCGTTCGAGACTTTCAACCTGTGGCCGCAGGTCCTCGACGGCGAGGAGAAGTGGATAAACCCATATAGAAGTCTTGCAGACGCCGAGTTCGACTCGGGGCTCGAATACGAGCTTGCCGTCCTCAAGCCCTACGCCGGCGGACTCGTCGAGATCGTCCGTCGCCGCAAGCCAGAGGAGAAGAAGGCGTACATCTTCTCGGAGCTTTTCGAGGTGATACACCCCGCGCCCCCGAACGCCGTTCCCGGGGATTCCATTCTCCGCGAGACGATTGGCGGGAGCCAGCTCGAATACTGACAAATATGACAAGGATCTTTGCAACGGCAATCGCCCTCGGTGTCGCGCTCGTCAGCGCATGTCCGTCGTGCGCAGACACCCTCTCGTTCGACATGCTCCAGGGAGAGAAATGGTGGGGGCTCTGCAACAGCTTCGGGCGGGAGATGCCGTTTTCCGCAGAGACGAAGTTTGAATGCGATCTCCGCCTCGAAAACTACGGCCATCAGTCGCTGTCTTTCCTCTGCTCCGACAAGGGGCGCGTTGCATGGTGCGCCGAGCCGGTCGGCGTGAAGATCGCCAATGGCTGGATCTCGATGGAGTCGGACAGCGGAAAGATCGTCCTCGTCGAAAAGGCGGGTGCGAATCTCGCGGAGGCGTATCGCTATGCCTCGAAGACATGGTTCCCGCCCACGGGCGAAGAGCCCGAGCTTCTCTACTTTTCCGCTCCGCAGTACAACACGTGGATAGAGCTTACCTACCACCAGAACGAACGCGACATTCTCGCCTACGCCAAGTCGATGGTCGATCACGGCCTGCCGCCGGGGGTGTTCATGATCGACGACACCTGGCAGCAGGCGTATGGCGAATGGAATTTCGAGTCCAGCCGGTTCCAGAACCCGAAGGAGATGATGGAATCCCTGCACGCAATGGGCTTCAAAGTGCTCCTGTGGGTCTGCCCGTTCGTCTCGATGGACACGCCAGCCTATCGGCGTATCGCCTGGGGCAGAAATCCCGACGATGTGAAGGGGTATCCGACTAAGGGCGGCTTTCTCATGGAAAGACGTAGTGACGGCCGCACCGTTCCTGCGGCGGTGGACTGGTGGAATGGCCGCAGCGCGCTTCTCGACTTCACGCACCCTAACGCCGTCGCGTGGTTCTCCGAGCAGCTCGACCGCCTCATGCGCGACTACGGTGCGGACGGTTTCAAGTTCGACGGCGGCGGCGTGCATTTCTACAGCGCGAAGGGCGGCGGATTTGCCGCGAACGACAAGTCGAAGTCGCCGGCGGCGCAGAGCGCGCTCTACGGCGAGTTCGCGCTTAAGTTCAAGGGCAGTGAATACCGCAACGGCTTTGGTTTCGCGGGGAAGCCGGTCATTATGCGCCTCCACGACAAGAACCATTCGTGGGATGCGCTTGCGCGGCTTGTCCCCGACATGCTTGCGGCCGGGTTCGTCGGTTGTCCCTTCATCTGCCCTGACATGATCGGTGGCGGCGAGTGGACGGCGTTTCTCCCCGGTTCGCCGTTCGATCCTGAGATATTCATCAGGTCGGCCCAGATACATGCACTTTGCCCAATGATGCAGATATCGGCCTCTCCGTGGCGTGTCCTCGACCCAGAACATCAGCGGCTCTTCAACGAGGTGGTCGCGCTTCGCCAGCGCTTCGCGCCGCTTCTCGTTGAACTCGCGAAGGAATCGGCAAAGACGGGCGAGCCGATGATGCGCAACTTGGAATACGAGTTCCCGGGCATGGGCTATGCGGGCGTCAAAGACGAGTTCATGATGGGCGACCGGCTTCTCGTAGCGCCTGTCATCAAGAAGGGCGCGGTCGAGCGCAAGGTCGTGATTCCCCCCGGCAAGTGGCGTGATGCCGACGGCAAAGTCTTTGCGGGGCCTGCCGAAGTCGTCGTTCCCGCGCCGCTTGCAAAACTGCCGTATTTTGTGAAGGAATAGACTTTTGATGCGAAGGATCGCGGCGCTTTTCTGGGAGCTTTTCAAGATTTCGCTGTTCGTGATCGGCGGCGGATATGCGATCATCGCCGTGGCCGACGAGATTTTTGCGAAGAAGGGCTGGACGGAGGAGGGCGAACTCGTCGACCGGCTCCCCGTTTTCCAGATGGTTCCAGGGCTCATCGCGACACATACTGCCGTCTATGTCGGGAACAAAATCGCGGGTGCGCTTGGCGCGGCGGTCGGTGTAGTGGCCGTGGCGCTTCCTTCGGTAGTCATTTTTACCTTTGTCTCGATGGGGTACAACTCGCTTCCCCTTGGCAACGAATGGCTCGTCGCCACGTTCGCCGGGCTTCGTGCCGCGCTTACTGGCATAATCGCCGCGACGATAGTGCGTAGCGCGAAGAAGCTCGCGAGCGCATTCGCGATCGTCGTGTTCGCGCTTTCGCTATGCGCGATTGTCCTGTGGTCTGTGCCAGTTTGGGCGGTTCTTCTTTGCGCGATGCTTGTCGGGATTTCCTCGGAGTTTGTTCCGTCGCGCGGGAAGAAGTTTCAGTCGCCCGCATGGCTCGGACTTCTGCTTTTTCTCAAGTACGGTGCGCTGTGCTTTGGTGGCGGCTTCGTGCTCGTGCCGATGTATATGGAGGACTTCGTCGGTGCGGCGGCGCCGTATTTGCAGGTAACCGCTGAGGAGTTCTCCAACTTAATGGCGCTTACGCAGATGACGCCGGGACCGATTGGCGTCAATGCGGCGACGTTCTTCGGCTATCGGCTTGCGGGGGTCTTAGGCGCGATAGTCGCTTCCGCGGCGCTTTTGCTCCCAGGTTCGCTTCTTGCCTTCGTCGCGTTTCGCTCGCTTGAGCGCTTCAGCGCGAGCAGGGTCGTGAAGGGTCTTCTCGCGGGGGTTAGACCAGCGTCTATCGCGCTTATGGCCGTTGCGTTATGGGCGTTTGCGAAGATGTGCGTTGTGACGGTGGGGGATGAGGGCGTCGCCTTTAGCCCCGTTGCGGCGGTTCTCGTCGTTGCTGCCTGCGTCGGGACGCTCTCGCGCCGCATTGGCGTCGTGAAGATCGTCTTGCTTTGTGCCCTCGTCTCTCTTGCCGTCCATTTTATCCTGCGGCTCTTCGTTTAAAGCCGGTTACAGAATCTCTGGATTTTGTGTTTGCACTTGTCGCAAGGGGCGTTTTTTGCTATAATTTAACTACAAAATAGCAATATTAGACGCATGAGAATGTGGCTAAATATATGATCAGCTAAAGGATAGACGTATTATGATCATGATGCATAATATCTTTTCTAAGCTGGAGAGGGGTGGCTTTCTCTTGTCGCTGGCGTTTATCGCCTCATTATCGCCATTTATCGCCTCGGGTGCCGCGGTCTATGTCGATTCGCAGGCGGCGCCAGGCGGCACCGGCACACGGGAGTCTCCATTCGCGACAATTCCCGCGGCGTTTCATCTGGCCGGCGAGGGCGACACGATTCTCGTGCGCGGAGGCTCGGGCAGGAGCTATACGGTTGCTTCAGGAGATGACCTGGTTGTCGTCCCTGCGAGCAACATAACGCTGCGCTCGTATGGCGGCGACGGTCCGGCCAAGGTCGAGATATCCGAGACGCTTTGCGAAGTCACCAACAACGCGTCCGTCATTCTCGTCCCGACCAACGCCACTTATTTCACGGTTTCCGGCTTTGATGTTACCTACTACGGGAACCGTGGCGTGAGACACAAGGGGTCGCTTGGAGACCAGGGGCGGGTCATCGAAGTGTTTGGCAATAACGCGACGGTCGAAGATTGTACGTTTCGGCAAGTTGGCAACTACACTCGTAAAGGCAGTGACATTGCCTATGGAAACGACGTCATGGGGCAGGTGGCTGTTGGTACGCGCACGAAAGAACACTCCAAGGTTGGATACGATTTTACAGTCAGGCGTTGCCGCTTTCTTGGCGAGTCGGACGACCGTAGCATGGTTGCCACACGGCAGGGCATGAGTTCGGTGTTTTCCGAAAATGTCTTTTCCAATTGCTATATATTCACCGCGCCGGTCAAGAACGGCTCGACCACTGTCTTGTTCTCCTCGAATGTCTTTTACAGGTGCAACAATTTCCTGTCGTACTGGAGCTACAGCGAATTTCAAGCTGCCGAATTTGCCTACAACATCTTCTTTTCGGAGGCCGAACGTAGTGAAGCCTTCATCAACAAGAACGGCCAGCACTCGAATGGCACCGGCGGACTCAATGGCGAAAATGTGTTCATCCATCACAACACACTCGTCAATGCCGCGCATTTGGCGTGCATAAGCAACAGTGTCAACATTAGTTGGCAGCCGCAGGTCTTCGACAACTTGATTGTGCTCGACCCAACGCTCGGCGACGACGCCACGGTGTTCTGGAACGAGCAGGAGGCGTTCAAGAGCGGCAACTTCTCGTCGTTCAAGACTGGTGGCAAGGGATGTCTCAAGAACAACGCCTGGTACGCGCCGGGCGGAATATCGGGCGGAGTTGCAACAAATGTCCCGGGCTACGACCTTTCAAAGGGCTGTGCCATAACGAACAACATAGTCCTTGACGCGTGGCCGACGTTCATGTCGATGGATTTGAGCTCTCCAAACTTCATGCGCCCCAGGGCGAGCAGGAATCCTACTTGGGCGACGCGTGGTGTCGCCTGGACGAATGCCGTTTCCGGTTGCAAGACGGGTCTCTGCGACTACATTGGCGCTGTCGAGCCCCTTACGTCAAGTTTGTTTATAATTCATTTGCGGTAGTCTGTTACAAGAATAGAATGAACAACACGAAAATAGTCTATTGCATATTGGCGGCGCTATTGGGCTTGTCGCTTTTCGCTAATTTGCCAGTCCCCTCGTCTGCTGCGTTCGACAAGGGTGCGCTCTTCACGGTTGCAGGTTACGAGGGACGTGGAACGCTCACCAACTTTCCAGTGCTCGTCCGCATTGCGGCAAATTCGCCTGTTGGGTTCTACTACACCGATCTGCATTCGCAGTCCGATGGTGCCGACATCGCCTTCATCGACATGGATGGTAGTGGTATTCCGTTCGAAATTGACACATGGGACCCGTTAGGCACATCCTTGATTTGGGTAAAACTCCCGACGATGACAAACGGCACGCAGTTTGCGATGTGCTGGGGGTCGACGGTAAGCGGAAAGACGGTTTGTGCCGACAATCCCTTTGCGGGTTATGTTGGGGTCTGGCACATGTCTGAGGCGAGCGGAACAGTTTCGGATTCGTCGGGCAACGGGTTTGCCGCCACGCCGTCCGGCAATGCCGCGGCGACCGCCTCGGTCGCTGTCTCGGGACCTGTGGGCAATGGCCGCCAGTGCGCTACAGACCTCGGCACCGACAACTTGTCCTATCTCTCCGTTCCTTCCTACGATTCCAAGTCTGTCGGAGACACGTTTGCTGTTTCTGGCTGGTTCAGTATTGGAAGCGGGCAGACAGGGGGCGACAACGATGCCCGCCTGTTTTCCCGAAAGGAGAACTGGCAGAACACACATGGTTGGGAAGTCCTTTGGAAAACGGGAAAAGAAATCCGTGTCCGCGGTGCCACAAATGGCGACAACATCAAAGTCTCCAACCTTGACTATGCGGGAAAGGGGTGGAAACACTTTTTCATCGTATACAACGGAAAAGATTCGGTGTTCTACGAAAACGGCGTCCAGAAAGGGTCGAAAACGAACGGCACTGCTCCGACGGAAAATGGTAGGCCGCTTGCAATAGGCGGCTATGCCAATGACAACGGCTCGCAACTCGTCGGCAGCGTGGACGAGTGCCGTCTCCTCGACTCGGTTCCGTCGGCGGATTGGGTAAAGGCCGAATACGACTCCATGAACAACCCCACGTTTTTGACGCCAGGTGAAGCGGAGCTCTATGGGGCGTCTTCCTCTCCCGTTGTGGGAATCCAGATTTCACCCATCGGATACACAAACGCGACGGTCGTGGTTTCCGTCTCCGATTTCGGAACGGGGGCCACTTCGGCGAATGGTGCCATAGAGGTGTCCGCAACGGCCGACTTTGCAGCGCCGCTCCAGGCGGAAACCTTTTCCAGGGCAACTACTGGCTCGCGCTTGTTCAACGTTCCGGGGCTTTTGACCAACAAGACATATTTCGTTCGAACGTTCGTCACGAACAATCTCGATGCTGTGACGGCGAGCGCGCCCGTTTCCTTTACGACACTCATGCCCAGTACGCCCAGGGGGACAATTTCACTGTGCGAACGCGGCGTCTCGTCTATTTCCGCCACAGCAACCGTCTTGTCGTCCGGATCGGAATCCTCTTTCGCAACCGGCCGGCTCGAAGTTTCTGCGAACGCGTTCGCGACAACCGAGTCTTCTGACTGGGAAGACATTCCTGTGAATGTGTCCTCCGTCCTGACAGTTTCAGGCCTCGCGTCGTTGACTGTCTACGAAGTCCGCCTTCGTCTCCGCAACGAATGGGGATGCGAAACCACCTTTGACCTCGGCCGCGTCGCTACAATGCCATCGTCTGGCGTCGATGTTCTTTATGTCGACTCTCTTGGCTCTGGCGACGGGTCATCGCGAGACAGTGCCTTGCCGACGATCCGAGAAGCGGTTGAGCTCGCCGGAGCTGACTTTACGATCTGGGTGCGCGGCGGGGAGGATCGCGCCTATGGCGTCACGAACGAAACGGACACTTTGCCTATCCCCGCCGGGTTGGAGGGGCTCTCCATTCGTGCTTATGCGGATACACCCGGAGATGGGGGCCTCGCGCTTGTTCAGATTTCCGACACCTACATCGACTCTGGCAACCGTGCGCACATCATATCCAACCGTGCAGCGAACGTGACGGTGTCTGGGTTGGACTTTGCCTTTGGAACGCACGCCATCGGGAGGCAGAATATAGGCAGTTGCTCCATTCTCTGGACGGCAGCACCGTTTACTACCTTGGAGAACTGTTTGCTGCGGATGCCGGAACCAACCACTTATGCCGGGAGTGGAGCTGGGTCCCCGCTTGTCATCTGCACGTCAAAAGAAGCGACGAACCTTGTCGTTCGCGGTTGCGAGTTCCGTAACACTCGGTGCTGGTCCGACGCCCACGGATACGCCCCGATCAAGTGCAAGTCCAACGCCTTGATCGTCGGCAACATCTTCACAAATGTTAACGCCACCGCCACTGCGGAACAACGCGATGCAGTGAACGGCGGGGAGCAGTCCTGTTACAATTTCTCATTCGTCTCCAATATCGTTTACGGGGCGAATGACGGCGGCAATTTGAGCGCAGCGCTTCTTTACGGCCTGTATCCAGGTCCGAAGAGCGCAGAAATCGCCTTCAACCGGTTCGTAGTCGATCCGGACGCCCGCAACATGCAGGGCGGGATCGTCTCCCACCGTGTGAACCTGACCTTTGGAGGCCAGTTCGCGGAGGCGTTTTCCGGCAAGGAGGCAACACTTATCCACCACAACACGATTATCGGCGGACGGAGCGCATTTCTCTTTAACGACGCTCAGGACAAAAGGCGGAAGAATCAGTTTTTCAACAATTTGATCCTTCTTGATCCAAACTGCACGAACCTCGTTGAGAATGTTTCTACGAACGCTACGGAGTTCGCCGGCGGGCGCACAACGTCTTTCATTTCACCTTCCTGCCTTCGCAACAATGCCTATACGGGAGTTCTTACGGGCGGTTCGGCGACTCGCCTTGCCACTTATGACCTCGAGGCGGGTCTCGAAATAACGAACAACATAGTGATCTCTTCTCCGCTGGAATTCATCTGCACAAACGACATCTACAGCGCGGATTTCTATCGTGTTCGCTGCCATCCAGGAGATCCGGATCTGAAGCGGCTTGGCTGGAGGGGTCCTGACGGCGTGCAGCCTCGTTTTATAGGAGCACTTGAACCAGTTGTTCCGGGTTCGTTCACAATTCATCTACGGTAATTGCATGGCTATGATTAGTAATAACTTATCGAAACCTGGGAGAGCTGCCTCTTTCTTGGCGTTGGTGTTTCTCGCTTCGCTTGTGGCATTTACTGCACAGGCGGCATTGCCTGCGCCTACGTCTGCAACATTCGACAAGGGCGCGATGTTCACCGTCGCTGGTTACACAGGCTCGACGCTCTCGGGGTTCCCGGTCCTCGTGCGGATTGCCGAGGGTTCGCCGTCTGGATTCTCATACGATGACCTTCGTTCGAAGTCGACTGGTGCCGACATCGCCTTCGTAGGCATGGACGGTGCCGGGCTGCCATTCGAGATCGACACCTGGAACACAAACGGCACGTCGCTGATCTGGGTGCGGCTTCCTACGATGGAGCAGAACACGCAGTTCGTCATGTGCTGGGGTTCGGATAAGAGCGGCAAGATCGTTTGCCCCGACAGTCCCTTCGCGGGCTATGTCGGCGTCTGGCACATGTCGGAGGCAAGTGGAGCAGTCGCGGACGCCACTGGGCAAGGTCTCGCCGCCACGCCGTCCGGTACGGCAGCGGCCACCGCGTCGGTCGCTGTCGCTGGCAAAGTCGGCAACGGCAGGGAATGCGCCAGCCAAGCTTTCCTCTCCATTGCAGACGACAACGCCCTTGATGTCGGAAACGCCTTTGCGGTCTCGGGTTGGTTTGACATGTCATCCAGTCAACCATCCGGGGATGTTCGATTCTTCTCTCGCAAGGTGCGCAGCCAATCGACAAACAGCGGCTGGGAGGTGATCAGGAAGAGCGGCGACATTGCCACACGCGGTTCGACCGGCGACAACATCGCCTCTTACACGCCGTCGCCGTCCTTCGCCGGGGCCGGGTGGAAGCACGTCTTCGTGGTCTATGCAAACAATACCGCCACGATTTTCGAAGACGGAATCCAAAAGGCGTCCGCAACGGCCGGCGCCGCGCCGACGGACAACGACAATTCCTTCTCGATCGGGAGCTATTCGGGGGGAGGGTCGTCCTACTTTGTCGGCAACGTGGACGAGTGCCGTCTCCTTGATGCGGTTCCATCGGCGGACTGGGTGAAGGCGGAATACGATTCCGTAGCTGATTCAGCGTTCCTGACGGCTGGCGAAGCCCAGGCCTACGAGGCGTCCGCCGCGCCTGACTTGGGGCTCGTCGCGTCGCCGTCAGCCGTTCTCTACACGAACGCGACGCTTACGGCGAGTATCGGTTCTCTTGGCAAGGACGACGGAATGACCACCGACGCGGAATGGGTCGATCTGCTCCTCGTCGTGAGCGTGAATGACGACCTGTCCGATCCTCTTTTTTCCATTCCCTCGAACCATGTCTCGTCTGTGTCTTCGTCGTTCCCCGTGTCAATTGCGCCGCTTATGATGAACACGATGTACTACGCGAAGCTCTTTGCGACGAATTCTTTTGGCGTTGCAGGCGAATCAAGCGTAGTCACCTTCACGACGCTTGATCCCGGCGCGCCGGCGGGCGTTGCGACACTTATGGATCGTGGATTCTCAACGATGACCGCAACGGCGACAGTGTCTAGCTTTGGCGTTGGTGGTGAATCAGCTAACGTAAGACTTGAAGTATCGACCGACGGCTTCGCGAATGTCATCGCCGGGGCCGAGTCGGATGCCGCTCTTGATACGGTGGTAGATCTCTCGGTGGGCGGACTCTCGGCTGACACAATGTATTCCATTCGCGTTCGCATCCGCAACGAGTGGGGCATCGACACGTTTGTGGAGCTTCCGGCGATGTCTACCCGTGCCGTGCCGTTCGCGACGACCGGCATCGGCTGGACGTTTTCGCCGGATGGCTCGACAATCGAGATCACATTTGGCATCTCTGGCGTCTACGACGGCGCGACCGGGTCTGCGACGCTTACATACGACGGCGTCGGGCGGGGGGCAAAACCCGTCAATGGCGCCGAAACGCTTTCCTGGTCCGGGATTGCCGTCGTGCGTGGAAATCCCGTTGCACGGGTAGAGCTCTCGGCTGAGCTTAACGGACAGACATATAGGCAGACGTTTGAGGCGGTCATTGCCTCGGGTTCGACGTTGGTATCTGTTTCCGACATTATGGAGCATGTTTCTGCCGAAACGGCCGTCCGCGTCCATCCGGGCGACGTCGTGACACTTCCCGAGCTGAGCGGTTCGGAGCAATACATTGTCGGCAACAAGCTTTTCGCCTCGCTCGACGGCAATGTGCTGACGGCGCTCAGGCCTGGCATCGTCGGCATCCACTGCATTGGAAACGATTACACGACGAACACCCTCGCCGTTCTCGTCCTGCCGGAGAAGATCGGGAACGGGAACATCTACATCCTCCGGGATGGGATCATCGGAAAGAACTGGGGCAATTGGAACGATCCCGAGTGGTGGGAGAAGCTCGGCAGCGATACGAATGACTCCTGGCCCCGCGAGGAGGACGACATCGCGATCATCGCCTTCTACCGCAACACCAGCTTGAATCTCGACCTTCGGGACGGCGGCTGCACGATGGGTGCCCTCTACGTGGGCGGATATCGCGACGCCAAGGCGAGCGTGACCATTCGTTGTGTCACGACGCAGAACGACGTCACTCTCATGAGCCCGGTCGTCTTTGGACGGACGGACGGTGAGCCCGCTCGTATCCAGCTCTGCCCTAATTCACCGTTGGCCGGTGACAACGATTTCCGCGCGAAGCTGACTATCGCGGACAGCATTCCCACAAGCTCATTCCGCACCGACACGATCATCAGCGGTGGCTCCGATCGGATGGACACCTCCTATCCCCAGGGGCGGTTCGCCTTCGACGCGAAGCTCTTCGACATCGCCGCCGGTGCCACCGTTTCGCTCGTCGAAATGGACACTTACGAGACCGGAGCTGCTCTGGCGACGATGGGCGGCGGTCGTCTCACGGGTGCCGGGACGTTCTGGAACCGTTCCGCGGCGGCGGTTCGGTTTGGCCGGAACAAGACATCGTTCACCGGCCTCCTCCGGGATTCCGGCGGCTACGGGCACCAGCAAGCCGACCGATGCGGGCCGACCGAGATCCGCTCCAACTCCACGAACTGCACGGCCGAAACGGTCGGCTGGGTCTCCGTGAATGCAAGCTCCCAGCCGCATACCTGGTGGAAGGCGGGCGTCGGTTGCGTCGTCATCGGGCACGATCACGGCCACAATGCCCCGACGGCCCACCCCGGAACTAACTGGTTTCCGCGCATCGTCACGCTGCACGGCGGCTGGCTTCAGGTCCTTCCGCATCAGGTTGTTTGGGGCGATCCGGGCGTCCTCGACAGGAAATACGCGCAGCGCCTCGTCGTCGCCGATGGGTTCTCCTATTTCCGGGCCTACTCGCGCAGCACGTCCGGCGGCTTCCCCGTCAACTGGTTCGAGGCCGACGAGCTCGGCCACGAGAACAAGGCGACGCTCCGGATCGACGATGATTCGAGAAAGAACACCGCCTTGACGGCAGACCAGGCTACATTCCTGCGCGGCTGGGAGGCGGTTGCCGTAGGGCCGGCCGGCAATCCCGTGTCGTCGGATTCCTATCCGACCATCCCGTGGATCGTCTCGCCGCTCGACGGAGGCAACGACAAGATCTATTTCCCCGCGTTCGATTCCGAAGGACGGCTCGTCCGCCCTGCTCTCGCGGAGAACAGCACGGCCCTTTCGACCTTTTCCGCCGGACGCAACGCCTATTGCCGAAACGCAGGCATCGCGCTCGAGGAAGACCTGACCGTGAACTCGCTCTACCTGCAGAACGACACCAAGGGGAAGACCCTCGGCGCCGGGCGGACGCTAACCGTGACGAGCGGCGGGCTGATCCTCTCCGATGTCAACGACGACAAAAACCCTGGGGCCGCCGCAATCGGCGAAGAGGGAGGGATGGAGAACGGAGCGCTCGTCCTTGGTGATGCGGACCATCCCGCCTACGTCTGGGTCTGCGGTGCAACCACGTCGTCTGCCAACACCGCGCCCAACCAGATTTGGGCGCCTGTCACTGCTCCTGGTGGTTTTGTCGCGGCCTACACGGGGCACCTCGTCCTCGGCGGCGACCAGAGTGGCATTGCGGGCGAGATTGCCGTAAATGCCGGTTCGCTTCAGCTTGGCACGGCGTCGAGCAATTGCCAGCTCGCACGGAACTTGCCAATCCGCATCTTTGCGAATGCAACGCTTTGTCTTCCGAATGTCGAATCCGCACGGAGCGCCATTGTCAAGTTTGATGGCGCGGCGGGATGGTTTGGCAAGGTTGAGGTGCCGGAAGGAATCGCCGCGAAGTGCTGGAAGGCGTACTGGCGCGACTATCCAGAGACGCAGGAATGGCAGAACTTAAGGCGTGGCGTCTACACGGGCGACGAGGCAACGGCACTCGCAAATCCGAAGGTCGTCTACGATCCGGAGCATTTCTCGGGTGCGGGAACGCTCGAGGTCCTGCGCGACGATCTTGCAATGCCGCTCGTAATCCGCTTGAAATGACATGTCCAATGCAATACGAAAGGGTAAAATGAAAAGCAAACACGGTTTTCTCTTTACGCTGGCTGCTCTGGCGTTTTCTGCGGTTGCCCCGGCTGCGGACGCCGCGGTGCATGTTCCTGGGCTAGTCCAGGCCAAGTTTACGGGATCGTCCACCGACAAGACGAGCGACATCGCCTCGTCGTCCACGCTCGCCTATGCCGCGGGCCCCATCATGGCGAATACGTCGGGTTCGGCCAAGGACTGGAACGGCTCGTCCTGGTCCTGGGGTGGCAACACCGTCTTCGGCTACCTCGGTGAAATGTGGGTGGAGGCCGGGACGACCTACACTTTCGGCAAGTCGGTCGACGACTGGACCTACATCGTCGTGGACGGCACGACGGTCATCGACAACGACAAATACAACGTCATCACCTTCGGGTCCTACACGGCCACGTCGACGGGCTGGGTTCCCATCGAGATCCGCGTCGGCAATGGCGGAGGCGGCGCTGGTCTCGCAAACAGTGCGAAATGGGGCGTCGCCTACAACACGGCCGACGACACATCTTCGGACCACTTCAAGGCAGGGTCCGACGGCTGGGCCGTACTTCTTGACCCCGGCGACTGCTCGCTCCTGCGCGTGGCCTACTCGGGATCGGACTACATGACGATCGAAGGCGTCGCCGTGGACGGCGCGGACCTCGTTGTCACGGCCTCGTTCACGGGGCTTGCGGGCGCCGGCACGTTCACGGCGTTCTACGGACCTGGCGACGGCGGAACGGTTCCCGGGAACTGGACTTCCAACGCCGTAGCGGCGACGCCCGCTGCCGGCGATACCGCCGCCGCGCAGTACCGCGTCGTCGGCGCCGGAAGCGCCGCCTTCGTCGCCTTCCGGCTCTCCGCCTCGGTCGGCACGTCGACGCCCATCCAGCAGTGGTCCGACACCTACGCCCTCGCGCTCCCATCGCCTGCCTTCAAGCTTGTGAGCACCGATGTCGGCTACACGAACCTCTCCTTTGTCGCCTCGTGCCTCGGTCTTGGGTTGGGTGCCTCGTCCGTCGATGTCGACGTGCAGCTCGCCACGGACGACGCCTTTTCAAACGTTGTCGAGACAAGACGCCTTGCGCTGACTGGCCCCGGCACCGAGTCCGTTACCTTTGTTGGGCTTACGACCAATACGACCTACTACGCTTGCGTCGTCGGAACGAACGACCAGCAAGAGTCCGGCGCCTCCTCCACGGTATCCAAGACAACGCTTGAGCCAGGCTTCGCGACCGGAACGATCACGTTCGCATCCGGCGGGTTCGCGTCGCTGACCTTCACGTGCGTCGTGACAGAATGGGGGGCAGGTTCGTCCTCGGCGGACCTGACGCTTGAGGTTTCGACGTCGGACGGGTTCCCCGCCGGTTCGACGCTCTCGTTCCCCGCCACGGAGACTGCGACTGGATCGCTTCCCTCCATGCAAGCGCTGATGGCCACTGGGCTCACTGGCAACACGGCGTACCACGTCCGCCTCCGCATCGTAAACACGTGGGGGCTCGAGACGATCGTCACGCTGGCGACGACGTGCTCGACGATCGCTTCGCCCGTGAAGATGTCCGATCCCTTCGCCACGCCCGCAGGTGACGGCGTCGAAACGCTCGGCATCTCGTGCCTCTCCATCGAGGCCGGTGCGAGCTATTCCGTCTCGCTATCCGTCGACGGGACCACCGTTAGGTCTTGGTCCGGACAGACCGCGGTCGCCGATTTCGTGCACGCATGGTCGGGTCCCGCGGGATCGAGTCACGCCGCCGTCTTCACCGTCTCCTCGAACCTCGGCGGCGCCCCCTATTCCGAGACGTATCCGCTTTCGTTCACCGTCGGCGGCACCGTAGCGGTCGTGTCCGACCTTTCCGATCTCGGCTCCATGATCTTGCGCGTTGGCGACACTCTCGTCCTCCCCGCGCTCGGAGCGGGCGAGAGCATCGTCTACGACACCAACGACGTCGTTTCCTTCGAGGGCACGGTCTTTCTGGCCAAGGAGCCCGGCGCCAACCGCATCCGGCGCTACGCGCCAGATCCAGCCACGGGCAATCCGGTGCTTTCGCAGGATGGTGTGCTCATTGTCGCGCCAAAGGACGAGGACTTGCACGGGGGGCTCTTTGTTAGCCGCAAGGCGACATCGGGCAACCTCAGTTGGTGTAATGCCAGCTCGTGGGAGAAGATCTACGGCGACCACGACTGGCCGAACGGCGCCGGTGACGTCGCACTGATCTACTTGCCGCTCACGAGCTATACTGTCACGGTTACGCTCGACAACAGCGATGTCACCGTCGGGTATCTCGGCCTCGGTTCGACACACAGCGGAAATCAGGTCTACCTTTCCAATGGCTCCTTGACATTCCGGACTGCGGACGGAAGCAAGTCGTGGTTGCGCATGGCCGGCCGGAATGAAGGCGCGGGAAACCTGACGGTAGGAGCGGAGATCACGCTCGCGAACGACCTCTTTGTGGACGGCATGGGCGCGAAGGACATGGGACTCACGTTCAATGGGAGTGTCAATGTAGGGGATCACGTGCTGACTCTGGGACGCGTTCCGTTCCGTTCCTCTGGCGACCGCTATACCGATGGGCAGATCCAGTTCAAGGGGGATGTGACTGGCACGGGCGAAATCCGCCTCCGCGCCGACTCGACAGCATCCCTTGGCGGCTGGCCGGCGCGCAAGAGCTTCCAAGGCACATGGAACCCTGCTGCCTGCAACCACAACGGCAACTACGGCGGCGCAGCTCTCTTTCTTGGTCGCGCCTACCTCGGCTACGCCGCGAGAGAGCTCAAGGTCTCCGGCGCCTGGCATGCGGACAAGGACAAGCGCAAGGGCGCCTCCGTCCGAACAGGTTGGAGCAACTCCTATCAGTTCACCGCGACCACGAACTACTGGCGCGGCGGGGTGATGCCGCCTAAGGTGACTCTCGACGGCGGCGAACTCAATCTGATCACACAGGGACCGCTCGACGCAAAATACAAGGATGACGTTCGCGAGGACTGGTACGAAATAGGCGAATTCCATCTCGCCACTGGGCCGATGGGGCGCTTCTGGTCGGGCATCTCGACATGGCACAACGGCGTCTATCCAAACACGTATACCGTTATCACGAACCTCGTTGTCGAACCCGGCGCGACCGTAGCGCTCGGTCTCGACACGTCCGCGGACAAGGCCAACGGCATCATCTCCAACTTCCTCCATGTAGTGAACAGCCCTGCGGCGGCCTGGGATTCCGGCAAGGGCTACGAGATCCTGCCGTTCTTCTTCGCCAATCCCGAGAGCACAGACAGGACCATCGTCGTGCGCGACACCGCGACGGGCCGCGTGACGAAGGTCACGCCGGACTCCACCGCATCCTCGACCGACAACATCCGAGAAATCGGAAGCAACGGCAAGAACTCCGCGATGGAGGACGGCTCGACGTGGGAGGCCGTCACGGTGTATCCCTGGGCCTACGGCTACTTCTCACAGCCGAATTCGACTGTTAGAATTCTTTCCGGATATCTTGACATCGTGAAAACGCAGTTCGCGCCGCCAGACCACGTCAACTCTGCATCTTCGACAGTCGACTTCGGTGATCGCACGGCCTACGTCTACGTCAACAGCCAGAACGACACCGCGGACATCGGTTGCCGTATTAAGGGTTCCGGCGGCTTCGTTAAGAGCGCCGGCGGAACTCTTAGACTCCATCAACCGATGGATGCGCTCACGGGAGGCGTATGGATTAATGCCGGACGTCTTTCGCTTACAAACAATGCAACGTTTGGCGCGAACAATGTATCTGTTGCGGCTGGCGCCAAGTTGCGGATTGCCGGCGTAAGTCCATTTGCCATAACGGCGCGGCTTGATCTTGAGAACAGGGAGTGGTTGTCGGTTGCCTCGCATGTCGAGCTAAACGCGGCGATCGTCTCTAAGGTCGGCAAGCTCTATGTAAATGGTGAAAATTGGCGGCGCGGATACTATGGGTCAAGTGCTTCCGATGCCTCTCTTGTTCCCGCTGGCGAGCAAGTGTTCATTAATGACGAGCACTTTTCGGGCTCGGGTTGGATTAGGGTTCTTAAGGACGATTTGACAGTTCCGCTCGTGATACGGCTGAAATGATATGCGGAAAGGGTGCTCTGCCATGAAGTCAATATTGATTGCGGTTTTGCCTTTTGTTGCTGTGTCGGTGTTTGCTAGCTGGACGGCAGATGAATCCGCAAGGACCATATCTAACGGCTCATTTATCATAAAGTTCGTGTGGAGAGATCAAAGTTCGACACCCAAGACGATATGCCTCGGGGAGTTTAGCGTGTATCCAGCCTCGCCGTCTGTTATTGATCTGCGCACGGTCGAGGGTGATGTGGGTTTGCGCGTTGTCGGCATTGAATCCGGAGGATGGAACGGCAAGAACATCGGCGAACTTTGGTTTGCTGATACCATTTCGTCCATGTTGTATTTCAGCTGCACATCGCCGACAAATGAACTAATCATTCCGTCTGCGCTGACTTCAATTGGCACATACTTCAAGAAAGCCAACTACACCGGAAACCTTGTGATTCCTCCGCAAATCACCTCCGTAGGTTCATATGCATTTGAAGAAGGCAAGTATACGTCGCTTGATCTTTCGCAGGCTACGGGACTTGTGACCATTGGTGCATTTGCCTTCAAGAACTGCAATGCTATCACCAACGCCATCACCATCCCTCGTAATGTCGAAGTGCTTGACGATAATGCTCTTACCTTCTACGGGGCTCTTGTTGATGGCCGTGCTGCCATGCCGTTACATGGGGATTTAAAGCTGCCGGGGTCATTGAGAAAAATTGGAAAGGCGGCACTGAACAACGGTTATTATACATCGATTGATTTTTCGGAGGCGACGAACCTTGTCGAGCTTGGCGATAATGCATTTGCCTGGGAGCCATCCTTCAAGGGTACTATCACGGAAGTTCCCTGCGCCGATCTCGACCTTAGTACATGTGTTTCGCTCACCAATGTCGGGAACTATGTCTTCAAACGATTCGGGCAAGTTAGGTCGCTCGTTTTTCCAGATTCTGTGCAGCGGATAGGCACATACATCTTTCACGAAAAGAAGAACATGTTGACGAATCTCGTCCTGTCTGCTTCTCTGGACACTCTGGCGTCGATTCCGTTTTGCCAGTGGGAAAGCAAAAGCAAGCGCGGGGTAACCCACATGTATTTCCGGAATTGCCCGGCTACAATCGGAGGCAATCTCTTCGACTACGTGGACGCCGATTCCGTTATTTGCTATTTGCCGAGAAATCGTGGCTACATAGAGAAGTGGAAGACTTTTGTCGAGGACAATCCCAGTGCCGGACTTACTTTGCCCTCTGACGACAATTCCACGCCAGGCACTTGGAAGAGTGGCGGCGGAAACGCAACTCAATGTGCAAAGGTGCTTTGGTACAAGGCCAAGTATCCTTCGCCGGATGGTTTTTACATAGTAATGCATTAGCATGTGTGAAGTGATATGTCAGCAGGAAAGCCAATTTGCCGCATAGTAGCCGGACGAGCAATCGCACTCGGCACGCTGGCGGTTTCGCTTTTCTGCGCCGTCGCCGGCTCGCCTGCCGTCGCGGGAACCGATTGCTGGACGTATCACCCGCCAGCAGCAGGCAAGACGCGTGGCTCGATTTCATGGACTGACTCGTCCGGATTCGAGAATATTGTGAACGATGTCGTACTTTCAGACGGGCTCATCTCGTTCTACCCTGGGAAAAACACCGGCAACGCGAATCTCAAGAATCTCGACCTTTCGGTTCCCGTCTACGACGAGTACGGAACTATGCGATATTCGTTTTCCCCGTACGCCTTGGGTGATGCAAGTCAGACTGCGCGGATTTTCTCCGGTGCGCATCTCACGAATGTCGTGCTGCATGCCGATTGCAAGTCTGTCGGCCACTTCTGCTTCAAAGAATGCACGGCTCTTGTGAAGGTCGCCATCAATGACGGGCTGGAGGCCATCCACGAGGATGCCTTCCGCGGCGACACGGCTCTCGTTACGATTAGCAACTTCTTCCCGGACTCGCTCAGGATCATTGGCGTGTATGCTTTCGCCTCGTGCTCGTCCTTGTCTGGAACCGCTGTGGTGAACGGGCTGGAAACGATGAGAGACCATGCATTCTTCCAGTGCTCTGCGCTCCAAGGGTTCGACTGCGGGCAATCGACGCTGAAATCCGTCGAGGCATCGACTTTCTACAAAGATACGGCCCTTGGGTCTGTCGTACTTCCGGACACCGTAACAAACATTGACTACGGGGCGTTTTATAGTTGTACGTCGCTTACGAACTTTTCGCCGCTCCTGCCTCCGCGTCTTGTAAAACTCGGAGATACTTCGTCAAACGACAGGCCCCTTTACGACTGCCCGATTCAAGGTCATGTAGTTGTGCCGTCCACGCTCACGAATCTTCTGGATCGCTCGTTCCGCAGTGCGCACATTGAGACCTTCACGGCGCCACGGAAGGGTCTCAGGAAAATCGGAGAGTATGCGTTTTCTGGTTGCTCGTATCTTACGAACATCGTCCTTTCCGCGGACCTTGAAACCCTCGAGACGCGCTGGGTGAAGAATACGGCGGCGGCTGGCGGCGGACATATCTGGTTCCGCAACCTGCCGGCGAACCTTCCCTCAGACCTTTGGACCGAATCGTTGCGGCAGAAGATCACGATCCACCTTCCATGGAGTATGGAGAGCGAATGGCGAGAGTGGGTCGCGTCTGGACCTTCAGGCCACACCTTCACATTTAACAAGCAAACAAGGACGCTGCCTGACACCATCGACGGTGTTGGGACCTGGCAGGCCGGCGTCACGCAGAACGTCACTTGGTGGAAGGATTCCGATTCGCACTTTACAATAACGGTCAGATAGGCGATGCGACTTGTTGGTCGCGGTTGACTTTGCCCGATGAATGAGTGTATAATTGTGCCATGAAACAGCATCTACTTCTCGTTTCGGTTTTGGTGGCGGCCGTGCTGCCAGCGGCGACTACTTGGGATATGCTTGTCTGGGGGAACCGTAGTCCCGACATGAATGCGGCATCGAGCTGGAATGACGCGGATGGCAATGTCTCGACAGTCGCACCCTCGTCGAACACCGTGCTCTTCTTTACTACGAACGCGGTCGTCCAACCGGTCCTCACATCGAGCATGACGGTCATCGGGCTTCACTTCCATGCTTGCACGAATAGCACATCCGCGGATGTTCCCAAGGTTCATCCCGCCGACGGCGAGGGGGGCTGGAACTATAGCGGCTACCGCATCACCGGCGAGCCAGACGCGGTCCTCACGCTCGACGGCAACACCGACAACAAGGGATGGACGCGCGACGTGTACATGGCGACGAAGGGCACAAACTCCATTGCGGTGCCCATCGTGTTCACGGACAACCGCAAGCACCACGTCTACTCCTCCGGCGGGCGTCTTGTCTTCGAGAAGCCGGTTTCTACGCATGCCACGCAGGAGTTCGTGATTGGAGGCCAGGCCTACGGCCGGGTCGTCTTCGCGGCGCCGAACCCGGACTTCGTCCCGAAGCATGTCAACATCCAGGGAGAACTCGCGATCGCCGATCCCCGCGCCATGGAGGCCGTTCCGAAGTTCACCTCGGGCTGCTGGGGGTGGGGAAACTCCGTCAACGGCTTCGCCAGCGAAAAGGCCTGCCATCTCGTCAACGAGACGGACGAGCCCGCCGTCATCACCGCCACGGCGATCGAGCTCGGCGACCACGACGGCTTCAGCCTCGACGGCGGTCCCTTCCCGATGTCGAACACGGTCTTCCGGGCGAGCATGCGCGACGGCAAGTCGATCGGCGGCGGAACCGCGAATGTCGTGCTCAAGGAGATTGTCTGCACGAAACCAGCCGAGCAGAAGACGTTCCAGAAGCACGGCTCCGGGACGCTCGTGAACCTCGGGGGCTTCTGCACGAACAGCGTCGCGACCAACATCCTGCAGGTGAGCGCGGGAACCTACGTCGCCATGTCGACGAACGGCTTGAGCCGCAAGCAGAATCTTCTGTGGGGCGACACCAGCACCTTCACTTCCATCGGCGCGCGCATCGGTGTGAACTTCGACTACGCGCCGGAGCACAGTTCGGACAACGACGGCGACCTGCGGTTCAACCATTGGAACCGTCCCGAAGGCTTCGCCGCCGTCGGAGGGGTGCGCCACGTGAACCTCTACAATGGCGCGCTCCTGCGTCGCGGATTGACGCATCCGGTCCTTACCTCCGGAAACTGGAGGCAGTTCGCGAACACGATGGGCTTCGGTGCCGAGGGGACGGACGGCACCGTCGTCCTCGACAACGACATCGACCTGAACAACAAGGACAGCAACGGCGAGTGCTCCGTCTACGTCTGGGACGGCGACGCCTTCGTTGACGCGCGCCTCGCGGGGATGGTGACGAACGCGCCCGACAGCAAGCCGACGCACCGCGCCGTCCGCCTCAGCAAGAAGGAGGCGGGCGTCCTCGCACTGGACGGCCCGTGCTATGTCACGAGCGACGGTCGCGTTTACGAAGGCGGGCTTCTCGTGAACAACACGATTGCCTGCAAGTATGTTGTCTATGACGGCGCGTGGATCGGCGGAATAGGGCGGACGCTTGATCTTGATATTCAGTCTGGCGGCGGGCTTCGTCCGGGCGAACAGGGCGGCGAACTTAATGTGTCGGGCGCGGTTTCGTTTGCCGATGGCGCTAAGATTATTGCCGATGTGGGGCTTGGCGTCCATGGCTGCGCAAATTTCACCGGTTTCGATGTCAAGCTCTCTGCTGTCGGGGCGATAACGGTCGAGCTACAGCCCGTTGGAGATATTAGCAGCGGTGCAAAAGTCAAGATTCTCGATTGGTCTGGAGCAACCACGACTGAAGCGACTGCGTTTGATCTGTCTCGCTATTCCGTTTCTTTTGACACAAATGTGTTTTCAAGGGCGCGGCTCAGCATCAAGGATTCTGCGATGTATCTGTCATATTCCGCTGCCAAGCAGAGCGCATTTAAGATATACTTGAAATGACAGTATCCTTCTCGGCGACTGCTTGACATTTGCGGGTTGCGGAGTGTATAATTTCACCTGTATGAAACGACAGTTCCTTTCAATTGTCGCTGCAAGCTCTATGGTGTTTGCAGCGTGCGCTGATTTGGTTGGGCTCTACACGTTCGACGGTGCCAACCCACTTGAAGCCGTGATCGGCTCGCCTGCCAAGGAGGGCGTGGCCACTGGCAACAACCAGGTCGCTACGCTCACCGACACTATGTCGACGCTCTCGATGGTGTCGGACACCGCAGTCCTCGGCGACCGCACGGGCGTAATCGCCGTGCCAAGTCGTAGTACGCTCGCTGTTCCGAATCCTGGTCTCCAGAAGAACTGGACGATTGTGTTCTCGTTCTACGTTCCGGAGAATGCAACCTGGCGATGCTTCTTCCAGTTTGGCAGCTCTGGGAACAGCAGCGACGGCTCGCTTTTCATCAGGAGCAACACGGACATTGGCGCATCAGGATCCTATACTACTGGTATCTTGGGCATTGTCGGCGCGTGGCACCAGCTTGTCGTCTCCAGCGCGAACAATACGCAGACTATTTGGCTCGATCAGCAGAAGCTTGACCAGACGCGTGGCTGGGACATCGCCGGCATGTCGCTATTGCAGTTCTCGCTCGACAACGACGGCGAGGACGCGATGATGTATTTCGACGAAATCCGCCTCTACGACGAGACGGCGCCAGCGGAGGTCTTCCCGGATGGTGTGCTGGAAGGCCCGGTTTTGCTCTCCCGCTGGATCGAATCGTCCTATACCGACAACTGGGGCTCGTTCTCCCGCACGCCCGACCGAGTGATCGATGACCTGCCGTATCGAACCTACGTCTTCTCTCGCCACGGCTCGTTCACGTTCGCGCCGAACAAAGCGAGCGCTGGTGCGGAGATTCTCGTTGTTGGCGGTGGTGGTGCGGGCGGCCTGGTTCGCGGTGGTGGCGGCGGTGGCGGCGCGGTCGTCCACGTGCAGCATGTTGACTTGTCAGCGCAGACTTATACGGCGACTGTCGGCGCGGGCGGTGTCCCGGATATCTTTACCTATTGGTATTACGGCTCGGACGACGTCGGGAAACTTCATCCAGGCCCCTCGACGCCCGCTACCTGTGGCGGCGTGTCGTCAGTCTCGACTGCTGGCGGTACGATTGCGACTGCTCCAGGCGGTGGTGGAGGCGGGAACTTCAACTTCGCGAACGCGAACATCCCTGCCGAGTGCTACGGCCTCGACGGCGCATCTGGTGGCGGTGCGGCGGGGAAGAGCACGGCGCCAGGTCGCGGTACCGACGGGCTTGGTCATGACGGCGGCGAGGCCGCGACCGACGGCGACAACTCTGGTGGCGGCGGTGGTGGCGCGGGCGCCTCAGGCACGAAGGGCAGCAATTCGGTAGCAGGTGCTGGCGGCGCAGGCATCGTCTGCTCCATCACCGGCGAGGATGTCCTCTACGGTGGCGGTGGCGGAGCGTCATCCTATAACCTCGACGGCGGACTTCCTGGCGAGGGCGGTGGAGGAACGGGTGTCTCCAGCACGGCCCACCACTCCCGCTCCACGGCCTGCAACGGCGTCGATGGCCTCGGCGGTGGTGGTGGCGGTGGCTCCGGCTACAGCAATCGGCCGTCCAACTTCACTGGTGGCCGCGGCGGCGACGGCGCGGTGATTTTGCGGGTTTCTGTCGTGGACGATTCCGATCCCTCGCCGATTCTCGCGCTCACGGCCGAGCCGGTCAGTTATACGAATGCCACTTTGTCGGCTCGGTTGATCGCGTTTGGCCCCAACGCCTCGTCGGCGACGGTTTCGCTCGTCGTGAGCGCCAGCCAGGATCTTTCCGATCCGATCTTCTCCGGAGTCCTTGCGACCGATATGAGCACGCTTGGCTCGTTCGAGCATGACTTCTTCGGTCTTGTCACGAACACAACCTATTACGCGCAGGCGACGGCAGTGAACGACCGGAACGAAACTGGTGTATCGGCGCTCGTTTCGTTCAAGACGCTAAAGCCATTGCCAGCTACGGGAACTGCCACGTTCGCCTGGCGCGGGAGCAAGTCGATGGGCGCGACGGTGAACCTCTCGGACTACGGCGCTGGCTCGTCCTCTGCCGTCCTGCGGCTTGAGGCCTCGGCGGATGGATTCGAGACTATTGTCGCATCGGCAGAGACCGCGGCAACGACGGGTACGTTCGCTGACATAGCGGTAAGCGGCCTCATTCCCGAGACATCCTATGCGCTTCGGTTCCGCGTCGTGAACGAGTGGGGCGTCGTCTCTTATGTCCCAATTACCGGAACGTTCGTCACGCGTGCGACGCCACTTGTCACTACGGGGATTGGCTATCGCTTCTCCTCCGACGAGACTATCGTTGACTTCACGTTTGGCGTCACGGCAGTTTACGACGGCGCCACGCTCTCGGCGACCTTGTCCTACGACGGGACCGAAATCGGTACGAAGAACTTTTCCTCCGCCGGAACCCTCTCCTGGCCGGGCATCCCCTCTGCCGGCAAGGTCGCCACTGCGACCGTGACGGTTGTTGCGGAGCTGGACGGCGATACGTGCACGGATGTCTGGGAGCTCCCAGTGACGCCCGGTGCATCTGCCCGCGCCGTGGCGAACCTCTCCGAGCTACGCTCGACGTCCGTCCGCAAGGGCGACATCATTGTGCTTCCGGAACTGTTCAGGGTAGGCGAGCATTACCTGCCGCTTGACATGCGCTCTTTCGAGCTGGCGGCGGATGGCGTCACTCTTGTCGCGCTCGAGCCCGGTTTCTCGGCCATCGCGGCCTATCGCTACAACAACATCTCTGGCGCAGTCGAGCGCGATGCGACGATGGGGCTCGCAATTTGCGCGCCAAAGCCCGAGGGCGCCGGGCGAGTCTTCCTCCTCAAGCCCCAGACAGGCAAGACGACCTGGTCGTCTGCGGCCAACTGGGAGAACCTCACGGATGGCGAGGCGGACTATCCGCATCTCGTCGACGACGTGGCCATTGCGCCGATGCCTAAGAACCAGCTTGTGGTCGATGCTGATGTCACATTGGCCGCGCTCTACATCGGACAGGATACGAGCTCCCTCAATAGCGGCGATATCCGATTCACGGGCAAGAATTCCGCCACGATCACGTTCAGTCGCTCGTCGGGCGAGCCCGGCCTGCTACGCCTAACCGGCCTCGCACGCCACGACGAAATCAGCGGTTTCTTCAGATTCCGGTTTGGCGGCGGCGACGGAAACGCGACATCCGGCTTCGGCATCGAGATGCCCGGCGGCCTTGATGTCGACTGCGGCGACTGGCCGGATTTGTTGGATACCGCCACCCGCGCGAAGTCTGGCCGCGTCCGCCCCTACATGGGAGAATCCGTCCGCTACTGGAATATTCCCGCCGGGAAGACCCTGCGTTTCTTCAACGTCTACTGCTACACCAAGCTCGAGGGAGACGACCAGGGCGGCAACGCCAACTTCTCCTGGGGCAACAATGCCCAGGTGACTGGTGAGGGAACGTGGCTTTACGATGGAGCCTCCAGTACCTACATCGACGATCCATTCTACCGTTTCGAAGGCACCGTCATGGTCCGTAACAAGCAGAAGTTTGACTCCGGCTTCTCAATGGGCAGCCGCGGCGGCTCGTTCTGGATGGTCAACTGGACGCAGACGACGCAGTTCGCCACCAACGCGACGTTGCTTGTGGAGGGCGATGCAACCTACAACGATGGGCTTGCACACAGCTCCTCCTTTGGCGTGCTCTCCTTCGGCAACAGCCACGGCTTTGGCTCGTGGGGCACGACCGAAAACGCCTTCCCCGCGAAGAAGTGGATCCTCAACGGCGGTGTCGCGCGCATCTCCGGCATGGCCAACACCAGCTGGGGCACCCCGCCGATTGCCGTTCCGAATGGCGCGGAAACGCTCGTCGTAAGCAACGGCTTCTTCTCCATCCAGATGTTCAACAGCCAGGGATCGGACCGTCCGACCAACGTGTTGCACTTTGCCGCGCTCGAGCATGCTGGCGACGGCGTTGTCCATGTCAGGACCGATCGCCTCTGGAATTCGCACAACAAGTCCCTGAACCGAGACTTCGTCGTGCTCGAAGGTTTCGCTGGCCATGCAATCGGCGGCACGGGCGTCGCGACCTACTCGACGACTGACTCGGACGCGGCGAACATTCTCGACGCCAACGCTCCGATCGTCCCGTGGATCGTCGGATCCGTCAATGGCTGGCGGAACCTCTACTTCCCCGGAGCTGCGGCGGACGGCGTGCTCGTCCTTGGCGGGCATCCAGTGGCGACAGTTCTTGCCGAAGCTGCTGATCCAACGGCAAACATCCGCGTCAGCAACACCTCGATCGCCCTGGCGGAGAACCTGACCGTGAACTCGCTCGTCCTTCAGAACAATACAAGCAAGGAGATGCGTTTGGGCGAGGACCGTACGCTTACGTTGACATCCGGCGGGTTGATTCTCGGCGATTCCAACCGAGCCAGGATCGGCACCGAGGCCGGTCTCGCGGATGAATCTAACGGAACTCTCTATTTTCCCCGCAAGGCCTATGTCTATTCGCCGCGCCAGAGCGCTTCCGATCCAAACGAGATCTGGTCGGCGATGGTTTCGCCGAACGGCGCGGCGTTTTCCTTCCCGGGCGACTTGCGCATCGGCGGCGACCAGACTGGCATCGACGGACGCATTTCAGTGAACGGCACGCGCCTGCAGCTCGGCTCCTCGTCGAATGGTTGCGAAATCGACGTGCCGGTTCACCTCTACGGCGCCAACTCGAAGATCGTCGTCAACAAGGCCGGCTCGTTCTGCGGCCAGGAGCTTTGGTTCTGGGATCATGGAACACCCGGGTCGATGTTTGTTCCAGCGGCTGGAACGACGGAACCGGTCGCCAAGTGCTATGTTGACGGAGTTGCGCTCCAGCGCGGCACCTGGGGTTCATCGCAATCGGCGGCAGAGCACATCGACGACAACCACTTCTCCGGAACCGGCATGATCGAGATCCTTGCCGACGAAATGAGCGGCCCCGACATCGCGAACCCAGACCTCGTCACGCTCGACGATGCGTCCGCTACGTTCTCGTTCGACCTCTGGCCCGGTTTTGGCGCGAACCGTGTCGAGGTTTATGCCATTGTCACTGCCGCCGCCGGCGGCGATGTCCTGACGAACTTGATATACTATTCCGAGGCGCCCGCTGACGGTCACTTCGAGGGCACGCTCTACGGCCTAGAACCTGAGACTGCCTATACGGCGAAACTGCTCGCGGTAAATCAGTCGGGAGGCGACTCGTTTGCGACGGAGTGTCCTAACGCGGTTTCCTTCACGACCCTTGCGGCCGAGTTGACGCCGCTTGTACAGTTGTACGATCCGTCTGCAGTCAGGCAGGGCGAAGTGACTTTCCCATGGCTGCTCGCCCGTGTGGGATCCGGCCGCACGGTTGTCTCCGTAAAGCTCTACTGGGCCGAGACTGCTGCTGCGCTGAACGACCTCTCGAACTGTCAATTCGTTGAAGCCCCCGCCGCGGACCGCGTCCCTGGCAACCATGCCACAGAGCTTGCCGGGCTGCGCCCTGGTTGCGCCTACTATGCGTTTCTAGTCGCCGAGAACGATGGCGAGACGGACAATGTCGCCACGTCCGGTCCCGTTGCATTCACCACCGCCTCGGAGAACTGCCTCGGCGTACGCTCCCTTGAAATCGGCTCCTGTGTCCGGACGCCAGACCAATTCACGGCCGTTGTTTCCGCTCCCGAGGGCGAGCCTGCGTTTCCAAATGTCTATATGGTTTGGGGTTCCCGTTACGGAGGAGAGTCTGTTGCCAATTGGGACTCCTCTATGCGCATTGGCGCAATTGATACCTCCGCTTCGTTTCTTACCGCGACCATTTCCGCGGCGAATTTGGGAGATGCCGTCTATGTCCGCTTCGTTGGCATGACGGACGGAGGCAAGTCTTCCTGGAGCGCCTCGTACTACCTGCCCGACATTCCGGCAGTGGCGGAAGTGCTGCCGAAGGTCGGCGCGGGCTCCATCGCGCCCGGCGCGAACGATGTCTTGCTTTCTGCCTATGTGTTCAACGTCGGTTCGCTTTCTCAGAACGATCATGTTGACATTTCGCTTGAATACGCGCTTGATCCCGAAGCCTTCTCGGATGGCTCCCTGGCCAAGGTCTGGAGTGTTCCGTTCGTGAACGGCGTCCCCGTCGGTGCGGTCGACGCGATCCGCATCACGAACCTGCGCGCCGAGCGCCGCTACTATGCGCGCTTCGTTGCGGAGAACGACCGCGGGCAGAGCGGCGCTGGAGACGTCTTCGCGTTCGACACCGTAGAGGACGGCGCCGCCGGCGGAACGCCCGAGCGGGGCCTCCTGCAGCAGCGGGTTTCCGCCGGCGCGAACGTCAGCACCATCGAATCGCTGACGTTCGACGAATCGTCGGCCGCGCTCGTCGAGGGCGCGATCATGGCCTACTCCTACAACGGGAGCTCCGACGGCTCGAACCCCTATGTCGACGGCAAGTCGGGCGTGTCCTACGCCTGGGGGGCCAACGAGGGGTGGCTCTACAAGGGCTACATCTTCCTCGAGGGCGGGACGACCTACACGTTCGGCTCCGCCATCGACGATTCGTGCGTCCTCTGGATCAACGGGACGCGCGTCCTGCGCCAGGCCGACTTCAATTCCCGGAACGCCTACGGCACCCATACCCCCGCGTCGACGGGATGGTTCCCCGTCGAAATCCGCATGTCCAACGGAACCGGCGGCGCCGGCGCCTGCAACGACAACAACACGTTCGGCCTCGGCTTCAACACGACCGGAACGAGAAGCGTGACCGCCTCCGCGATGACGCGCCTGATCGATCCGGGCGACGCCTCCCTGCTCCGCCCGACCTCCGTACGCAGCCTGACGGCCGTGTCCGTCGCGCGCGTCTCCGGCGGCGTCTCCGCCGCGGTCTCCCTCTCGGCCGGCTCGCCGACCGGGACGCTCCGCGCCTACTGGGGCGCCGCGGACGCCGGGACGAACCGGACCGCGTGGGCGCAGACCGCCTCGTTCGGCTCGTTTGACGGCACCGCGGCCGAAACGACCATCACGATCCCCGTCGTCGATCCCGTGGCGACGCCGCTGCTGCGCCTCGCCATCGGCGAAGCGGGCGGCCAGGAGACCTGGTCGGAACTGCTGTCGCTTGACGTCTCGCAGACCCTGCTCGGGACGGCTTCCGCGACGACCGACGGCGACCTCATGACCGTCTCCGGCTCGGCCCTGAGCCTTGGCTCGGGCAACGGCTACGCCCTCCGGCTCCTCTGGGGCTACGCGGCGGACCTCTCCGACGCCCAGTCGACCAACCTCGCCGCCGTGGCGACCGGTCCGTTCACCGCGACCGTCCCGGTCGTTCCGGGCACGAACGGCTGGTGGCGGCTCGTCGCGACGACGGCCGACGGCGGCTACGACGCGACGCTCCCCGTCTCGTTCACGACCAAGGCCGGCTCCGTTCTCGCCGGCGCCGCGTCCGTGACCTCCGTCTTGCACCACGACATGACGGTCTCCGGCACACTCGATACCCTCGGCGCGGGCGCGACGACCGTCTCTCTCTGGTACGGCGAGAATGACAACACCAACAACTTCGTGAAGATTGCCGAGGTGCCCGCCACGCAGTCCGGCACCGTCTCGCTCACGGGAACCGTTCCCGGCGCGCCGCGCACGGTCTATTTCCAGGTCCGCTCCGTCAACGAGGCTCCCGGCGGCACCACGTGGACGAGCGCGAGCGACGTCTTCACGGGCACGACGACCGACGCCGCGACCTACACCTGGAAGTCCGAGAAGACCGAAGGATACTGGGACGACCCGGAGAACTGGACCGTCTCCGGCGTCACGGACACGAACGACGTTCTCGGCTACCCGGACAACGCGAAGGCCAAGGTCCGCTTCGTCGCGAACACGACGGCGGAGATCTCCGTCACGAACGCGTTCGTCTTCGCGGACATGAGCCTCAAGTACGCCGGCCTCGGCGTGGCCTTCGTCGGTACGGACGCCGCGACCTGCAAGCTCACGGGCGACGTCACCAACGTCGCCAACGACCAGAACGACTCGACCGTCGTCTCCGGGACGCGCGTCGTCCTGTCCGGCGTCACGCTCTACGACTCGAGCGGCGCCTTCAACTGGGCCACAAAGACCTCCGCGGACTGCACGCTGCGCCTCGAGAACGGCGCGATCCTCTCGATGGACGGCTACATGCACGTGTTCGGCACCAACACGTGGGTCGAGGTCGCATCGGGCTCCGAGATGGTCTGGCGCCGTACGAGCCACCAGGATGACGGCTTCGACCTCTGCAACTACGGCGGCGGCCTCGTCGTCGACGACGCAACGTTCAGCACCTCATGGCTTACGCCGCAACGCCATGTGGGCAAGACTGGAGAGCCGCAGTATGTCCTCATTTCCGGCGCCGCGGCGCGGCTGAGGGTCGGTTACTATTACCGAACCTATAACGACGATCAAGACAAGATGCTAAATGACGTCGACTTCGTCTTCTCTGTTCCGCTTCGCGGGTGGAAGAATCCTGGTGACGCGCCTGTCTACGCCGAATACGAGCGCGGGACGGATGACAAGAAGAAGTTCGCATATCGCTCTCCTGTAGGAGATGGAAAGATAGTCCTCTCTGTTGACCGGAAAAGCCCCCTCTTGCGGAGTGGGCGCACTCGGAGAGTCCAGTTGCTCGAATGGAAAGCTGGCATAGACACGGAGAACGTGAGGTTCGAAGAATGTACTGGCGTAAGGATGTATTACACCTATGGCTGGCCTTCTGTTCGCACGGAGCCCGAGTCGAATGACGAAATCCCGACTGGCGTGGCTGCTGACGTGACTGGCCTCGGTGCAACAATCATAAGATTACGTTAGTTGTAGAGCGTGACAATGCAAAAGAATAATCTGAAAGCCATTCCCTGTTTTCTGGGTGCGCTGTTTAGCCTGACTTTGTTCGCTTTGCCGCAGCCGCAAGATGCTGAGTTTGACTATGGCGCCAAGCTGACGGTGGCGGGCTATTCCGGTTCGTCGCCACTCGCCGGTTTTCCGGTGCTCGTTCGAATTGCTGCTGGTTCGCCGTCCGGGTTTTCCTATGATGACCTTCATTCGAAGTCAGACGGTGCCGACATTGCTTTCGTTGACATGGAAGGCAACGGACTGCCGTTCGAGATCGACACCTGGGATCCAAACGGTACGTCGCTTATCTGGGTTCGTCTTCCGTCAATGACGGACGGCACCGAGTTCGTGATGTGCTGGGGTTCGGACACAAGCGGCAAGACCATTTGCGGCGACAGTCCTTTTGCTGATTACGTCGGCGTCTGGCACATGTCAGAAGCGAGCGACGAGGTAGCAGATTCGTCTGGACACTCGCTTACGGCCATGCCGGCAGGTGCGGCTGGGGCCACTTCTTCTATTGCCGTTCAGGGTGCTGTTGGCAATGGCAGGCAATGTTCAACAAGCACCGACGCTTCCGCGCGCTCCTATCTCTCCATTCCCTCCTATAATTCTCGTAATGTCGGCAACACGTTTGCTGTCTCGGGTTGGATCAGTGTGTCGGCTTCACAGGCTGGTAATGCAGATGCTCGCCTCTTTTCGCGCAAGGCGAACTACCAGGACTCCAACGGGTGGGAGGTGATCTGGAAGAAGAACAATGATTTCTGTGTGCGTGGCGCCTCTGGGAGTAACATCGCCAACTACACCCCGAATCCAACCTTCGCCGGGGCCGGATGGAAGCATATTTTCGTAGTCTATAGCGGCACGACAGCGACGATCTACGAAGACGGTGTTCAGAAGAAGAATGCGTCGGGCGGCGCTGCCCCGACGGACAATGACAAGACGCTCTCCATCGGCGCCTATTCCGAAAACAAGGGCGGGCAGCTCGTCGGCAGCGTCGATGAATGCCGTTTGCTCGATGCAACTCCATCGGCAGATTGGGCGAAGGCGGAATATGATTCCATGACCGACGACGCCTTTCTTACCTTCGGCGATGTGGAAGTCTGGCGCGAGATGCCCGAGCCGGCTGTCGGCATCTCCATCGGATCCGTCCAGATCTCAAACGCCGTCGTCACAGTGACGGTGGAAAAGCTCGGCGTCGACGCCACTTCAGCGACTGTCACGGTTCAGGTTTCGACTGACTTTGCGTTCGGTTCGTTCACGACGTTGCCGTCCTACTCTGTTGATGGCGCCGACGAGCGCGGCGTTTCCGCCGCGGGGCTCGATCCAGCCACGACCTATTATGCGCGCGCTGTCGTGGAGAACAACAAGGGCGAGTTGACCACGGCCGGCCCCATCTCGTTCAGAACAAAGAAGGCGCCGTCCAGTTCGACCGACAAGATCATCCCCGGTCTTGAAGACTACGGCGCGCTTACCCTCGTAGACGAGATCGACTGTGCGAACGACACGGAACACCGATTCCGCGAATATCCCGCCGGGGTATCTTCTGTGCAGACGATTCTCGATGTCGACACTCGCGTGATGTCCCACCAGGCGAACACGTGCTGCTATGTTTCGTGGCGTGTCGGCGAGGGGAAGGGCATCGTTCCGAACGACCCGTATGTCCTCGTCGTGGACTACCCGGACGACGCGCCGCGCTCGGTCACTGTCTTCAACTTTGGCAACGCGACGCGCCATGGCTACCACACGGGCTGGACGGCGGGCGACTCGTGGGCGCCTCCGTATGTTACGCAGTCGCTCGAGTCCTGGCCGGTTCCGTATTCCGGCGAGATGAAGCAGCTCGTTCAGGTAATGGTGCCGTTCGAGAAGTCGAAGCAGTACAATGGGAGCGACAACCGCATTCCGATGGACACCGACGGCTTCGACCTTAACTTCGGCCTCATCAAGGCGGACGAGGCGCCCGATTCGGTGGGGCTTGCGATCAGCGCGATACGTCTCTACAAAATCGACAGCTACGATGTCGCCCGTCCGTCGATTCCGTATCCCGCGGAAGGGCTGCCGCGCCGCATCGTCACCTCGCGCGAGGAGATGGGAGACGGCGACGACTTCGCCGGATTCGCCCATCCGCAGGACTTCTACAAGGGCCGTGCGAAGATGATTAGACTACTCGGCATGAACACATGCTCGAAGGACCTTCTCGAGTTCGGCTATATGCAGAACTTCCGCAGCTCCACCCGTTGGGGACAGGCGGCGAACTACTGGGACGAGATCGTCGATAACCTTGCAGCCGAGGACGTCGACATCTTCCCGTTCTACGAATACCACGGCTCTCGCGGTTCGGCCGGATGGGGGTATGTTGAGGCGAACAAGCCCTGGACGCTCAATTCCGCAAAGGACGCGAGCTGGAAGTATCTTTTCTCCAACCAGAGCTACGTCTACAACTGCATGATGGACATGACGAGCGACGAGGCGATCTGGGACCTCGAGAACCTCTATGACATCACGATCAAGCCCTATCTTGGCAAGGCCAATTTCCGTGGCATGTGGATTCGCAACCGCGGCGCGATGCCGATGGGCTTCAGCCAGCGAGCGATCGACCGCTTCAACTCGGACACAGGCCGCAGCGTCACCCGTGCCGACATCTACAACAACGGCAACTACGGAAACACCGAGCTCTACAAGGCCTACCGCACATGGTGGTATGGAAAGCGGCGCAACGTCTTCAGGGCGCTCCAGTCCTACATAAAGAACGACCTCGGTTCCGACGCCAAGGTCTTCTACTCCAATACGCTCGAGGAACCCGGAGAGTTCTGGGCCAATTGGAGCAACCCGAAGACGGTCTTGCTCGGCACCGCCACGGACCAGAAGTACCAGGGCAAGGATTTCAACGAGTACACAGGCAAGAACTGGCGCGCGAACGTTGGCTGGACGGCGAGCGACTATTGGTCGCAGGCGCTCAACGCCGACTGCCCGACCTGGGGCAACTACGAGGTTCACCACTCCGCTCCGGCGGACGACCCGCACAACTACACGAATTTGAGCAACGTCGCGCTTTGCTATCCGTTCAACTGTGTCTGGACCGTCGCCGCGGGCATCGGCAACCAACGCTACCGCAACGCGAGCGGGGACTTGCCGTTTGTCCGCCACTACTCGCTAAACGAGAACGACTTCAAGGGTGCGTCCGGCAACGAGATATGCGGCTACTACACGTGCGACTGGGACCATGCCGGCCGCGCCGTTATGCTCGCCGAGCTATACGCGATGGCCTACAACGACCCGACGATGCTCGCGTATCTCTTCACCGCGAATCTCGTCCGCAACGACTCGACATATGTGCGCGAGTTCAACCTCAATTACCTTTCGCTGCCGGCGTTAAAGGGCGAGGCCATCCGCGGCGGATGCTGGTCCGAGACATTCACCGTTCGTCGGTATGTCACGAGCAAGGGCACCTACTGGGCCGTCATCAACTGCGATGTCCGCGAGTGGTCGGGCACGGTTGACTTCAAGACCGACAAGACCGAGATCTGGTACACCGTCTCCGGCCAGCGCGTGGCGCTTTCAGGCGGCAAGGCGGCGCTTCGGCTCGAGCCGTTCCAAATGGTCTGCTTCAAGGATGTTGAACCGGAACGTGTTGACTCTCCCGTCTTCCGCTATGCGTTTGCAGAGGATATCGAGGCCAAGGCCGCGACGCTCTCCGTCACGCTTTCCGAGCTCGGCTACGGCGCGACTTCTGCGGCGGTCGCTTGGTCGCTCTCCGGTGGTTCCGCCGCAGAATCCTCCGGCATGTTCCCTGCCTACACGACGCATGGCACCCAGACTGTCCGGCTGACGGGCCTCGAGTCCGAGACGGAATACGTCGTCACGCTTCTTGCGACAAACTCCGCCGGAAGGGCGGCGACGATGAACTTTACGTTCAGGACAGCTCTTTGGCCCTACGCGTTCCAGGAGCCAATTGCCGTCACCGATTCCGATGGCACCAATGCAACCGTCAGCGTCAAGCTCGCCCGCGCGGACTTCTCGGGGACGCTGTGCCTCTTCGTCGGAGACACCCTCGTGAAGACTTGGGACTCCATTGCCGCCAATATCGTCTACACTGGATCGTTCGGGATCAGTCTAGGCAGGGCGACACGCTACCGCTTCGTCGTCGATCCAGGCGGTGCATATGAAACTGAAGCGCCTGGTCGCGTCATGGGCCGCAAGACGATTGGATGGCTCGACATCCAGCTCGACAAGCCGAATTACGCGTCGTGGCCTTTTGCGTCTGCGTCCGGTGTAGATCCAGTTGACGGCGGCACGTGGACCAAGTCTGGCGAAAACAACATCTCCACCTGGACTTCGGAGGGCGGCAACAAGCGCATCGCGCTGGCGACGGAGGAGGACGGTTTCGTGCGCTATGCAACGAAGACGCCGTCGCTCGAGGGCAAGAAGGTCCGCATCGAGGGACGTACGCAGTTCGCCGTCGAATACGGCGAGCCCGCTGCGCTTGATTCCGCTCCGCTTGCCGCGCTCGCGCTTGGCAGGGAGGGGACCGTCCAGACGCTCTATGGCTATGCGGCCTCGGGCTGGGTGCCGTTCCCCGCGTTCCGCGTTCCGTCAGATGGATGGATAGACTGGGCGGCAGACCTCGACTTTGACGCAAAGACCGTGACCTACAGCGCGGGCGATCCGCTTTCCGTGCTTGTGTCTGCCGGCACCAACGCGCTGCCGATTGCGGGAACGGCGCGGCAGGTCTCACGCGTGACCTACATTGGAAGCGGCGCGATCGACGACTTCAGGGGGGTCTACTACATCGAGACGAACGCTTCGCAGACTGTCGTCTCGGACGCTGTCGCCGTGCGGTCGGACGGAACAGGACTCACGTTCTCCAACGTCGGAACGGACATCGAGAATTTCGTCATTGGGCTAACGGATGCCGAGGCGGGTGGCTGGTATGCCGCGTTTGGCTGCACGACCTTGAGTAGCGACCACGACGACTGGCTTTGCGTCTCGTGCAGGCAGGCCGATGGAAGTGCGGTGGACCTGCCTGTCTCCACCGAGGACCGACCCACACAGTTCTTCATGCTCTTTCGCATTTCTGGGGAAATAGATGCCGGCACGCCGCTCTCGGACCTGCTGGGCGACGAATGACAATCATGGGCGCTATGAAAAACCACATCACATTTTTTCTCCTCATGGCTGCGGCCCTTGCCGTTGGTCCTGCTCTTGCCTGGGAAGCGGTCAAGGTGTCATCTGTCGAACACTCTACGTTCTACCGCAGCGGTGGTTCTACCAAGGGAAATGCCGGACTGAGCGGCGGAGACTATTCGACCAGTCTTTTCAATGGCACTTTTACAGATTACCGATGGCAGAACACGGCTGGTGCCTACCTTGTCGTCGATCTTGACGACACGTTTACCAACGGATGCTATGTAACTGAGGTCAAGACAGGTCACAAAGGCGGCAAGGCGTATTCTCTCTACTCTTCGGCCGACGGCAGCAAATGGGATGCGATTGCCGAACAAATCACGGCGGCTGGGGAGAGGGCGTTTACCGTTGAGAAGGTCGTCAAAAAAGTGAAGGTTGTGTGGGATCAGGCGGATTGGTCCCAGCAGACCCTGGCGGAAATCGAAGTCTGGGGCGTCGACCCCTCCGAACTCGGTTGCGTGCATCCCGAAGAATACGTGACGGAATGGGAGGCCATTCCTGCTTCGGCCAACTGTACCGAATATGGCATCGACCAACGGCAGTGCACGCAGTGCGGCGAGTTCTTTTATCGCGAATCGCTCAGCGCACTTCCGTTGGGACACGAATACGAAGCCGTTTTGGTGAAACGCGGAACAAGTCTCGAGTATGGAAGCGGGACGAATGTCTGCAAGCGGTGCGGCGACGCCATCGTGTTCGACAATCCAATTGATTTGGCGACATTGGGCGGAGCATACAACGAAGGTCTTGTCCAGTTTACAGATGTTACGGTTTCCTCCATCTGGCGTCCGCAAGATGGCGCCGGCGGAGCTGGGCACCTTGTCGACGGAAAATGGCAGACTGGCTACAATGCCGGATGGATGGCGGGTTCTTTGAGCCATGATGCCGAGTATGCCCAATTTGCCTTCAAAAACGCGATTGACCTTACGGCCATAGACATTTCCGTCCACAACCATGACCAGGTTGTCGAGTTCTATTCCGTCGAAGGCGGAGAGGAAGTCCTTGTCGGTGAAGTGGCGTTCGAGAAGGACACCGCGGCGAACGCGCCTGACTATCAGCGCAAACGGGTCGAGTTTCGTGGTGTCTCCCTGTCAACGCTCCGCATCCGAGTTCAGGATTCAGTTGGCGTAGAGCTGTGGGGGAAGAAAATCATCTCCATTTGCGAATGCCATCCCTACGGCACGGTGGCGGGCGCCGGCAAATCTGCCGCGGTCCGCACGAGAGTCATCATTGAGTAGGTAGGCGATTGTGCCTGGACTTTCTGGTGCGGCAATTTCTACGGCTGGCCGTAGTGGCTTGGTTGACTTTGCCCTGCGAATGAGTGTATAATTGTGTCAAGAAACTGTTTGTAGTTCTATCGGTTCAGCAGTGAGGATTCGCAAATTCCATATTTGCCGGGCATTGGTCTCGCTTCTTTTCGCATCGCTCGCTTTCGCGTTGCCGGCTTCGCCATTGTTGCAGCATTCGTCGACGGCTTCGTTCGTCTGGGGTGCGCAGTTCGATGTCGTCGGCTACGACGCGGCCAGGCCCGCACTCACGAACTTCCCGGTCCTCGTCAGGATCGCGAACGATTCGCCGTCCGGATTTTCATACTCGCAGATGCAGTTGCAGGACGGCGACGATCTGTGCTTCGTCGGCATTGACGGCATAGGACTTCCGTTCGAAATCGACACGTGGGACCCGCAGGGCACATCGCTCGTCTGGGTGGCGCTCCCGATTATGACGAACGGCACGCAGTTCGTCATGTGCTGGGGTTCCAAGACGAGCGGGAAGGCCGTCTGCGCCGACAATCCCTTTGCGGACTACAAGGGCGTCTGGCACTTGAATTCGGTTGATCCCGCCGATTCGTCGCCTAACGGCTACAACGGAACGCATCGGACGGACAACCTCTCTGTCGTGGACGGACTGGTTGGCGCCGCCGTGAACGTTCCGCGCACGAGCGACAGCGACGGCATCACCTGCGGCCAGGGCCCGACTTACTCCGCGCTCGCCGAGGGCTTCACGATCGAGGGTTGGTGCAGGCCGACCCAATACAGCGGCCTGGGCAACGGTGCCGCCATGTTCGGGGAAACAGGATTCGTCTCGCTCCGCATCTACAGCGCGACTAGAGTCACGCTGACGACGCCTGGAAGATCAGACCATCACATGGACTTCGAGAGCGGCGTCCTCCCCGCCGCGAAAACATGGTGGCACTTCGCCGCGACGTTTAAGCGGAAAACAGACGGGAACGGCCTCAACTTCTACGTTAACGGCCAACTCTTGAAGTCGCTGGACTCATCCAACATCTCCAACACGACGGTCGCCACGGAACTGCTCCTCGGCAACAACCAGTGGGACCAGGCCTTCAAGGGCGACCTCGACGAAATGCGCCTTTCGGCCTCGATCCGCTCCGCCGACTGGATCGCCGCGGACTACGCTACGCAGAGCGAACCAGCGTTCTTGACGGCCGGAACGGCTGGACTCCTCGACGCCGGCGCGCCGATGGTCTCGGACCCGGCGATCGTCCGCAACGCCGACGGATCGTTCACCGTCTCGGTCGTCGTCTCGTCCAACGACGCGGCCTCGGTGTCCTGTGTCTTAGACGATGGTGGCATGTTCCCGATGACGACTGCGGACATGTCGCTCCCGAAGACCTACGCCGCCACGCTTTCCGGCCTCGCACCGAACACGACCTTCGCCTATTCCGTCCAGACCGTCGCGAATACGGCGCTCAGCGGGACAAATGTTCTGTCCGGCCCGCTCGCCTTCTACACGGGCGATCTCTCCGTCGAGAAGATCGCGGATGGCGACGAGGATGGTCTCGTCCCGGGCGTCTTCCGCATTTCGCGCGGCGATGCGGCGAACGACCTCGTCGTCGATTTTGAGGTTGGCGGGACGGCGGTCGAAGGCCGCTCCTATCAAGTGCTTGCGCATACCGCTACGATCCCCGCTGGCATGAACACCGTCGATGTCGCGATTCATCCACTCATCGACCCTCTGGACCAGTCGACGACGGTCGACCTGACGCTCCTGCCGGGGCTCTACGGCGTCTCGGCCTCGGCCGGCTCCGCGTCGCTCACGATCACGAACCTCACGCTCTCCGGCGACAGCAACACGTGGATCGCGGAGGACGCCGGGCTCGCCTCCGACGGCTCGAACTGGTCGTTCGGACACGCACCGCGCGCCTACGAGCATGTCCTTTTCGACGGCCGCTTTTCGAACGCCGACTGCGAATGGGACGATACCGCGACGCACGAGGTCGCCGCGTGGACGCAGACGAGCGGCTACACGGGGACCGTGACGGTCTGTACGGTCTTCCCCGGCAAGGGCGATTTCGAGTGCCTGATCGTGGCGGGCGCGATGACGATCGACGCCGGCTCCGTCACGCACCCCCAGTCCCGCAGGATGGACCAATGCCATGACAACACCTGGGACTGGCTCGGCGACCTCAAGGCCAACGAGACCTATCGTCTCCGCGTCTCGGCCGGCTCGCTGCACGTTGGCGCGGACGGCCTGATCGACGCGCGCGGCAAGGGCTACTATGTCACGGACGGCGGCTCCCGCATGAGAGGGTGCTCCCACGGCGGACGGCTCAACGCGGACTCGCCGCCCTGCTACGGTGATCCGCGCGAGCCGATCCACATCGGACTGCCGTTCCACGCCGGAGCGAACCACGTGAACGGCAAGGGCGGCGGAGCCGTCTACCTCGTGGTCTCCGGCGCCGCCGTGGTGGACGGGATAATCCGCGCCGACGCCTGGGACGCCAGCGTCCCAACGACATACTCGGAGCGCGCTGGCGCGATGGGCGCCGCCGGCTCCGTCTTTCTCCGCGCCGACACGCTGTCAGGAACTGGCCGCATCACCGCCATCGGGTCCGGGGCGACCGAAGAGGGACTCTCGTTCCCCGACCTCGAGGGCAGGGCGACTTTGACCGATGGCCACTACAAGGGCACCGGCGGCCGCGTCGCAATCGTCACGCGCGAGCCCGTCGACCGCTCGACCTTCGGCGCCATTTCCGCCGAGGGCTCCTGGATGGGATCGCCCGACCACTCGTGGACCGCGCGCCAAGGCGGCGGGTCGGGTACCGTCGTCTTCATCGACGAAACTCGGCCGAACGGCCTGCTCGTGGTCGCGCAGCAGGCCAACGCCGTCGCCCCGAGCCTCGACCTGGAGCTCGACGGAAGGTATTCCACCTTCTGGCGCTGCCCCGCCGTCACGGACGAGGGCGACTGGACGTTCGACGCCATCGAGTTCGGCCATCGCGGCTTCCTGCGCGTACCGGCAGGAACGCGGCTGACGCTCCCCGGCGGTCTAGCGAGTTGCTACGGCACCGAGACCTCCGTCGACGCCATCGGAGGTCTCCGCTATGAGGGCGGGATGCTCGACATCGGCGATGGCGACCAGACGATCTCCGGCAACTGGATGTTCGTCCCGTGGACCAACTTTGTCTTTCAGGCGAGCGTCTTTGTCACGAACGGTGCCGCGATTGGCTTCCATCCGCTGACGAACAACCGCGGCACCAACCCAGACCTCATCCCGATCTGCTCCGCGGAAATCCGCGGCGACCTGACCATCGCTACGAACGGGTATCTGCGCGCGAAGGACTGCGGCGTCGTGAAGGAGTCGGAAACCAATGAAACTGGCTTCGCCTCGCCCTTGCTCGGCTCTCATTCCCACGGAGGCCGCTCGGTCTACCTTGGACGGGATCCCGACGGAAGGATGATCTCGCAGGCCTATGATTCTGTATTCGATCCGCGCTTTCCCGGATGCTCTGCGTCCTCGATCTCCGGGCAGCAATGTGGCGGTGTCATCCGTCTCGTCGTGGACGGCACCCTGACGCTTGACGGCACCGCGACCGTGAGCGGTGGTCCCGAGGAACGGTCCAGTAGCAGCAAACCGGTCGCAGGAGGGGCAGGCGGCGCCCTTAGTCTTGAGGTCGGGCGCTTCGCTGGTATCGGGACGATTCAGGCGAACGGCGGAAACCGCGACGACTACGACGGTCCTGGCGGACGCATCGCGATCCGCCTCTCCGCGCCAGGTGCAGACTTCTCGGCATTCACCGGGCGCATCGAGGCGGGTGGCGGCAGCTGGTGGAAGGGCGGAACGAACGTCCTCCACGACGCTTCCGCTGGCACCGTCTACCTCGAGACCGCGGCCGAACGCGACGAGCGGAGCGGCTGCATCCGCATTGCGATGGACCCGCTCAACATCGCCTATATCGAGGGCACGAAGGACAAAAGGACGCCGCACGACAACACAAACACGACCGAGATGGTCTCGCTCGGTTACGGCGGCGACGACCCCAGGGATTACAAGCACGTGCGCTACGTAATCGCCGACTACGGCCGTGCTGCCGTGAATGTCGACGTCAAGGTTCGCTCTGTGCTGCTTGCCGACAACACGGCGGCGCTTGATCTCGAGGGACACGAACTTATTGTTAAGGAATTCTACTGGGTGTCAGGAGCCGATTCTGGGACTACAACAAACCATCTTCGTAGCGGTACGTATTCTGCCGCGCGGCTTTCTGAACTTGGCATTTCCAGTGTCGAGGATTCTTCGCCCGAGAAAAGCGGCAAGATTGTAGTAAACCGCGGAAAATTGACTCTCACCATTCGATAGGCCGGGTTGTACGTGTTGGTCGCGGTGTCGATTGACTTTGGCGCACTGGAAATGGTATTATTCTTACAATTGCAGCTGATTGAAATAATGGAGAGCGACACGATGAAATGTATTGTTCGATCAACACTGCTTGCACTCGCTACGCTTGGTGCGGCGTCTGTGCGCCATGCAATGGCGGAATACGCACCAGCGGCCGTCGAAATGACGGGCTCGAGCGTGACAAAGACCGTCCTCGAAGACCAGTCCACGGTCGTGAAATTCCTCTCGGATGGCACGTTCACCGTTCCTGCTGGCGCCACGGGCCGCATCCTCCTCGTGGCCGGCGGCGGCGCGGGTGGCCGCGACTGCTCCGGCGGCGGTGGCGCGGGCGGCATGCTCGAGGCGTCAAATCTCGTCTTCTCAGCCGGAACCTACACGGTGACGGTCGGCGCGGGCGGTCAGCCCGTGAACAACAGCGGCGTGACGGGCGGCAACGGCGGCAACACAGTCCTCGCGTTCGGCGGTGCCGACCTCTACACCGCGGTCGGCGGCGGTGGCGGCGGTTCGTGGAGCCACGTGAACGGCGCGGCTGGCGGCAGCGGCGGTGGTGCGACCGGCCAGAATGGCGGCACCGGCGGCGCCGGGACGGAAGGCCAGGGCTACGCCGGCGGCAATGCCGGAGGCCGCGCGCCCGCCGGCGGCGGCGGCGCGGGCGGTCCCGGTTCCCAGGGGACGAACTACAACGGCCCCGGCACGGCGGGCGGTCCCGGCCGTGCCTGTGACATCACTGGCGAAGAGGTCTACTACGCCGGCGGCGGCGGTGGCGGCGGGTTCAACTCCACCGCCACGCTACTCAACGGCGGCCTCGGCGGTGGCGGTAACGGCGTCCGCAACGTGTCGGTCGCGGCCCGCCAGGGCACGATGCTTCCCGACGGCCGTAACGAATACGAGGCCGAGGCCGGCGTGGACGGCCTCGGTGGCGGTGGCGGCGGCGGCAACAACACCGACTATATGGGCCGCCCCGGCGGCAGTGGCGTCCTGATTGTCCGGCTTGATCCAATCCTGTCCGGACCCGAGCCGCAGATCGCCGTCCTCGACGTGATGGACGGCCCGGAGTCGGCTGCCGCCCGCGTGCGGGTTGTTGCCGTCGGCGAAGACGCCGCGTCGGTCGCCATCTCCTACGCGGTCGCGACGAGCGCCGCTGCGCTCGATTCGGCGACGCCGGTCGAAGTGGCGACTGGCGCCGTGGACGGCGACAACGTCTCGTTTACGATCCCGGGACTCACGGCCGGGACGACCTACTATGTCCGCGTTCTTGCGGAAAACAACCTTGGCGAAACCTGCCACGAGGATACCGAGTGCCTGCCCTATACGTCGCTCGTCACGGCGACGGCGGCGGGCGCGGCGCGCGAGTTCGACGTCGGCCAGGACCGCGTGGCGGTGTTCGGCGCGTCGTCGGAGACGATGACGTTCACACTCGCCGAGCGCGCGGCGGTTGAGCTCCTGCTCGTGGGCGGCGGCGGCGCGGGCGGCTCCTTCGTGGGCGGCGGCGGCGGCGCGGGCGGATTCCTGCACGTGGAGTCCGTCGTGCTCGATGCCGGAACCTACACGGTCGTGGTCGGCGCCGGCGGCGCACCGACGACGACCGACCAGCGCCAGGGCGGAAGCGGCGGCGATACCACGCTTTCGTTCGGCGGCGGGACGCTTTACACGGCGCATGGCGGCGGTGGCGGCGGCGGCTGGTACAACGCCTCCACGCGCCCCGGACTGGCCGGCGGCAGCGGCGGCGGCGGGAGCATCCAGGCGACCACGCCCGCGGCCTCGACGGCCGAGGGCGACGAGCGGGGCAACCCCGGCGGCGCGCTCGACTCCTCCCATGTCTGGAACTTCTCCAGCGGCGGCGGCGGCGCGGGAGCGCGGGGCTCCGCTCCGGACTTTTCCAGCGGCCTCGGCGGGGCGGGTGGCGACGGCCTGCCCTGCTCGATCACGGGCGAGGAAGTCTGGTATGCCGGCGGCGGCGGCGGCGGCCAGAACTCCGAGACCGCGAACGGTCTCTACCTCTCCGCCGGCCTCGGCGGACGCGGCGGCGGCGGCACGGGTTGCGGCACGGCCGACAACGACCTGAACGACTACGAATGCGGCGTCGACGGCCTCGGCGGCGGCGGTGGCGGCGGCCGGCGCGATGGAACGAACTCGGCGGGCATGCCGCGGCACGGTGCGCCCGGCGGCTCCGGCACGCTCATCGTCCGCTGGCGCGCGACGGCGGACACGACGGCCTGCGCGACGGTCGATTCCGTCGTCGGTTCGGTCGGCGGCGTGATCGTCCGCGGCTCCGTCCAGCTCGCGGGCGTGGATGCCGCCGGCGCCACGCTCGAGATGGCGGTCGGCCCGGCGGGCGGTTCGCTCGGCGCGTGGCAGACGCTCGCGTCGGGCCTCGGTGCCGGCGAGTGCTTCACGCTCACCCTCGCCGGCCTTGCGTCCGGGACAGACTACGACTACGAGGTTCGCGTCGTCTCCGGCGCCATCGAGGGCGAAATCCTCGGTGCGGCGACGGGCTCGTTCACGACGTTCGCCTCCGCGCCGGCGACGCTCTCCGGCGTTCCGGAAGGCGCAACGAAGACGACGGTCGGCACCGACTCGGTCTATTCGTTCTCGACGCCAGGCACCTACACATTCACGGTCGCGACGCGCGGCCGCGCCAGGATCCTGATGGTCGGCGGCGGTGGCGCAGGCGGCACGAGTCGCGGCGGCGGCGGCGGCGCGGGCGGCTTCATCGAGCTGCCGGCCGCGACGCTCGAGACCGGGACCTACACGGTCGTCGTCGGCTCGGGCGGTACGGTCAACACGGCCCAGACGGGCGTGGGCGGCGACGGCGAGGACTCTGTTCTCTCGCTCGGCAATACGGTCCTCTACGTCGCGCACGGCGGCGGCGGCGGCGGATACGGCAACAAGGACGCCGGCACCGTCAACTCCCGCGGCCGCGCGGGCGGCAGTGGCGGCGGCGGCGGCCCGTGCGCGCCCGTCGGCGGCGATTCGACCGCCGTTTCGCCCGAGCTCGGCAATCCCGGCGGCAAGGGCACCGGACGCGCAGAGGACAAGTTCGACAGTGCTGCGGCTGGCGGCGGCGGCGCGGGCGGCCCCGGCGCGGACGGCTATCCCTCGAATGTCGCGATCGGTCCGACGCGCCGCCAGGGCGGCTCCGGCGGCGCGGGCGTCGCGAGCGACATCACCGGCGACACGCTCTGGTACGCGGGCGGCGGCGGCGGCGGTTGCTGGACCGATACCAACGGCGGCTACAAAGGCCTCGGCGGCAGCGGCGTCGGCGGCGATGGCGGCGGCTGGACGACGGAGTCCTGCCAAGGCCGGACGTCGCCCACGGCCGGCCTCGACGGCACCGGCTCCGGCGGCGGCGGCGGCTTCCAATACGACAAGTGCACCGATGACGTGCGGCGCGGCGCGGCGGGCGGTTGCGGCGCGTTCATCCTGCGCCTCGCGGCGGACGACTCCGCCACGCTGCCCGAGGTGGTGCTCGAAGCCCTTTCGGCGGAGTCCACCACCGCCGAGGCCGTCCTCGCGCTCCGCAACGCCGGCTCCGATCCGACGGCGGACCTCTCGCTCGCCTACGGCACGGCCGAGGACCTCCTCGACCTCTCGGCCCCTGTCGCCGCCGGCGCGGCGCCGGGGCTCTACGCCGCCACGGTCGCCGGCCTCGCGCCGGGGCGGACGTGGTATTTCGCGCCCGTCGCGTCGAACGCGGGCGGCGCCGCCACCGGCGCGGTGCAGAGCGTGACGATTCCTGCGGCCGGCGCGCTCCCGGCGGGCGACGGCTCGTCCGGCCTCTGGCAGATCGCGCGCGCCGCCACGTCCGCGACGTTCGACGATCTGTTCGCCGGCGGCGACCTCTGGTCTCAGGCACAGACCTCGAATCTCGTCTCCGGCGTCCTTGCGGCCGACTCGAAGGCATCTGTCTTCGGGGATCCCGTCACGGGCGACACCTACGCCTGGCCCGGCCGGCCTGCGTTCTTCGCCTATCGCGGCTGGATCTACCTCGAGGGCGGCAAGACCGTCGTCTTCGGCTCCCGCTGCGCCGACAGCGTGCGGGTCGTCGTCGACGGGCAGACGGTGGTCTCCACGCTCCGCTCGGCAAAGACCGAGGCCTTCGGGTCGATCGAGACCGAGGAGTCCGGCTGGCACGAGATCGAGATACGCGTCGGCCACGTGCTGTCCACGTTCGGCCCGGACGGCGACGGCACCGCCTCGTGGCAGAACTTCGGCCTCGCGTTCAACACGTCTGGCTCCACGTCGCCCATGCCGGAATCCGGATGGACCGTGCTTCGCGACCCGGGCGATGGTTCGCTGCTCCGGCCGTTCCGGTCGGAGACAAGGACCCTGAGCCTTGTCTCGCAAACCGTCGCGAACGGCACGCTGACGCTCGGCGCCAAAGTCGGCTCCGGCGAAAACGCGGCGCACGCGTATCTCGTTTATGGAGATCAGGACTATGGGACCGGAGACCCCGGAACTTCCGGAGTCTCCGGACTCTCCGGACTCGGCTGGACCGCGACCGATCTCGGCGAGGTCGCGGCGGCGGACGCCGCCACGGATCTCGCCGCGCAGGTGGCGGGGTGGGGGAGCGCCGTCACGGTCGCCCGGCTCGTCCTCGAGACCGAGGGCGCGCTCGCGTGGACCGAGCCGGTGACCTTCACCGCGACGGCGCTGCCGTCTGTCTTCGACGTGCTCGTGTCGGACTACGCCCTCGGCGACCGCGCGACGTTCTGCGCTACCGTCTTCGGCGGCACCGCGCCCTACACGGCGACGCTACTCCTCGGCGCTGACTCCTCGTCGCTCGCCGCCATCGCGACGACGAACCTCGACGAAGCGGGCGCCTTCTCGTTTGGCACCATCGCGGATCTCGCCCCCGGCGCGCTGCACTGCTTCCAGGTCGTCGTCACGGACGAACACGGCGCCACGGCCCGTTCGGACGTCCTGTCGTTTGTGACGCCCGGCGCCTCGCGCATTTACGACTTCACGGACGGAAGCACCAGTGCGCTTTGGGAAAACGCCAACCCGTTCGTGAACCAACAGCGCACCATCGTCTTCGGCGGCACGCTTTCCGAATACGGCGCGGGCGAGACGACCGTCCGCCTCTTGCGCAACCAGGTCTGGTACGGCGCGCCGAGCTCGTTCGCTGGACAGAAGACGACCGAGCCGCATGACGGCGAGTCGCTCGTCCTGTCTGCGGCTGGCGCCTACACTCTCCCAGTCCTTCTCGACTGGGACCTGGACGTCACGTGGAACTGGGACGTCTCCAACGCGACAGAGACCGCGAGCTGGGGTCCGACCGCGGACCTGCGCGACAACCAGAACTGGGCGCGCTACGTCACGGTCGTCGACGCCACGAAGTATACCTGGGTCGGCGGCGAAGGCCTCTGGACCGATTCAGGTATGTGGTCGCCGGAAAGCGACTGGGACGATATCGCGGGCTACCCGCGCCGTGGCTCCTACGCGGTCTTCCCCGCCGGAACGTCCGTCGTGTCGGTCCCTGACACCGCGCTCACCAACCGCTTCTCGTCACTCACGTTCACGGCTGGTGCTAACGTCACGATCCGCCCGGCAGAGGGTGCAACCGACGCGACGCTGCGCTTGCAGAACGAGTCGTTCGTCTCCTCGTCGCGCAACTACGGCTTCGACATGAAGAAGAACACGGCGCTGCGCTTCGAGGGCGAGGGCCTCTTCGTGGACTTCTTCAACAGCTGGGCCTGTTATCCGAACGACTCGGACACGTCGATCACGTTCGCGGATGGCGTCCGTGCCCGGATCGGCAACGGCAGCAACAACTCCGCCTGGACCGCGAACGGAAAGTCCCGGACGCTCTTCTGCGTCACGAGCGGTGCGGAGGTGACCGTCCTCGGACAGATCTTCGTGAACGGCGAGGCCTCGCAGATGATTATCGACGACGCGAAACTCCTACAGACCTATTACAACGGCGACAACAGTTCCGTGTGTCTGCGCGGCCTCGGCCTCGGCGACAAGGCGACGCTGATCATCCGCGGAGCCAATCCGATCCTTCAGGTTGGCAAGAGGTTCGTCGCCCAGTCGTACGACAGCGGCGTCAATCCGCAATACGTCGACTTCGAGGTGCCCGAGGGCGGCTGGCTCGAGGCGCCGATACGCTCGAATCCGTCGAACCCCTATAAGTTCGGCCAAAGCAGCACGTCGAACTACAAGATCATCCTCCGCGTTCCGTCGAATTCCCCTGCGGTCGTCGCCGGCGAATCGCTCGACGTCCCGCTTGTGCGCTGGCCGGGCGGCGTCGACGCAAACGTAGTGACGCTCGACCCGGCGTATCTGCCGCACCATGCCACGGATTCGTTCTTCCAGACGACCGATCCGGTGACCGGGCAGATCATTGTCTGGGCTCACCTCGTCGGCCAGGCCGACACCGCGGCGCCGCAGGCGTCCGACTTCCGCGTCCGCTCGCTTGCGCAGACGGGCGCGGATCTCTCGTTCGTTGTGATCCCAGGCAGCGGCGAGACGGCGGTCTCCGTCGAGGTCCTCGACGGCAAAGGTGTCGCCGTCGGGACGGCGACACCATCCTTCGTCGCGACTTCCACCTACGCCACAAACCTCGTCTCCGTTGCGGGCCTCGATCCCGCCACGGACTACACGCTGCGCGTCACTCTTGATTACGGCTCGAACCCCGCCGTGACGGCGGACTTCGTGTTCCGCACGATCGACGATTGGGGTGAGGGCGAATCCGCCACGGCTGATTCGGTCGTCCAGGACGGCCCCTACACCGTCTGGACCTTCACGGACACGACGCCGCACGCCGGTTTCTTCACCGTAACGCGCGCCGGTCTCGCCGAGCTGCTCGTCGTGGGCGGCGGCGGATCCGGTGGCGCTGGCAAAAATGATTCGACCTATGGCGGTGGTGGTGGTGGCGGCGGCCAGGTGCTCTCGACGAACGTCGTCCTCGTCCCCGGCACCTACTCGATCCAGGTCGGCAAGGGCGGGGCGAAGCTTACCGCCCGCGGTGTTGGCGCGGATGGCGGCGCCTCGGCCTTCGGCGATATCCTCGCCATCGGTGGCGGTGGGGGCGGCTACAACTCGGTCGGCAACGACGGTGCGAGCGGCGGCGGCGGCTCGAACAACAAGGCCGGCGGCGCCGGTTCGGCGGGCTTTGCCGGCGGTATGGGCGCCTCGAATCTCGCGGGCGGCGGCGGTGGCGGTGCCGGCGGTGCCGGCTCGAACGGCGCGTCCAAGTTAGGCGGCGCTGGCGGCGCCGGCGTCACGAATGCCATCTCCGGATACCCCGCCGTCTACGGCGCGGGCGGCGGCGGCGGCTCCAGCGGCAGCTACTCTGCCTACAAGGGCGGCGGCGCGCCCGGCGCCGAAACGGCAGGGCATGGTGCCGAAGCCTCCCTCGATGGCCGGAAGGCCGCATCTGTCAGCGCGCAGAACGCCACTCCCGGCTTCGGCGGCGGGGGTGGCGGTGGATGCGCTTCCGGCGACGGAAACGATTCTGCGGGTTACTACGGCGGCGCGGGCGGCAGCGGCACGGTGATCGTCCGCATGCGGACGGCGACGGCGGCTGATCCTGCCCCGCAGGTCTCCATCAAGGAAGAGACGGTCGGCGAAGCCAACTGGTCCGCCACGCTCGAAATCTACTCGCTCGGCCAGGGCGCGAGCGACGTCACGGCCACGCTCCGCGTCGCTCGAGACGGCTCCGCGACAACGAACGATTTCTCGGTAGGGAGTGCCTCGGTCATCGGCGCGACGACGCTCGTCGCAACAGGTCTCGCGCCGTCCGCGGACTACGCGGGCATCCTCGTGCTCGACAACGGCCTAGCGGACGGCATACTGGAAATCCCGGTTGCGTTCACGACCGCCGATACCGCCGCGACGACGGTCTCCGCCTCGTCCGCGTGGGTTTTCGGGCAGTGGTCCGGCACGGTCGCGGCCTTCCAGGACAATCTCCTACGCGGCAAGCAGCCCGCGGCGACCATCGCCTCCACGGGCGCGACGGCGACCGAGGCCAATCTCGCCCGCACCGTGAACGGCGCGGAGGACTCCTACTACCTCTATGCCGACCGCCAGTTCACGTGGACCTGGGACGCCCCGGTGTATCTCACCGCGTTCCGCGTCTTCTACAAGAACAACGACTGGCGTTCCGCCGTGAACATCGCCTCCGTCGAGGTGCTCGGGAAAGACGGGACGTGGACCGTGATTTCGCCCGCCGCCGGCCACTACAACGCAACGTGGGGCAGCAATTACGGCTATCTCCTCCCAGCCGATGGCGCGGCGGCGCTCTGGAGCGAGCCCGCATATGGCCTCCGTTTCACGACCGACGGCTACTGCTCCACCGACTGGCACAACTTCCGCGAGGTTGAGGCCGACGGAATCCCCGTCGCGAACCAGCCCGCCGACCTCTCGATATCGTCGCTCTCGAGAACGGACGCCGGCGTCAAGGCGCTCGTCGCCTTCTCGCACGCGCTGCCGGCGGATGCGACCGTCACGGCCTTTGTCGCCGCGACGCACGGCGGGACGGACGCTTCGCTTTGGACCGCCGCCACGAGCGCGACGGCCGAGGCCGGTGCGCTCTCGCAGAACTTCTCGATAGGCGCGACGGCGCTCGATGGAATGAACTACCTGCGATTCCGCTCCGACGACGGCAATGGCGGCGTCCGCTGGTCCGAAACGGTCTACCTGCCCGACGTCGAGATCCTTGCTGCGATTCCGCCGATCGTTAACTTCGTGGCGGTCCGCGACACGACTCCCGGCTCCGTGACGCTCGCCGCGAGTCTCGTGGACGCAGGGTCAGGCGCTGAGAACGAGCGCGCGGACCTCTATGTCCGCTATGCGGCGCAGTCCAACGATGTCGCCGCCGCGACCGCGCGCCTCGTCGCCGGGGACATCCCCGAGGGCGAGACGACCGCCGTGCTCGACGGGCTTATGCCCGGACGCCTCTACTGGGCGCAGTTCGTCGCGTCGAACGAGGGCGGCGACACCGGCGCTTCGGATCTCTTCTCCTTCACGACCGCGCCCGACGAAATTGGAGGTGGCGCCGCATCGGAGATCAATAGCTGGTTCTGCGACACGTGGAGCAACTCATCCGTTGTGCCGACGAACAACCTGTTGCGCGGGCTCATTCCAACGGTCGTCGAGGGCGACATCGCACCCGCCGGCACACTCTCCGAGCTCACGGACGGCTATATCGCGAACTCGTCCGGCCGCTGGTACGGCCCGGGCTGCGGGACCGTCCTCACGTTCGAGCTGGGCGGTGTCTTCTCACTCTTCGAGTTCCGCCTTTACCAGTATTGGACCGGCAACGACCGCAAGACGATTTCGGTCGCGTCGCTCGAGTGGCGTGACGAGGCGGGAGAGTGGCACCGCATCGCCGGTTCGCCTCTGGAGTTCTCAGTCGGCGACTACAACCGCGCCTTCCTCACGCCCGCGGACGGGGCTCCGTTCCTCGCCGTCGGCGCGACCGCCTTCCGCTTTACGCAGGGTGCAGGAGGCACACAGGACACCCACCCGATCCGCGAGATGGAGCTTCTGGGCGTGTCCTCCGGCGCGCACCGCATCCTGACGGTTGACGTCGCCTCGTGGAGCGCCGGGACGCTGACCGCGACGGTCACGCGCCCCCTCACGAACGCGGTCGGCACGATCCACGCCGTGAGCGGCGCTGGCTATCACGGCACCGATGCGGTCGCCTGGGCGACGAACGGAAACGACGCCGTCTTTGGTGCGCTCGCTGCGGACGAGACCACCGTCTCTGCCGGCACGTTCACGCCCGCCGCGGGCGCCGCCTACATCCGCTTCTACGAGGCGGACGAAAACGGCGCAATCGTCGCGTGGTCCGACACGATCCCGGCCGATGCCGGCATCGTACGCGTCGTGGACGGCGGCGTGGACGCGGACGGCGATACCGCGGTCTTGCCGATCCGCGTCGTCTCCGCCGGCACGGGCACGCTCTCCGTGAGCATCCTCCTCGCGGACGATCCCGACTTCATGAACGCGACCAATATCGTCGTCGCGAATCCGGGCATCGGGGCCTTCTCTGTCCCGGTCGCCGTCGAGCCCGGCGGGACCTACTGGTATCGCATTGTCGCCGAGACGACTGACGGCGGCTTCGACGAAACGCCCGTCGCGTCGTTCACGACGCGCGCAGGCTCCGTCCTCGCGCGCGGCGTCTCCGTCACCGGCGTCTCGCACCGCTTCGCGACGTTGAACGGCACTCTGGAGACGCTTGGCGCGGGCGTCACGACGCTTGAGATCCTCATTGGCGACTCGCCCCAGGCGCTCGAGATCCTGGATACAGTGGTCCTCGACCGCGCGGGGGCGTTCTCGATCCCCGTGACGGTCACCGGTCTGCCGCGGAAGGTGTACTACGCTTTCCACACCGTTAATGTCGCCCCAGGCGGCACGACGTGGGAGAGCTGGAGCTCGATCAGCGCCAACAACACCTTCACCACCGCCGACAACGTGACCTACACGTGGAAGAAGGAGGTGACGGAAGGCGCGTGGAACGACCCGGCAAACTGGATTCCGAACGTCTCCTACTACTGTACCGGCTACCCAGACAACGGAAGTGCCTCGGTCATGTTCCCGAACGCGACGACCAACACGGTCCACGTGCCCGGCAAATACCGGTTCTCCGGCTGGAGCCTCGGAGACAACAATGGCACGGATGTGACGTTCGTCGGAAACGGTGCGGATGTCTCCGGTCTTACCGGCAACATGATGGGCGGCGGTATGAAGAACTGCAATCTGACGTTCGCCGCCCTCTCCATCACGGAGGATAACGGCTTCGAGATCGGACAAGCTTCGGACTTCGGAAAGGGACGAAACACGACCGTCACGTTCTCAGATGGCGCGGACGCCTACTTCAAGGGATGGCTTGCGCTGTCTGGACGCGACATGAACATCGCCGTCCTGGACGGCGCGACGCTGCGGTTCTCGGTTAGCAACGGCCTCGCGAACGCTTCGGCGAGCGGTGGCCTCCGGCTCGACAATGGCACTGTGCGGGGGCACTACGTCTACACGGACTACGGCTCCGCGAACACGACCAACCAGTGGTTCGCGATCTCCGGTGCCGCGCCGCGGATCGAGCTCGCCGCGTCGTTCCGGAACTCCAGGAACGAGGCCGCGTATCTCCAGAACGCGGACACGTCGTTCCTCTTCACCGTTCCGGAGGACGGCTGGAAGTCTCCCGTGATCTACTCGGAGACCGAGGAGGGGATGCTCGCCGGAATGCTGGGCGACGGTGCTGGCGGCTACGTCCTTGCCATCGACCCGGAGAGCCCGGTCTACCGGGCGGGCCGCACGCGCACCGCCCAGCTCGTCGCGTGGAAGGGCGGCATCGACACGAACCACGTCACGCTCGTCGAACCGCCCAAGTCCACCACGCTATTCTACACCTACGGTTGGCCATCGGTTCTTGACGAGCCAGAGAACGACGGTGACCTCCCGACTGGTGTCAAGGCCGAGGTTTCTCGCAGCTTCAGGTTATTCCTCCGATAGATGACGCTGTTGGGTTCGAACGACATTTGCATTGCTCTTGTGGGTTGCTTCGGGTTTTGCTACAATAACATCATGAAACTATCATTTGTACTTGCATTCGCCGCTGTTGCATTTGCGCTGCCGGCACAGGCTGACTTTTATTGGCTGCTGTCAGGCGTCCTTAAGGACAATGCTGGTCAACGCAGCGACAGGGATGGCAACGGCCTCGGCTGCTGGCTTGAGCTCACGAACGATGTCGCAGGCGTCGACTATAAGCCGGTGAAGATATACGACATCCGTCGCAAAACAACTGGTGGGACCGACCTCGTAAAATACAGCGATAGTTCTGGGCATATCCCGTTTGACGGCTGCCGCTACGGCGAGGCCGAGGTTGACCTCACGCTTCCGATCCGCGACGCGGATGGAATTTCATATACGCTCACCGCCATCAACAGCTATTCCTTCCAAGAAAACCAGTTCATCGGCAAGGTAGTACTGACGAGTTCGCTAGAATACATCGGCCAAAGGGCATTCCGAAACTGCTACTACCTGCGGACTGTGACGTTCCCCGATCCCGCTACGTGGACGCCGCAGTACATCGGTAAGGAAAGCGATGGCGGGCGCGCGTTCGAGGGCTGTTCAAGGATAGAAGGGGACATTGTCTGGCCGGACAACTTGACCGAGGTGCCGCAGTACACCTTCTCCGGCGATAGCGCGCTCAAGGGCTTTCACGGCAAGGGTGTCACGACCTATCGCACCGGTTCGTTCCATTCTGTCCCGTCTGCGTTCTGTTTTGAAATGAGCGAGGCGGAGAGCATCGCGTTCCCCGGCCAGGTGATCAACAACAGCAACCTCTCGAAGGTCGTCTGGCACGGGACGCCTCCTTCGACGGGCGACTATTTCAGCAAGTCGTCCAACAACTTCATGGCCTATAGCAAGACCTCCCGAGTCCACTATATCCCCTATGACGAAACGCAGGAGGATGGCGTTCCTGCGCGCTGGGCCACCTACAAGACTGCGTTCGAGGAAGAGACATCCGGAAATTCGCTCACATTCCCCGTCTATGACGCGACCACCGGCACGCAGACCGACGGCTCGTGGTACATAAATGGTCGTTCCTCCTATGCGGACAAAGTCCGTTTCTGGTTTCCCGGCAAAACCGCCGCGTTGCTGATGAAGTAAAGGAGGTCACGACATGAAACGAATCCTTCCTCTTCTCCTTCTCGCTATCGCCATGCCGGCTTTCGCTACATGGACTGTCACGTCGGGGCTCAATGCCGACGGCACGACAACCGACAATTTTTATGCAACCGACGGCACGTGGGACCTCAAGTTCCAACGGGGCTCCAACGGCGCCTACAGCTGTCGGAACAATTCCGGAACGGGCGGCGAGATCCTGGATCTCACGACTTTTAACGATGACATGGCTGACGCCGGCATCGTGTGGAATGCCGTGCAACGCTACCCCGTCACGGTCTACGCCCTTAACAACGAGGGCTTTTGGAACCTCTCCGGACTGAAGGAGGTTCGGCTGCCGTCGACGGTCACGACGTTCTCCAACCAATGTCTCAAGAACACCGGTCTCGAGGGCGAGTTCGTGATGCCGGATTCCATTACTACGATGGGCGACGCTGTGTTCCAGAACTGCACGGCGCTTACGCGCGTCGTGATGAACGAGAAAGTCAAGACGCTCTCGAACACGTTCTTCGGATGCTCCGCGCTACAGGAGGTCAAGATCGCGTCTGGCACGACGACCCTCTCTGGCAGTCCGTTCCGCGCCTGCCCGTCGCTCACGACAGTCTACGCGAATGACGAGGACCGCGTCGTTGGGAGCGTGGTGCTTCCCGCGACCGTGACGGCGATTCCGGCAAACTGCTTCTACGACGACACGTCTATCGAGCGCGTCGTGGCGCCGGGCGTCACGACGATCAGCGGCGAGCGGGCGTTCCAGAATTGCAAGTCGCTCGCAGAGGTGGTGTTGCCCGCGCTCCAACAGTTTTCCAACAACTACACCTTCAACGGCTGCATCTTGCTGCGCCGGCTGGAGGTGCCCAGCTGCGTCAGGCTTAGCCAAGGGACTTTCTACGGATGCACGGCGCTTGAGGAGGTTTACGTCTCGCCTGCGCTCCATACGCTCGGGTCCGACTGCTTCCGCGACTGCACGTCCTTCCGGACGCTCTACACAAACGAAGCGACGAGAGTCGTGGGCCATGTCCAGCTCCCGGCGACGGTCACGGGTAACATGGGCGGCTACACGTTTTACCGGACGAAGATCGAACGCATCGACGCGCCGGGCATCACGGGCATCACCGGCGAACGGGTGTTCCAGAACTGCTCGCTGCTCGTCGAGGCGCACTTTCCGTCGCTTGCGGCGATGACGGCCTCCGACGCGTTCAGCAGCTGCCCCCTGCTGACGGTCGTCGAGGTGTCGCCGAATCTCGCCGGATCGATCGGCAATTGCGCGTTCTGCTACTGCTACAGCCTCGAAACGGTCTACCAGAGCGGGAACGAGCCGGTCGTCGGCCTGATGGACCTGCCGGCGGGCGTGACGAAGCTCGGCTGGGGCTTCTGCTGGCAGAACCGGGCGCTCGAGCACGTCGTCGCCCCCGGCGTCGTGTCGATTGACAACCGCGCGTTTCGCGCGTGCACGGTCCTCAAGACGGTTCGGTTCTCATCCGACCTGGCCGAACTCAAAAACAACGGCGGCAGCTCATCCGACTGCGCCATCAACGAGTGCCCGGCGCTCGTGGATTTCTACCCATCCACGATGCCGAAGGCGACAAAGCTTTACGCCGGCACGTTCGTCAGTGATTCGTCGCTCACGAACGCCTTCGACTTCTCCGGCGCCACGCTCTCGGACACGGGCGGCGCCTTCCTCTTCTCCGGCTGCAAGAAGGTCCCGTGCGTGAAGCTGCCGGCGTCGTTCCCGAAGCTCTACAGCAAGGAGTTCTACGACATGAAGCCCGGCGCGGAGATCCACTTCGCGGGCGGCGTCCCTCCATGGACCGGAGACTATCCGCTCTACCAGGGCAAGAACGGCGCTGGCAACCGCTATAAGATCTTCGTAGACGCGGAGACTTACCCTGGATGGACAACGAGCGCTGGCACCTTCACCCCTGTGACGGAAGCGATGAAGTCAGAGAGCGACTATCCCGGAATTGCGACGCTCGGATATATCAACTATGCCTCTAACAACCAGAACAACTGGCTCGTGCAAGAGCCGTTTTATGTGGATGTAACGTTCTACGATGAGGACGGCACGACTGTGCTCGATACGGTGAAGACGCTCCTCGGTACGGCGCCCGCGTGGACGAACGCCGCACCAACGAAAGCTTCTACGGCGCAGTTTGACTATGAATTTGCTGGCTGGTCAACGAATGGCACGACCATTGTGGATCTCGCTGATTTTCAGGTGGAAGCGCCAATGTCCTTCCGCGCCGTCTACACGCCGTCTGCTCGCTCGCATACAATCACGTGGCAGTGGTTCGACGGCACGGACACGCAGTCTGACGCCACGAGCGTCGCCTATGGCGACACTCCGGTGCATGCTGCGGTAGAACGCGCGGCGACAACGGAGCACACCTACACGTTCCAGGGGTGGTCCACGGACGGCACAACTGTCCTCGATCCGCTGCCGACCGTAACGGGCCCGGAAACGTATGTTGCCGTTTTTGAGGAGAAGGACGCCTCGACGACAGTGACCGTGCGTTGGCTGGACTACGACGGAACTACGCTCCTTGGCACCACATGGCCGGAAAGCGGAACAATCGCCGTTGCGCCGCTCGTGCCGTCCAAGGAGTCGACCATTTCCACGACTTACGCATTCGCGGGATGGTCTGCTGATGGCTCGACAGTCCTTGCCGACCTAACCGTATCGGCTGACACCGATTTCATCGCCGTCTATACGCCTTCCGTGCGCAAGTATACGATTTCGTTCGTAAACTGGGACGGCTCTGAGATTGCGTCTGCCGACTATGACTACGAAACGCCTGCCGCGTCTATCGTGCTTCCCGCAAGTCCGACGCGCGATGCCGACGCCGGTAATACCTATGCTTTCTCTGCCTGGGTGCCCGAGATTGCAGACGTGACGGGAGATGCGACCTATACCGCGACATACACCGCCACGCCTAAGACGTATGCGGCAACATTCGTCGATTGGGATGGCACAACGCTCAGCGGGCCTACTGACTACGCCGTAGGCGCGGATGTCGTTGCGCCTGCCGATCCAGAACGCGAAGGGCATACCTTCGCCGGGTGGTCGCCGGAGGTCTCGACGATGCCCGCCGAGGCAATAACCTACACCGCGACCTACACGGTGAACAAATACCGTCTTACCTTCGTGAACGGCGACGGCGTGACAACCGCCAAGTATGACTACGGTACGCCGACGAACGCCATTTCCTTCCCCAGTGGCTCAAAGTCCTCGACATCTAAGTTCTACTACCGATTCATTGAATGGACGCCAGAGAAAGAGGTCGTGCAGAGCAATACCACATACACCGCGCGATTTTCGACATTTGTCGCCAAGCCGATGACGCTTGCGCTCGTTGACGCCGTGCCGGGAGCGGACCCGACGGCGTTCTCCGTGACGGCGAGGCTCGCCGGCAAGACTGCCTCTGCCCCCGATCCGTCCCCAGATGCGACGGCCGCACGCTTTAAGCCGCTTGGCAGCGTCGATACGCCTTTTGGTGGCGAGGCCTCGATCGACGGTGTGACAGTTTCGGCGTTGTATTCCAATCTTGATGTCGGCCGTGGCTACAATTGGGAAATCGTCGTGACGCAGGAAGTCGTGGTCGGAGAAGCCGTCGATCGTGCTGTTCTGCGTGGACGTTCCTATGCAAAGCGCCATACAACCTGGTTTTCTGATTCTGACGTAGAGTGGACTGAGGGCGGTTTTGCACCGCAATTTGCATCTGAGGAAGCCCAGCAAGTGCGTGTCCTTGCTGCCTTTGCCGTGCCAGAGGTCGCACCAGCGGCTCTTCCCGACGCATCTGGGCAAGTTACAGGTATAGGTATAAAGTCTATTGGCGCGGTTCCGTCTTGGTATGGATGGAATGGCTCCAAGTGGGTGCGGCTGGTTGGAGCCGATCCGACATGTGGCAGCAGTGTACAAGTTCTGACAGTCGTAGATTTTGCGGCAAGAACTCCTACCGCGACCTGGTACGCAGACGGGCTTCCTCTAACGACAGAGGACGGCGAATGGGCGGTTCCTCTCGAGACTTCGGCAAGGCGGCTCCAGTCCTTCTACGCGACTGCTACGGTCAACTCGCTTTCAGGCGATTGCGATCTCGGCAACAGGGGCTTCTCGCTACATGTCCGATAACGTTTAAATGTTCATTTTGGGGCGGCAGATTGTCGTATTGGTCCGTTTTGCCGTGGGCTGCTATTGACTTTAAATCGCATAAAAGTGTATAACCACACATTCCGGCGAATTGCTTTCAGGGTCTCAACAGCACGTCTCTAAAGCACGTAATCGCCCCTGGCGCCACCGACTTCGGCGGCGACGCCTGTTTTCAGGGGGGCAATGGGCTTGAAACCGTGACGGACAAGGACCTCAAGCATATTTACACGGCTCATATTCCAGAACTGCGCGCGATTGACTCGTTGGCGGAGATATGGTACAATCCGCAAAAAGAAGGTATCTTTGCAATGAAACACGTTCCCGTTCTTCTCTTTCTCCTGCCGCTGGTCGCGACGGCGGCGGCCGTCCCGAACCCGAGCGTTCACTGCGTCCGGTTCGACAAGGACCAGTATGTTGACACGGGCGTCCCAGCCCGCACGGGCGTAAAGATCGAACTTGTGGCCGAATGGTCCAACCCGAACGAAGACAACGGCGTCTTCGGCGCGCGCATCGGCGACAACCGGTTCTATCCGGTCCATGTCTACGAAGGCAAGCTCTCCTACGGCGCTGGGAGCTTCAACAAGATTTCCGGAGCCACCATCGTGGCCGACACGGTCTACACGATCGTCTCGGACTTCGCGGATGACCTCCAGACGATTTCCGTCGACGGAACGACCGTCTGGAGCGGCACGGCCGCGACCGGCATGTCGCTCACCGACACGACCCTCTACCTCGGCGCGGTGAACTACTCCGGCGCCCAGTACAAATGCGCGATGACAGTCTACTCCGCCCGAATCTGGCTGGACGGCGAGCTTGTCCGCGACTACCGGCCAGACCTCCGCGACGGCGTCTCCGGCTTCTATGACGCCGCGAACGACGGGGCCTTCGCCCCGTCGTCCTCGTCGCACGACTTCGCCATCGTCCCCCGCTGGACCTCCGGCGAGCCGGACGCCTTCGTCGAATGGATCTCCTCGTCCACCGACGGGAACGGCATCGACACGCTCGTCCGCGCCCGGTCTGGTCTTTCGTTCGAGGGGAAGATGCGGTGGAACTCCATTGACGCCAAAGCGAATGGAAGCGAATACAACTATCTGGGCGCCTATCGGTCGAAGCAGAACTACCTGGCGCCCGTCCATGTCGTCTCGAACCAGCTCTGGCTGGCCTACGGCAACGGCAACACCTACGGGACGCACAGGTTCTACCTGACGCACGCGGACGGGACGCCGGCGGCCGTAACGGCCGGAACGGACTACACCTTCAGCGCCGTCATGTCCAACGGCGAGCAGACGCTCGTGTGGAACGGCGAGACCGTCCACAGCGGAACGCTCGCCCAGTCCGTCGACTTCGCCGACGACATCGCGGTCTTCGCGGCTGGGTCGTGGGGCGGCTTCGCGGATCAGGCGAGCGCGCGCTGCTACTGGCTCAAGATTTGGCGGGACGGCACGCTCGTGCGCGACCTCGTCCCCGCCGTGAAGGACGGCGAGGGCGTTCTTTACGACCGAGTGGAGGGCATTTGCCTACATGCCTGGCGGGCGCTCGGTCCCACCCGCATTGGCCCGCCGCTCTCGGCGGCGAGGAAGCCTGTCCGATTCTGCGAATATGTTGGCTCGACGGGCGAGCAGTACATCGACACGGGCATCATTGGCCGCTCCGACACGAAGGTCGAGGCGACGATCGAGTGGCTGAAGGTGGACGGCGAGGATGTAACCGTCATCGGGTCGCGCAAAGACAACAGCACGCGCTTCTACCCGGCGCACTGCTACAACAACAGCATGACCTACGGCTACTACAACTACTTCTCTCTCGGGACGGCGCCCTTCGTGGTCGGGCAGAAGTACGTCTTCGAGTCCGAACTGTATGAGGGCGCGCAGAAGATCACGCTCGATGGCGTCGTGAAGGCGACCGACACGCAGGGCGCGATCAACACGGGCCTCACGATGTATCTCTATGCGCTCCACTACGGCAATAACGTCCAATGTAAGGCCAGAGTGCGTATCTACGACCTCAAAATCTGGCAGGACGGCGAACTCGTGCGCGACTACGTCCCGGTGATTGCGGACAACGGCGCGCCGCACCTCTGGGACAAGGTCTCCAAGACGCTCTGCGGCTCCGCGACCGCCACGCCTTTCTGGGACAGCGGCGAAATGGGCGGGAGCTTCCAGCCCGGTCTTATTTTTATAGTGCGATAACTGAGCCGACATATAATGATTTGGGAGTAACGCTATGATGAAACATAAATACACATTTGCCGCGCTCTCGGTGCTTGTGTTGCCGGTCATAGGCGTTGCTGCATGGGTCCCAACAGCCGATTCCACGCCGTCCGCGCCGAAGTTCACAGATGGTAACTTCGTCATTTCGTGGAATACGAGCAATAAGCAGCTCAAGTACGTATCGCACGATTCATCGGTCTCAACCGTCTGCGACATGTCGACGTTCACCGAGGATGTTGACGCCGTTGCGGGCTATTCGCATCCCACCCAAGTGGCGGGGTCCGGCTTCGCAAGCAAGTCCGGCATCACGCGCATCGTCCTGCCCGAGGAATGCGTCGGCATCAACCAGCAGTCCTTTTCGAACATGGCCGACCTCGAGTCGGTTGTCATTTCCTCGCAGACTCGAATCTCCGGCAAGCAGAGTTTCTCAAGCTGCAAGAAGCTTTCGACCATCACGCCGCACGGCATGGCGGAGACGAACGGCGTCGTCTTCCTCCCCGAAACCGTCACGACGATCCCGGCGAATTGCTTCCAGGCGCCCAACAGCACGGCCCTGAAGCACATGATCGCGCCTGGCGCCACCGATTTCGGCGGCGACGCCATCTTCCAGGGATGCAACGGGCTCGAGACCGTCACGGTCCAGGACATCAAACATGTCTACACGTACGGGTTCCAGAACTGCTACGCACTCACCAACATCGTCGTTCTGTCACGCGACAATCCTTTCTCGGGTGTCGTTTCGTTCAGCGGAAGCCAGCAGTTCCAGAGCTGCTCCTCGTGGACGAATGTTGTAGATTTCTCCGAGGCAACGTTCACCTCGCTGCCGCAGCAGATATTTTATGGCGCCGAGCGGGTCTCGGAATTCCGCTTGCCGGCGACGCTGACTTCATTCAACAAGCAGGCGCTTCGTTGCGAATCCTACAAGCTCTCCGTCCCGCGTCGCATCTGGTTTTATGGGCCGCCACCTTCTTACATGTATTGGCAGTCGGGCGATCCGGACTACCTTTGGTGGGGTCCAGCGTCGCCGCGGCAAGTCGTCTTCGTCCCGGAGCAGTACGCCGCCGCATGGAGAACCGCTCTTTCGAACCACGGGACATGGACCGAAATCACGGACACGGACCGCGAACGGGCCGACTATCCGACGAAACTTGAGGATGTGATGGTTAAAGCGCAAGGAGCCAAGTATAACCTCGTGCCGGCGAAGGTTAGGGACTCCGACGTTTTGGGGCTTTCGACTGAGGGCAGCGCCAACCGCCCTTACTACATTGTGCAATGGCGCGAAGTTTCAGCGGGAACGACCGTTCTTCTTAGATAGACGCTCCGTTCCGTTAATTAGGAATTAATGGTATAATATCATTCAACTTTGATTAAAGTCTCATCTGGTGGCAATCAGAAAGGAACATATACGGAGGACAAGATGATAAGTGCCAATAATTATTTTCTCGCCGCAATTTTCGCGTTCACAGTGGCGCAGACAGCGCAGGCGGCGTGGACGGTCGAATCCTATCCCCAGAACAACTGCACTCACAAGATCACTGATGGCAACTGGGAAATCGGCGTCTACCGATATTCAGATAATGACTGGAGCCTTGGCAAGCAGGTCGGCGTGAACGGCACATCCTATATCGCCGGCTCCGGCGACCTCGACCTGCGTTCGCTCGCGGCGGATTGCGGCGTAGTCCTGACGCGCTCGAACAATGGCGCCTTGGAGAAGAACAACAACATCTACTCCGTCATCTTCCCCGATTCGCTTGAATCTACCGCCGGAAACACATTTAAGCAGTGTGCCAATCTTACCAATGTGGTGTTTGGGAGCGGCTTCAAGACCGTCGGCTCGGAGATGTTCCGCAGCTGCACAGCCCTCAAGACCGTGACGATCCCCGCAGGGCTCGAGACCATCGGATATTACGGTTTTAATGGTTGCTCGTCCCTGGAGCTAGATAACTTCACGTTCCCCGCGACTGTGACGTCGATGGGCGACCATGCCTTCACAGGGTGCACAAAGATCACGGGCACGCTGACATTCCCCGGATTGACGACGATGTCCGGCACTTACCAGTTCGAGGATTGCAAGGGGATGACGGGCTTTTCCGCGCCCTCTCTTTGCACGATTCCGGACGGCATGTTCAATCGCTGCACGGCGCTCGCGTCGGCTTCGTTCTCGGCCGATCTGGCGTCCATCGGTGCTAATGCCTTCAACAATAGCGGAGCCCTCGTCTCCTTTTATCCGACAACGATGCCTAAACTGGCCACGTTTGGCAATTATGGACTGCGTGGGCATAAGAAGCTCGAGGTCGACTTCGACTTTTCCAAGTCGTCACTCGTTTCGCTCGGATACCAGGCGTTGGTTGACGGAGAGAAAATCGGGACGGTGAAACTGCCAGAGTCGCTGACGACGCTCGGCGGCGGGTGCCTTGCCTACAACTCCAAGCCGCGCGTAGTGTGGTTCTACGGCCCGCCACCGACAACGGTTGACTCCGATGCGCTAAATTTCAAGGCGCGCGGCTATCTCGTCGCGGGCAAGAAGCATGCGGCCGAGTGGGCGGCGGACTCTCGCGTGGCCGCGCTCACCGACGCCGACAAGGCGCTTTCCGACTATCCTGGACTGGAGGCCGTCAAGGCCTCGAAGGGGCTGGAGGGGACTCGTCCAATCGGCAAGTGGTCCACGACAACCGGTAGCTACTGGCACTGGGTTGTAGAGGAGCTTCAGCCCGGTCTTACCGTGGTGGTGCGATAACTTAGTCGACACACAATTATTTAGGAGTAACGCTATGATGAAATACAAGTACACATTCGTCGCACTTGTAGCATTGGCATTAACGTTTTCTGCTTTTGCGTCATGGACTTATACTCCTGGTGCCGGCACGCAGAACAACTGCCCGTATTCCGGCATCATATCCGACAGCAACTGGCAGATCCGCGTCTACCAGCCGGATGCCTCGTCCGACGACTTCTGGTTCGGCTGCGGCGGCAGCGGGGCCAGCGCCCGCGTGGCGGGGTCCGGCGCGCTCGACCTCTCGACGCTTTTCGCGGACACGACCGCCGCAGGCACGCCCGTCCGGCTCGTGAACGTTGCGCCGACCGCCTTCAAGTCCGTTGGCAACAGCATCACCGGCCTCGTCCTCCCGAATACGGTGACGAACATCGGAAACGCGGCGTTCGAGAACTGCAAGATCACGTCCGTCGACCTGCGAAACACGCAGATCCGGACCATCCAAGGCTTCGCGTTCGCCTGGAACCAGAGCCTCGCCGAGATCTGGCTCCCCGAAACGCTGGAATACGTCGGCAAGTGCGGGTTCTGCACGTTGCCTGGCTCGGTCGTGGTCCATTTCGAGGGCGACGTCCCCAAGCTCGGCCCTCCGACGGACCCGAACACGGGAACGCAGTATTCCTACTACATCAGCAATACGGAATACGGCAACTTCTCCAACGGAAGCACGCTGCGCTGGGCGTTTCTCGTGAACGCGGAAAAGTATCCGAACTGGACGCGCATCGGCAAGGCAACCTACTATGACGCGAACGATCCGTTCCCGTCCGGGGAGGCGAACTGGATTCCGCAATCCGTCCGCTACACGTCCACCGCCGCCTATGCGGCGCCCTTCGGCAACACGTGGTTCGCGCGTTCGTCCGATGCATCGAAGCTGGACTCTCAGCGCACATACCTGATCCAGGAGGGGACATGGAGCGGAGCCACGGTCGCCCGCCCGTTCGTCGGCGGCCCCGTCGTCGAGGAGCACCGTAACGACATCTCCATCACCATCCCGGTCTACCCAGGTTCATCCGGTTCGGCCGAAGTTGCGTTCACGTTCGGCGACCAGACGACGACGCAGACAGTGACCACCGACGGCCCCCTGACGTTCTCCTACGACAATCTTCCGGACTCCACCACATACGCCTGGTCCATCGCCATCACCGCCGCGAACGGGACGGATTCGGCAAGCGGCTCCGTCGCGACGCTCACGCCGGACATTGTTATTGGAAACCCAACTTACGAACAGTCCAAAGATGGTCTCACGGCGACGATTTTTGTTCCCGTCACGTCGCTTCTCTCCCAATCCGGGACCGTCCGGTTCGATCTGAACGGCGAGACGGTCGAGACACGGCCCGTCACGGAGGTGGGAACACTGGAGTTCACGATCACGGGGCTCGTGCTCGGAACCGAATACGTATGCATCTTCACGGCCGATGCCGGAACGGACGAGGACGTGAAGTCGGTCTCCTTCGTCGCCGAACGCTACAAGTGGACCTACACCGAGGAGGCCGGAACCAACAACGGGAAGCCCTTCACGGGGACGATCACCGACAAGAACTGGACGTTGCGGGTCTACAAGGCCGACGCCGCCGACGGCTTCTGGCTCGGCTGCGGCGGCACCGGCGCCGGTGCCGTCGTGGCGGGCTCGGGCGAGCTCGACCTCACGCAGGTGCTGGACGATACGACGGGGGACGGCACGCCCGTACGGCTCGTCGAGATCGCCAGGCACGCGTTCAAGGGGCAGGGCGGACTGACGTCGTTCATCGCCCCGGAAACCGTGACGAACGTCGCCAACGTCGCCTTTGAGAACACGGGCGTCGTCTCGGCGGACTTCTCGCAGTCGAAAGTCCAATCCTTCGGCGGATGCGCGTTCGCCTGGTGCCAGTCGCTCCTCGCTGTTCGGTTCCCGAAGACCCTGAAGAAAGTCGGCTCCTGCGCGTTCACCGTAATCCACGACAAGTGCGTGTTCCACTTCGCGGGACCGCCGCCGGAACTCGTGGACAACGCCGGCGACAGGAGCGGGACGAGCTACAGCCCCTACCTCAACTCGAACGCCGGAGAGTACCGCAACTTCAACCGCGGGGCGGACAACGCGCAACTGGCGTTCTGCGTCGACAACAAAATGCGCCCCGAATGGAACAAGCTTGATTCGACGCCTTGGACCACGACCTACTACACGAACGAAAGCCCGTTCCCGTCCAGCGAGGTCTCGTGGATTCCCGAAGCCGTCCGCTACACCGTGAACCAGTCTTACAAGGCGCCTTTCGGCACGACGAACTTCGGTCGTTCAGGGGACGCCTCCGCCAACGGCCGGACCTATCTGATCTTCGAGAAGCATGGGGATCTGGGCTTCTTCCTGTTCTTCAGGTAAGTTCCTTGAGTTCGCTTTGCCTAACGCTTGCATTCTGGGTCGATTGATTTCCGACCCAGAATAGGGTATAATATCTATCAATATCTTCAAAACGCCCTCAAAGGGCATTTCTTAAGGAGTAAACAAAGATGGTCAAGACGCCGAAGTTCGCGAACGACAAGGTGTTCGCGTGGGTTGACAAGTGGAACAAGGTCTGCACGCCCGACAAGATCGTGGTCGTGAAAGGCACGAAGGCGGAGCATACCGCAATCTGCGAGATGATGGTCAAGAAGGGCCAGTTCATCAAGCTCAACCAGGCGAAGCGCCCCGGGTGCTACCTCGCCCGTTCGCACGAGAGCGACGTCGCGCGCGTCGAGGGCCGCACGTTCATCTGCTCCAAGAAGGAGATCGACGCGGGTCCCACGAACCACTGGATGGACCCTGAGGTCATGAAGAAGCTCATGCTCAAGAGCTACAAGGGCTGCATGAAGGGCCGCACGATGTACGTGATCCCCTACGCGATGGGCCCGATCGGCAACCCGATCACCCAGTACGGCATCGAGATCACCGACTCGCCCTACGTCGTCGTCAACATGAACATCATGACCAGGACGGGCGACGCTGTTCTCAAGCACCTCGGCAAGGATGGTGACTTCATCCCATGCATCCACTCCGTCGGCGCTCCTCTCAAGAAGGGCCAGAAGGACGTCGCGTGGCCTTGTGCGAAGAAGATCGACGACAAGTTCATCACGCAGTTCCCCGAAGACCGCCAGATCTGGTCGTTCGGTTCGGGCTACGGCGGGAACGCGCTCCTCGGCAAGAAGTGCTTTGCGCTCCGCATCGCCTCGAAGCTCGCCAAGGACCAGGGCTGGATGGCCGAGCACATGCTCATCCTCACGCTCACGAGCCCCGAAAGGAAGCAGTACCATGTCACGGCCGCGTTCCCGTCCGCTTGCGGCAAGACGAACCTCGCCATGATGCTCCCGAAGCTCAAGGGCTGGAAGCTCCAGACGATTGGCGACGACATCGCGTGGCTCAAGCCGGGCGATGACGGCCGTCTCTACGCCATCAACCCCGAGAACGGCTTCTTCGGCGTCGCTCCGGGCACCTCGATGGACTCGAATCCCAACGCGCTTAAGAGCTGCAAGAAGGGCACGATCTTCACGAACGTCGTTCTCACCCCCGATGGCGACATCTGGTGGGAGGACATGGGCGTCAAGGCCCCGAAGGAAGGCATTGACTGGAAGGGCAACCCCTGCTACGTCTGCGCGGACGATCCTTTCCGCATGGGCCCGAAGCCGGGCATGACCAAGGCCGAGATCAAGGCGGCGGGCTATGTCGCGGCGCACAAGAACTCGCGCTTCACCGCTCCCGCCGAGAACTGCCCCGTTCTCGACAAGGCCGGCTTCAACGGCCTCTGGAAGGGCAAGCCCACGGGCGTGCCGATTGACGCGATCCTCTTCGGCGGCCGCCGTCCTTCGACGATTCCGCTGGTGAACGAGGCGAAGAGCTGGACGCACGGCGTGTTCATGGGTTCCGCCGCTGGCTCCGAGGTCACCGCCGCCGTCATCTCCGACCAGATCGGCCAGGTCCGCCGCGACCCGATGGCGATGCTTCCGTTCTTCGGCTACAACGTCGCTGACTACTTCCAGCACTGGCTGGAGATGGAGCGCACGAGCGCCGACGCGACGAAGCTCCCGAAGATCTACTTCGTCAACTGGTTCCGCAAGGGCGACGACGGCCGCTTCATGTGGCCCGGCTTCGGCGACAACAGCCGCGTCCTCAAGTGGATCTGCCAGCGCATCGAGGGCCAGGTCAAGGCCAACGTCACCCCGATTGGCAACCTCCCGCTCGAGAGGGACATCGACCTCTCGAACAACGTCGGCAAGTTCAAGGTCGTCCCCGAGGACTTGAGGGCGATATTGAAGGTCGACAAGGATGGCTGGAAGAAGGAGATCGCGACGGTCGGCGCTTCGTACGACGAGTACGACGCCAAGGCCTCGAAGGACGCGACCGTCCGCTCCACGACGGCGAAGCGCGTTCCGAAGGCCCTCCGCCAGATCCTCGCCGACGTCTCCGCTGCGCTCGCGAAGTGACGCGACGACACCGTCCACATGGATAGCGTGGACAGCATAACCCCGCAGTCATTTGCGGGAGAAACCTGCGGCGAAGCCCAGACCGACAATCCGGCCGGGCTTCGCCGCTGGCTTGTGCTGCACGTGAAGCCGAGGACGGAAAAGAAGGCGATGCAGCGCCTCTCGCGTTGCAGGGGCTTTCACTACCTTCCCCTCTACGTCAAGGTTACGAAAGTCCAAAGGCGCAAGGTGCGGCGGGAATTGCCGCTCTTCCCGGGATATGTCTTCGCGCATCTTTCACCCGCGGAGTGCACAGACATCCTTCGCTCCAATCTCGTGGTGCGGACGATTCTCGATCCTTTCCCCCGCGAGACGGTGCGCCAGCTTCGCCAGATAGCCCGCGCCGCGCGTTCCGCGCCGGACATCCGCCCGCTAAAGCAGACCTTCAAGGAGGGCGAGCGCGTCCTTGTGAAATACGGGCCTCTTCGCGGCACCACTGGGTATGTTCAGCGTGACGAAGGACGCGCTACGCTCTGCATCAACGTCGACATACTCGGCTCGGCTGTGGCCGTTTCAGTGTCGCCCGGCGACATTGAGAAACTTGAAGACTGAGGTTGAAGCCATGCGTTCGCTTAGATACAATTCGCTTCTCTTTGCGGCTGTTTCGTTTTCGGCTCTTGCGTCGCCGGCGCAGACAGTCGACGCGTGGAGAACGACCGTCGACAAGTCCGCGGCCGAGCGCGCATATGTCGCGTACACGTCGAACGTCGTGCGCTGCGAATGGGCGGGAGAGGACCCGCGCGTCGCGTCGCTTATGCCTGCGAACGTCGCGTTCAATTTTGCCGTAGTTGGCGATTCAAATTCCGCGAGTCGCGTCGCGAAGACGCTTGAGGAAACCGCTGCGGCCATCGATCCGCCGCTTCGAGGGAATCTTGAGCAGTTTGGTCTTTTGAACTCCACGCTTCAGTGGCTCGTGCGCTCCTGCCGCCCTGGAATCACGAATGCCGCCACCTACCTTAGCGTGAACGCCCACCCGGCGGCTTTCCGCGAACAGGATTTTGATCCGGCGACGCTTAAGGCCGCGGCGCGAAGCATCTCCGGGCGTGGCATTACGCTGCCGGTGCGCGTCAAGGTCGAGTATCTTGACGACCCCGTTCCATTGAGCAAGGCCGAGCCGTGCGTCGACTATCCGGACATCATGCCGGAAGAGACGTTCTCCAATCCGTTTGGCACGGCCATCGTGCTGCGTGCGCCGGAGCGGATGCGCAGGTTCCGGCTCTCGGCGTCGACCTATCCGTTCCCAGACAAGGCGTCGAAGTACGTGTGGAGGGCTACGAGAGGTGTCAAGATAAGGCCGTGGCCGATGACTCTTGCCGAAGTGCCGGACCGTGGCTTTGCGGAAATTACGGTAGATGCCGCATCTTGCGGGTTGAGGGCGGATGTGTTGGTGTTCGCGCAGATGGCCAATGGGCTCTACGGCCCGCCGAGCGTCGTCTCGATATACAATCCGCCTTTCGCGAAGCGTACCTACGTCAAGGGGAAACTAAAGAGCATTTCCTACTTGAAGGGGGCGAAGAACGTTCCTTACGATATCGGCCCGATATGGGCACCGCGCGAGTGGAGGGACGATTTCGTGCTGAGCAGCAAGGGAAGAATCGCCTCTTTCACGCGTTCGGTCCCCGGCTCGTATGAGGAAGAGCCGTTTTCGGCCATCGGGGAGCTTGTTCTTTCGATGTCGTCGAGCGGGATGCCTCTCGTCACGAGGAAAGTCGAATACTTTATTTCGCCCGAAACGGGAGTCCTCGGCTACAGGCCAGTAGGCGAGGAGAAGAAGTATCGTCTTGGCGAATCGCCGTTTCGCCGCAGTGGAGAGTGACATGGAAGTCAAGATCGAGGAGTCCTGGAAGAAGATTCTTGCAGAGGAGTTCGAGAAGCCCTACTTCGCCGAGCTCGCCAATTTCGTAAAGGCCGCCTACAGGAACGGCGTCGTCTATCCGCCGCCGGGAAAGATATTCAACGCGTTCAACCGCACGCCTTTCGACAAGGTCAAGGTCGTGATTCTCGGGCAGGACCCATATCACGAGCCGGGACAGGCGCAGGGGCTCGCGTTCTACGTCCCGCCAGAAGTCACGCCGCCCCCGTCGCTCGTCAACATAGCGAAGGAGCTCGGCCACATGCCCGACCTCCTCAAGTGGACGGATCAGGGTGTTCTTCTCCTCAATGCGACGCTGACAGTCGCGGCGCATCGCGCGGGAAGCCACCAGAACAAGGGCTGGGAGGTGTTCACCGACGCAGTCGTCCGTGCTCTTGCCGAACGCCGCGATCACCTTGTCTTCATTCTCTGGGGTTCTTATGCGCAGAGAAAGGGCGCGTTTATCGACCGCAACCGCCACTGCGTGATTGCTTCGCCACATCCCTCGCCTCTTTCCGCGCATCGCGGGTTCTTTGGCTCGAAGCCGTTTTCCCGCGCTAACGACTATCTCGCATCGGTGGGGGTTCCACCAGTCACATGGTGATCGCCGGCAATCGCGGGAAGGGGATCGCCTGTATCGTCGCAAGCGCGTTCGGCTTTGCGCTGATGGCGTTCTTCGTCCGTCTCTGCGACGACTTTGGCGGGGAAATCACTTGTTTCCAGAAAAGCTTCTTCAGGAATGCCCTTGCTCTTGTGATCGCGCTCGTCGTCTTCTATCGGGGCAGCAGGGGTGCTCGTGCTGGGGCTAAGGGCGTTGGGGCTTTAGGTTTTCTGTCGCCATATTGCCCTAATTCCCTAGGTTGCAAGGCAACCGTAGCTTTAATCCTCCGCGCTGTCTTCGGCACTGTCGGGATATTTGCCAACTTCTACGCGCTCTCGAAGATACCAATTGGCGAGGGCATGACGCTTAACAAGACGGCACCGTTCTTCACCGTTCTCTTTTCATGGATATTCCTCGGCGAGCGCGTCTCGTGGCGGCAATTCGGCCACCTTCTTCTCGCGTTCGCGGGCGCGGCGCTCGTGATGAAGCCGGGGTTCCGCGGTGGCGGCACATTTGCCGCGGCGATGGCGCTTACGGGGGGCTTGGGCGCGGGGCTTGCGTACGTGTGCGTCCACCAGCTCGGTCGCATGAAGGTGAATGGCGCTTTCATCGTTCTTTTCTTCAGCGCTTTTTCGTGTCTCGCGTCGTTGCCTTTCACTGCGGTCGACTTTAGGCCAATGACGTTTGCGCAAGTTCTCATACTCGTCGGCGCTGGTGCGGGCGCGGCGCTCGGGCAGTTTGGCGTCACCGCGGCCTATCGCTACGCCGAGCCGCGTTCGATAGCCGTCTACGACTACACCAACGTCGTCTTCACCGCACTCTTCGGCTTCGTGTTCTTTTCGCAGGTCCCCGACGCGCTTTCTGTAGTGGGCTTCCTCATAATCCTTCTCGCCGCCTGCGCGATATAACCCTGCACTCTTGCGCGGTTGGTGCATCTGCAGCGAGGCGGTGGAGCGAATGTCCGAGGCCGGAGAGCCGACTGGCGCGCGAGAGCACGTTTGCGGGCCCGGTGTGATTTTGACTACCGGCGTAAAGGGCGCGCGTGAAGGCGCGCGCGTCAAAATCATGCCGGCGGGGTGCCCGCAAACTGCGGGTCGTGCGAGCAGGTCGGGCGCAGGCCTCGCATTCGGCCACCGCCTCGCGGACTCCAGCCTTTGACGCCTTGCAACGCATGGTGTGGATTTGATACAATGCGCCTACAATGAAAATAACCATAAAGCTTGCCGTGCTTGCCCTCTCCGTGATGATCGCCGCAGTTGCGGCTGCCGGCGAGGGCATTGTGCTTGAGATTGACCCTCAGGCGGTAATGGAGATACTGCCCCTTGCGGCCGAGGCGCTCGCGATACAGCAGCGCGCCATGGAGCGCGAGGCGAAACACGCTGCAGAGCTCAAGAAGAAGGGCATTGCAGAAGTGCCGCCGTGCGGCAGCGAACGGTATGTCATCGATACCCCCGCGTTCGGCGGGTTCTCGTTCGACGACTGGGGCGAGCTATACATCGACCGCCGCTTCGTGACGGACGAGGAGATGAAGACAGTCAAGAAGATTGAGGCGTGGATCGCGAAGTGGTTCCTGGAGGAGACGAAGAAGCGGACGACAAAGCCGCGCCCGAGAGCAGGCGGTGCAGGACTTCCAATCTTCCGTGGTTTCGAGGACAAGCGCTACCAGGTGCACGACGAGCTGATAGCGAAGCTCGTCAAGGAGTTCAACGCTGACAAGAAGGGTTGGACGGGGGGCACTTCAGAGCAGTTGGCGAAGGTCGGCGATCTTACGCCAGCGCTCGTCAAGGCGCACATGATCGAGGAGTCGGGTGGCAACGGCCCTCGTTCTAAGGCGGCGTGGGCGGTCGACCCGCTCCAAGTGAACGTTCCTGGCGACTGGGGTGTCGAGAAGGAGCTCGTCGGTCTGACAAAGCCGACGAAGTGCAACGAGGGTTCTCTCGAAAACAACGTCCGCGCGGCGATCAAGTATCTTTCGCGCAAGGGCTTCGGCGCCTCTGCGCGGCCTGCCGCCTCGCGACCAAAGGGGTTCTTCGATAGTTGGCTCGTCGCGCTCCGTCGCTACAACGGGCGGCGCGACCGCACCGACACCGACCGCTACTATAGCGACGAATATGCCGACAAGATCATGAAGCGCGCGAATGACCCGAACGCCTTCGTCCCGATCGAGATAAAACTTGCGAAGTGAAAGGCCTGCCGTATTATGCAGGTTTTGGTATAATTTCTACTAGGAGGAACGAGAGGATGAAAAAGATTGCTGCGTATTCATTTGCTATGTTTGCGCCATGCGCTGTTGCGTTTGCCGCGCAGCCCACGGGAACGGAGTGGAAGGAACCGGAGAATTTGTCGTTCGGTCGTGAAGAGCGCCGCGCGGCGTTCTCGAGCTTCGACACGCTTGAAAGCGCGCTCAAGATTCTGCCCGAGTTCTCGGAGCGCACGATCTCGCTCGACTCCGACACCGCATGGAAGTTCAAGTGGTCGCCCGACCCTGCGTCGCGTCCAGTCGGCTTTGAGAAACCTGACTACGATGTTTCCAGCTGGGAGACGATTAAGGTACCGTGCTCGTGGCAGGCGTACGGCGCGAACGGCAAGGGTGGATGGGGAACCCCCATCTACACGAACCAGACTTATCCCTTCAAGCGCGACCAGCCGGATGTTATGGGCGAGCCACCGAAGGACTGGACCGCCTATTCCGCACGTAACCCCGTCGGCTCCTACCGCCGCGACTTCGACGTTCCAGAGAAGTGGAACGGACAGGATATCTTCCTCAAGTTCGACGCAGTTGATTCGTTCTTCTATCTCTGGGTCAATGGAGAGTATGTCGGTTTCTCGAAGGACTCGCGAAATCCGGCAGAGTTCAATGTGACGAAGTTCGTGAAGCCCGGCAAGAATGTCGTTGCGCTCGAAGTCTATCGCTACTCCGACGCATCGTATCTCGAAGACCAGGACATGTTCCGTCTTTCCGGCATCGCCCGCTCGACATGGCTCCTCGCACGACCGAAGACACGCATCCGAGATTTCACCGTCACGCCGCGGCCGGTTGACAAGAACAACTTGAAGGGAGATTGGGAGTTGGTGATAACGTTTGACCACGAATCTGTCTTCGGTGATGGTCAAGGTGTCACTGCAGCATTGTATGACTTCGGCGGAAATAAAATTGAGGCCGTCTCAAAAAAGGACCATATTGAGGAACAGCTTTGTTTAATGTCATCAGAAGATGGCGAAGCATTTGATTTCTGCATAGAGGTCAAGACAGGATGTACTCTTTGTTATCATTCTCCCAAGCTTTGGAGTGCCGAGGAACCCAACTGCTACAAGTTGGTGATCAAGGTGGACGCGCAACATGCGACGAGCGATACGCAACTCACAACTCATAACTCACAACTCACAACTTCGGAATACGTCTCCTGCCTCGTTGGTTTCCGCACTTCCGAGATCCGCGACGGACGCTACTACTTCAACAACGAGAAGATCAAGCTTCGCGGCGTGAACAGGCACGAGACCGATCCGATGTACGGGCACTATGTGCCGCGCGAGAGGCAGCTTGAGGACATTCGTCTCATGAAGGAGGCGAACGTCAACCACATCCGCAACTCGCACTATCCGCAGGACGACTACTTCTACTACCTCTGCGACATCTACGGCATCTACGTGATGGACGAGGCGAACGTCGAATCCCACGGCTACTACTACGGCGAGGCGTCGCTTTCGCACCGCAAGGAATGGGAAACGGCGACGGTCGCGCGCAATATCGACATGGTTCGCCGCAACCGCAACCATCCGTGCGTCACTATGTGGTCGCTCGGCAACGAGGCGGGTCCGGGCGAGAACTTCGCGGCGGCAGCGAAAGCAATCCGCGAGATCGACACCTCTCGCCCCTTGCAGTACGAACGCGACAACTCCGTCGTCGACATGGACTCCAACCAATATCCGGGCGTCGACTGGGTTCAGTGGAAGTCGAACGACCACAAGGCGAAGAAGCCGTTCTACATTTCCGAATACGCGCACAACATGTGCAACGCGATGGGCAACCTCAAGGACTATCAGGACGCAATCGAGTCGTCGGACGTGATTCTCGGCGCGGCGATTTGGGATTGGGTCGACCAAGGGCTGTATAAGAAGGGGAACGGGGAGCCGGGAACGGGGAACGGGGAACGGGGAATGGGGAACGGATTGATATTGGCCTACGGCGGGGATTTTGGCGATGTGCCGAATGACGGACAGTTCGTGATGAACGGCGTGATTCTCTCCGACCGCCGTCCTGAGCCCGGCTACTACGAGGTCAAGCACGTCTTCCAGCCGTTCGACATCAAGTTCTCCGAAGACGGAAAGAAGGTGACCGTCAAGAATCTTAACTACTTCAAGCAGGCGTCGGGATATACGCTTAACATAGCGGTGCTTGGGGCGGAAAAACCGTTGAAGGCATCGCATCCTCTCGACATTGCTCCGCGCGGGAGCGCGATGTTCGATGTCGCAGGCATTAAGCCGGGGGCGGTATGCGTGAGGTGCGCGATAGTCCTTGACGAAGATGATGGGTTGCTGAAGAAGGGACATGTCGTCGCGAACGGTCAGTTCGACATAAAGGGAATATTCGACGCAGAGAACAGGATTGCCGTAAAGTCGGAAGGGAATGTGGATGATGTCTCCGATGCGATATCGATTGGCTTTAGGGCCGGCGGCACCGAAGTCCGCTTTGACCGCATTTCGGGCGCGCTCGTCTCATACAAGAAGGGCGGGCAAGAGTTTCTTCTTGCCCCGATGACTGTCGATGCGTTCCGTGCGCCGAGTTCCAATGAGGTCGGGCTCGGCGACAGGTGGGCGATGGCGGGTCTCCGCGAACTTGTGCAGAAGGCGACCTCGATCTCCGAGGTGACGACGAATCCCGATGGATCCAAGTCGTTCACGCTCGTCGCGGACGTGCGCGGCAAGCAGAAGGAGCATCTTATCGGTTTTGGCGGACGCACTGGAAAGCAGGCGGAATTTGTGCGGGTTGGAGACGCCCTGCCGAGTGATCCGCATTTCTCAGTCGCGCAGAAGTGGACGGTCTTCGGCAACGGCAACGTGGCGTGCCAGTCTGAGATCCGTTCGCGCGGACGTGTGATGGAGCTTGCGCGAATCGGCTACCGCCTGACGCTTGAGAAGAGGTTTGATAGGGCGAGCTGGTTTGGAGCAGGTCCTTTCGAGAACTATCCCGACCGCGTGAGCGGCGCGTTTACCGGATGGTGGCAGAGGGGCGTTGCCGAAATGGTGGAGCGTTATGCGAAGCCTCAGGATATGGGCATGAGGTGCGGTGCGGCTTGGACCGCGCTTATGGGCGGCGGCAAGATGTTCATAGCCATGTCGCTTGGCGAGCCGTTCTCGTTCTCGGCGATTCCATACTCGCCGACGGAGCTTGCGCTTGCCATGCATCCCGAGGAATTGCCTGAGGTCGCCAAGACGGAGCTGGGGATATTTGCGGCGGTGCGCGGGCTTGGCGGTGCGTCGTGTGGCCCTGGGCCGCTTGGCAGGGACATCGTTCGCAACAACAAGACGTTTGTCCTCGACTTTATGATCGGGGCGCCTTCGGACATCAACAAGCTGCCCTACCTGCCGCACCCGGAGCTTCCGCCGGATGTGCGGACTGGCGAGGACATTCTGCCGACGGTTATTGCGTGCTCTTCTGCCGAGCCGGGCGAGGGCGACGCGGAACACCTTGTCGACGGCGATCTCTCGACGATCTGGCACAGCCAGTATGGCGTCACGCTCACGAAGTATCCGCACTCCGTGACTGTCGACATGGGTCGCGACTTGACGGCGAAGGGCGTCTCGATCTGGCAGCGCCATAACGGTCCCAACGGCAACGTGAAGAACTTCAGGTTCGAGATATCCGAGGACGGCAAGCAATGGCGCGAAGTCGTCGCGTCGCAGCTGAAGCAGGGCGCGGCCGAGCAGAAGTTCGCGTTCGCCGCGCCCGAGAAGCTGCGCTATTGGCGATTCACGGGGCTCAATGAGCATGGTGGTCGCGAGTTCGCCTCCCTTGCCGAGATACGGGTCGAGTGACTTTTACGTCTGTCGCCTGGCGGCTTTCTGAAATGATATAATACTCGCATGAAGACTGATCTTGCAAAGTTCATCGACCATACGCTCCTGAAGCCCGATGCGAAGGCGTCAGACATCGCGCGACTCTGTCGAGAGGCGAAGGAGTGCGGTTTTAAGTCCGTGTGCGTAAATCCTTGCTGGGTCGCCAAGTGCCGTGAGGCGCTCAAGGGGACGAAGGTCGAGGTATGTACCGTGATTGGCTTTCCACTTGGCGCGACGAGCACATTTGCGAAGGTGGAGGAATCGCTGCAGGCGATTGCCGATGGCGCGGACGAGCTTGACGTCGTCTTGAACCAGGGGCTTCTCAAGAGCGACATCTACGCATGCTTCTGCGAACTCGCCGCGGTCGTGCGCGAGTGCCGCGCGGCGAAGAAGGGCGTAGTACTGAAGCTCATCCTCGAGTGCTGCAACTTGACGAAGGACGAAATCGTCGTCGCCTCGACCGCAGCGAAAAAGGCGGGCTTCGACTTCGTGAAAACCTCTACTGGCTTCGGCAAGGGCGGCGCGACGCTTGCGGACGTCAAGCTTATGCGGAAGACCGTCGGCGCGAAGATGGGCGTAAAGGCGGCGGGCGGAATCCGCGACCGCAAGACCGCGCTCGCGATGATCCGCGCGGGCGCAAACCGCATCGGCTGCTCGTGCGGAGTCGAGCTAGTAAAGTGACGACTCTTCGGCCGCCGACGTACGATTATGGCGCGTGAGCATGGCAGCATAAAAGGCGCAGTCGTAAACGAGACGCTTCGAGTCGTCTTGTTTCTTGTCTACTACTTGGCGCTGATCTGCCTGGGCGTCGCCATTCTTGTCGCTGCGTTTTATGCAGCCAAGTTCCTGGGCGAGGAAGTTCTGCCGAATGCAAAAGGGCGCGGCGTAATTGGTGTCCTTGTCGTCATCGCCGGTGTGTTGTCGCTGGCCGGAGTATTTGGCATATATCTGATAAAGCCGCTTTTCTCTTTCACCAAGAGCAAGAAAGAAGAGCGTGTCGAAGTGAGTGAAGACGACTGCCCCAAGCTTTTTGGGCTTATCCGCAGACTGTCGGAGAGCACAGGTTTTAGGATGCCGCGCCATGTCTATCTCACGACCGACGTGAACGCATGTGTGTTCTACAACACTGGATTCTGGAGCATCTTCCTGCCAGTGCGGAAGAATCTCGAGATAGGACTTGGAATCTTCAATGCGACGACGATTCAAGAGGTCAAGGCCATCCTCGCGCATGAGTTCGGGCACTTTGGCCAGAGCAGCATGAAGGTCGGGTCTGCGGTGTCAGTCACGAATAAAGTGCTGTACAACCTGATTTATACCGATGACTTCTTTGATAATGCGCTTTTCAGCTGGCGCAACGCCGGATGGCTGCTCTGGAGATTGTTCGGCATGCTTGCCTATGGCATGACGACGTTGGTAAAGCTGATGACGAGACACGTGTTCTTGTTTGTGCAGATAGGCGAGCGGAAGCTGTCTCGCCTAATGGAGTTTGGCGCGGACGAAGTGGCGTGCAGATGTGCCGGATCGGACGCGTTCGTTTCTGCGATGTGCAAGATCGAGCTGCTTGGTGCGTGTGACATGAATCGTCTGCGGCCGTTCCTGAGTAAGAGCCTGGGCGAGAACAAGCTGCCGGACAATTATTTCAGGGCGCACGATGCAGTTGCCAAGGCGTTGAGCAAGGAGGGATTTCCGGCGTTGGCGCACGACGTGCCGCTTAAGAACACCTATGACTTTGGTGTAGCCGAATCAAGGGTCAAGATAAAGGACGTGTGGAGCACACATCCGGAGCTCGCCGACCGATTGGCGTGTGCAAGAGAGCTGGCTCTTACATGCGGGAATGAAGAATCAGATCCCGCCTGGACCTTGATCCCGGAAGAACTGGCGCAGAAGGTTTCTGACCGGTTCTTCCAGTGTTGTGTTGCCGACATGGACAAAAAGCCAGAGACCGTCAGCTCTGCGGAATTTCAGGCGTTTGTCGACAAGTGGTATGCGGAGAACGGATTTCCGCTGGAGTACGAGCCGTTCTTTGCCAGGTCGTTGGAAAAGTTTGATCTGCAGAAGGCGTTCGAGGCGGATGTCAAGGAGAACCCGTTTACAGCTGAATACAGGCGACTCGTGGGAGAGTTGAACACGGCAAAAGCGGACATGGAGACGCTGGAGCAGGTCGCGTCTGGCGAAATCGAGGCGAAGAAGTTCCTCTACAACGGCGCGGCGTATACGAAAAAGACTGCGCCTGTCGCCCAGCACAAGGAATATTTGGACGGGCTTGCGGCTGCCGTTGCAAAGTGCGACTCGGCGGCATGCTCTTATTTGACGCACATCGGGAACGACGCCGATCGCAGTCGTGTGAAAACGATGTATGGGAACATTATGTCGATGAAAATGCTGTGCTCGCAGCTTTCGGAGCGGCTGCTGCCACACGAGGAATTCATCGATCGGTGTCTGGCAAATTGCGAGAATCTGAGCGTGGACGGATATCATGAGTTGTGTGCTAGGATCGTGGCGCACGAGAAGGAGTTTCAGCAAGGCGTAGCTGAAGTGCAGCGGACGCTTCCCGAAGCGATTCCAGACGACGAATCTGGGAGGCGCATGCTCGAGTATGCGTCAAAGTCGCACAATTGCGAATCTGATTTCGTCCTGGAGTCGTTTCAGGAATTGCAGGACTACCGCAACGCCTTTGGGTCGATGTGCGGCGACTACAGCCTTCGTTGCAAGCTGGCAATTGCCCGTTTCGCGGATGCTCGAATCAACAAGGGCTGAAAACGTGCGGCGTGGGGCCACACGAAACCCCCATTTTTTCAGAAGCCACGGCGGGGACAGGCCCCACGAAAGCTTGATTTTTCAGCACGTTCCTCACATCGGCCCCGCCGCCACCCCAGATTTTGGCCTCTTTTCTTGCTTTTTGACGGGCGGCGACGCCTGCCCGGAATTCATATTCAATTCATTTTTCTTTTCCGAAGATGTGCTATTATGTACGTGTCGACGCGGGAAAGCGGCGGCAGAAAGGACTACAAATGGCAAGAACGGCAAGAATCAAGAAGTCTAACAACGGAACCGCGCGATACCACCTAATGTCGCGCACCAACGACAGGCGCTTCCTGTTCGAGAAGGGGAGGATCAAGACGCAGCTGGTGGACGCGTTGAAGCGCGCGGCGGCGTTCTCGGGCGTAGAGCTCGAGGCGTATGTCGCGATGGACAACCACTTCCACATAGTCTGCAAGGTGGTGCGTGGTGGGGAGGAACTGACCGAGTGCGAACTTCTTCGCCGCGTCGCGGCGCTGAAGGGCGAGCGGGCGGCAGCCGAACTCGCCGAGCACTGGAAGGAGCTTCGCGACATCGGCATGGATTCCGCGGTCGTCGAGGCGCAGGACCGCCTCCGCGCGCGGATGAACGACGTAAGCGAGTTCATAAAGACGTTCAAGGAGCTCTTCAACGTCTGGTTCAAGCGCGAGCACGGCTACAGCGGCTCGATATGGGATGGCCGCTTCAAGTCGACTTTGGTAGAGGACGGTCGCTACCGCGCGGCCTGCATGCGCTACGTCTACCTGAACCCCGTCCGTGCGGGGATGGTGAAGCACGCTGCCGACTACGCCTGGAGCTGGATCGCCACATTTGACGGCACTTCTGCGGGGTCTTGTCTAATCAGGATTTGGTAGACTATCCCACTGTTCAGCCGGACGAGTGTCCGGACAGAACGGCCCGCCGAGAAAGGCCTTCCTCGGCGGGCCTGCGGCGGTGAGGCTCTTTGGGGCCCA